>Ga0302325_10000966_pt1 | contig 75277 bp, 61 predicted proteins | sample Palsa_T0_2_FD_201948 | JGI IMG/M metagenome (GOLD analysis project Ga0302325, IMG submission 201948) | Peat permafrost microbial communities from Stordalen Mire near Abisko, Sweden - Palsa_T0_2 | ecosystem: Environmental > Terrestrial > Soil > Palsa > Peat permafrost | place: Sweden: Abisko... | reverse complement strand
CCCTGGCCCGGTCCGCCCCGTCCGCATCGCCCACCGCGTCCAGGTAGTCGGCCAGCAATCGCCAGGCATCGACCGAATTCGGTTGCAAGCGCGCGGCGTCGCGCAGCGCTGCCACGGCTTCGCGCATGCGACCGCCCTCCGCCATCGCTATTCCCAGCTCCAGGTGCGCCGGGGCGGAGCGCGGTTGTTCGAGCACCAGCGGCGCGAGTATTTCGATTGCGGCATGCGCTTTTCCGGCGAGTCGCTGGGCGCTGCCGAGGATCAGGCGCGCGCGCGGGTGATGCGGAACGGCCTTCAAAATCTCGCGGGCTTGTTCGGCGGCAAGCGCCGGATCCTTCTGCAGCAGCCGTGCCGCATGGGTAATTGCGACGTCGAGCGTCCCAACGGGCTCCGAAGCGCTGCTCAATGGAACATCCCGCGCATCCCCATGTTTTGTTGTCAGCTTATGAGAAGCCCCCGCCGTCGCATTGTCAAATCTGCCACAACCGCAAGCAGAATTCATCCGGCGCGTCGCACCGGCTGGGTCCAGCGCCGCGTCGATTTCAAGTTACCTGCGTAATACTTCGTAACAGGTTGAACTTGCAGCAATATATTTTTTAAACGCGACGAATGTCCTGGCCATCGGCCGGCATGTGGCTTGCGGCTCGGGGGCAAATGCATCGCCATTAAGGGGATTCTCGCAACAGGCGCTATTGCGCCCGGCGCAGCGCTGCGTGTGGGGCATTTACCGACATCGCTACGTGCTCGAGCCTGCGCGTGTGCGCTGCTTAGTCACGCCCCGGATAGATGCGTGAACTGCGTCGAGGTCTTTAAACCCCGCTATATCCAGCACCGGATGCGTCGCATAGCATTTGAATCAGGCGCCGTTACCTTGGAGCAATTGATGTCGCGCGGGCAGAAACCGCTGCTGTTGATGATGGCCCTGAGCATGCCCGGCACGGGTCATGCGTTGGGCTTGGGGGAGATCCACGTCAATTCCAAGCTCAATGAACCCCTCGCGGCGGAAATCGACATCGTCGGCGCAACCGCCGACGAGCTGATGGGGTTGCGCGCCTCCTTGGCGAACCGCGAGACCTTCCAGCGCTTCGGCTTCGAGCGGCCGGCCTTTCTCTCCTCGACCACATTCAAGGTGACACAGAACAGTCAAGGGCGCCCGGTGCTCATGATTCGCTCGTCGGACTCGTTCACCGATCCGTTGGTGAGCATTCTTGTCGATCTGAACTGGGGCAATGGCGAGCTGGTGCGCGAGTACACCCTGTTGCTGGACCCTGCCGGTTTCGGGACCTACGGCGCGGGCGCCGCCGCCGCAGCCGCCCCGATTGCAGAGGCGGCCGCGCCGGCCACCGAAGCCGCGAGCAGCGTCGCCGCGGCGGCCACCACCACCGCCGCAGTGACGGCCACGGCAGCGGGCGCGGTACGCGATGGCGATGGCACGCAAAGCAGCGAACGCAAAATATCCCGTTACAAGATCGGCGCCAAGGCCACGCTGCGCGGCATCGCCTGGCGCACCGGCGCACGTTCCAAATCCGATTTGAATCGGTTGATGATCGCGATTTATCGCGCCAACCCCTCCGCGTTCGAGGGCAACATCAACCGCCTGCGCAGAGGCGCTTTCGTGAACATTCCCGGCACTGCAGAAGTGGCTGCGATCCCGCGCGCCGAAGCCAACCGCGAAATCAGGGCGCAGATGGCGGCATGGCACGCGGCCGGCAAATCGGCTTCGACGCGCGTTCTCGCCGCAGCTGCTGTTCCCGACACGGCGCCCACGGTCACCGCAGCGCAGACGCAAGCGCAGGCGCAGACGCCGACTGGCGCGGCGCCAAATTCTGCCGATATTGCGACTTCCGCTGCCTTGAGTCTGCGCGTGCAATCACTGGAGCAATCTCTGGATGCTCTGCAGCACCAGTTGAAGAGCGAGAATGAAACGATGCGCGCTGTTCAGCAACAGGTGCGCCACGCCGAAGAGTCGACGCCGGCGGCGGCGCCGGCGCCGATCGCCGACGCAGCTCCCGAGCCGGTGCAATCGCGCTCCTCGGTGCTCGCCGCAGTCATCGCCGGAGTCGGAACTTTGTGCGCCGCCATCGGCGTCGGTTACTTTGCGATGCTGCGTCGTACCAAGAAATTGAAATTAAAGGAATCGCCCAAGGCCAGGACGCAGACGGCGGTGGAGCGAGCGATCGAGCGAGCCGGCGAAAAGTCGCCGGCCGTTGACCTGCCGCTGGAATTCTATCCGAAGGACAGCTTCGCGGACGGCAGTGCCCCGGCAGGGGATCCGAGCCCGACCGCGGAGATGCCGGCGATCCCGGCCGCCAAGGCCGGCGCGCTCGGCGATGCGGTCGTGGCCGGTGACACCCGGCCGTTGCCGGTGCTCGCCAGCCCCGATGCCGCGGCGACCGTTGCCCTGCCCACGGTGGTGCTCCCTGCGATTAGCGCCGGCGACACGGTCAGAATGCCCGGCACGGGCATCATGCCGGATCGCGAAGTTCTCGATCTGTTCAGTGACACGCATGTCAATATGCCCAGCGCGCTCAACGAACAGCCGGTAATGCGAGAACGGCGCACCAACCTCGTCGATGTATTGAGAAAGGCGATCGAGAGAGACCCTGAGCGGCACGATCTGCGCCTGAAACTGCTGGAGTTGTATTTCGGCGCGGCCTCGACCAATCGCCAGGGCTTTCTCGACGTAGTGCAGAAATTTGCGCAGGAACGCAAAGTTCTGCCGGACGGGGAATGGGACCGTATTGCATCCATGGGCCGGCAGATCGTGCCGGAGAGTCCGCTGTTTTCCGACGCGACTGAGGACGAGCAGTTGGCGGACTGCGCCTAACAGCAAGTTGCCAGATCGGGGGCGATCGCCGACACTTTCGGCCGCCATGCGCCTCCCGCAGCAATTCTATCGCCTGCCGATCCGCTTCGATGCCGAGCGGCTGCGCACCGAAGCCTTGGCGCTCCCGCCTGCGGCCTGGGCGCCTCACCCAAATGGCGATCCGGGTAATTCCGCAGTCCGATTGATCAGCGTCGAGGGCGGCGAGAACGAAGAGCTGAATGGCGCCATGCGCATGACGCCGCATCTGGAACGTTCCCCGTACATACGACAAGTGCTTGCCAGCTTCGGAGTCGTATGGAGCCGCTCGCGGCTGCTACGGCTGGCGCCGGGTGCGGTGGTGCCGGTGCATGCCGACATTCACCACCATTGGTTCTATCGCGTGCGCCTGCACGTGCCACTGCTGACTCAGCCGCAGGTTCTGTTCACCTGCGACGGACGGACCGTGCACATGGCCGCAGGTGAGGTGTGGGTGTTCGACAATTGGCGCCTGCATCAGGTGCACAACGCCGGCGATGTCGACCGGATTCACCTGGTCGGCGATACATCCGGCAGCGCGTCTTTCTGGGAGCTGGTCGCACAGGGGGCCAAGTCCGGCGCGACAGACCAGCATCGGCCGTATGACTCCGCGCAGCAAGCGACTCCGCTGATGGAAGTCTCGCTGCCGCGGCCGGTCATGCCGCCCGCCGAGGTCGACTTGTTGGTTCTGGACATGCGCTCGGAACTCGTGCCGGGGGCCGAGCATCCCGGCGAGCGCGCGCGGCTGTCCCAGTATCACGCCCTGCTGCTGGCATTCTGTCGCGACTGGCGCCAGCTCTATGCGCTGCACGGCGAGAATCACGAGGGCTGGCAGGAGTTCAAGAATCTACGCGACTCGATGCGCGAGAAATCCCAAGCCCTCGGCCAGGGACTGGCCATGCGCACCAATCGCACGGCCGCGCACCGGGTGCTGGAGGCGCGGGTATTGCGGGCCTGCTTATCGATGCGCGCGTAACGGCGATGCCAATTCTGTGATGGCGTTCCGCCGCGCGGGTCATCCGAAGCGCGCCCCGGCGCGTTCTCCTAGCGGTGACCCGCTCATATCACATTCACTTCTCGTTTACCTGGGCCCTGCTCGGCGCATTCGCGCTCAGCCCGCTGCCAATCAGCGTGGCCACGGCCGATGCCGTATCCGCCGTGCAGGTGCTGCGAGAGGGCGGCTGCGGAGGCACCCTTCCCGCCGCCCAGCCGCTGCACCGAAATCCGCAATTGGACCGCGCAGCAGAACAATGGGCTGCCGGCCGCACTCCCGCGGCGGCGGCCGAACGCAGCGGATATCAAGCGCAAGCCACCACGAGTTTACACATCAACGGGCCCGACTCGGCCGCGGTTCAGTTGCTGCGGCAGTCGGGTTGCCGCGCGGTGACCGACCGGACGCTGCACGACATCGGCAGCTACCATCACGGCGCCGACACCTGGCTGCTGCTCGCTTCCGCCTACGTAACGCCGCCAAAATCGCAGGCGCCGCTGCTGGCGATGCAGGCGCTGCAGCTCGTCAACGAAGTGCGCGCCCGCGGCACGCGTTGCGGCGAGCGCGCGTTTGCGCCGGCACCGCCCGTCAGGTTGTCGGATGCCTTGGCAGGCGTCGCCTTGGAACACGCCTCCGACATGGCCGTGCACAATTATTTTGAACACGTAGACCTCACGGGTCATTCACCGGCGGATCGGGTCCGCGCAGCCGGATACCACGAGAAATTGGTCGGCGAAAATATTGCTTACGGCCCGACGTCCACCGACGAGGTCGTGAAGGGCTGGCTGGAGAGTCCCGGGCACTGCGAAAACATCATGGACCCACGTTTCGCCGAGATGGGGATCGCCTTCGCTCCCGGCCAGGCCTCGAAGCACGGTTTGTACTGGGTGCAGGTGCTGGCCGACCCGCAGACATAGATTGAGATAGGATGACTGGCATTGCCTGAACAGCCAGACGATCCACCATGTCCGATCATAACGGGTCCGCGCCACCCTCGATTGCAACGCTGCAAGCGGCCGACGCCGCCTACAATGCCGGTGACTGGAGCACGGCCGGCCGGCTGTGCACACAGCTTCTGGCGGCTGACCCGGCCAACTCCGACGCGCTGAATCTGCTCGGCATCATCAAGGCGCAGAGCCGGCAGCCCGTGGAGGCCGCCGATCTGCTCAAGCGCGCCGCGGCGGCACGCCCGGACAGCGCGACGGTGCACAACAACTACGGCAACGTGCTGCGGGATCTTGCGCGCCATGCGGATGCGGTCGACAGCTACGAGCGCGCATTGCGGATCCAGCCGAACCATCCCGAAGCTCTGTGCGGCAGGGGTGGCGCGCAGCAGGCCATGGGACGAATCGATGAGGCGCTGCGCAGCTACGAGGAGGCGCTGCGTTTCCGTCCGGACTATGTGGAGGCCCACTACAACCGTGGCGTGGCCCTGCAGGATCTTGGACGATTCGAACAGGCGGCGCAAAGCTATGCGCGCGCGCTCAAGCTCCAGCCGAGCTTCGCCGACGCCCACTACAACATGGGCAACGTACTGCACGAGCTCAAACGCTTTGAAGAAGCCGTGAACAGCTACGACAGCGCGCTGCGCATCAAGGATTCCTTCGCGGAGGCGCGCAATAACCGCGGCAATTCGCTGCTCGCGCTGGGGCGCCTGGAAGAGGCATTGCAGAATTACGAGCGGGCGATCCAGGTGCTGCCGACGCTTGCCAACGCCCATAACAATCGCGGCAATGCGCTGAGCCTGCTCAAGCGCCCGGATCAGGCACTGGCCAGCTACGAGCGCGTGCTGCGTCTCGAACCCGATTTTCCGTGGGTGCGTGGCGCCAGGCTGCATGCCAAGTTGCTATTGTGCAATTGGGATGGCATCGATGCAGCCACCGAGGATCTCATCGCGCGGGTCGCTCTGGGCAAACGCGCGACCCGGCCCTTCACCATGCTGGCGCTGAGCGACGATCCGGCGCTGCACCGTCGGGTGGCCGAAATGTCGGCGCGCCAGGCCGAATTGGCGCCCCATCCCTTGGCCGCGCTTCCGCAGCGTCCGCGCAGCCCACGCATCATCGTCGGCTACTACTCTGCCGACTATCAGAATCACGCCACCGCCCATTTGATGGCGGAGCTGTTCGAGCTGCACGACCGGCGGCACTTTGAAATCATTGGATTCTCTTACGGGACACCCACCCATGATCCCATGCGCCAGCGCCTGCTTGGCGCATTCGACCGATTCGTGGAAGTTCGCTCGAACTCGGACCGGGAGATCGCGCAATTGTCGAGGGAGCTGAAAGTCGATATTGCGGTGGATCTGAAGGGATTCACGCACGATTCCCGGCCGGGCATCTTTGCGCACCGCGCCGCGCCGATCCAGGTCAATTACCTGGGATATCCCGGCAGTATCGGCGGCGACTACATGGATTACATCGTCGCCGACCGAACGCTGATTCCGCCGCAACATCGGCCCCACTACTCCGAGCGCGTCATCTATCTGCCGAATAGCTATCAGGCCAACGATCGCAAGCGCCCGATCTCGGAGCAGCCCTTGACGCGCGCCGAGCTCGGATTGCCGCAGAGCGGCTTCATATTCTGCAGCTTCAACAGCCATTACAAGATCACGCCGGCCCAATTCGACAGCTGGATGCGGATACTTCAACAGGTCAAGCACAGCATCCTGTGGCTGCTCATCGACAGCGGCGCAGTAGCCGACACCCTGCGCAGGGAAGCCGCGCGGCGCGGCGTGAGCGCCGATCGGCTAGTGTTCGCGCCGCAGCTGCCGCTGGCGCGCCATCTGGCGCGTTATCGAATCGCCGATCTGTTTCTGGACACATTTCCCTGCGGCGGCCACACCACAGCCAGCGATGCGCTGTGGGCCGGGTTGCCCGTGCTCACGCGGCTCGGCGAGTCATTCGCCGCGCGTGTTGCCTCCAGCCTGCTCAACGCAATCGGCCTGCCGGAGCTCATCACCTCGAGCGCGGCTCACTATGAAGCGCTGGCGGTCCAACTCGCGACCGACCCGGCGCGGCTGGCAGCGCTGCGACAGGATCTGGAGCTAAGGCGCGCCACCGCGCCGCTGTTCGACACGCCGCGCTTCACGCGAGATTTGGAACAGGCCTACGTCATGATTCAGGAGCGCTATCTCGGCGCACTTACTCCCGACGACATCGTCGTGACTTAGGACCTACCACACCTCGCAGCGCTGCGCGTCACTGCGAACCATGGCCGCCCCGGACTTGCAGCTGAAGGCGTGCGCGAAGTCCCCGAGATTCGACAACGGACCGATCACACGATACTTCGCGATCGGGTGCGGATCGCCTTGTACCATGCGACGTTGCTCCTCTGGGCGAGTCTCATCCCCGCGCCACTGCCCCCAGGCGATAAAGAACTGCTGATCGGGAGTCAAGCCGGCGACGGTCGGTGCCGGATGCTGCTGCTGCGCCTTCTGAAATGCCAGGAATGACACCTTGACGCCCGCCAGATCCGCGATGCTTTCTCCCAACACCAGCTGGCCATTGTGATGGATCCCAGGCTCGATGAAATAGCCATCGAACTGGCGCGCCACGCATGCGGTGCGCTCATGAAAGCGCTTGAGATCCTCAGCGGTCCACCAGTTGCGCAGGCGTCCCTGCGCATCAAACTGCGCGCCCTGATCGTCAAAGCCGTGACTGATCTCATGCCCAATGACCACGCCGATTCCGCCGTAATTCACTGCATCCACGGCCGAGGCATCAAAGGCCGGCGGCTGCAGAATGCCCGCCGGGAAGAAGATGGCATTCAGCAGCGGGTTGTAGCTGGCATCGGACGTCGGCGGCGTCTCGTCAAAGCGGCCGCGATCGGTGGGCTTGCCGATCAGGCCGCGGTCCTCATTCACGTTCCAGGTGCTCGCGGTAAGCAGATTGCCCCAGTAATTGTCAGGAACGATGTCCACTCCGGCGTAGCTCTTCCACTTGTCCGGGTAGCCAATATTCGGGTGCAGGGCGGCAAGCTTTGCCAGTGCCTGCTGCTTGGTCTGCGGGCTCATCCACGTGAGCCCACTTAGCGTGTCGTGCATCGCGGCGATGATGTCGGTCACCATCTGCTGGGCACGTACTTTGGCCGCCGGTGGAAAGTACTTTTCGACGTATTTCTGGCCCAGGGCATCGCCCAGCAGGCGGTCTGTGCTTTCCGCGCAGCGCTTCCAGCGCGGCTTGAGTTCCTTGGCGCCGCCGAGATACGCCCCGTAAAAGGCAAAGTTCTCCTCGACGAACGGCGTCGACAGCCCGTCGACCGACGCATGCAGGAACTGCCAGCGCAGATACGCCCGCCAGTCGGCCAGCGGAGCCTGCTGCAGCTCCCGGCTAACCGCGCGCAGAAACCTGGGCTCATCCACGTTGAGATCCGCGGTGGGGATGCCCGCGTCCGTGAAGTAGCGGTTCCAGTCGAAGGCGGGCGCGAGGCGCTCGAGCGCCGCAAACGACATCTTATGATCAGTCGCCTTCGGGTTGCGCAGCGAGACATTGTCGAGCGAGGCGAGCGCGAACGCCTTTTCCATCCGGAACACCGTCTGCGCATCGTGCTGCGCCTGCTGCGGCGGCGCGCCCGCCAGCTCCAGCATCTTGGCGACGTGCGCCAGATACTTCGCGCGCGTCTCTATAAAACGTGTCTCGGGCTTCAAGTAGTAGTCACGGTCCGGCATCCCTAAGCCCGCGCTGCCAATGTCGGCAATGGTCCGCGCGGGATCGTGGACGTCAGGAGTTGAGCGCAGCGCAACGGGAGCCAGCACTCCGAAACCCTGCAGGTGACGGATCACGCCCTGCAGCTGCGCCGGCGTGCGAGCCGCATCGATTTGCGCGAGGATCGGCGTTATGGGCGCAAGCCCGGCCTGGTCGATTTGCCTCTCGTCCATACAGGAGCCGTAGTAGTCCCCGATCAGCTGCTCGGAACTGCCGCGTCGCCAGTCGTGGCGCTGCACAACGGTCTCCAGAATGTCCTTCAACTGGTTTTTTGCCTCTTCACCTGCCTGCCAGCGGCGACTCCAGCGCGACATCGAGGGCGGAATGGGATTATTTTCTCGCCAGCTGCCATTCGCATACTGGTAAAAATCCGTGCATGCATTGGCGCCCGTATCCATGTCCTCAAGATGAACGCTCGGGGAGTCGGCGGCTGCATTGAGCTGACCAACGGTCAGGAGGAAACCAGCAACCGCGGCGATACCAGCGGCGACTTTAGCGCGGTCTTGCGACCCGTATTCACTCATGGGGCAGCTGCGTGGCATTGCCGTCCCGGATCGCCTGCTCGATCAGCGGCTTGAGTTCTCGCCTGACGCTTTCGAGCATCTTCTGCCTTTGCTCCGCCAGGCGGGCCAGCTGCTCGCCGAGTTTGCCCTCAAGCTCGCCCAGATTGCCTTCCTTTTCGCCGAAGCTGCCTTCCTGGCGGGCCAGATCCGTCTGAATTGAATCGACCCGGGATTGAATTTCGGCCAGATGCGACTGTAGCTGCGCCAGCGCCTTCTCATCGATCTGCGAGAGCTCGGCGAGCTTCATCTGTTTTGCCACATTTTCCAGCTCCGCGACTTCGCGCCGAAAATCCGGCGTGTCGATCTTGATCATGCGCTGCTGAGCAATCAGTTCCCGTTGCTGGCTCCCGAGCAACGCCCGCTGCTTGCCCAGATCTTTTTCCTGTCGTCCCAAATCCTGCATGGGCGCAAGCAGGGACTGTGCGCGAGAAAGGATTTTCGGGTCCTGGATGAGGTAGGGCTTGCCGTTATGCTGAAAATAAATGTAGTCACCCGCCTGCGAGGGCAGTCGATTCCCCGAGTCAATGGCGATTTTCGATTGGCCGCTGCGAATCACCAGAACGCCTTCATCCCGTTTAGCGACCGCCGAGTCCTCGTGCCTGCCGTCATCGCCATTCTCGCTGCCGGTAGCCGTGCCCGTGCCTGAGTCCGTGCGCGATTCCGCGGGCAGCGAGGCCGGCTTTGGCGCTTGCGCGGCATTTGGCGCCGCATCCACGCGCGCCATCGACGTGGAGGCGGCCATCGCCAACACGACGACACCTGCGGCGATGAACGGCAAGCGCTGTTTGTCGGCAAATGAACGTTCGAAGCCGTGATCGCTCAGCAGCCTCTCGATGCGCGGTGTCAAATTACTCGAACTTGCCATGGCAACCCCCGCGAATGGCCGCCGCACCGCGGTGGCGAACGCCAGCAGGACTTCGGCATAGGAGGCACGGCTCTCCGCCTGTTCCACCGCCGAATGGTCGCTCAAGGCCTCCCCGAGCTCTGCGAGCTGGCGCTGAAGCCACCAGCTAAAGGGATTGAACCAAAAGATGGCGCAATGCAGTCCGGTGAGCACATGGACCCAGAAATCCCGCTGCAGCACATGCGCGCGCTCGTGGGCGAGCACGATGCGCAAAGTCGATGCATCCCAGGACGTGTAACTCGGTGGCAGCAACACGGTCGAGGCGATGGTCACGGGAGTACCTATTCGCGAACTCACGCGCACATCCAGGCGCGGATCGAACGGCAGGTTGAGATGCTCCGCCTGCTTGCGCAGGCGCAGAGCGAATCCTACTCCCGTCCCGAGGCGCAATGACAGCACAGCCGCGACGATGCAGTAACCCGCGGCGCAAATCGATACGGCATAGCTTGCGAGTCGAGCATTCTGGTTGCCGGCGTCTTCGACGGTCGTCGCGTTAGTCGCGTTCCTCGCGTTCCTAGCGTTCGCAGCAGCGGTCGCAGCAGCGGTCGCAGCCCATGGCGCCGCCGAGCCGGCGTAATGCGCTGGCATCGGCCGCTCCGGCAATTGCGAAGCGGAAAAGGTGATGTCGGGTAACAGCCGCGGTCCGATGTGCGCAGCAACCAGCAAGGGCATCGCCAGTGCGCCCGCGAGCGCCACCAGCCACGCGGTGCGCCGGGCGCGCACTTGATCGATGCGCAACAGGTGCAACGCAGCGAGGACGATTGCAGCCATCGCCAATGAACGCAGGGCAGCTTCAGGCAACAAGTACGTGCTCACGATTTTTTCCCCTTTTTCGATGCAGCAATGCGCTCGGCGAGACGCTGAAGTTCCTTGCGGTCGAGAACCGCGGAATCGACCATGCCGGCAAGCAGCGTTTCGACGGAGCCTTCACACAACCAGTCCACGATGCGCTGAACGGCGCGTCCCGCAACGGCTTCCCGGGATGCGGCAGGCCGATACAGGAAGGTGCGGCTCTCGACCGAATGAGTGAGGTAACCCTTTTCCTCCAATCTGCGCAGCACCGTGCGAATGGTCGAGTCCTTCAGCGGCCGCCCGTGCTGCGCCAGATGCTCGCGCACCTGATCGGCGTTCTGGACGTCATGTTCCCAAATCAGTTCGAGCACGGCTCGTTCCAATTCGCCTAGATCGACGGGATCGTGTCCCTGAGGAGTGTTACTGTTCATAGTGTTACAGAATGTAGCATATGACCCCCGGGGACATGCAAGTACTTTCGCGACAACGCGCTATTGGCCATAAGATCCGGAGCTGCACAAAAATGAATAAATTCCGGTGAACCTTCCGATGCATCGAAACTATCGCGCGCTGTTTGGACTATTGGCGGCCGCCATCCTGCTAATGGGTGTGGTCGGGCTGCCTTTACTCATTCCCGGCTACAGCCAGGTGCGCCAAACCGTCAGCGAGATCGGGGAGATGGATTCGCCCGCCAGAATTCCCTTCGCGGTCCTGCTGTGCTGCGTCGCTGCGGGTGTCGCGCACCCTGCACCCAAGATCGCCGCACAGATCGCACCGACAGTGGCCGAGATCGCGCACCACCGCACACTGGACACAGAGTCCGTCACTCGCTAGGCACAAATATCCACAGCAGCAAATACAGCAGTAGGCCGGCCCCCGCAAAGATGAACAGAACGGTAAACAGCAGCCGCCACACCCATGCCTCGACCCCGGTGCTGCGCCCCATTCCTCCACAGACACCGCCGAGAACTCGGTCGCTACGACTGCGACGGAAGGCATTGACTGCCGCCACCGCGGGCTCCTGGGGATGCGGCGACTGCGTGCTCAGTAGCCGCTCCTTGGCGCGGGCGAATTCCTCTTCCGTCAATGTGCCGCTCGCGCGCAGTTCCCCCAATTTGGCCAGCTCATCACTCAACGTCATTTGCACTCCTTGATAATCGCAGCGAGTCGACAAGTGTAAAACACTCTTGCCTGCCGAAAGTTGCAAGCACGGGAGCCGCAAGCGCCGCTGGTGTTAACGTTTGGTCCGGGACCGATAAAACTCAATGAGTTTCATTTACTTGCGCAGTTGAAACCGAACCCGGAATGGATAGCAGGCATTCACCGCCTGGCCATTTTCGGTCGTCGCCCGGTAGTGGCCTGAGCCTGCCTTCGCAAGCCTCAGCGCAGCCTCATCGAGCCTGGAGCTACCACTCGACTCAACGATCAAAGGCGACGAGGAGAGGCGCCCCTGAGCATCGACGCAGGCCTTGACCGTCCCTGCCCCTTTCTCTCCCAATCGAATGGACGTATCGGGGTAGAACTCGTCGGTACTTGGAAATCCCACGCCAGGCCCTCCTGGCACACGATTGACTACGGCGGGTGTCGACAGTGGCGATGGCGGCGCGACACCCGGCGGCTCGGGCAACACTGCCTCGATCACGTCCGTCGGCTCTGGACCGATTGGGGGCGGTGACTCTTGCGGAGGTAGCTTAATCCGAGGAAGCGACGTTCGGGGCAACGGCGGGGGCGGCAGCGAAGTGCGCGGAGGTGGTTCCAGTACTTGATTCAACAGCGGACTCACGATCACTTTGGTGTATTGCGGGCCTAGTCCCAGGGCAAGGCTGTAGAGAACCGCCACGTGCAGCGTGGCGACCACGACAAACGTGAGTGAGCGGCGCGTAAACAATGGAAAATCATCGTGACCAGCGCCGATGGCATGCGCACGTCCCACGGAAGCACTGGCGGCAGGCAACGCCACGGCGACGTGCTCACGTGCGATCACATTAGTTGCCCAGCAGCAGCCGATCGCGAAGCGCAGTCGCGCAATCGGTCCGCGCAATGCCCCCAAGTCCGCCGACCACTCCTCGTGGAGTCGTTCCGACAAAGGATGGGGGGCACGCCGCGCCGCACGATGAATCAACCGCTGTGCAATCGAGTCCATCCAATCCCATGCTCGCTCTGAAGTCATCGGCCCTCCTGGCGCCGGCCCGTGTGCCGGCTATGCAAGCACCCCGCGACCAAACCCTGAGAAAACTTCGCCGGCCCGCCGCAGCCCAGTGGGCGTCACTCGATAAAAGCGGCGTCGCGGCCGGCCCGCCCTCGATGGGTCGATGGATTCCCATCGGCTGACAAACCAACCCGCGGACTCGAGTCTCAGCAAGATGGGATACAAGGTTCCGGAGGCCAGCCGGCAACGCTGCAGCAGGTCGGCTCCTGAAAACTCATCGGCAGGATTCTCTAGAAACGGCTCCAACACCTTGAGCGTTTGCAAAGACATTCGAACGGTATGAACCTGCTTACCCATAGTAGTAAGTCTACATAGGTACGGGATTCAATGCAACTGCGCGCGGTGCAATGCCGCGAGGTGCGATAAGACGGGGGTAGCTGCGCGGTGCTGACAGAATTCCGCGTGCGCGATATCTGCGTGCGGTCTAGGTCACCGGCATCGTGCGTTGACGCTGCTCGGCGCGCACTTCATCGATGGTGAGACCAGTGTTGACTGAAATTACACTCAGCAGCCGGTGGGCCGGATCGCGGGGCAGTGTAATCTGATGCAAACGCTCCCAGATCTTGATGCGTGCGGCGGGCGTATTTGCATCGGAGATCTGTTCTGCAAGTTCGCGCCGACGCAGTTCAATCGCTTCGGCTTGACGCTGCGCGAGGCGATCTCGAAAGTCGGCAGTACTCTCGCCGGGCTTCGGAGCGCCGTAATCCAACTGCTTATTGAGGTCCATAGAGCAAGATTCCTGAGCCGAAGAGTCGTGGTAATGGCCACCGGCCCATTACCCTTTAGCTGTGATTCGAGTGTTAGCAGCGACCGGATACAGGCGCTGCGATATGCTATTAGAGCATACATTTTCATGCGACATGTGGGGATCGATCTCCACACCCGTGCTGACCTTCAAAGTACCAATTTGCCTACCGCAAAGCCGTCATTCAGGCCGCCGGCGTTGGTAGTCGCATCGCCAGGTTGCGCTGCGGCCCGACTTCAGGAGGTGCACAAGAACATGCCGGCCAGGATCGCGATAATGCAGGCCCATTGCAGCAGCATGATTCGCTCTCGCAGGACGAGCGCGGCGAAGGCCAGCGTGACAAGCGGATAGGCGGCAGTCAGCGGCGTCACGATCGAGATCTCGCCGTAGCGGCTCGCGATCAGCACGCCCAGGTCGCCCGCCGCCATCATCCCCATCGGCAGGAATGAGCGCGTCCACTCGATCACGGAGTGCGTGCCTGCGCGTCCCTTCCACAAGCCATAGACGCCCAGGGTGAGCAGCGCGCCGATCATGCTGTAGAGCGCCATGTTGGTGTCGGTGGCGCCCAGCGTGTAGTCATATTTGACAATAGTCTGAGCGCCGCCCCATAGCATCAGTGCGGAAAACGCCAGTGCCATCCAAGCCCGGCCGGTCACCTTGTTCGCAGCGTCCGCGGGTTGATAGGCGAGACCGATGCAGCCGCCGATCACGAGGGCAACCGCGAGGTATTGAAGCCGCGTGAGAGTCTCGCCGAGGAACCAATGCGCGAACAAGATGGTGATCGCCGGATAAGCGGCTGAAAGCGTGCCCACGATCGTGATCGGACCGGCGATGATCGACTGGAAGTACATGATCCAGCCGGCGCCGTCGAGCAGGTAGGCTAGCACGCCGATGCCAAGCACGAGTCGCCCCTCTTCCGCGAACACCATTGTGTGCGGATTCGCGAAGAAGTAGCAGCCCATTACGAGCGCGCGGGCGCACGCGAAATAGAGGCAGAAGCGCGCCGGCGACACCTCGGTGATCCACATTTTCACGAAGCCCTGGCCCACGCCGTAGAGCAGAAGCGCGAGCAGAGCCGGCGTCAGCCATAAGAAGAGAGGTGCGGCGGTCGGCGCAGGGGCCAATGATTTACTCAGCCTGCGCCCGAGTTCATCGGTCTGAAGATTTCCGACTTTCTTCGCGCAATACCGGGATCGCCACGAAAACGGTCATGCTGAACGGAAGTGAAGATCCGATCAGCACTGCCCAAAATAACGGCCGCTGTGCAAACCACACAACCACACCGTCAGCCACAGCCGTGATCAGCAGCACCAGCACCGCTCGGATCAGCCAAAACTTATGAACTTGAAATGCTGTCTGCGGCATACCCGCCCCGTTGCATCGCTTATGCGGCATATTAACCCAGAGCCATAATGCTCCGGAATGGGGCCCCGCAGGACCTTAGCAGATACGTGGCAGTGGGTCGTCTTCGAGCTCATCGAGCGAACGTTGGCCGCCGAATGATGTATTCAATACCACTGCGCTTGAGCCGACATCGAGTTCCCCGATCATGGCGGCCTGTGGCGCCACGGTGCGCAATGCCGCCAGCGAGGCCGCGGCGTATTCTGGCGCCACCACCGCAAGGACCCGGCCTTCACAGGCCAGATACAAGGGATCGAAGCCCAGTAACTCGCATACTGACTGCACCGAGTCGTTCACGGGAATCTGCGCCTCCGACAGGCGCACGCAGAGTTTCGTCGCACGAGCTAGCTCATGAGCGACGGTGGCAAGTCCGCCGCGCGTCGGGTCGCGCATGAAGCGTAAGCCCTGGACGCTCATCAGAGCCTGCGCCTGCGGCAACACGCTTGCCGCGTCCGATTGAAGATCACCGCGCAGGCCGAATTCTTGGCGGGCTAGCATGACCGCTGCACCGTGATTACCGATCGGCCCGCTGACTAGAATGCGATCCCCGGCGCGCACGTGGTCGAAGCTGAAGCACACTCCCCGTGGCCGAAAGCCTATGCCTGTCGTTGCGAGGTATATTCCGTCGCAGTCCCCTCGCCCTACGACCTTGGTATCGCCGGCAACCACGGATACGCCGCATTCACGGGCGGCGGTCGCCATCGCGTCGATCACTCGGCGCAGCAGCGCGATCTCCAAACCTTCCTCAAGGAAGACGCTCAGCGTCAAGAATCGCGGCGTCGCGCCGCTCACGGCGAGGTCATTGACGGCACCGTGAACTGCGAGCGAACCAATGTTGCCGCCCGGAAACTCGAGCGGTTGGACAGTGAATCCATCGGTCGTCACCACGAGTTCTTGATCGACGCGTATTGGCAGCGCGACGGCGTCGGCGCCCGCATCAAGATGGGGGTTGGCAAGTGCGGGAATGAACAGACCCTCGATCAGCTCGCGCATCATGCGCCCGCCGTTGCCGTGGGCCAGGGCGATATGCGTTTCGCGGCAACCTTGCACACCTGTCATCCTGCGCACCTCAATGGAGAGTATCGAGGGCGGCAGCCTCGATAAGCTGGCCGTAACTGATTGCGGCATCGTTAGTTGGCAGCCGCCGAGGTATCAGCACTTCAAAACCGGCATCGGTCAGAAGTCTATTCACCTGCTCGGTCAAGACACGATTCTGGAACACTCCTCCGCCGAGACCAACGCGCGACACCCCGCTTTGTTCGCGCACCATGAGTGCCTGGTCGCGCAAGGCATGCGCGATGCTCGAGTGAAACGTCGCCGCGCGCTCAGCCGTCGTGCGCCGGGAGTCCATTAACGCCGCGACCAGCGGCCCCCAGTCGCTGCGCCAGACTCCCCTCTCATCCCGCGTCAATGGCAGCGGGATCGGAGAGCCGGAACTGGCGCTGAGCGCTTCCAACTGCATCGGTGCTTCGCCTTCATAGGTCGCGTATAAGCAGACGCCGAGGAACGCCGCGGCGGCATCGAATAAACGGCCGACTGCGGTGGTTGTGGGGGTATTCAGGCGGCGATCGAACGCCCGACGCAATAGGGAAGTGCCCGGCCCTTCGCCCTCGGGCCAGACTTGCCCACATTCCCAGGATAATGCGAGCGCGGTGCGCCACGGCTCGCGCCCGGCTTGCTCGCCCCCCAGCAAGCGGAATGGCCGAAAGCTCGCGGCGCGTTGCCATCGGCCAGGGCTCCCCAATAGTGCCTCCCCGCCCCACAGGGTATTGTCAGGCCCCAGACCGAGGCCGTCCCAGGTGAAACACAGTGAGGTTGCCTCGCTCGGATACTCGCCGGCCACCGCAGAGGCATGCGCTTGGTGGTGCCAGACGGCCTGGGTCGGCAGCCCCGATGCGCGCGCCCAGCGCGTACTCGGGAAATTGGGATGCGCATCGTGCACGATGCGCTGCGCGCTCACGCCATAGAGCCGCTGCAGATCCTGCGCGACCTGCGCGAATACCTCTCGTGCCCGCGGACTCTCAAGGTCACCGATGTGCGGTGACACAACGGCGCGCTCGCCCCAAGCCAGCGCAACGGTGGCCTTCATGTAGGCACCGACTGCGAGCGTGGGAACCGCGATCGGTCGCGAAAGAGCCCACTCGAGAGGCGCGGTTCCCCGTCCATGCCGCACCGGCCGCGCGGCGCCCGCAATGACCCGCAACACGGGGTCATCCGCCGGACGGGCTATCACGCGGTCGTGATGCAGAAAGCCATCGGCTACATCGCCCAGCCGTTCCCGCACCTCGCCGGGCTCGGTCAGCACCGGTTCACCGCTCAAGTTTGCAGATGTCGCAATCAGCGCGGCGCCGAAATCCTCGAGCAGCAAATGATGTAGGGGGCTGTAGGGCAACATCAACGCAATCTCGCACAGGTGGGGCGCGACCGCCGCCGCGACCATGGCTTGCGCGCGTCGCGTTACCAGCACTATCGGGCGAACCGTATCACGCAGCATGTCTCCCTCGAGCCTCGACACCTGCGCCAGACAGCGTGCGTAATCGAGACCGTCCCTGCCACGCCACGGCACCATCACCGCCAACGGCTTCGCCGGGCGGCCCTTACGTGCCCGCAGGCGGGTAACTGCGCTCTCACTGGCTGCATCGCACAGCAGATGATAGCCACCCACGCCGCGCACGGCGATGATCTGCCCATCGCGCAAGGCCGCGAGCGCGGCAGCAAGCGCCGGCTCATTGCCGCAAATCTCACGCGTGCCGCTTTGCCAATTTAGACCGGGCCCGCAAATGGCGCACGCCAACGGCTGAGCGTGGAAGCGCCGATCTAACGGGTTGGCGTATTCAGCGGAGCAGTCGCGGCACAAAGTGAAGCGATCGAGCGTGGTATTGGGTCGATCGTAGGGCATAGCGCGAATTAACGTGTAGCGCGGCCCACATTGCGTGCAATTGATGAACGGGTATCGATAGCGCCTGGCTGCGGGATCGTGAAGCTCCGCCAGGCATTCATTGCAGGTGTACAGATCAGCAGGAACGTGAATGTGCTGCTCCACGCCAACCTTGCTCGCCATGATGCAAAACCCGTCGTTCGCCTCGACGGGCACAGGCTGCAAGTCAAGCAATCGAGCGCGCGCGGCTGGCGGTGCGGATTTCAGCAGATCTTCACCGAATAATCGCAGTCGTTCAGCATCGCCCTGCACGTGAATTTCGACCGCGCCGCCGATATTGCGCACCCAGCCGCTGAGTTTGTGGCGGTGGGCGAGACGAAATACAAAGGGCCTAAAGCCAACGCCCTGGACGCGCCCGCCGATCCGCCAGCGTTGCGCCGCAAGCGCCGAACTCGCCGCTACCGGCATGTGTTCGACACTCATGCGGAAGCGGACTCGCGCTCGATGGGAACCGCGAGCCGACGATGCTGCGCCAGATGCAGGGGTGTCCAGGCGTGCGGCGTGCGGTACACGAAACGATGACGCGCTATATGGTAGCTGGGATCAAAGCCATAAAAACTTACGCGCATGCGCTCGAGCTCCGCAGTGCGGTAGGCGGCGAGCGGGCGCATCTGCTCATCGTGGGCTCGGCGGGCACGCTTTTCGGCCAAGATTCGCGTGAACGCCTCATTGGTGGCGAGGCCGACAGCCTGGGACTCAATGAGCGCACGGAATGCAGCCAGGTCGGGCCCCGCGTGCGCATAGATCAGCCCCTGTCTGCGCGCCTGCGTAGTTCCCAGCGGCAGGCGGCGGCTCATGAGCGCCTGCGCCCCGGCGGCACCGACGCGTTGCGGCAGCAGGTAAGTCCAGTATTCCGAGCCGTAGAGATTGCCCATGTTGCGATAATGAGGATTCAGTATCACTCCGCTGCGCGCCAGAACCCGGTCGGCAGCGAGCGCCAGGAACACACCGCCCGCTGCCGCGTTACCATGCAGCGCGGCGACCGTCAGATGCGAGGTGGTCGTCAATATGTCGCGCGCAAGATCGTCGATGGCGTTGATGTTGCCCCACGAGGCATCGGCGGGGCTGTCGGCCGCCTCGATGCAGTGAAGATGCATTCCGTTGCACCAGAAATCCGCGCCGCCCATGAGCACGATGACCCGGGTCGGGCGCCGACACGCGTGCGCGAAGGCCGCGCGCAATCGCAGGCATTGCGCCGTGCTGAGCGCCCCATTGTAGAAATCAAAATGCAGCCGGCCCACCGCGCCGCGCTCCTCGTAGCGGATCTCGCCCTCTGGATCGTCATCCAGCCTGGGCAAAGCGTCCGCGAGTGCGCCGAGCGCGAGTTCCGCCGGTCGCTTGAAGCTGCGTTGCGCGTCCTCGCTGGGCTGCAATTGACCGATCCATATGGCGCCGTCGCGGGTCGCGCGGCAGATGGCGCCGTGGCGGCGTCCAATGAGTGCGCCGGGTTTCCCGGCAAGGTGGGTTTCCGGATGCGCATCGAACAGCCGGAAGCGACGGCCGAACAATCGGTCCTCGATTCCCGGAAAGCCGTCGGCCGCGTGAATTTTGCGCGCCACAGTCGCGGTATCGTCGCGATCCCAGTCTATCGCTCGCTGTGCTTGCCGCAGCGGCGGCTGCCAACCATGGCTCGACACATTCCCAGCGTCCGAGCGCGGACCAAGCCCGGCCGCGATTCGGGCAAGGGCCTCGCGCACGGCGCTGATGGCGCCCTCCCTTACCTCATGCTGATACAGACTGCTCTTGCGTGCGGCGCGCATCGGAAACGAGCAACTGGCCCAAATCGGGCCGTCGTCCCAGCCGGCCATCGCCTGCAGGACAGTCACCCCCCACGTGTCCACGCCGCGCAGTATCGCCCAGTCCAGCGCCGCAGGCCCGCGATCTCCCGGCGGCCCCGGATGCACGATGAGACAAACACATCGCCGCCACACTGATGGCGGAATCGTGCGCTTCAGATAAGGCGCGAGAATTACGTCGGGGCCGAACAAATTCACGGCTTCGCAGGTCACGCTATCGTTGATGTCGAATTCAACCGACAGTTCGTGGCCGTCGTCGCTGAGTGCCGCATAAAGGCCTTGGGAAAGGCTGTTGAAGGCATGCACGAGCAGTAGGATGCGCATCAAACCGCCACCGGCTGCACGCCGCGTCGATACTTATAATAGGCGGCGCATGCGCCTTCCGCCGACACCATGCACGAACCTATCGGATTGCGTGGCGTGCAGGCCGTTCCGAATATCGCGCAGTCGGTGGGCTTTTTGACGCCGCGGATGATGGCCGGGCACTGGCATGCTGCGTTCTCGGCCACCGCATGGAACTCCATGGTGAAGCGCCGCTCCGCATCGAACTCGGCGTAAGCGCTCTTGATGCGCAGTCCGCTGTACGGCAGGGCGCCGAGCCCACGCCATTCGAAGCTCGGGCGCAATTCAAACACTTCGGCGACCAGTTGCTGCGCCTTGAGGTTTCCTTCGCGAACCACTCCCCGCGTGAACTGATTCTCGACACAGGCGCGCCCGGCGTTCAGTTGCCCCACGAGCATGCGCACCGCCTGCAGCACGTCGAGCGGCTCGAAGCCAGCGATGACAACCGGCCGCTGATATTCGTCCGCAAAATATTCGTATGGCCTGCTGCCGATCACGGCGCTGACATGCGAAGGCCCGATGAACCCATCGACCCGGACCTGTCCCCATTCACGGACTTCGGGCGAATCGAGAATGCTCTGAATCGCAGCCGGGGTCACCACATGGTTGCAATAGACGCTGAAATTTGACAATCCCAGGCGCCGGGCCTCGAGGATGAGGTGAGCGGTGGCCGGCGTCGTCGTCTCGAAGCCGATGGCGAAAAATACGATCTCGCGCCCGGGATGATCCGCCGCAATCTGCAGGGACTCCAGCGCCGAATAGGCCATGCGCACGTCCGCGCCCAGGGCGCGTGCTTTTAGCAGGCTGCGTCGACGCGATGCCGGAACACGCAGCATGTCGCCGTAGCTCACCAAAGTAACGTTGGGCTGGCGCGCAAGTTCGATGGCGGCATCGAGCCGCGGCACCGCCAGCACGCAAACCGGGCAGCCCGGGCCATGCACGAGCCGGACGTTGCCGGGCAGCAGGCCCTCGACACCGTAGCGGAAAATGGCATGGGTGTGGCCCCCGCAGAACTCCATCAAATGGTATTCGCGCTTCGGGTCAACCTCCGCGCCAAGCAGTTTCGCTAGAGCCGCCGCGGCCGCGCCTTCACGGAAGCCGCGGATGTAACGCATCGATGCGCTTCTCGAGATGTGCGGCGATTTCATCGAACAATGCCAGGGACTTTTCCGCCTCTAAGACATCCAGGCGCGTGATGGCAAAGCCCGCATGCACGATGACGTAATCACCAACTTTGACCTCATCGATCAATGCGGTCGATATGCGCGTGTGAATCCCGCCCACCTCGATCTCGATCCATTGGTTTTCAAGTAACGTTGCCACACGCGCTGGAACGGCGAGGCACATGCGTCAGCCTCCAACCGATGCGGCGATCATTGATCTCGGTCGCTGCGCGCTGGGGCGCCAAGCGCCGAGTTGCACCTCCAGCCAATTCAACCAGGAATCAATATCAGGGACGCGCCTGGCGGCGGTACGGATCATCGGCGTGTCGCGCCCCAGCGCTTGGAGCGCCGCGGCTGCGCGCAGCGGATCAAAATCGCCCAGCACCTCCAGCAGATCTGCCTTGCTGAGCACGACCAGGTCACTTGCGCGGAATATTACCGGGTACTTTGCCGGCTTATCGTCGCCCTCGGTGGCGCTCAGCAACGTGACGTTGCGGTGTTGCCCGAGATCGAAGCTTGCGGGGCAAACCAGGTTGCCGACGTTTTCGATGAACAGTAAATCAAGCCCCGCCAGCGGCAAGTCATGCAAGGCGCGGTGCACCAAGTTTGCATCGAGGTGACAAGCCGCACCGGTCGTGATTTGTATTGCCGGCACCCCGTGCGCGCGGATGCGCACCGCATCGTTGTCGGTCTCCAAATCACCCTCGATGACGGCGATACGATAGCGATCGCGCAGCGCCATGATGGTCGCTTCCAGCAACGCGGTTTTCCCGGCACCGGGCGAGGACATGAGGTTGATGGCCAGCACGCCGTGCCGATCAAAGTGTTCGCGGTTATGCGCCGCGACCTTGTCGTTCGCAGCGAGCAGATCTTGCAGCACCTCGATCAGCACGTTTTCATCGCTGTGTGCGTAATCGATTTCAGGAGTGATCGCACAGCCGCAGGTTTCGCACATTGCAATCTCCTCGCTACGCTACGCTGGCCGACTCAGGCGCGCGCAGCTCGACCCGGCGCAGGCGCAGCTCGTCCCCGGCTACAATTCGCGTCCGAAATCCGCCACATGCCGCGCATGTCAATCGATTCGGTGCGGCCTGCGATTGCGCGCCGCAGCTCGTACAACCGACGGTGACGCCGGTTTCTTCGATCACGAGCGCCGCCTGCGCCGCACAGCCCCCTGCCCGCAAAATCCCAAACGCAGTAGCGAGCAGCGCCGGCTCAACGCCGCAAAGCGGACCGACCTCGATGGTGATGCTCTCTACGACACCTGCGCCACGACCTTCGGCGACTTGGGTGACCTGCCGGAGCAGCGCTTGGCAGATGGACAGCTCGTGCACCGGCGAACCCTAGCCCATCTGCAGTTATTGGTATGTACGGCAGCGCACAGACGAAGTGTGTATGCGAGTGCAAATTCGAACCCTCAAGCGAGGATGCGCGGTGACGTTCAGGCACGGGCAAGACATGAGAGATTGCAGCCCGGTCCTGGTCCTCGGCTTCGGCAATGTGCTGCTGAGTGACGACGGCGCCGGTGTACGGCTTACCGAGCGGCTTCGGTCTGAGTTGGGTAGCGACGTCGCGGAGTTTGTCGATGGGGGCACGCTGAGCTTTAGCCTGCTGTCCTACGTGGAGGCGGCTGATTCGATGCTGGTGCTCGATGCCGCTGATCTCGGCGGCGAGCCGGGCACTATCGCCCTGTTCGAGAACGACACGATGGACCAATTTCTGAAGACTACGCGTCGGCGCACCGTTCACGAGGTGGGACTCATTGACTTGCTCGATATGGCCCGGCTGCAGGGCTGCCTGCCCAGGCGGCGCGCCCTGCTCTGCATCCAACCGGGACGAATCGACTGGTGCGAGGCCCTGTCGACTGCGGTCGCAGACGCAATGACTGACGCCGTCCGGCAAGCGCGGCTTACGCTGCAGCATTGGCAGCTCACATGAGTCGACTCAGCGATATCCCGATTCGTAGCGAATCGCCGGCGCGGATCGAGCCGCCGGCCGCAGACGGCGGGCTGGGCGGTGGCGTTGCCGCGATACTATCCGAGCTGGCCACGCTGCTCGAACGCCTGGTCGCTGCCGAGTCCTCGGGAGCGATCGACTTGCGTAGCCTGCCGATGAGTCCCATGGACCGGGCGGCCTTGCAGCGGGTGCTCGGTGAGGGCGAAGTGCAGGCCACAGTGAATGCCCAAGGCCTTTCAAGAGTGCGCGAAACCCGCGTTTCTGGCGTTTGGTGGGTGGAACACTTCGATCAGCAAGGTGACATGGTGGCCGAATTGATCGATGTAAGCCGCGTGCCGGCCATCTTGACCTGCGCAATGGACGAGATTGCCGCAAGCGCACGCGCTCTTCGTCAGCAACTCAGGGCGCCAGCGCCCAGCGAAGGGCAGCATGCCGCTCGCCAATGAACAGCTGACGGTCGGTGAGATGCTGCTGAGGCACGGAGTCAGTCGGCGCGGCTTTATTCAGTTCTGCACCGCCACCGCAACGGCCATGGCATTGCCACCGTGGATCGGAGCCGCAATGGCCGAGCAGTTGCGGCACGCGCAAAGACCCTCGGTGGTGTATTTGTCGTTCCAGGAATGTACCGGTTGTTTTGAATCGCTGACGCGTTCCTTCTCGCCGACCATCGAAAGCCTGATCTTCAATGTGATCTCCCTTGATTACGACGACACCTTGATGGCGGCTGCGGGCGATGATGCAGAGGCCGCGCTCGCCAAGGCCATGAAGGACAACTTCGGCAAGTATGTCCTGGTAATCGATGGGTCCGTACCCACGGGTGCGGGAGGGGCTTATTGCGCCTCCGGAGGCCGAAGCGCCGTCGATACGCTGCGCGAGGCCGCCAAGGGTGCGGCAGCGATAGTCTGCGTCGGCACCTGTTCCGCATTCGGCGGCATTCCCTTCGCAGACCCGAACCCAACGCAGGCGTGGCCGGTAACGGCCATCGTGGGCGACAAGCCCATCATCAATGTCTCGGGATGTCCGCCCATCCCGGAAGTCATCACCGGCACGTTGCTGCAATTCGTGAGCACCGGCCGAGTCCCCGATCTGGATGAGCACCTGCGCCCCAAGGCCTTTTTCGGCAACACCATTCACGATCGCTGCTATCGGCGACCGTTCTATGATGAGGGAAAATTCGCCAAGTCCTTTGACGATGAAGGCGCACGCAATGGCTGGTGTCTTTATGAACTCGGCTGCAAGGGGCCGACCACTCACAACGCCTGCGCGACGATCAAGTGGAATGGCGGCACCAGCTTCCCGATTGAGTCGGGACATGGGTGTCTCGGCTGTTCGGAGCCGGGATTCTGGGATAAGGGCAGCTTCTATGCCGCCCAATCCAGCGCCGAGTGGGGCAAAGCCGGCGTGGCTTCACCGCGGCGCGCGGTGGAGCTGGGCGCGGCAGCCGTGGCGGCTGGGGCGGTGCTCGGGGTGGCGTCCGCCGGCGTGAGTCGCTTGCGCCAACATCGCAGCGAGCAGGACGCTGCCGGGCATAACCGGAAGGAACTTTGATCCATGAATCTATTAGACGTTGCGCGCGGGCCCGCACTCAAGGTAGCGATCGCGGTGTTCTGCCTCGGGGTCACCTGGCGCATCCTCGCCTTCGTGCTTCTGCGCATCCGCCGCGACCTGAATCGGCCGCGGGATTCCGTATTCAAGTCCATCACCGGCGGATTACTGACGGTTGGTTCCAGATCATGGCCGCATCGAGAATTCATCGGACGGACCGGAGCGGGCGAGGCGCTCGGCTACAGCTATCATCTTGGATTGTTTGCCGTCGTATTGTTGTTCACGCCACACATCCTATTTCTCGGCAGTCTGTTCGGAATCACCTGGATGGGGTTGCCGAGCAGCCTGATCACTGTGATTTCCGTGCTGACCCTGACCTTGTTCATAGCGGTGTTGTTTCGGCGCGTGACCAATCCCGTGATGAAAATGCTGTCGAATTTCGACGATTACTTCAGTTGGTTCATCACCATGCTGGTGATGGTCACCGGCATTGCGGCGACCGCCCATATCGGCGCTTCGTATGAGACACTTCTCGGAATCCACATCTTGAGCGTCGACGGCTTGTTGGTGTGGTTCCCATTCGGCAAGCTGATGCATGCCTTCTACATTTTTCCGTCCCGCGCCTTGAACGGCGCCCTGCTCGCGCGCAAGGGAGCCACCTCATGAGCGATGCTCGCGTTGGCGGGGCCATGAGCGGCTTCGTTCAGGAAATCGGTGCGCTCAGTGCCTTTCGCCTCGAATCCTGCATCCACTGCGGCATTTGCGCGGATGCCTGTCATTTCTACATCGCGACGGAAGATCCGCAGTACACCCCCATTTGGAAGGTCGAGCCGTTCAAACAAGCCTATAAGCGCGAGGCGAGCGCGTTTGCGCCGCTGGTGCGCCTATTGGGGCTGAAGCGCGAGGTCACGACCGAGCAATTGGAGCAATGGCAGCACTTGTTGTTCGATAGCTGCAATCTGTGCGGCCGCTGCAGCCTGATTTGCCCCATGGGCATCGATGTGGCGGCGCTCATCGAGCAGGCCCGGCACGCAATGTTCGACGCCGGGCTGGCGCCGAAAGAGCTCTATGACAGGGCTGCGCACCAGCAGCTCACCGGTCAGCCGGAGGTGAGCGCCGAGCCCTACCGCGATCAACTGCTCGCGATAGGCGCGCGCTTCCATGTCGATATACCGCTCGATAAGCCTGAAGCGCAGATCATGTTATGCGTGCCGAGGACGGACATCGAACATTACCCGAGCGCCGTCGCTGCGCTGGCGCGTGTGATGCAGCACCTGGGTGTGTCCTGCACCTTTCGCAGCGATGGGCTGGTGGCTGAGAATTACGGTTACTATGCCGGCGGCAAGCAGTGGCAGCGGGAAATCAGCCTGCGCCTGATCGATCAGGCCATTGCATGCAAGGCGCAAATCCTGCTGGTTCCCGAATGCGGCCATGCGTACGCGGCACTGCGCTGGGAGGCCGCTGACCTCTACGGCAAGCCGCTGCCTTTTCGGGTCCTGCAGGTGACCGAATACCTGGCCGATGAGCTGCAGGCGGGGCGTCTCCGGCTGGGTAAAGCCGTCACTGGTGCCACCACGTTCCAAGATCCCTGTGAGTCAGCACGAAAAGGTGGCATCAGCGAAGCCCCGCGGACGCTGATGAAGGCTATGGGCGTCGATTTGCACGAAATGAAGAATCACGGCGGATTTAGCTTCTGCTGCGGCGGCGGAGGTGGTGTGCTCGACATCGAACGCGCCGCACCGCTGCGCTATCGGACCATGGAGAACAAGCTGCGCGAAATCGACGCCACGGGCGCGGACACCTTCCTTACCAGCTGCTCGGACTGCCGGCGTACCTTTGATGATGCCCAGGCTCACTTCACCTGGAATAAGACACCGCAAAGCTTGCTGGAACTTGTGGCCGCCAACCTGCTGAAGATCAGCCCACCGTGAGCGCTCAGACCATCGTCGTCGATCCGGTCACCCGGATCGAGGGACACCTGCGAATTGAGGCGCAATTCGACGGCTCGGTAATCACCCAAGCCTCGAGTTCCGGCACCATGGTGCGCGGCATCGAGATCATTCTGCAAGGCCGCGATCCGCGCGATGCATGGGTTTTTGCACAGCGAATATGCGGCGTGTGCACCCTGGTTCACGGCATTGCCTCCGTGCGGGCCGTCGAAGACGCCTTGAAATATACGATCCCCGTGAATGCTCAGTTGATACGCAATCTCATGATCGTGACGCAGTTCGTGCACGATCATGTGATGCATTTCTACCACCTGCACGCGCTTGATTGGGTTGATGTGGTGTCGGCATTGAAGGCGGACCCGAAGGCAACCTCGGCGCTCGCGCAATCGATCTCGACATACGCGCGATCATCCCCGGGCTACTTCGCAGATGTACAGTCGCGCGTCAAGGCGCTGGTGGAGTCAGGGCAGCTGGGCATTTTTGCCAACGCCTACTGGGGCAGCTCGCTGTATAAATTGCCGCCGGAAGCAAACCTTCTGGCCGTGGCGCATTATCTCGATGCGTTGGCGTGGCAGCGTCAAATCATTCAATTGCAAACCATCTTCGGGGGCAAGAATCCACACCCCAATGTGTTGGTGGGAGGCGCCCCATCCGCGATCAGCGTCCACGCTGGAGCGGGAACCGGATCGACCGCGGTCAATGTGGTCGGGTTGCAAAAGGTCGCGCAACTGATCGCGCAAATGCGCGACTTTGTGGACCAAGTGTATGTACCGGATGTGCTCGCGATCGCCTCCTTTTACAAGGACTGGTTCAAGACCGGATGCGGAGAAGGCATCGGTAACTTTCTGACCTACGGTGATTTTCCCTCCATGGGCAGTCAGGATCCCAAGACCTTCCTAGTGCCGCGCGGCGCGATTCTGGGGCGAGATCTTTCCCACATTCAAGAGGTCGATCTCAGCGCGGATGAGGGAATCCAGGAATTCGTGGCCCATTCCTGGTACGACTACCGCGACGGCAAGCGAACCGGCTTGCATCCCTACAAAGGCGAGACCCAATTAAACTACTCGGGTCCGCCACCGCCCTACCAGCACCTGGATACGTCGGCCAGCTATTCGTGGCTGAAGTCCCCGCGCTGGAAAGGCCATGCGATGGAGACGGGTCCGTTGGCGCGCGTTCTGATGCTATACGCCAGCGGCCACGAGCCGACCAAGGAGCTCGCGAATAAAGCACTCGCGCAACTGGGCTTGCCGCTCGAGGCCCTATTTTCCACCATGGGTCGGACTGCAGCGCGCGCACTCGAATGCAAAATTCTGGCCGACTCCATGCCGCAGTGGTACGACACTCTGATGGCGAACATTAAAAGTGGCGATGCGCGCACTTTCAACGAAACCCTTTGGGATCCCTCAACCTGGCCGCGGCATGCGCAAGGAGTGGGATTTCTGGAAGCGCCCAGAGGTTCCTTGGCCCATTGGATCGTCATCGACGATGGCAAAATTACCAACTATCAGGCGGTGGTGCCGACCACGTGGAATGCTGGTCCGCGCGACGCGGCAGGCACCGAAGGTCCGTACGAGGCGGCGCTCAAAGGCCAAAGCATACAAGATCCGAAACAGCCGCTCGAGATTCTGCGCACGATCCATAGCTTCGATCCCTGCCTCGCCTGCGCCGTGCATGTCGTCGATCCGGACGGCGAGGAGCTGATTCGGATCCGCATCCAATAAACCCATATCCGTGTTCGGAATATCCCGCTCGACGACCGATCTATTGCTGCTGCATGCGCCGAGTGTTTACGATTTCCGGGAGCGGGCAATCCTATACGGCCCGGTGAGCGACATGGTGCCCTCTTCCACCGTGTTCGAGATGTATCCCTTGGGCTTCCTCACCATCGCGAGCTACCTGCACGCCCGCGGCATGCGCGTACGCATCGTCAATCTCGCACTGCGCATGATGAACAGCCGGCGCTTCGACGTGCCGCGCTTTCTCGCACGCCAACAGCCGAAGGCCATCGGAATCGACCTGCATTGGATGCCCCATGCCCACGGCGCCTTGGAAGTGGCGCGGATCGTCAAGGAGCTGCACCCGGACGTGCCAATCATCATGGGCGGCCTGTCATCGACCTACTTTCATCGGGAATTGATCGCCTACCCGCAAGTCGACTATGTGCTGCGCGGCGATAGCACCGAACCACCGCTGCATCGGCTGCTCATTGCCCTAAGGGAGGGCAAGCCGGTCGACAAGATTGCCAATCTTACCTGGAAGGATGCCGCTGGCATTCACGTCAATCCCTTGCTATTCGTCCCGACGAGTTTGGATTACGTCGACCTGCGGCCGGATCTGATGGTCGAGATGGTGATGCGCTACCGCGATCTGGAAAGCACTTTGCCCTTCAACGGCTGGTGGAATAATCCGATCACGACCGTCTTTACCGTCAAGGGCTGCGCGTTCGAGTGCGTCACCTGCGGAAGCTCGCACACCAGCTGCACTCATCTGACCAAACGGCAAAAGCCGGTGTATCGCAGCCCTGCGAGCTTGGTCGCCAACATGCGGGATATTTGCCGCTTGGCGCATGGTCCCATCGTGCTGGTGGGCGACCTGCTGATGGCGGGGCCCGAACACGCGGCAGAGGTGCTCGAGCGCCTGCGCGAGGCGGATCTGCCAAACACGATTGTGTTCGAATTCTTTGCGCTGCCACCCGCCGCGTTCTTGCAGGACATCGACCGGTGCGTGCGCCACTGGAGCATGGAATTCAGTCCCGAAAGCCATGAGCAATCGGTGCGCGACGCCCAAGAGGGCGAGTCCGGCTACACCACCGAGGACATGGAGGCGATCATCAAGGAAGCGGTGCGCCTGCGCTGCTCGCGCATCGATATTTTCTTCATGATCGGCCTGCCCGCGCAGACCACAGCATCGGTGCGCGACACCGTCGAATACTGCGGGCGCTTATTTCAGTTGGGAGACAAGCGGCTGTCCTGCTTCATTTCCCCGATGGGCCCCTTCATCGATCCCGGCAGCCGCGGCTTCGAGGAGCCCGAGCGATTCGGCTACCGCCTGTTCGCCCGCACTCTCGAGGAACATCGGCAGCTGTTGATACAACCGACCTGGGAGTACATTCTCAACTACGAAACAAAGTGGATGACCCGCCGCGAGCTCGTTGATGCGACTTACGATGCTGCCGAGCGCCTGAACGAATTGAAGGTAGAGTACGGGCGCCTGTCGAAGCGGCGCGGCCGAGGGGTGGCAAGAGGCATCGCTGCGGCACGGGCGCTGCGGTCCCGGCTCGACGCCGGCATGGCGCAAGGCGACAAAGGCGCCGCCGCTGAAGCTTTGAAGGGTGAAATATCTCGCTTCAGCATATCGACGGTGTGCGACAAGCGCGAGTTGTTCTGGCCGCGCCGCGTTTTTAACTTTCGGATTTCCGAGATCGTGCGCATTCTCGCCCGGTATTTCAGCGGTCGGTCCGCCCGATTGCAACGCGCGGCTCAGCCGCCCTGAGGCAGCGTGTGCGCCACCCCCCGGTGGCAATCGATGCACGTCATTCCATCCTTGGCCAGCGACTGATGCGCGCTCGCCGCGGCGGCGGGCTGCTTCGCGAACGCCATGGCCGCGGGAGTATGGCAACTGCGGCATTCGGCTGAATCGTTCGCTTTCAGCTCCTTCCAGATGCTCTGCGCAAGCTCAAGCCGATGCGCTTCAAACTTCGCCGGCGTGTTCAGCTCTCCCCGCATATGGCCCCACACTTCGGCGTAGGCCTGAATGTGCCGCCACAACCCCGGCAGGAACTGCGGCGGTACATGGCAGTTGCCACAGCTCGCCTGGATGCCGAATTCGTTTGAGTAATGCACGCTGCGCGTGAGTTCTTGAAACGGAGTGTTCATCTCATGGCAGGAGGTGCAAAACTTATCGGATTCCGCAAGCTTGAGTCCACCGATAAAGCTTCCCGTGAACGCTATGCCGACCATGAAAGCGAGAAGTCCTCCGATCGGTATGCCGAGCAAGAACCAGCGCTGTGGTCGTCGCCACAGCCACGCACCCAAGCCACGGTCAGCCGATGGTGGTGAATTCACGTCGTGCCTCGCGCTGCAGTCATGCTAGATCCTACCCATCTCACGTTACGACACTCTGTGCGCTGGCGTACAGACTCGGCAAACACTGCGCGTTAGGTTGAGCCTGAGCACGCGCGCGATGCATCCGCGCGATGCCATGTGTAGCGGCGCCACTTGTTCGGATCGTCGAGGGAGAGAAGTCCTTGCCGCGCGCGAATGGGATTCGCCACTTGAGCCTTCCCTGCCCGGGAGCGGCGGCATTCGGCATCGGATTACTCTGCTTGCTGATCGCCGCGTGCAGTGGGACCACGGGATCAGCAGGTTCCCCGGGCGCCACCGGTGCAACGGGCCCTACAAGCACCGGCTCGGCGCTCAATGTCAGCACGGCGACCCAGATCACCGGCCTCATCACCAGCGTCACGATCAACGGTCAGCCGGTGGTGCAGTTCCAGCTCACTGACCAGAACGGTGCATTGCTGCAAGGACTGCCGGCGGCCGACTTGAGCTTCGCGATCGCGCAACTCGTTGCGGGCCAAAATGGCACATCCAGCCAATGGAATTCCTACATTTACAGCAGCGTCACTCCGTCAGGCTGCCCGGCCGGCGTGGCGACTTGCGATACTGCGCCCAAGGTGCAAGCGGGTGTGGAAAGTGCAACCAGCGGCACGCTCGTCGATAACGGCGACGGTACCTATCAATACACGTTCAAGACCAATGTCACGACGGTGCCGAATGTCGTCTATGACGCGAGCTTGACTCATCGAGTCGGCTTTGAAATTCGTGGCCTTGCGCAGGCGAACAATGCCCCCTACACCTTCCAGCCCTCGACGGGCGCCACGACTGGGATCTTCAGCCGGGAAATTGTCGAGACGGCGACCTGCGATAACTGCCATACCTCATTGACGGCGCACGGCGGCGCGCGCGTCGACGTGCAGTACTGCGTCATGTGCCACAACCCCGGCACCACTGACCCGTACAGTGGCAACACGCTGGATATGAAAGTAATGGTGCACAAAATCCACAGCGGCAACACGTTGCCGAGCATCCAGACAGTTAACGGGCCGAACACCGCGCCAACTCTCGGCATTGGCTACTGGATCGTCGGCTACATGGAGTCGTTGAACAACTTCAATACCCTGCTGTATCCGCAAGACACGCGCAATTGCACCACCTGCCATGCACAGAACATCCCGGCGGCGACTCAGGCGGCAAACTACTCCACCGTGCCTACGGCAGAGGCCTGCGGCGCCTGCCATGACACGGTGAACTTTGCCACCGGCGCGAACCACAGCTCGGCGAACCTCATTGCGAACGACTCGCAGTGCGCAACCTGCCATGGGTCGACCTCGACGCTCGACAACGGCCAGTTACAGGTGGTGGCGGCACACATCATTCCCGAAGTCGTGGCGGCGACCAAGTTCCTGTACCTCGTCAATAGCGTGACCTTCAAGACCACCGCCGGCAGCATCTACCCGGTCGTGAATTTCTCGGTTGTCGATCCGACCAACGGCAATGCGCCGTACAACATCCTGACAGCGGCGGCGTTTGCCGGTATCGATCCGGGTACCGGCGTCCCGGTCTGTGCGGACGATACCGCACGGCTGGCGATCGACATCGCTTGGGAAACGAGCGACTACACCAATTGGGGCAGCGGCGTCACGCCTGCCGCGTGGGGACAGCCAATATCACTCAATCCGCTCGCCGGCTGCGGCACCTCGACACCTGCGCCCGGACTGACCGGACCCAATGCAGCGGGCGCATTCACCATGACATCGCCGACTCCGCTGCCGAATCCGCCGGCCGCCGACTGCCCCCCGGTCGGTGGCCCGGCTTGTGCCGCCATCGCCAACGTCGGTGTGGTGATCGAAGGGCACCCCGGTATCGTCACCACCGGTCCGGGTGCGACGGCGATCCCGGTGACCAGCGCCGTGGGCTATGCAAATCTCGCGGGCGCGGTGCCCGTCGCGCGGCGCGTGGTGGTGGACATCGCCAAATGCGATGTGTGCCACAGCCTGCTTGCGCTTCACGGCACCAACCGAAACAACAACACTCAGGTCTGTGTTGCATGCCATAACCCGGCATCCACGGATGTGAGCGAACGGCAAACGCTGACGGCTCCGGGAATCGATGGCCTGTGGGAGCAGACGATCGACTTCAAACACATGATTCACGCCATCCACGATGGCAGCGCTCTCGGCGCAGCGGGCACACCCTTTGTTATCTACGGCTATGGCGGCTCGGTGAATAACTTCACCGATGTGGTTTATCCAGGCCAGATCAACCGCTGCGATGCCTGTCATGTGTCCACCAGTTACTATCCGGTGAACGACGCCGCCGTGCAGGCGACGACATTCGTCACCAGCCTGTCCAAGCAACCCAATCCTCCGACCACTGTCGGTCATCCGATCTCAACCTCGGCCAATATGTCCGTGTGCTCCGCCTGTCATGCGGATCCTGTCAGCGCTGCGCACATGCAACAGAATGGCGGTTCCACGATTGTCACCAAGGATGCGGAAGGCCGGACGATTCTCAGTCCAATCCCAGCGGACACTGAGACGTGCAGTGTCTGTCACGCTGCGGGGGGCATCGCGGATGTGAGGGTCGTGCACAACATTCCTGCCACGGCGAATTAAGTGCGGCGGTTTGCGCGTGCTTGCGTAGCCGCCGCATGGGTGCTGGCGTCGAGCGCGAACTTAAGCGCGTTCTCAGCCGATGCCCCGGTAGTGGCGCCGGCGACCACGCCTCCACCCGCCGGCCCGGCGCATACCGATTCCGCCTTCAGTGCGCACGGAGCGGACACCTGCCTCGGCTGTCATAACAATGCGGGGGTCACCGGCCTGTTCCATACCCGACATGCGCAGCCGAATGACCCGCGCGGGCCATTCGGCACCGGCGGCCTTCAGTGCGAGGCCTGTCATGGACCGGGCGGCGCGCATGTGAAGGCGGGCGGCGGCCCATTGGCGGGCATGATTGATTTTGGTCCGAAAGCAGCCGCTCCCGCCGTCAAGCAAAATGCGCAGTGCCTCGCCTGCCACCAGTCGAACACCGCCCACGCCTTCGCGACGAGCGCGCATGCAGCCAGCGACGTCGCCTGCGCGAGCTGCCACACGCTGCACTTGCCCGCGGATCCGGTACAGGTGGCGTCAACTCAGGTCGAGGTCTGCACCACCTGCCATCAAGCGCAGCATACGGACCTGTTCAAGCCCTCGCACCATCCGCTACGCGAAGGGAAAATGGCCTGCACCTCCTGCCATTCAGCGCACGGATCGAGCGCGCCGGCGCAGCTGGTGAGGAACACCGTCAATGAAACCTGCACAGCCTGTCACAGCGAATTCCGCGGGCCGTTCCTGTGGGAGCATCAGCCGGTCGCAGAGGACTGCAGCAACTGTCACGATGCGCACGGTTCCGCGCAGCCGGCGCTGCTCAAGATGCGGCCGCCCTTTCTCTGCCAGACGTGCCACGAGGGTGTGGGTCACCCCTCGATCGTCAACACACCACAGGGATTGCCCGGAGGCGCAACCCCCAGCGCGTTGCTGCTGGCAGGCGGCTGTGTGAATTGTCATTCGCAGATTCATGGCTCGAATCATCCTTCGGGCAGCGCGTTCATGCGGTAGTTGCACAAAGTGAACCTCATCCTTCAATCCCGCTGCCTATCGCTGATGATTGCGGTTCCTTTTGGCTTGCTTGCCTGGAACGCGTCGGCGGACGGTCCGAGTACGGACACCAGCGATTGGAAGTGCGCGCAATGCCCGTTTCTGGAGGGTTACAGCGCCGAAGCTGAAGCCGGCGTGCTTGGCGCCAGCGGCGCGAATGATACTTTCGGGCGCTATACCGGGATCGATCATGGTGGTGTTTATGCGGATGCCGCGGCGTCCGGGCGATATCGCAACGACGATGGCTCTTATGTGAACGGCGACCTCGAGGCTCTCGGACTTGCCTCCCGGGAAGGTTACGTCGAGGGCGGCCGCGAGGGGCGCTACGACCTGCGCGTGAGCTACGACGGTCAGCCAACCCGCCTCTACGATACCGGCGCGACTCCCTACCGGGCCAATGGCTCGACACTCGGGTTGCCTCCGGGCTGGGTGCCTGCAGGTAGCACGCCCGGCATGAGCACCCTGGGTACGAGCCTTGCGCCCATTAACATTGAATCGGATCGGCGCACGGTCGCGTTATTGGCCCGGTACTTCGCTACCCCGAGCTGGACGATTTTCGGCGAGTATCGGCGCCAAGAGCATGACGGCTTAGGGCTGACCAGTGGAAGCTTCTTGACCGAAGCCGTGCAGTTGCCCCAACCGTTTGACTACATCACCAATTCTCTTGAAGCGGGCGCCGCCTGGTCCGGTCGCATCTCGAGTCTGCGCGTGAGCTACTTAGGCTCATGGTTCTCCGACAACTATGATTCGACCCTCTTCGACAACCCGTACCAGCCGATCGTGCCAGGCTCGACGCAAGGGCAGCTCGGCGTGCCGCCGAGCAACAACCTGCAGCAATTTTCCGCAGTGGGCAATTTGCAGCTGCCGTGGCTGACAACGCTGACCTACACGGCTTCGCTGGGAACCATGAAGCAGGACGCGGCTTTCCTGCCGGTCAGCACTCTGCCCGGCTCGAGCACTCCGACGCCGGACTCGCTCGACGGCGACGTGCATCTGTCTCACTATGCGCTTGGAATGGCCTCTCGACCGATAGCAAACCTCAGCATGCGCGGGAATGCCGTCTATGACGGGCACGACGACAGGACGCCGCCGCTCGCCATCGCCTATGTCGTGACGGATACCTTTCCGGGCGGGACGGCGCTGACCCCGCGTTACAGCGAAGATCGTGTACATCTCGATGGTGGGGCGGATTACACCTTGGTCCGCTGGCTCAAAATCGGAGTCGGTGGAAAGCTGGACGAGATCCACTACGGGCCGGGACAGGTCGTCACCTGGACTCAGAATGCGGAAAGCTGGGGCCGTGGCACGATCACGCCGATCGCGCCCTTGAGCTTCACGCTCAAAATCGGCAACGGCCTGCGCAAGGCCTCGTCGTTCGACGCTGCCGATCTGCCGCCCGCAGAGAATCCCTTGATCCGTGAATACGACTACGCGCCTCGGGATCGGGTCTTCTCCTCACTTACCGGGGCATGGAGCGTGACGCCTACTCTGACATGGTCCGCGGAGGGCTCGATCGCCAAAGACGACTATCGATCCTCGCCCCTGGGACTGCAAGGCGTCCACGAACAGCGCGGATCGAGCACGCTCGCCTGGACGCCGCGCGAGACGCTGAGCGCGTACATCGACGGCGGATACGAAGGGTTGCTTAATCTGCAGAACGGGTCTACCGGCGTTAATTCGCCGCCGTGGCTCGCCTCGAGCACGGAAAGATTTTGGAACTTGGGCATCGGTGGACGCTGGGTCCCACAAGAGCGCTGGACCCTGTCCTTGGATTATCTTCTGGCCCCGTCGTATGACAGCATCGATACTGTCAACGGCGGCCTGTCGCAGCCATTCCCCCAGAATTGGACCAAACTCGACTCGACCAGGCTCGACGTCGCCTATAAATGGACCAGCGCACTGCAGGTTCATGTTCGCTACACGCGCGAGACCTACAACTCCAATGACTGGGCCATCAATGACGTGGGGCCCGCGACCGTGCCCAATCTATTGGCCCTCGGAATTCAACCCAATCGGGACAATGTGAATTTATTCGGTGTCAGCGTACGATACCAATTTGGCCGCGAAGTCCCGGCGCGGGCATCGAAATGAGTCGACTTTCAGGCGTGCCCGCCGAACAGCAGGGAGTTGTCCACATAAATGCGATAAGCGGCAATCTTATCGCCGCGCATTTCAAACACGTTTGCGAAGGGAACGGTAAGCACCGAGCCGTCGTGGCGCGTATAGGTCACCTCTCCCTCGCAGACTGCGGTCCGTGCCTCATTCCAAACGCTGAGAACCCGGTGCCGGCTAGAGGCGATCGCCGCAAAAAAACCCGCCGCGGTTGCTCGTATCGCTTCATGGCCGGTCATCATCGGATAGTTTCCAAACTGGAACTGCGCATCTGCGGTGAGCAAGTCAACGAACGCATTCGCATCGCCGGCATCGACAATCGCAAAAACACGCCCCCACCAAGCACGATCGCGTTGCACGGCAGCGGGGAGTACAACATCAACACTCATTGCGGATCCGATTGCGCAGCGCGCGCACTACGAACATGGCGACCACGTGGCACAGCATACTCGACGCAGTGGCAACCTACTAATCTCAAAAGGTAGTCTTAATGCTCGACGCAACACAGCAGATCGATGGCCCCTCCGCAGCGCTCGCGGGGCCGGGATGGGTGGCCGCGGCACGGCGCGCGTTTCTCGCCACCCGCCCGCCCTTCTTCGTCGCCTCGGTGATGCCGGTACTCATTGGCACCGCCTGGGCCAATTTGGCCTTTCATCAATTCAGTGGCTTGCTGTTCGGTCTTGCACTCGCAGCCACGGTGCTCGCCCACGCGGCCGCGAATGTCTACAACGACGTGGGCGATGACCTGATCGGCGCCGATGCGGGCAATACGGACCGAATCTATCCCTATACGGGCGGTTCGCGCTTCATTCAGACCGGACTTCTGTCGCGCCGCGAGATGGCTCGCCTCGCATTCGGTTTGGGGGCGGCCGCGCTGATGACTGGCGCGCTGCTCGCTGTGTTGCGCGGTCCCGGTGTCGTGCTCCTAGGACTCGCCGGACTCGGGCTGGGACTGCTGTACTCGCTGCCCGGCGTGCAGCTGTCGGCGCGCGGCATCGGCGAAGCGGCAGTCGCCGTCAGCTTTGGCGTATTGCCGGTGCTCGGCGCCGTATGGCTGCAGGCAGGCCGTGTCGATTCCGGTGCGTTGCTGATCTGCTTGCCGGTGAGCGCCTGGGCGGCAGCAATCCTGATAATCAACGAAGTTCCGGATATCGAGGCGGACCGCCGGGCGCACAAACGAACGCTTGCCGTGCGCTGGGGTGCGAGCGGTGCACGTTGGCTGTACCGGGCACTCACTGTGTTCGCACTGGCCGCCTCCGCAGCAGCCATCGTGCTTGGCGCATTGCCTCCCTGGTCTGCGGCTGTCGCAGTCGCGATCGCAGGCCTGGGGATGTGGGCCGCTCGCGGAATAACGATTGAACCCGCGGGCCGCCCGGCCCTTAGGCGCAGCATTCGATTGAGCCTGGCCATTCACGCCCTGGGTTGCATTCTCTTATTGGTGGCAATCCTGGTGCCGCGTACTGGCGGTGCTTAGATCCGCACACAAGCGCGCCCACACCCTCGATCATGCAACCGCCGTACGTCAGCGTACAGACGCAGGGTGATCCCGCGTCTAGGATGCGTCCGAGCGGAAATCGACATGAAGGAATCGACATGAAAGTAAACCTAGGCAAAGCATTCCTCTTCGCATGCGGCATCGCCGGAGTGTTGGTACTCGCAGGCGCGGCCTCCTTGCTTACGGCGCAGCGCGCCGGGGCAACGGCGCAGTTTGCGAAAGACACCGGGAAATCCTGTGGGGATTGCCACACCAACCCCAGTGGCGGCGGCGCGCTCACCCCGTTTGGAGAGAAGTTCAAGGCGAACGGCAACAAGATGCCGAAGTGATTAGCGTGGGCGGCGGGATAGCTGAAGCCGCAACGCATTCGACACGACTGACAGGGAACTTAAGCTCATCGCAATAGCCGCGATCATTGGGGAGAGCAGCCAGCCGGTAAGGGGATAAAATACACCGGCTGCGAGGGGCACTCCAAGCGCATTGTAGAGAAACGCAAAGCCAAGATTTTGCTTCATGTTGGCGACGGTTTGCTGCGAGATCGCCCGCGCAACGGCAATCCCGCGTAGGTCACCCTTGACGAGCGTCACCTGTGCACTGTTCATCGCGACATCCGTGCCAGTGCCCATCGCTACGCCGACGTCAGCTTGCGCGAGCGCGGGCGCGTCATTGATGCCATCACCCGCCACTGCAACGATATGGCCTGCCTGCTGGAGCTTTTTCACCAGGGCAAGCTTGTCGGCGGGTTTCACCTCCCCGTGCACCTCGTCGATATCGAGTTCGGCGGCGACCGCCTGGGCAGTCGTAACGCCATCCCCCGTCGCCATGATGACGCGCACGCCTGAGGCCTTGAGGCCGGCCAGTGCCTCGGCGGTGGTCGCCTTGATCGGGTCTGATACGGCGATCAGACCGGCGAGTTTCGCGTCAACCGCCAGGAACATCACGCTCGCGCCCCGGGCGCGCAAAGTCTCGGCTTGCGAGATGAGGGGTTCTGCAGACACTTCCAGTCGAGCCATCAGGGCGGCATTACCAAGCGCTACCGCATTGCCGCCGACCGTGGCAGATACGCCGAGACCGGCGCTGGACTCGAACCCAGTTGGCTCATGCAGCACAAGTCCTCGCTCGAGCGCCGCGCGGACGATTGCCGCCGCCAGTGGATGTTCGCTGCGTTGATCGACGCTGCCGGCCCATTGAAGCAGCGCATTATCCGTAAACCCCGGAAGGGCTAGCGCCTGACTAAAGGCCGGCTTGCCCTCCGTCAGCGTTCCGGTCTTATCCACCACGAGCGTGTCGACCCGGCGTAGGTTCTCGATCGCAGCGGCATCGCGAAACAGTATGCCCTGGGTGGCTGCTCGGCCGCTCGCCACCATGATCGACATCGGCGTGGCCAGGCCGAGGGCGCACGGGCAGGCAATGATCAATACCGCAACCGCGTTGATCAGGCCGAACATCCAACTGGGGGATGGTCCAAATAACCCCCACATGATGAGCGTGAGGACGGAGACGGTGAGCACCACCAGCACAAAATAGCGGGCAACATGGTCCGCCGTGCGCTGCATCGGCGCGCGCGATCTTTGTGCCTGCACCACCAAGGCCACGATGCTCGCAAGCACGGTTTGCGCGCCGACTTTTCTCGCGCGCATGACCAACGTGCCGTTGGTGTTGAGTGTTGCGCCGATCAGCGTATCGCCGGCAACCTTGCTCACCGGCACGGGTTCGCCGGTCAGCATCGATTCATCGACCGCGCTGCCACCTTCCGTGACGACACCATCTACCGGAACTTTTTCACCGGGACGGACGCGCAGCAGGTCCCCGATCTGCACGTCGGTCAGGGAGACGTCTTCTTCTTTGCCATCAGCCGTGATTCGACGCGCGGTCTTGGGCGTGAGGCGCAGTAACGACTTGATTGCGTCGGATGTCCTCGATCGTGCACGAAGTTCAACAATCTGGCCAAGCAGGGTCAGCGAGATGATCGTTGCCGCAGCCTCAAAGTAGACGGGCACGTGACCCCTCAATACGAATGAGGCAGGAAAAATAGAAGGCGCTGCCGTGGCCAAAACGCTGTAAAGGAACGCAGCAGACGTGCCCAATCCGATAAGGCTCCACATATTGGGACTGCGATGAATGATCGAGTCGACCGCACGCACGAAGAACGGCTTGCCGGCCCACATCACGACGGGGAGAGTTAACACGAGTTCGATCCAACTCAGCCAACTGAGTGGAGTCCAGGGGGCATGCTCGCCGAGCATGGCAATGGCGGCGACCAGGACGGTGCAGGGTAGAGTCCAGACAAATCGGCGGCGAAAATCCGACAACTCGGGGTTATCCGCGTCATCGAGCGTTGGTAGTTCGAGCTCTAGAGTCATCCCACATTTCGGGCAGTTACCGGGGCGGCTCTGCCGGACTTCCGGATGCATCGGACAGGTGTAGATTGTGTCCTTGAGAGGAGAAGAATCCGGTTTAGGTTCGTGCTTGGGCAAGAAAATCACTGTATTCGATCAGGAGCATACTCTCTGTCCGCCATCACACATACTGGTGATCGATACGAATGGAAGGCTGCTTGAACATCCAGCAGCCCTCGTCATCAGAGGTGCATCATCATGCATGCGATGGTTCTAAAGAAGCTGCGCGAGCCGCTTGAATGGACGGAATTGCCGGATAGGCTACCCGGCCCACGCGAGGTGCGAGTAAAGGTTGCCGCGTGCGGCGTGTGCCGCACGGATCTGCACGTGGTCAACGGAGAACTAGCGGCGCCGCTAATCCCGATCATTCCGGGCCACGAGATCGTTGGCCGAATTGACGCAATGGGAGCTGGCGTCACCAATTTTCAGATGGGTGAGCGAGTCGGCATCCCATGGCTCGGGCACACCTGTGGAGTTTGTCCGTACTGCGCGTTGCAGCGCGAGAACCTGTGCGATCGGCCCCTGTTCACCGGCTACACCCGTGACGGTGGGTTCGCGACAGCCACAGTGGTCGACGCCCGCTTCGCATTCCCACTCGGCGAGGTCGGTGGCGATGAGGCTCTCGCGCCGCTCCTTTGCGCGGGGCTCATCGGTTGGCGCTCTTTGGCGATTGCGGGGAATGCAGGAAAACTGGGCCTCTACGGATTCGGGGCGGCGGCGCATATCTTGGCGCAAGTGGCCAAATGGCAAGGACGATCCGTATACGCGTTCACACGCCCGGGCGATAGGTCCACCCAAGACTTCGCATTGAGTCTCGGGGCAGCATGGGCCGGTGGATCCGACGACAGGCCGCCCGAGCTGCTCGACGCGGCCATCATCTTTGCGACAGATGGGGCGCTGGTGCCGCTGGCGCTAAAGGCAGTGCGAAAGGGCGGTAGAGTCGTTTGCGCGGGTATCCATATGAGCGACATTCCGAGCATTCCCTACCGCTTGTTGTGGGAGGAACGGCAACTACTCTCGGTCGCCAATCTTACTCGCCAGGATGGGCTGGACTTTCTAAGTCTAGTGCCGCAAATGGGCATCGTTACTACAACGACGCAATATCCCTTACAACACGCAAATCAAGCGCTATCCGATCTAGCCGGCGGGAAGTTCGAGGGCGCAGCAGTGCTGGTCCCTTGAACGGTTCCGGTATGGCCTCCCAATGATCGGCGCGCAGCATGGGCCCCACATAACATAACGAGGCTATGCTCCCACAAGACTTGGGAGATCAATGCCCTAAGATGGATCAATTCGCCTCAGCGTCTTTAAAAAAAATTAAACCGGAGGATCGGCATGCAGCGGACATTGCAACAACGCAATTCAATATTGAACATGATCGCAGCTGCTACGGTTCTGGTGTCGGCGGCAATATCGGCGCCATCGGCATACGCACAAACCTTCACGCTGTTGCACACCTTTGCTGGTGCAGGCAGCGATGGATATCAGCCGCAGGCCGGCCTTGTTCAAGCCACCAATGGGGATCTCTACGGGACAACCAGCTCTGGCGGATCCGATGGCAATGGCGTGGTCTTCAAGGTCTCACCCAGCGGGACAGTGACGACGGTGCTGAGCTTTGATTACGCGACCAACAACAACGACGGCAGCCAGCCCTACGCGGGCCTGGTCCAGGATTCCAACGGAGATCTCTACGGGACCACCGACGCGGGCGGAACCAACGCACAAGGAACAGTCTTCAAGATGACGCTCGCCGGCGCGCTGACCACGCTGGTCAGCTTCTCCGCGAACGCGGATGGCAAATTCCCGCGCGCAGCAATGATCCGCGCCTCCAACGGGAGCTTGTACGGGACCACATATGAAGGCGGGAACAATGGCGTCGGCGTGGTCTTCAAGATGACCGCGAGCGGCAAGCTGACCACGGTGCACAGCTTCAACGGCTCCTCGGACGGCGGCGACCCCGTCGCCGGCTTGGTGCAGGCTGCCAACGGGGATTTCTATGGGACGACCTACTATGGCGGCGCCAGCGGCGCAGGGACGGGCACCGGCACGGTTTTCAAACTCACCACCCGGGGGAAGTACACGACGCTGTTCAGCTTCTGTGAGATGGGCGTTACCACCTGCACGGACGGCTCCAATCCTGCGGCCAGCCTGGTGCACGGCAAGAATGGGGACTTGTATGGGACAACGGCTAACGGCGGGGCGAACGGATACGGCAGTGTTTATAAGATATCGCCGGCCGGCAAGTTCGCGACGGTGCATAGCTTCGATTTCGCGGACGGTGCGACCCCCGTTGCCGCACTGATCCAAGCCACCGATGGGAACTTCTACGGCACGACCTCGGGCGGCGGTGCCGCCGGTGCCGGAACAATATTCTCGATGACCCCGGCCGGCGCGATAACGACGCTTTATATGTTCTGCTCGCAAGCCAATTGTGCGGACGGCAGCATGCCCAACGCAGGGCTGGTCCAGGCCACCGATGGAAATTTCTACGGCACAACCTTCGAGAATATCTCAGGCAGCGGCGGCGGCACGGTCTTCAAACTGTCCACGGGTCTCAGCGCGTTTGTCGAACCCCAGACCACCTCCGGGAAGGTGGGCGCATCCGTCAAGATTCTCGGATCCGATCTGACCGGCGCAACCAGCGTCACGTTCAACGGCACCGCGGCGACGTTTACGGTGGTCTCGAAATACGAAATCAAGGCCACGGTGCCTACCGGCGCGACCACCGGCCCCGTCGTGGTGACAACCCCGCGCGCTACGCTCGACGGCAACGAGATTTTTACCGTAAAGACCTGACCACCCCGCGCACGGCCGGCCCGCGACGTTCGCAACCGAGCGCGACGTCATATGTGAAACGCCGCTCTGTTCGGCAGCGCACGTAACAAAAAGTTCTCTCCTCCAATGTTGTCGACCGTACAGACTTCGCTGTGTCCAGCACCGCACACTCGGCGAACTGTAGACACGTGCGGGTGCCGTTAGACCGGCGCTGCGTCGTTCCAGCCAAGGTCTGAACATTACTTAACTCCCGGGATGGGGGTGTCCATGAACATCATTGAGAGACGTCCCCGATATCAACGACTGATCATGGCAGTGACCCTGTGCGTGCTGGCTGCAGGCTGCGGTCAGGATCAGATCTTCGGTAACGATGGAACGGCTGCGCTCATACCAGTGGTTACCTCTGAAACGCCGGCGGACGCCACCGCCGGCGTACTCGTTACCACTCCTTCCATTTCTGCCACGCTGAATGAAGCGCTCTCCCCGCTCGCCAGCACGGCGAGTATCACCCTGACCTGCGCAGCCCCGTGCGCCAATGCAACCGGCACACTGAGTCTTGACACCACGCACACGATCGTCACGTTTACTTTGACGCCGGGCACCATTTTGGCGCCATCCACGGTGTATACCGCGACCCTAAGCGGCGTCACGAGTCTGGCTAGCGGCTTGGCAATGAGCGCGCCTTTTGCATGGGCATTTACCACGGTGGGGACCCCGACGGATGTGACCCGCCCGCGAGTGTTGGTAACTAATCCGGCAACAACCGCTGGGGGACCCACGCTGAACGTGCCCGGCAACACCGCGATTGCCGCGGTGTTCACCAAGTCTCTTGCGCCGGCAACGGTCTCTGCAACCACCTTCACGGTCACGTGCACATTCCCAACCCCCTGCGTTGCCCCCACCGGCACCGTCACCTACTCGGCGAGTTCAAACACCGCGGTGTTTACACCTTCCGCCGATTTCACCGTGGGGGACACCTACACAGTGACGCTGACGACGGGGATTACTGATGTCGCGGGCAACGCGCTCGCCGGCAATCAGGCGGCCTTGCCCGCGGCTAGCGATTACGTGTGGAGCTTCACCGCGGCGGCTCCCAGCGCTACCGGAAATGTGACCGTGCTTTCCACCAACCCGACCGCCAACGCGACGGGCGTGTGTCCGACGTCGGCCATCAATGCAACTTTCACGGTGCCTTCCGGATTGCGCATGAATCCAACCACGGTAACGCCAACGACGTTCACCGTCGCGGGACCCGCGCCCGCTTCGACACCGGTCGTCGCGGCATCCGTTGCCCTCGACGCTGCCACGGGAACCATCGCTACGTTTACCCCAGAGTCAGCACTTACCGCAGGAATCACTTATACGGCAACGATTGACGGAGGCACGAACGGCGTAAAGGACTTGGCAGGCAACACGATGCTCGCCAACGCCACCTGGAGCTTTACCGTAGCGCCGGCCGGCTCGAATTGTTCGGTGCCAGCGCCAATCCCGCTTGGATCAGCGGCGCCATTCGGAACCTTCGGTGGTTCGGCAGGGACCACCAACACGGGAGTCCTGACCGTCGTCAACGGCGACATTGGCACCACCGCCGTGTCGACCGCGGTCACGGGATTTCACGATAGCAACGCGGGCTGCACATACACCGAGGTTGCCGGCGCCAACGTGGGCACCGTCAACGGGTTGATCTACACGGCACCGCCGCCGCCAACTGTGGAGTGTCCCAACGAGGGAACTGCAGCCACCTTTGCGATTGCCAAGCAAGCGCGTGCCGATGCGTTGACTGCTTACAACGCGCTGGTGGCCCAGCCGGGCGGTCCCGATCCAGGCGCCGGCAACCTGGCGAATCACACCTTGGCTCCCGGCACGTACACAGCCGCCTCTGGCTCATTCATGATTCAAGGCGGCGACCTGACTCTGGATGCGCAGGGCGACGCCAATGCCGTCTGGGTGTTCCAGATGGCCACTACGCTGTTGGTGGGAGGTCCGGGTGCGGCGGCACCTGAGAGCGTGCTTCTGACCAACGGAGCTCAAGCGAAGAATGTCTACTGGCAGGTGGGCAGCGCCGCAACCATCAATGCGGGCGGCGGCGGAACCATGGTCGGAACGATCATTTCGTTCGCGGGCGCCGCATTCTCGACCGTGGGCAACGTCAACGTCGTAACGCTTAACGGCCGAGCCATATCGCTGAACGCCTCGGTCACGCTGGTGGACACCGTAATCAACGTTCCTTCTCCCTAACGTCTCAAGGGTCTCGAGCAAAATATGAAAATTGCGCAATACTTTGGGATGATGCTGGTGCTGGCGGTACTCGCCGGCACCTTGGCCCCTGCGGCACTGGCCGACGATGCCGGATGGTACATTGGCTTCAACGCCGGGCAGTCCAGGTCGAAGATAGACGATTCAAGAATCGCCGATGACTTGTTGATCGATGGTTTCACAACCACTTCGGTCGATAATGAAAACTTCCATTTTGCGTGGAAGGCATTTGGCGGCTACGAATTCAATCGCTACTTTGCACTGGAAACGGGTTACTTCGACCTCGGACAATTCAGCTTTCGCGCCGATACGCTGCCGCCCGGCCAGTTGTACGGCGACATCAAGATCCAAGGCGTGAACATCGATGCCGTAGCCAGCCTACCCATCGGCGATAAATTCTCCCTGTTCGTACGTGGCGGCGGGATTTACGAGGATTCACGGGATACCTTCGATGGATACGGAGCGGTTGCGGTACTCGACCCTTCGCCCAAGCGCTGGGCTGCCGGCTATAAATTCGGAGGCGGAGCGCAATTCGATTTCACCCGTGCGTTTGGCATGCGCCTCGAAGCGGAGCGTTACAGAGTCGATGACGCCGTCGGCAACAAGGGAGATATCGATCTGTTTTCCTTGGGCATCATAATTAAATTCGGCCGGGGACAAGAGCCTCCGCCTCCCCCGCCGCCGCCTGCGCCCGCACCGGTTGCCGTGGTCGAACCGCCGCCTCCGCCCCCGCCGCCTCCCCCGCCGCCGCCCGTGCGCAAGCAGGTGAGTTTCTCGGCAGATTCCCTGTTCGACTTTGCCAAGGACACTGTCAGGCCCGCGGGCAAGGTCGCGCTCGATGAATTTGCAGCGCAGCTTCAGGGCGATCATTTCAAGTCCATCACCGTCACCGGTCACACCGACCGAATTGGCTCGCACGACTACAATCAGGCGCTGTCGGCGCGGCGCGCCGAATCGGTCAAGGCCTACCTGGTGCAAACCGGCATCCCCGCGGACAAGATTGTTGCGCGCGGAGTGGATGGCGATGATCCGGTGACCAAGCCTGAGGATTGCCCGGGCCGGGAGCGAACGCCCAAGCTGATCGCCTGCCTGCAGCCGGATCGGCGTGTCGACGTCGAAGTGACGGCGATTGAAATCGTCCCTGCGCCGAGCAACTAACGGCTGGAGTCGCGCTTCACAACTTAGAATGCCGCGGCGCAGGTTCGCTGCCGGCTTCTAAAACGAGTAGAGGCAGCGGTGCGCAGCATTGAGACACGCACCGGTTCGCGTAGGGTGGCGCGCCCTCGAAGCGTTCCGCTATTTTTTGACCTCGGCTCTCAATCTTCATAGGTCCTATTGCCGGTTGCCATAGCGGGCATTTAGAGTCTGGGCATGGAAGACCCGTGCTGAGCGATCCAAATAACTTCGTGCGCCTGCGTGGCGCGCGCGTGCACAATCTTAAGAACGTGAACGTGGATATCCCACGGGACGCGTTGGTGGTGTTCACTGGGATTTCGGGCTCCGGCAAGTCCTCTCTTGCGTTCGGAACACTCTACGCGGAGGCGCAGCGGCGCTACTTCGAATCAGTAAGTCCTTACGCGCGGCGACTCATCGAGCAGGTCGCGATTCCGGATGTCGATTCCATCGAGGGCTTGCCGCCCGCAGTCGCCTTGCAGCAACAGCGCGGCGCCACCAGCAGCCGTTCCTCGGTGGGCAGCATCACCACGCTGTCGAATCTGCTGCGCATGCTCTATTCTCGCGTGGGCGACTATCCCCGCGGGCAGTCAATGCTGTACGCCGAGGACTTCTCGCCCAACACCCCGCAGGGTGCCTGCGCGCACTGTCACGGGCTAGGCCATATTTATGATGTCACCGAGGCGGCAATGGTGCCGGATACCTCGTTGAGCATTCGCGAGCGTGCCATCGTCGCGTGGCCCCCGGCCTGGCACGGCCAGAATCTGCGCGACATCCTGGTAACGCTCGGCTACGACGTCGATACCCCGTGGCGTAAACTTCCGAAGAAAGACCGGGACTGGATTCTCTATACCGACGAGCAACCCACGGTACCCGTGTATGCCGGGTTTACGCCTGCGGAGACCCGTCGCGCCTTACATAAAAAGATGGAGCCGAGTTACCAGGGCACCTTTACCGGCGTCCGAAAGTATGTGTTGCAAACATTTCGCACCACCCAGAGTGCCTTGATGAAGAAACGCGCAGCGCGTTTCATGAGTTCTGCACTGTGTCCGGTGTGTCACGGTAAGCGTTTGAAGCGCGAGGCATTGTCGGTCAAGTTCGCAGGACAGGACATCACTGCGCTCTCGCACCTGCCCTTGAACGAATTGTCGACGCTGCTGGCGACCTCAGCGGCACAGGGCGGCGGCCGCGAGCGCTGGCCGGAGGAGAAACGCCTGGCGGCACAGCGCATCGCCGGCAACTTCCAGGAGCGGGTCTTGACATTGCAGCACCTCGGGCTGGGCTATCTGTCACTCGAACGCAGCACGCCGACTCTCTCGCCAGGCGAGTTGCAGCGCCTGCGTCTGGCCACTCAGATCCGCTCCAATCTCTTCGGCGTGGTGTACGTCCTTGATGAACCCTCCGCTGGGCTGCACCCTGCCGACACGCAAGCGCTGTTGCAGGCACTAGAGCAGCTCAAACAGGGCGGCAACTCGTTGTTCGTGGTCGAGCACGATCTGGACGTGATGCGGCGCGCGCAATGGATTGTCGATGTGGGACCGGATGCCGGCGCCAACGGCGGCAGAGTGCTGTACAGCGGCCCGCTCGAGGGACTGCGCCAAATCGCTGAGTCGCATACGCCACGCTATCTATTTCGCGACATACAGCCGCTGGCTCGCCGGCCGCGTGAGCCCCGCGGCTGGCTCGAATTAAGGGGCGTATCCCGCAACAATTTGCATGAGCTCGACATTGCATTTCCGATCGGCGTGTTCACGGTGGTTACCGGCGTATCCGGCGCGGGCAAGTCAAGCCTCGTGAGCGAGGCGCTGACGGACTTGCTGGCGGATCGGATGGTGGGTCAGAAAGCCGCCGTTCAAGAGGACACTTCCGAGGAGCCGGTGCTCGGCGTCGTACAGGTCACCAAGGGCCGCGTCACTGCGGGTGCAGAGTTCGTCAAACGAGTCGTGGCGGTGAATCAAAAGCCGATCGGCCGCACACCCCGCTCTAACTTGGCAACGTACACGGGTTTCTTCGACGAGGTGCGCCGGTTGTTTGCCGGTACTGCCACCGCCAGAAAACACCGCTACTCTGCCAGCCGATTTTCTTTCAACGTCGAAGGCGGCCGCTGCCCGACATGTCAGGGTGAAGGCTTCGTATGCGTGGAACTCCTGTTCATGCCGAGCGTGTACGCGCCCTGCCCGACCTGCCGAGGCGCCCGCTATCAGGAATCCACGCTGCAGGTGCTGTATCGTGACAAGAACATCGCCGAAGTTCTGCTCCTGAGCGTCGATGAGGCCTGCGACTTTTTCGGCGATCACGCTGCCATTTATCGCCCGCTCAAGCTGCTGCAGGACATTGGCCTTGGCTACTTGCGCCTCGGGCAACCGGCGACCGAGCTCTCGGGAGGCGAGGCACAACGCGTGAAGCTGGCCACCGAGCTGCAGCGCATCCCGCGCGGCGCGACGCTATACATCATCGATGAACCCACCATCGGCTTGCATCCGGCTGACGTCGACAAACTCATGGTTCAACTCGAGGCCTTGGTCGATGCCGGCAATACCGTCATCGTCGCCGAGCATGAAATGCGAGTGGCGGCGCAAGCGGACTGGATTATTGATTTAGGTCCCGGGCCTGGGGATCAGGGCGGCAAGATCGTCGTCGCCGGGACACCGCATCAGGTGGCGGCTCACCCCACCAGCAGGACCGCGACTTACTTGGCGCCGCTGTTGGCGGCCCCGCGCTAAATCGCACCAAGGCGGCGGATTTTTCCCTACAATTAGTGCTTCGCGAGACGACTGAGCCGAGCAATGAATGACTAACCCCAGCACGCCGCCTTTTCTTCCCTTCACGCGCCCGTCCATCGACGAGGCGACCATTGCCGAGGTCGCCGAAGTTCTTCGCTCCGGCTGGCTCACGAGCAACGGCCCGAAAGTACGCGGCTTCGAATCAGCCCTCTCGGGATACTTTTCGGGGCGGCCGGTGCGCACCTTCAATTCCGGCACCTGCACGATGGAGATCGGCTTGCGCATCGCCGGAGTCGGGCCCGGCGACGAGGTGATTACCACGCCCAATTCGTGGGTCGCGACCGCCAATGTCATTCTCGAAGTGGGCGCGACACCGGTATTTGCGGATATTGACCCGCGTAGCCACAACATCGACATGGACCAGGTTGCCGCGGCCATCACCCCACGCACCCGGGCGATCATCCCCGTGCACATGTGCGGTCTTCCCTGCGACATGGACAAGCTATACGCGTTGGCGGCAAAGCATTCGCTGCGAATTATCGAAGACGCGGCCCAGGCCATCGGCTCAACCTGGAAAGGCAAGAGGCTCGGAGCGTTCGGGGACCTTGTTTCATTCAGCTTTCAGGTCAACAAGAACATCATGACGGCCGAGGGTGGATGCCTTGTCGTCAACTCCGAGGCAGAGGCCGCGTTGGCGGAGCGGTATCGCCTTCAAGGAGTTTCCCGTCATGGACTGGACGGTATCGATGTCGATGTGCTCGGCGGCAAATACAATATGACGGAGATTGCCGGGGCTATCGGACTTGCACAGCTGCGACATCTGGCAACATTCAATGCGCAGCGCTTGGCCCTGGCGAAGCACTATTTCGAGTGTTTTGGTCCTGACTTTGAGCGCGAATATGCAGCAGAGCTGCCGATTGCGGACTTTGCGCAATCCAACTGGCATATGTTTCATCTGGTCCTGCCGGATCACATCAGCCGCGGGACGTTCATGCAACGCATGCTGGATTTAAATATCGGAGTGGGCTTCCACTACGCCGCGATTCATCTGTTTACGCTCTACCGTAAGCGCGGCTTCAAGGAAGGCATGTTCCCGATCGCCGAACGCGTGTGTCGGCAGATCGTCACATTGCCGCTGTTTCCCGCAATGACGCAGGCCGACATTGAAAGAGTCGTTACGGCAGTAAGATCAGTGCTGCAACCGTCCCATAGCCAACGCTTGGCCGGTTAGCGTCACACCAATAGTCACTATTTGCTGGAGATCCCGATGAACCACGTTGTGCATTTCGAAATCGGCGGCACGAACACGATCAAATCATCAGCTTTCTACAGTTCCTTGTTCGGTTGGAAAATCCTGGAAGGCCCGGTCAGGATGATCGAGGGCGCGGGCCTGACCGGACACATCAACGCACTGGGCCATGAACCTTCGAATTACACGGTCGTCTACATCGGGGTGGACGACATCAAGGCTTATATTGCGAAGGCCGAACGCCTCGGCGCCAAGACCTTGGTCGGTCCCATTGCCATTCCCACCGGGCAATTTGCTTGGCTCAGTGACGTCACCGGAACCACATTCGGACTCTGGCAGGCGGCGTAGCCAGAGCGGATGCCGCTAAGCCCAGAATCGTCGTGACATATGCTTTCGGATTGAAGTTGTTTCCCGAAAATCCCCGTGTTATATGTGCGCAAATCGCTAGGGGAACGGATTCGATCCGCTCCTAGTTACCATAACGCGAGAGAGGGCTCTTCAATGAATTCGTTCAAGAATCGCATCTGGATTGCGGCCGCGCTGTCGGCCCTGGTGAGTGGCGGCGCGGTCGCGGCCAATCTGGCGTCGAACGGCGATTTCGACAATATCGGCGGCGTCTGGGTGAACAATACGGGCTTGGGGTCGGACGATCTGCAGACGCCCGGGTCGACGAATATTCCGGGCTGGACCAACGTGTCGGGATTTGCCAATGAATTCTGGGTCGGCGCGGCCAACGCCTACGGCCTGTCGGCGGCTCCGGGCAACGGTAGTCAATACTTTGTCGATTTGACCGGCCAGGCAAACAACAAGCCCTATGGCGGCCTCGAACAAGTCATCACGACGACACCCGGGGCCACATACACAGTGTCCTTCGACCTGGGCGCTTCCACGTACTACAACTCCTCGGGTTTGGGCGCCGCCGCCTTGACCGCCAGCGCAGCCGGCGCGTCGCAGTTGTATACGCTGACCCCTACGAATACCAATCAGTGGGCTGCGGAAACTCTCACCTTCACCGCCACCGGCAGTACCACAACAATCGAGTTTCTGGCCGATTCAGCCTACACCTCGGAGTACACGGGCCTGGATAACGTGTCCGTCCAACAGGTAGGCTCGGTTTCCGCGCCCGAGATCGACCCCGCTTCCGCCGCAAGCGCACTGACGCTCCTGTTGGGAGGCTTGGCGATCCTGCGCGGGCGGCGTGTCGCGAAACCGGAGCGCTTGAACGGCTGAGTCCGCCGCTCAGTGCGCAGTAAACGCCGCCGCCGCCTGCTCCACGCGCTCGGCCGCCTCATCACTGATGCCGGCGATCGCCGCGAGAAAATTCCGGTTCCCCATGGCCGACCCCAGGAAGGTCCATCGCAACGCCTGGTGCTGCACGTCGATAAACTGCTGTCGCTCATCGTGTGACAGGCTCCGGCCAATGGCCCGCTCGAGTGATTCGAGGTCCAGCGCTGCCTGTTGGGAAAACCCCGCATCGAGAAATGAGCCGATCGCGAAATACTCCTGAATCGCGGTCGCGACGTCTTCGGGCGAGCTGCGCTCGGCGAGAGACTTGAGCACCAGGCCGTCGAGCTTGGCGTGCTGCGCCTCCTCGATCCAATGATGCTTGAGCAGGCTCCTAAACTGCGGATCGAGATCCTGGTTGTCCTTGACACTGCCCAGGTAGTGACCCTGCGACATCCATTCGAGGCCTAGGATTGCGATGGTGACCGCGAGGGGACCATGGCTCAGAATAAACTTGCAGATCTCGTCGGCCGGGCCGATGAGCCCGCACGGCGTACCGAACCCGCTGTCAAATTCGCGCAACACGGCGCTAAACAGCTCGCGGTGCTTCTGCTCTTCGTCGGCAAAATGCTGCAGCGCCGGTGCCCGAAATGGTTCCGCTTGGGTTCCGTCATTCGACTGGCCTGAGATGAACGGCATGACGAAGGCCTCGACCAGTTCGAACAGCGCGAGGTAGCCGCGCGCCCGGATGTGGTTCAACTTGAGTTTCTCCGCAGGGTTGAGGAATCCCAGTGGCTGAGTTTGCGCAAATGTCTCGGGGAGAAACGGCCGCGCGAAATCCAGTCGCCTCCCCTCTCCAATGAGATCCTCCAGGCGCCAGTTCACGCGCCTCGAGGTCTCGAGCAGATGCTGATAGCTTGGCAGTGTGGGCATAATGGCGTCTCCTGCCGTTGATCAGCGCGCAACGCCTTTGCGCGGCGAGCCGGTTCGGAGCTTCGGAAATAGCATGCCGACGCTGCCTTGGTACTGCCGATACCGATCGCCGAAGTACGCGACCAGGTCGCGCTCTTCGAACCAGATGCCGACAAAGATGTAACCCGTAGTGGCGATGGCAAAAAACAAGTGGCCTAGAGTCATATGCGGCGCCGCCCAGAAAGCCAGAATGAAGCCGGCGTAGAGGGGATGGCGCAGCCACCGATATAGAAAAGGGGTTACGAACGCCGGCTCCGGATCCGCATGCCCAAGTAATCGAGCGAGTCCTTGGCTGACGCCGAACAGGTGAAAGTGGCTGATGAGGAACGTGCTCAAGAGCAACAGCCCCCATCCCATCCACGACACAACCAGGAGCACCCTGAAGCCGATCGGGTCATCGACGGACCAGACGGTCTGCGGTAGCGGACGCCACTGCCAGCAGACCAAGGCAAGCGCCAGGCTGGCAAACAACACAAAGGTACTGCGCTCGACCTCCGCGGGCACGATGCGCGTCCAGACTCGCTTGAACCCGGTACGCGCCATGATGCTGTGCTGAAGCGCAAACAACGCCAGCAGTGCCGCATCGATCAGCAATGAGCTGGCGACATCGCCGCTGGGACCCGAGTCGATCGACTTCGGCACCAGGATATTTTCGACGAAGCCGATGGCGTACAGGAAAACGCCCAGAAAGAACCCATAAACCAAAACGCTATAGAGTGCGGCCAGTACTTTTCTCATCGTGATCTCCTGCCTGCTCCGGTCAGTTGTTTGCGGTGAGCGGATCGATGACCTGAGGAACCTCGACGATCCGCGTGATGGGGATCCCGCTGAGTTCAGCATGCTTTTGGATAAGCGCCTCGCTCAGCGCGAGATAGATGCAAAAGGTTTTATCGCCGGCCACGTAGCTGTGTTGCCACTGAATTCCTTCACCGATCTGCTCGATGGCCCGATTGGAGGCGCGTGCCGCACCGCACAACTCCACGATCGACATTCCGCCGACTCCGGGGATGTCACGCTCGATCAGGAATCTTCGCAGGTGTGCCATGCCTTTCTCCTTCTGTGGCGCAATTCTCTGCTCCCCGTGGGCCATGTCAAAGCTAAGAATTCTTGCAAGAACTAAAGATAATCTTTAGTTTATGGCGCATGTCCCTGTCGCACCTCAGGTCCCTCCAAGCACTCGAGCTGGCGCTGCGGCTGGGGTCGCTGCATGCCGCCGCGGGCGCGCTGTGGATAACGCCCGCAGCGGTGGGTCAGCGGATCAAAGCTCTGGAGGACTATCTCGGCATGGATTTGGTCGTACGTGGGCGATCAGGCTTGCGGCCCGCCGCGGAGCTTTCCGCAGCGCTCGAGCACCTGCGAGCGGCATTTCAGGAGCTGGATACCGTTGCCACAATGTTGAACCTGCAGCGCGGCGACGAGATCCACATCGCGGCTACATCCGACTTCGCCGACCTTTGGCTGAAGCCGCGCCTGGCGAGCTTCAGAGCCGAGCATCCGCACGTGCTTTTTTGTATCAATGGTGAAGGCGATGCGCCGCTGCGCATCGGTCAAGTCGATTGCGAGATCAGTTTCGGCCCGCAGCGCAATGCGCGCGATGACTTGCTGTTTCGTGATTATCTGCTGCCGATAACCTCTCCCGAGAACACGCACCGCTTATCAAGCGTTGCTCTTCAGGACCGCGTCGAGGGCTTTCCCTTGTTGCATCTCGATTTCTACAAGGAAGATCCTAGCGCGCCCAACTGGGCCGCTTGGATCAAGAGGCAGCGGCTCAAGCGCACGGAACCTAACCGTGGAATCCGTTTCCAACGCATCAAGCCCGCCCTCGAGGCGGTTCGCGCGAATGCAGGACTGACAATCTGTGGGTTGGCGCTGCTGGGACCTTACATCGACGACGGCACGCTCAGCCTGCCGTTCGCTGTATCCAGCGGACAGTGGACGGATCACGCCTTTCGAGCTCATATCCGACCCGACGTGCTGCTACGCCCGCAAGTAAGGCGTTTTCGCGAATGGCTGCTGAGTGAGGCTACGGTCACTCGAGATTGGCTCTTGCAGCAAGTCCAATCCGCCAGATTGCCGCGCAAGCCACGGCGAACACCAGCCGTGCGACAGCGTCCGTCTTAGTTGTTTGCAATTCCTACAATACTGACGTCGCATCCTGGAGACATCTTCTCACCAATGTGTGATTGGATTAACAATACCAACCGTCGAATGACAAGTCTCCGTTCTGAAGACCGTCAGTCGAGATCCCCACCTCGGCTCAAGCGTAGGACTACTCATGAATCATCCAGCAAAGGCTTACTCGCTGTTTTTCTGCCTGGTCTTCGCGCTGGCCGCACCGGCGCTGGCTCAACAGCCGCCCGACCCAGTGGCAAGCGACTCCATGGCGAACACGGCGATGGGAACCGATGCGCTGCTGCACGTCAATCTGGACGAATCTGGTTGCCACAACACCGCGACCGGCGAGGACGCACTGTATTCTGACACCAGCGGCAGCTACAACACCGCCACCGGATTCAGCTCTCTGTTCTCGAACACGACGGGCAACAACAACACGGCCTTCGGGTTCCAGTCGCTGTATTTCAACACGACCGGCATCGACAATGCGGCCAGCGGCTATCAGGCTCTGTATAAGAACACGACCGGCACGTTTAACACCGCCTCTGGGTCGGGCGCGCTCTACACCAATTCGACTGCCGACTACAACACCGCATCGGGGTACGAAGCGCTGTATAGCAGCAACGGCGGAAGCAACACCGCTACCGGATACCAGGCCCTATATGCGAATACCAGCGGCGGCGACAATACGGCGACAGGGCTTCACGCGCTGGCGAACAATATCAGCGGCAGCAGTAATGTTGCGCTGGGATGGCACGCCGGATACAACCTGACGACCGGCAGCAACAACATCGATATCAGCAATGTGGGTGTGATTGCTGAGAGCGGAGCGATCCGCATCGGCACGACGGGAACACAGTCAAAGGCCTTCATCGCCGGCATCTACGGCATTTCCGTCAGCGGCAGCGCTGTCGTGGTCAATTCCAGCGGACAGCTTGGGGTCGTGGTCTCTTCGGAGCGTTTCAAGACCGACATTGCGCCGATCGGACCAGACAGCGCGAAGCTTCAAGCGCTGCGCCCCGTCAAGTTTCACCTCAAGACCGATCCGAATGGCGCGGTACAGTACGGTTTGATCGCTGAGGAAGTGGCCAAGGTCTATCCTGAGCTCGTGATTCGGGATGAGAATGGACGAATCGACGGCGTGCGCTATGACGAGTTGGCACCGATGCTGCTCAATGAGATGCAGGAGCAGCAGAAGGTGGTAGCGGCTCGTGCTGCGGTCCAGGATGCGAAGATTGCGCAACTGCAGGAGCAATTATCCGGCATCCAGGCGGCCCTCGTTAAGCTGCAATCCCCGGATCAACTCGTCGCACAGCGCTGATTAAAACGCACTCTTGATCACTCCGCCATCCACTCGCAGTACCGCCCCAGTGGTCGCCGATGCCAGCGGACTGGCGATATAGGCCACCAGGGTGGCCACCTCCTCCGCGGTAGCGAACCGTTTGATCAGCGATGTGGGCCGTACCTTCTCGAAGAATGCCTCCTCGATTTGCGTGTTCGACTGCCCACTCGTCTTGGCCAGATTCTCCAGAAAATCGCTGACGCCACGGGACTTCGTGGGACCCGGGAGAATGCTGTTGACAGTGATTGAGGTCCCGGCGACAGCCTCCGCCAGTCCGCGGGATACCCCGAGGATTGCGGTCTTGGTGACGCCGTAGTGAATCATTTCCACCGGAATCTGCACACCGCTCTCGCTGGATATGAAAATGATCCGACCCCAATTGGCGCGCCGCATTGCGGGTAACAGGAGTCGCGCGAGCCGTATGCCGCTGAGCACATTGACATCGAAGAATCTTAGCCAGTCCGCATCGGGAATTTCTTCGAAGGGCTTCGGCTCAAAAATACCGAGATTGTTGACCAGGATCTGCACATCCGGATAGCTTCGAACCAACTGCTCCGCATTCGCCGCGACGCTCAGATCGCCCGCGAACTCCTCGATAGCCGCGCCGGTCGCAGATCTCAGCGCCTCGGCGACCTTGCTTACCGCAGCTTTGGTGCGGCCATTGACGATCACTCGGGCACCTTCGCGGGCGAGAGTTTCGGCGATGGCGCGCCCAATTCCCGCCGTGCTGCCGGTTACCAGAGCCAGCTTGTCTTTCAATTCCAAATCCATAGGGATTCTCCGGTTGACCTCTGAATAGGGAGTTGGCAATATAGCTGTATGGCTATTGAAATGGAAGCGGGCCTCAAAGCGCTCGCCAACGACAAGCGTCTGCAGATTCTTTCTTGGCTAAAGGAGCCAACCGCCCATTTTCGGCCGCAGACGGATGGATGTCTGGTTAAGGACGGAGTCTGCGGGCAGCTGATTGCTGAGAAGCTGGGGGTCTCACAGCCGACAGCGTCCGAGCATCTGCGCGTGCTTACCGATGCAGGATTTCTTGCGGGGAAAAAGCTCAAGCAATGGGTGTTTTATAAGCGCGAAGAAAGGGCGATCGTGGCGTTCAAGACCATGATAAAAATCGAGGTCTAAGGGGCTCTGAATGTCGGTCTACTGTTGATGTCCCTCGATCGGCAAGGCATCGCGCGGGCGTACGAGCATATCCGGCCATACATTCGCCGCACGCCAGTCATCGAGGTCGATGGCGCGGACTTCGCTCTTGCCGCTTGCCATATAGTTCTCAAGTTGGAATCGCTTCAGCATGCGGGCTCGTTCAAGGCTCGCGGCGCCTTCGCCAATCTGCTGCTGCGGCAGGTTCCCGAGGCCGGCGTCGTCGCCGCATCAGGCGGCAATCATGGGGTCGCAGTGGCGTATGCCGCTCAGCGGCTGCGGAAGCCCGCGTGCATTTTTGTGCCCAGCGTGGCTTCGCCTGCAAAGGTTTCGAGAATTAGGCAATGCGGCGCGGATCTCGTGGTCACCGGCGAGCGCTACTCGGACGCGCTGGAAGCGAGCCAAATCTGGGCTGCGGCCTCGGGGGCAATGCAGATCCACGCATTCGATCAGGTGGATACGCTCTTGGGTCAAGGCACCGTCGCACTTGAATTAGAGCAACAAGCCAAAGACCTGGATACCCTGCTCGTGGCGGTCGGCGGCGGAGGCCTTATTGGCGGCATTGCTGCTTGGTATGCCGGCACAGTTCGCCTGATCGGCGTTGAGCCGGAATTGGCGCCGACGCTGACACGGGCTTTGCAGGCAGGACAGCCGGTGGACGCCGAGGCGGGTGGCATTGCAGCCGATTCCCTTGCACCCAAGCAGGTGGGGGCGTTGATGTACCCGATCGCACAACAGTATGTCGAGCGCGTCGTGCTGGTCCCGGACCGCGCGATTGAAGCTGCGCAGCAGATGCTCTGGGACGTCATGCGGATCGTTGCCGAGCCAGGCGGAGCCACGGCGTTTGCAGCTCTGCTATCGGGTCAATATCGCCCCAACGACGGCGAACGTGTTGGCGTGCTCGTTTGTGGCGGCAACACCATGGCGGTCGACTTTGCGCCAAGAACTCCCGCTGCGGGATCGGGTCGCTAATGCGAATGCGCCGCAAGGGGTGCACCATGAGCGAACAATCGCCTCGGCTATAAACAATGACCCAATGGTCAAGGAGCCATTCTAATGCTGATTAACAGGCGTACTTTTTCCGCCGCCCTCGTTGCAGGCACTACCGCCTCGTTGACATTCACCCGCGGCAGGGCCGCTACTACTGCGACCAAGTCGCGCAACGTCGTTCTCGTGCATGGACTCTTCGCCGACGGATCATGTTGGTCCGAGGTGATTACACGATTGCAGGCGGCGGGGCTCAATGCCACGGCCGTACAAAACCCTTTGACGACGCTGCCTGAAGCGGTTGCCTCGGCCCAGCGAGTGTTGGCTCGGCAGGACGGCCCGACAGTTCTGGTTGGACACTCATTTTGCGGAATGATTGTCACCGAAGCGGGTATGCATCCGAATGTTTCGGCTCTTGTCTATGTGGCAGCACGAGCGCCGGATGCAGGCGAGGATTACACGGCGTTGGCCAAGAAATTTCCCACGCCACCGGCCTCTGCCGGCATAATTTTCGACGGTGACGAAGGGCGGCTGAGCGAAGAGGCGTTCCTGCGAGATTTTGCGGGCGACCTACCGGAAGCAAAGGCCAAGGTGCTCTACGCGGTTCAGGAACCGTTCCAGAAGGCTCTGCTATCAGGCAGGATCACCCAGGCGGCTTGGCGGTCCAAGCCGAGTTTCTATGCCGTCTCGACCGATGACCGCACCATCAATCCGGATCTTGAGCGCTTCATGGCCAAGCGCATGGGCGCCAAGACCATCGAAGTGAAGGCAAGCCACGTCTCGCTGATCTCCCATCCGGACGAGATCACTGGCCTAATCTTGGAAGCCGCGCAGCAGGCCTAGTCGAGCCGGGAACCCAGAAATGAACAGAACAACGGAATCAATCCCTTCCAGTGCGTATACGGCGTTGAACGGTGACTCATATCGTCCCAGCGTATTGACGCGCGGACCGTGGCATCCGGACCATCAGCACGCCGGTCCACCGATTGCGCTTATGTGCCGGGCTATCGAAACTGCAGCATTCAAGCTGGGACTCACGCATCTCTCCCGGCTCACTGCCAATTTGCTGCGCCCGGTGCCGATCCGCGACCTTGCCATCGAGGTCATCACCAACTACGTCGGTCGAAACACGCGCCATTTTTCCGCCCGTCTCAGAGCGGACGACAAGGAGATTGCCAACGCTACGGCACTGGCCCAGCGTGAGGGCGATTTGGAGTTACCCGACGGCCTGCCTGGCCACCCTCTGCCGCTTGCTCCGCGAGGGCCAGAGGATTCGCCGTCAGCCACCTTTCCATCCAGCGAAAAACAAGTTGGATATGGCGATCTGGTGGATACCCGTACCGCGCGCGGCGTTTGCTTCAAGGGTCCCTGTGCGATTTGGTTCCGATTGCGCCATCCTTTGCTGGAAAACGAGGAACCAAGCGCGTATCAGCGCGTTGCCGTCGCCGCTGATTCCGGCAACGGTGTAAGCGCAATTCTCGATTTTGCTCGTTACAGTTTTCTAAATTTGGACCTGACAATCAATCTGCTCCGCAAGCCCATAGGTGAATGGATCTGCCTGGATGCGCGAACTTCCCTCGGCTCAAGCGGCTTTGGCCTCGCCGAATCCATGCTCTATGACCTTCATGGCCTTATCGGTCGGGCCACCCAGAACCTCGCGATCCGCGCGCGCGACTGATTGGCGTTATGTGGACAATAGACCCATTAGCGATCGAGGGTGCGGCGCGCTGATCAACGTCCACCGGAAATAGCGCTTGTGCAAGTTGCAATTCAATTGCCCTGAGGCCATCGCCTGATGCACGCCTATTGCAAGTGCTGCTGCACCATTCACGATTTCTTTTGACCGAATCCCGCACACGCTCCACATAGGGGCCATAGTGATTGTCTCAGCCGAATACGAGCTGGGTTGGCCAGCAAATTCTTGCGGGCTATACGTCGAGGTCACTATTTATGGAACAGTCAAAAAACACTTCCACCGATCAACAAGCCAGCACCCAGCGTGGGGCTGCATCGAAGAACATCGTCGATACAGCGATTGCAGCGGGCAATTTCACCATGTTGGTGTCTGGTATTAAAGCAGCTGGTCTTACCGATACGCTCAACGGCAGAGGCCCATTCACAATCTTTGCGCCCACCGACGAGGCATTTAAGAAACTTCCCACTGGCGCGTGGGATGCGTTGCTCAAGGACACGGCAACGCTTAAGGCCGTCTTGAGTTACCACGTGATCACGGGCCATGTGCTTGCGCAGGACGTAAAATCGGGTGATGTGATGACCGTGCAAGGTACGCCCTTGGCGGCTGTGGTGTCCTCGTCGGACGTGCAGGTCAATGGAGCGCACGTCAGGCAGCGGGACATCACTGCAACGAATGGCGTCATCCACGTCATTGACGCGGTCATTATGCCGAGGAACTGGCAATTGCTCGCAGCCGCCGCCTAAACGTCGGTTGATCGACACTTAAGGTGCACCGAAAGGCCCTATGCAGGGCCTTTCTTTTTCCTGTCTGGCACCGCTTCGCCAGGGTCACTTCGCCAGTAGAATTTTCTCCAACCAGGGAACGGGCAGCGCCCCCTCGTCCAAGGCGCGGTCGTGGAAGTCGGCGAGCGTAAAGTCCTTGCCTTTGGCCGCCTGGTAGGCGCGCCGCAGCTGCCACCATTCGCTGGTGCCCACGTAGTAGGTGGGAAGCTGAGTCGAGCTGAGCTTGGCGCGCTGCAGCTTGCCCTCCGCCTCGGCGCGAGTCTGGAAGGCGTCGGTCATCATGAACGACATGGCTTGCTCGTCCGTCATGCTCATGGTCTGCATGCGGACGTCGAGGACGGCATTGCCCACGGCACGCAGCCACACTTTCAGGTAGCTGATGCGGTAACGCGGGTCATTGTCGGCGAATCCCTGCTGCATCATGACCTGAGCACCGTACTCGGCCCAGCCCTCGCCGTAGGCTCCATTGCTGAACAGGGCTCGGGCCAGGCGCCGGGTGACCGGTTGGATCTCGTTGGCATGTTCGGCTTGGACGTAATGCCCGGGGAGCGCCTCGTGAATGCTCAGCCACTTCAGCACCCAGTTGTTGTACTCGCGCAGCTTCGACTCGGCCGAATCGGCCGACGTCTTCGGATCGATGGGCGTAACCCAAAACTCAGCCTCGGCGTTGGGATCGAGCGGCGGGGCGGAATGAAAGCCAGCAACCGAGTAGCTGCCGCGCATAAAGGGCGGCGTCGGGATCACCTTCAGGTTGTCACGCGATTTCAGCGAGACGATATTATTGGCGACGATGAATTGGCGTATGCCCACCAGGTCATCCTTCACCGTCTGCATCAAGTCGTCGCGCTTCGGGTGATCGTCGGCAATCTTATGCAGCACCTCGCCGATAACCTTGTTCTCGCGCTCTTTCGGAGCGAGGCTCGAATGATCGTCGTGATCGGCGAAGTACCGCTTGTGCAGGGGAAGGGCAATTTGCAGCATTTCGGCACGCGTCTTCGCTAGCTCGCGTTCCGCATCGGTCAGGACCTGCTCCGGGGTGACCGGAGTCTCCATCACCAAACGGAATTTCTCTGCGTACAGCTCTTTCCCCAGCCGCCAGGTGCGATCGGTCTTGCGCTTCGCCAGATCTTGCTGAAGCCAGCGAGAAAAACTCTGCAGCGCTTCCACAGCCGGGGCTGCGACTCGATCGAATTGAGCTTTCAAGCCTGATCCCTGTGGAATGGCGGCGGCAATCGTATTCTGAATCAGATCGATGTTGCCCGCGTTCTCCTCGACAGCGACCTTGATAAAAATCGGATCGGCATCTGCCAACTCGCTGCGCGCCTGGTCCAGAAACCGCGGGGTCGACGCAAGACGGGAGAGAACGTGGCCAAGGCGTGTTTTCTCGGGGGCGTAGTCATCGGTTAGCGGTTGAAACAGCGCGCCGCCCAGCAGCTCGACATATACAGTCGGGTTGTGCTTGTAATTCTGGATGCGGTCCAATTCGAGCAAGGTGAGAGCTATCTGGTCATCTATCAGCTGCCAGTCGGCAGCGTCCTCGAGACCGAGAGAGGCGACCGGAGTCTCGCTGTGGAAGCGCTCGCGCCACTTTGTGTAGGTGCGTTGTTGTTCCTTCATGCCAGCCGGGCTTACGTCATCGAGCAACGCATCGAGTGCGACGGTCTTGCCGGTCTTAGGGTCGAGGTGCTGGTGGTAGCCGGCCTGCGAGGCGTTAGAGGGCGAAAGTGCGAGGCTATCGTGAATGAACTCTTCACTAAGCGCGGCGAACTTGGCGTTGGCTGCGCCCGATGAATCGGGGTTTTCGGCTATAACTGCAGTGGAGACCAGGATGCCGGCTGCGAGGATTAATAGTCTCATGGCGCCTCGATTGTAATCAAAGGACTATAGAGTGCGCCGGCATTATCGCGCGCATGCGGACGTAACCGCTACTGCTCCCAATGACCGGGGACGTAGTGCCACTCGTCTTGAATATTGTCCCATCGGTCCGCGACCCAGTGCTTGCCACGGCGTTCGGGCATCCAGGTGCCGGAGATCCAATGAAAGAAACGTCCATTCCACTCCCAGTAGCCCGGCGCCCATACATAGCCATCGCGGTGTTGCGGCTCGCGTTCTTCGCGGGAAACCGGCGGTGGCGTAGTGCTGACGACCTCAGCACCGGCGCAGGCGGATCGGGGCGTGAGCCACGCCCCAGCAACAATCAGTGTTGCGAGCATGGTGTTCTGCAGCGTCTTCATGGTTGATGATCCTTTGGCCTGGATTGGCCATCCCAAAATGTAGAATGCACACTATTAAAACGACCGAACGATCGTGCTTTAAGAATCTCAAGATCATTCAGCGAAGTTGAGTTGAACATGATCATGGATAGGGTTCGGTGGCTTACCGAAGCCGCTGTACGCGTCGGCTGCGGTCGAGCAGCGACTCAAAAGCTGCCTGCGCGCGCTCTCCCGCACCCCGTTCGCGCAGAAGTCCTTGAGTCTGCTGATACATCATGGTGATGCCGTCAAACTCGTAACCAAATTGCTGCGGGTCCAAATCCTCGCGGAAATGACCTTCGTCGATCGCGGTTCGGGCGCAGCGCGTCACCAAATCCCGCCAATCTTGTAGCGCACGTACGATGCTTTCACGCACGGGATGTCCAAGACGGTTGTGATACTCGAGCGCGGCCTTCTGTAGCAAGCAGCCGCGCGCGTTCACTTCACCCCGAATCCACTCCAGTTTCTTTTCATACAAGACCCGCAAACGCGGTTCGCCGCGTGGCGAGGCCAGCGCCGGCTGGACTACGCGCAACGCAAACCGACTGACCACCTCCTGTACCACGCCAAGCTGCAAGGCCTGTTTCGATTTGAAATGCGCAAACAGGCCGCTCTTGGACAGCTTCGTATCTTGCGCAAGCACTCCTATGGAAAGACCTTCATAACCAACATCGCTGACGATGCCGAGCGCATGAGCAATGATCGTACGCCGGGTTTGTTCCCCCTTCGGTTGGCCTTTACCGCGCTTGCCAGCGGCGGCAGCGACTTGCATTTTCGTAGTCACAGTGCACGCGATAATAGCACGACCGTTCGTTTATGCAAGAAGATGGGTTTGAACCGCTCGGCCACGCCACCGCAACGGTCAGGGCAGTGGGTTCGGACTGCCGGCCATCCGCCACGACCACATCAGAAATGAGGTCGACGTCAGATCGATGCCGGGCTCGGTGGTGCTATAGGACTGAACGTTGTCCCTGTAGATGGCCACCTTCTTGCTGTCGTAAGCCCCGTCATTGCCGTTGAAATCTTTGAAGGCATCAACTCCGTCAGCCGGGCAGAGCTTCATTCCCGGCAATTTGCCGAAGGTTGCCGAGCTGGCAGGGCCTTCGGAAGCTGCGCCCCACAGGATCGGCGTGCCGCCCGAAGTTCCATTCAGTGCTCCCGCCAGGTTGGCCACCTGATGTTGGATGCAGTTGGGGAATGTACTGCCATCACCAACGATGAACGAGGACCCCCACGAGTTCGCGCCCAGGATGTTGCCCAGCCATCGTTGCGAATAAGTGTTGTAAGCATCGGAGCCGGTCAGGTAATAGAGTTCACTCGCCATCACCGATAGGCCGGCGCCGTGCGAGGTTGTATCGCCGCTGCCGCTCTTTCCCCAAGGAAGGCCGAAGCCCCAAGCATCCTTGGCCGCCTGCGTAATCGCCACCTCTAGTTGGTCCTCGAGCGCGGTGAGCACGGTTGATTGGTTCACGGGCAGCCCACCGGGATTCCCGGCCAGCCCCAGCGCCCGATACAGCTCGAAATGCGCCAGGCCACTGACATCGTAGAGGTTCAGAGTATCTTCGTTGCCCGTGTCGTAAATTTTCTTGATGTAATTGCCCGCGTACGTGGCAGCGTCGGCGAGGTAAGTCATGGGATTGGTCACCGGCAGCCCCGCGGGCAGATTTCCACCCGCAGATTGCAGCGCGATGTACAACTCCGTCGCGCCCAGTTCCATGTCATCGTCCCATACCGCCTCCGGATACCCGTCGAATGGAATCACGGTGAGCAGGCACCCGGAGGAGCAGGTTCCGTCGCCAACCGAATTTGCCGGGTCTGCCAGAGAAGTGTCGGCGAGCGCGAAAATATCTTCCGCATAAAGCAGAGCCTGATTCGCCGCGCTGGGATTCGAGATGCGGTATAGCTGGTAGTACACGGCGAACGCCGCCGCCATGCGGCCCGCAAGGTTGGGACTGATCTGGGAACCGGCCGCCCCGGCAGTGAACACGGGCCGATGGCAAACGTAGAGATAATCGGCGGTGCAGCCATCGTAGTCGTCGGCTGCCTGCGGCAGCGTCCAGATGTCGTATTCGGTCTGAAGTGCCGGGAAATCCCTCCAACTCTGGCTGTTGTCGACTTGATAATAGAGCGTCTTGCTGCCGTCAACCCACATCTCCTGCAGCCAATTGATTCCGAATTGCGCCTCCGCCGAGAAGTTGGACGATGTCGGCGCGCCTGTCGCGTTACCGGCGTAAGACACCGACGCCGGCGGGGCGGGCGGGCTAGCCGGCGCTGCCGGGCCCATTTGCCGGGGAAAATCGCGAATCCCAATCTCCATGAGCGCCACCGTGTAGCTCATCGTCTCCACGTATTTCATGTAGTCACCCGCGTCCCACCAGCCCCCAGCTCCATCAATCGTGGCACCGGCGGATCTGAGCGGTGTTCCTGTGGTGGTGATCAAGTCGCCGCTGTTCAGCGCCGGCGTCTCATACACGGTTGCGCTGTCGTCATTGAGATGCCCCGCCGCCGTGCGCAACGCGTTGGGGATAAAATCTGGGCCGTCGCGTTCGGTCTCGTAGAACCACAGAGTGTTGAGCAGCAAACCCGGATACAGCACTCCCGGAGTGTCCACTGCAAACCTAGGGGAGACTGCCGCGACCGAGCCGGTGACCGAGATCGTGTAGATGTCGCCTCCGGGAACCGTGAAGTCCACGGGATACACCTGGTACTGCAGGGTCCTGCTGTTGCTCCAGGTTCCGAACGACTCTCCGATGGAACCAGCGTACGCGGTAACGCCTTCGGAATTGATGACGCTGAAACTCGCCCCGGTTTGCGCCTCGGTGGACATGAGGTAAGCATGAAAGGGGGCATTGTTGGCCTCGTAACCGACCTGGCTCACGCGCACATACGCCGAGGCCGCCGCTTGCGCCATACGGCCGGCGCCAAGAACCACCAGCAGCGATGCCAGGCAAAGAATCGACGCGTAGCGCGAAAATCGCGCACGCTGGAGCTCATGCATATTGGTCTCCCCGGAATTGGACGACGGCCGAGTCCTCCACCCAATTATTCCACTCCTCGCACCAAGCGGCCACTGTCGCAGGTGTGGCCGACAATGGCATGATATCCCTCGCTGCGATTGCGGCATCGATCGGTAGTTGCGGCGGGAAGAGATCCAATTTATGTCAAGAAACCATTCGGATCCGCTCAAGGGAAACATGAATCCGCTCGTCAGCAAGGTTCATGGCAAAGAAACACGCTGGAGCGCAGAATTTGCCACCCTCCGCGAACTGTGTCTTGCGTCCGGCCTCCATGAGGAACTGAAATGGGGGCAGGCTTGCTACGATCTAAACGGCAGCAAGGTGGTGTTGATTCATGGATTCAAGGATTACTGCGCCTTGCTATTCATGAAGGGTGCGTTGCTCCACGACCCCAAGGGCATCCTCATTCAGCAAACCAAGAATGTGCAAGCTGCGAGGCAAATCCGGTTTGCCTCTCTTGCGGATATCAACAAGCAGAAAGTGGCCATTAGGGCCTATCTCAAAGACGCTATTGCAGTTGCGCAATCCGGCGCGAAAGTGCAGATGAAAAGCGTGGCGCAATTCGATGTGGCGGAGGAGTTTCAAAAGCGCTTGGAGCATGACCCTAAGCTGGCCGAGGCATTTCACGCGCTCACCCCGGGAAGGCAGAAAGGTTATTTGCTGCATTTCGCCGGTGCGAAACTATCGGCGACGCGCAGCGCGCGCGTGGAGAAACATGCACCCAGGATTTTGGATGGGCTGGGACTCGATGATTAAGCGGACTAACTATTCAGATAACGGACCCAGGGGCCTTGAACGCAAAGGCAAAGAATGCGGCGACACCGAGAAAGGCAAAGGCCACGAGATAATTCCAGGCGAGCTTCTCTTTGAGAAACAAGATCGCGAACACTATGAACACCGAGATCGTGATCACCTCTTGAATGATCTTGAGTTGGAAACCTGAGAACTGGACGAATCCAAGGCGATTGGCGGGCACTGCCAGACAATATTCGAGCAGCGCGATTGCCCAGGAGACGAGGATTGCTTTCCATAGCGGCCAATCATGTCCGTACTTTAAATGCCCGTACCAGGCGAAGGTCATGAAGACGTTGGACAGCATCAATAGAAAAATAGTGCTCATGGGTGCTCGCTAAGTAATCCCGCCTTGGTATTCTAAGACAGCCGCGAATCCCAGCCCAGCGCCAGTGCCGGGTAAAGCAGGCCATATCGAGTGATATCTTGAATGGGTATGAAATTCTGCGTTTATGGCGCTGGTGCAATTGGCGGCTGTCTCGCCGTTGAATTAGCAACCGCCGGGCACGACGTATGTGTCATCGCGCGCGGCGATCATCTCAAGGCCATTCAAGCGCGCGGACTGATACTGCGCATCGCGGGACGCGAAAAAATCGCGCAAGTCCACCAGTGCGCCCGACTTCGCGCCACTGCTCGGACCATTGACTTCAGTGCTTACCGCGATGAACGGAATTCCTTGGTGGTATTTCTACAAGAACGGCGGACGTTTCGAGGGGCATCAGTTACAGTCCGTGGACCCGGCGGGACGCCAATGGCAGTTCATCGGGCATTCGCTGGAACATCTGGTTGAAGCCCGGAGATGCATTGGTCACCGCTGTGCAGGAGATCGGACGGCTAACCGGTGCGCCGACACCGATCATTGACGCGGTCTTGGTGCTGGTACAGGAGCGTGGCCGGGCCGCACATCTCTACATGTAGGGATACTTCACTGAGCACGATGTGCTGCGATCGCCTGCGCGAACACTGCTTCCGAGGCTACCATCCGATTCTTCCCCAAGCGCTTCGCTCGATACAGGCACCGGTCGGCTTCCAGTATCAATTGCTCGGCGCTGCCGATGCCATTGTGAAGCAAGACGGCAATGCCACCGCTGATACTGACATGGCTTGCCGTGGAGGAATTCTCATGGGCGATTCCCAACTGCTCTACCGCGTCTTTGGCGGCTTCAGCGATCTGTAATGCATCACTGAAGCCGGTCTCCGGGAGGATCAGAGCAAACTCCTCGCCTCCGTATCGGGCCGCCATGTCTGCCGTGCGGCGGCAACAGGACCGCAGTGCGGCAGCTACGCGCTTCAAACACTCATCGCCGGCTTGGTGTCCATAATGATCGTTGTAGGCTTTGAACGAATCCACATCGCAGAGCACAAACGCCAACTGTCGCCCGTAGCGACGCGCAATGGCGACCTGGTCATTAAGATACGCATCGAAGTAGCGCCGATTGGCGAGGCCTGTGAGTCCGTCCTGCTGGGATAACTGCTCGAGCGCCGCGTTGACCAATGTCAATTGTGCGGATACTTGCTCGAGCTCTCGGGTGCGCTCCTCGACCCGCAATTCCAAACCTGCGTTGAGATTTAGGATTTCGGCCTCGGCGGTCTGGCGGGTGAGATCCACCTTGTGGAGAGCTGCTGCGGTCCATGCGACCGCAATGACGCAAAAAGCGATGGTCATAAGCACCATTAATGCTGAACCGAACTGAGTGTCATATAACCCGAGTTCTTGCCCTGCTGAGCGTATCCAGCCGAGCGCAAATATCATAATTGGAATCGTGGGCAACAGTCGCCGGGAGACGAGTCCGCCGGCCGAATCGCTGATGGCGATTCTTGCGAATCCGTGCGTGGTGTCAGCCCCCAGCGCGCACAAGCTCAGCACCAGAAAGGATGCCGCGGTGTGCACTGCCATCGAGGCGTAGGGCCTCACTGCGTACAGCGAGGTGGCGCCGTAAGCGTAGCCCACGACTGCAAGACCCGCGACCAACAAAGGCGGAACTACCAGCCAATGGGCGCACGCAGCAACCTTTGACCGCCGAGCCTTGAGTGTCAATAGAGCGAGCCCTAGGAACGTCAGGATGAAACACGAAGCCGGTGACACGCGTCCGAAATGCGCAGCTGGTGCCGAAGGTTGGCCGCTGGTTTGGAAGTGCTGATCGATGCCGAAGTCCAGTCCAAATAGATGCTCAGACAGCGTCAGGCCGCCGAGAGCGACCAGTAGAACGGCAAGGCAGCGCGCCACTCGAACCCACGGTGACCCCTGATTGCACGTGTGCAGGATCCAGAGCGCGAGACTCGCCGCAAGCAGGGCGCAGGCAGTGTTGACTTTCATGAATGCCAGGCCGGGCAGTAAGCGGGTCAGCTCGGGGACATTGAATATCCAGCCGCACAACACCGCGACACCAACGGAGGCAACCAGCAGACATCCGATGCGAATCAGCCTGGCTAGAAGCGACTGGAAGGCCTTTCCGGACGCTTGGAATGGCTGGCCTGCGCTTTGTTTGGATATCCCGGCGGAAATGGCTCCAATATCCTGCATTCTCGCAGCATCCGCCCGTTCTGGGGCATTGTCTGCGGTCTATGTCGCTTACTGAAGGGAATAAGGAATCTACGGTGGAAGCGGACGGCCGACGATTATTCCTCGACGCCCCTGAGCGAGCACACAGCAATGCCAAGGGCTTCAAAACCTTGTTATTTTTCAGTTAGATGGTTGGCCATGTAGGCATCTTACCTACGACAAATGCATTGAGGAATGGCCTTTACCGCTCCCGCAGGCATGGTAGGTTCTTCGAAGAGTCACGAGCCGCGAACACCCATCGCGTAGTGATATACGTTCTCGCCACCGTAATAACCGGTAACGATGAATCCAATACAGGCAATCATTGCAAGCACGAGAAAGAGCCCAGAGGGCTTTTCCTGTGCGGTGGTGGCGAGCAGGCGCCATAGGCCTAAGAGGAGCACGAGTTGACTGGTGCAAACGGCCCACATGACGTGTCTCGACAGGGAATCCTGCATGCCGTCGTGCAACCTGAGCTGCCAAGCCGCGCCCAGCCCCGTTCCGAGGCTCAGAAGCCCCATGAATCCGCCGATCGCCAAATTCCAAGTGCCACAAGCTGCCAGCGAGGCGGCGTACGCCGCTTTGTTCTGTACCAGGCGCGAAGCGAGCAAGCAGAGAAATCCGGTCAGCGTCAGAGCAAGTGGAAAGTGCACCATCATCGGATGCCACTGCAAATCACTCACGCGGTTGACCCGTTTCGGGCATGAAATCTCACAGCGACTGGAGGTTCAGAGGAAACTCTGGGCACACACCCCGAACACATCAAGTTTAGTTTTCAGCGGGGCGCGAACAAGGGAAAAAACACTCCTTAGCCCGTAGGAAATCCTCCTACACATTGACAGACGCGCGCGAATTCCGGCCGGATTACCCTTTGACCTTTGCCTCCGGTCGGTCATCCCCGGCGGACTGCTCCGTGTGCCAGTGGCCTTTCTTGTCCTCGTACGAAATGGCGGTTGCTGCTCCCGGCACTTCTTGCTCTTTCGCGGCGTGCTCCGCGGCTTTACGAGCGGTTTCATGAGACGGAAATGTCTCGGAGAATGTTTCATCGACTCGGTAGGCCCAGCCACCGTCGTGTTGCACTATCTCATAAGTAACCTTGGTCATCACTGACTCCTACTGCGACGATCGGCGAAACGCCAGCCTCCGAGTATCGCACAATTGGCGTACTGCCAGTCCCAGGTGAGTTTGAGCGATGAAGTCGCGCTATGAAGCGCGCGACCGCACTCGGTCTATGAGTGCGGTCGCGCCCTATGCCTCTAATGATGTCCGCGGATCAGATCCTTCACATCCGCGCGTCTCACTAGCTTACGCCACGACGCGCTCGGTGCATTGACATTGCCACGCTCAGCCGCATAGGAGGCATTGAACTCTTCGAGAGTCGCGCCCATGCGCAGCTGGAAGTCCTCCGAGCCATTCCTCGATGCGCTGAGGTGAGTTTCGGTGCTGGAGGCGACTGCCGCCGGGGTGCTAACCACCGTTAACAACACGTCGGTGCCTTGATAAGTGACTGTGTACGCCTCCGAGCTGTTGATGGTCAGGCCGTTGACGGTAGCGAAGGTACCGGTCTCCGAACTGAAATTCAGGATCTTAAAGGTCGAGCCGACCTTCGGAACGAAGCCTTTGAGGTCAGAGATGTTAAGCGTACCGCCCAGGACGGCGGTAGTGGAATGCAGCGCATCGAAACTCGCGGCGGCGGCGCCCGCGATGTCAATGTCGAGGCTGCCGCCCGCATTCTGAGTGTAGGTACCAGCCTCGGTGAGAGTCCCGGTCTTGGCAGCGGAACCACCCGGTGTGACGATGCCGGTCGAAGTCAGATTCCCAGTGATGGTTCCGCCGCCGAATAGCGATCCGCTCGACAGCACCACGCCCCCGGATGCGACCAGCGTACCGCCGTCGGTGGTCGTGCCGGCGGTTTGGGTGTATGTGCCGCTTCCACCCACCGTGAACGTACTGCCGGAGCCGATCGAAACGGTGCCCGCCGTTGTAAAGCCACCCGACGCGCTGGTGGTTAAATTGGCGTTGCTGGATAGGGTGAGGCTGCCCTTGGAGGTATTCGCTGCGAGGGGCGCGAGCCCATTGCCGCTGGTGGTGGAGTTCTCGATTTCCGCCGTGGGCCCGGCGAGCACGATCTTGGCGGCGTTGGTCGCAATGCTGGCGCCCTTGAATTCCAACGTGCCGGTCACGTCATAGGTGCCGCCCGTCAGCGTGGAGTCGGAGGCTTTGTAATTGGTGAGACCGCCGCTGGCATCAAAGGTGCTGCCGGATCCCACTGACAAAGTTCCGATGTTGTCAAACGTCCCCGACGTTGTGAAGTTGGCGCCCGCCAGCAGCGTAAAGACTCCCTTGGCCGCATTCTCGTCGAAGTTCACCAGCCCATTGCTGCTGCTGGTGGAGTTTTCGATCTGCGCCGTCGTCCCGGATAGGGTGAGATTGGCGTCGTTGGTCTTGATGTTGGCGCCGGCAAATTCGAGTGTTCCGAGCACCTCGAAGGTACCGCCCGTCAGGGTGGTGCCCGAGAAGTTGGTGAGCGAGCCGGTCGGCGCGACGGCGAATGTGCTCCCCGTCCCCACCGTCAGGACCCCATCATTGGTGAAGCTTCCCCCGGTCGTGAAGCTTTGCCCGCCCAATACGCTGAACCCGCCCTTGCTCGAGTTGACTGCAAAATTCGCCAGCCCGCTGCCGCTGGTGGTCGAGTTGACGATTTCCGCCGCGCTTCCCGTCAGTGCAATGTTGGCCGCGTTGGTCACTATGTTGGCGCCGGGAAACTCCAGCGTGCCGGTCACATCATAGCTGCCGCCCGTCAGGGTGGTGCCCGAGAAGTTGGTGAGCGAGCCGGTCACCTCAAAAGCGCTGCCGGCGCCGACGCTCAGCGTGCCGTCGTTGGTGAAATTGCCCGCCGTGGTGAAGTTGCGGCCGCCCAGGAGGCTGAAGCTGCTGGCGGCGGCAATCGTCGCAAGATTCGACAGCGCGTTCTTTCCGGCGCTGTCGATGAAGCTCGAAGCGGAGCCGTTCAGGATGATATTCGCTGCGTCGGTAACGATCTCGCCGCCGGTAGTGCCGAGTTCGTCGATTTCCAGCGTCCCTGCCACGTTGTAGGTGCCGCCGGTCAGTGTGGTGCCGCTGAAATTGGTGAACGGACCGCTGCTCACGTGCAGCAGATCCCCACTGCTGACCGCGAGCGTGCCGTGGTTCGTCAGCCCTCCCGAGCCGTTCAGCACCAGCGTGCCGCCAGCCGCATTGGACGATATTGTGCCAGCGCTGTCGTTGATGACGGTCAGTCCGCCGTTGCCGATGACGCCATTGCCCTGAATGGTGTTGTTCGTATTGGTCAGCGTCAGACCGCCCTCGTTCTGCTCGATATTGGCATTGCCCCCGCCACTGACGGTCGTGGACAGGGTGACGCTCCCGCCGCCGGTCAGGGTCGTGTTGGTGTTCAGGTTAAGGTAACCGTTGTTGCCGCCCCCCCCATTGATCTGGATCGCCCCGTCGTTGGTGATCGTTCCATTCACCAGGGTCGTGGAGCCGTTGCTTGCCGTATAGGTGCTGCCAGCCGAAATGGTCACGCCGGTCAACGTGACCGTGTTCACGGAGTACATCGCGCCGCCACCGTTGGTGTTGAGGGTGCCGCCCGTGACGCTGGTGTTGGACAGGCTGACCACGCTGCCGGTACCGCTGGCGGTGATATTGCCGCCGGTATTGGTCAGGGCGGTGCCGCCGAATGCGAGGCTGCCCCCGTTGGTTGCCTCGAGCAGCCCGGTGTTGGTGGTGCCGCCGCTGCCGTTCATCACTAGCGTGCCACCGGACACGTTCGCATCGATGATCCCGTCTTTGCTATTGACGAGGGTCAATCCGCCATTGCCGATGACGCCATTACCCTGAATGACGTTGTTCGTATTGGTCAAGGTCACACCGCCGACGTTCTGCTCGATGTTGGCATTGCCGCCGCCGCTGACGGTCGTGGACAAGTTGATCGTCCCGCCGCCGGTCAGCGTCATGCTGTTCTCCGGGTTCAGGTAGCCGTTCTGTCCACCCCCGCCATTGAGCTGTATGAGGCCATCGTTGGTGGTAGTGGTTCCACCGAGCAGCGTGGTGGAATTGTTGTTGGCGGTGAAGACGCTACCCCTGGAAATGGTCACGCCGTTTAACGTGGTCGTAGCTCCGGATTCAATCGTACCGCCGCTCTTGGTGGTGAGCGTTCCGCCTGAGATCGTCCCATTGAGCAAATAGACTGCGGCGCCCGCGCCCGTGGCCTTGATTGTGCCCCCCGCGTTGTTGACCACGGTGGAGATCTGCAGAACGCCGTCGTTCGTCGCTTCCAGAAGGCCGGTGTTGGTAACGCCTCCGGAACCATTTAAATACAGCGTGGTGGTCAACGTTCCGGCCGTAGAACTCGCATCCACGATGCCGCTGGCTTCATTGATGAAGGTCAATCCCCCATTGCCGATAACGCCCTCGCCCTGGATTGTGTTATTGACGTTGCTCAGGGTCACGCCGCCGACATTCTGCTGGATATACGCCTGACCGCCGCCGGAGGCGGTCGTGGTTAGATTCACTGTGCCGCCACCCTGCAGCGTCTCCGCCAGTGCCGTCGCGTTGCCGACGTCGAAGAATCCATTGTTGGCACTGCCTCCGGACAGGTTGACGGTACCGTTGTTGGTGAGCGTTCCGAGCACGAGGGTCGTGGCATTGTTGCTGGCGGTGTAGACGCTGCCGGATGAAATGGTCACCGCGCCCGCGGCAGTGCTGCCATTCAACGTAGCCGTGGCCGCAGATTCGATCGTTCCGCCGCCGCTGGTGTTGAGAGTGCCGCCCGTGACGCTGGTGTTGAGCAGGCTGACCACGCTGCCGGTACCGCTGGCCGTAATATTGCCGCCAGCGTTGCTCACGGACGTGGTGTTGAACGCGAGGGTGCCGCCGTTGGTCGCCTCGAGCAGCCCGGTGTTGATGGTGCCACCGCTGCCGTTCATCGTGAGCGTGCCGCCTGACACGTTCGCATCGATGGTACTCGCGTTGTCAACGACCAGAGTACCGTTGCCGATGACGCCGTTGCCTTGAATGAGGTTGTTGGTATTGGTCAGGGTAAAACCGCCGGCAGCCGACTCAATCACGGCATTGCCCCCGCCGGGGACGTTCGTGGATAGCGTAAGGGTTCCGCCGCCGCTCAGCGCCGTGTTGGCAGTGAGTTCGAGAAAGCCGTTGGCTGCGCTGCCACCGTTGAGTTGGATCAAACCCTTATTGGTGATCGTCCCGAGCACCGCGGTGGTGGCATTGTTGCTCGCCGTGTAGGTGCTGCCCGTAGAAATGGTCACGTCATTCAGTGTGGTCGTGGCGGCGGATTCGATCGTGCCGCCGCCGCTGGTGTTGAAAGTGCCGCCCGTGACGCTGGTGTTGAACAGGCTGACCACGCTGCCGGCACCGCTGGCCGTGATATTGCCGCCAGTATTGGTCACCGCGATGCCATTAAACGCAAGACTGCCTCCATTGGTCGCCTCGAGCAGCCCGGTGTTGGTGACGCCACCGCCGCCGTTCATGTTGAGCGCGTCGCCGGACACGTTCGCATCGATGGTACCGCCCGTGCTGTTGACGATGCTCAGCCCATTGCTGCCGATGACGCCGTTGCCTTGAATGACGTTGTTCGTATTGGTCAGGGTCAAGGCGCTGCCGTTTTGCTGGATGACGGCATTGCCCCCGCC
>Ga0302325_10000963_pt1 | contig 75509 bp, 60 predicted proteins | sample Palsa_T0_2_FD_201948 | JGI IMG/M metagenome (GOLD analysis project Ga0302325, IMG submission 201948) | Peat permafrost microbial communities from Stordalen Mire near Abisko, Sweden - Palsa_T0_2 | ecosystem: Environmental > Terrestrial > Soil > Palsa > Peat permafrost | place: Sweden: Abisko... | reverse complement strand
AAGACGCTCGCCGAGGCGTTCGCCGAAGTCGACGCGCAGGGCTTCAATGCCGTCAACTTCCTCGAGTTCACGTTCGTTCCGACCGCCGAGTCCCCCGACCACGACCACCCGGACTTCGTCCAGACGATGCAGTGGTACTACTCCTACGGGGCGAAGTATCCATTCCGCATGAACGCCTGGAAGCGGCAGGAAGACCCGGTCGATCTCGTGACCTCGGACGGCCACGAGGTTGACTTCCCCGGGCTGCGCATCGCCCCCCGCAGCCTGTGCATGCGCCACTACCTGTTCCTCAGCGTCGAGCACGCCTGCGAGAAATGGAGTCGCGAGATCGACCCGGTGCGAGCCGAGATACAACGCGGGCATCAGAACTTTCGCCTCGATTTCCACGCTGGGAAGATCGAGCTCCCGTCGGAGCGGCAGCTGCGGCGCGCGGTCGCGGGCCAGCCGCTCGATCGCTCCGAGCCGCGTCGGTACCACCTCGTGATCCGGACGCCATAGGCAGAGCCGAGGGTGGTGCGGTCAGCGCTCGGCCGCCACCAGCATCAGCGCCAAGGCGCGTGCCGCCTCCCGCCACGGTGGCATCAGCGCGCGAACCTGGCGCGCCCCCTCGGCAGCCAGCCGCGTCCTCCGCTCGACGTCGTCAAGCAGGCTGAGCACGTGCGATGCGAGGGCATCCGGACCGCCACCGGGAACCACGATCGCCGTCCGGTCCTGGATCGCGAAGTCGCTGCTGCCATCAACGTCGGATGTCACGAGCGCGGCGCCGGACGCGAGCGCTGCGGCGCTGAGGAGGCTGAATCCTTCTCGAGCGCTCGAGACGTGGACCGCGCTCTGGCGAAGGAAATGGCCGATCGCGCCGATTCTGGGGTGCAGCACCCATTGCGTCGCTCCGTCTGCCGGCACGCCGCCCATGAGTGTGACCTCGACCTCGTGGCGGGCCTCGCGGATGCGGACCATCGCCTCACTCAGCTCCTCGCAGCCCATGTGGTCGGGCGCTTGCGCGACCCCGGTCACGAGCGTGCGACGCTGGCGATTGGCGGCGCCCGGCACGCTCAGTCGCCGGTCCAGACCGGTCGGGAAGTGGATCGCCCTCACGCCGCGCTCGTGAGCCAGCCGGCACAGCGATGACGAGGCCGCGAGGACCTCGCACGCGGAGTCGAGGCTCGCGAGGATCACCGGCGACGGGTGTGGCTCGAACCCGTCGAGCCACAAGATCGGCCGCACAGCCCGCGGCAGCGACTCGACGTCGAGTCCACCGGATGGGTAGATGACGACGTCGCAGTCGTCGTGCGCGACTCCTGCTGAGGTCTCGACGCGCACCTCGACTTCGCTCAGCCAGGATTCTGGCGGCGCGGAGCAGACCAAGCGCACCGCACACAGCGGTCCCAGCGATCGCGCCAATTGCTCGTATGCGTCCTTCCTGCCGATTTGGTCCGGCGGCGCGGCCGGGGCGATGATGTTCACGCGCAGACCCGGCGCCGGAAGGCCGGGCGCCGCGGTCAGGTGAAGACGCCTGATCAGGCGGGCGCGGACCACGGTCTCGCGGGCCTGCGCTGCGTAGGCGAGCGTGAGCGCACGGCGGTCATCGGGCCAGTCGGAGCCCTCGACCCACTGGCTCTCGATCTGTGCGCGCTCGCGTGCCCGCGCCGCCAGGTGCTCAGCGTCGAGCACGCCGTCCTTTCGTGGCTCGAGCTCCGGGCGAGCGCGGGCGTAGCGCTCGAGCTCGGCGTCGCACCTGGCCGCCAGCCAGGCTGAGAGCTCGGCATCGCTCGGGTCGCGGTTGCCGGCTGCGGGGGCGGTGTCGGTCACCGCGATCAGCCGCTCGTACTCGGCTTCGATCCGGTCGGTCATCGGGAGCCCGAGAAACGTCAGGAGGGCAGTCAGCCACGCCGTCTCACCGGCGGCAAATGCGTCCGAGTCGAGTACGAACACGCGGCCCGCCGACTCTGTGCGCTCGGTCTCCCTTACGAGCCTCAGGCAGGCTCGCCAATCCTCGACGCCTGCCTGCTGCGGCTCGCCGATGACGACGACGACGCGAAGGTCTCCCAGGAACTCGTGGATCGAGGGCAGCGCGTGAACGTGCTCGGGGGCGATGTCGCCGGCGAGGCGGAGCTGTCCCGCTGCGAGCCGCTCTCGCAGCCTCGAATACAGCAACTGACCGCGGATCCTGGTCTCGAAGGAGAGGGGCGAGACGAGGTGCTCAGGTGCCAGCAGGAAGCGGTCTACCGTCGAGCGGAGCTCGGTGAAGCGCCTGACGCCGAGCAGGATGTGCGGGTGCTCGTTGAGGAGCATGCCGACCGCGACGACGCGCGCGCTCGGAGATCCAGAAACGAGCAGCTGTCCGGGCGCCGACCGACGCCCCTCGGGACTCACAGGGCGATCACCGCGCGGCAGTGTAGAGCGCCCGTTAGATCGGGCGCGCGCACACGAGCCGGTGGCTGCGCAGCGCCGGAACGCGCGCGAGGGCCGGGTAGAACCGATCGGTGTGGGCCCCGAGCCGGCGGGCCAGTCCCGGCAGCACCGTGAGCGTGCGAATCTCGACGCGGTCGCCGGCGAGTGCCCGCTCCAGCACCCCGCGCCCGATCAGCAGCGTGTCGCGGTTCAGCGGGTTAGGCACGCGTGGCTCCCAGATCAGGAGCGCGCCGGGGGGACGGAGCACCCGCCGCGCTTCGCGAACCGCCTCCACCACGGCGTCGAGGTTCGGCAGCGAGGAGAGCACGGTGAACAGCGTCACCGCGTCGAAGGAGCGGTCGGGAAACGCGAGCGCCCGCGCGTCGCCGAGCCGCACCGCCGCGCCAGGCACACGGGCTCGAGCGCTCGCGCCCCGCTCGGACAGCAGCTCGACGCCGTGCAGCGACGCCGTCACGCGATCGTCGCCGGCGAGCTGCTCGAGCCACCAGCCCGAGCCGCAGCCGACGTCGAGCACGTCGCGGGCGCCCCGGAGCTCCGGGTCGGCGAGCGCGAACGCGGCGCCGACGAGCTCGGCCCGGATCGCGGCGTTTCCGGGGTTTGTGGCGCTCCAGGCGCGCTGCTTGCCGGGGCTTTTAGCGTGGCGCCGGTACACGCGCCCGACGCGGTCGCGCTCGGGCTCACTCACCCCGGGCAGCTTAGACCGACCGCCGATATCGTTGTCTCGATGCATGAGCGGCCCCGCCGATGCTGATCGTCAACGCGGACGACGTCGGCGCGAGCCGGTCCGCGACCGACCCGGCGCTCGCCGCCTACGACGACGGGCTGCTTACCTCGGCATCGGCGATGGTGTGGATGCGGGACTCCCGGCGTGCGGCTGAGCTCGCGCGCGAGCGGGGGATGCCGCTCGGGCTGCACCTCAATCTCACGCTTCCGTTCAACGGCGATCAGGTGCCGCCAGGCCCGCGCGCGCTCCAGCACGAGCTGACCGGAGAATTCGACGCCGGCAGCTGGCACGAGGACGTCGCTCCAACCGAGGATGACCGGCGCATCCGGGCAGCGATCGCACACCAGCTGAGCGCGTTCCGTGCCGTCTTCGGCGAGCCCACCCACGTCGACGGCCATCACCACGTTCACGTGCATCCGGCCGTGATGGCCTGCCTGCCGCGCGAGCTCCCAGTCCGGCCCGTCCTCCACTCGCCGGGACAGCTCGGCAAACGTGGGCCGCGGGAGCGGACGCTCCAGAGACTGTTTCGGGGACCCGATGAATGCGTCAGTTTTCGGCACGTCCACCCGGCGCTTGGCGGCGCCGGGATGGACGTGCTCGGATTCGCGCGCAACCGCGTGCTCGAGGTGATGGTGCATCCGCAGCTCGACGACGAGCGGCAGGCTTTGCACGACCCCGAGTGGGCCGAGGCGATGGCGTCGCACGAGCTCGGGTCCTACCGCGACCTGGCGGCGGCGGCAGCCCCGCGAGGACGCCGCGCATAAGACATCCGCACCGCCGACGGCGTCAGTCGATCCGCCGACGATGGGCTATCCTGTCACCGAACCTGTGGAACTCGTCGTCTGGCCGGGCGGCGGCGGCATGCATCTAGACACGAGGAGGGTTTACAGGATGCCTACGTGCAAGCTGGCTGCGGGAATCTGCGCGCTCGTTGCGGTCGCGCTCGGCGCTCCTGCGAGCGCGGCGGCGTCGACGTCGTCGTTCGGGTGCCGTGCCAGCGCCGTCCGCGCGGCGTTCGCGCCACCCGGGTCGACGGTCGAGCCGACCGTCGCCAACGGCGCGACCAGCCCGTGTTCGGGTGTCAGCACGACGAGCCCCGGGACGACCTCGGGATCTCTGCACGTCGGCGCCTCGGCGGCGTTCACCCACGTCAACGCCAGTTTCCAGGGCCGCGGAGCCGGCTCGTTCGGGTACGTCAGCGACGTCGCGATCGAGTCTCCCAGCGGTCAGATCCTGATCGCGAGCGCCCAGGCGCAGGCCTCCAGTGCGTGCAACGACCATACGCTGCTGACGACATCCGCCTCCCAGGTGGCGGGTCTGGTCATCGACGGGAAGCCGATCTCGGACACGGTCCGGACGGTCGAGATACCGGTTGGCGCCCTGGGCTCGTACATCGTCCTGAACCAGACCTCCACTACTCCCACCGCGCTGACCCGAACTGCTGCGTTCGTTCACCTGGTCGGCGTGGGCGACTTCGTGCTCGGCGAGGCGACCGTGAGCCACACCAGCAGCGCGTGCGCCAGCAAGAAAGCGCCCTCGGCGATCGTGGACCCATGTCCGGTGGGCTCGAGCTATGACCCGGTCACGGTTGGCTGCCTGATCACGGCCGGCACGAAGAAGCCGATCCGGCTCGGCGCGCCGTTCCAAGGTCCCGCCGGCGGACAGGTGCTCGCGCTCGGGAGCGTGCACTTGAAGAGCCCATGCCTGCGCGGCACAGGGCCGAGGTACGTGGTGATCGCTGCCCCCGGCGCCGGTCTCGTGACCGGTACGTCCGGCGCGGACCGGATCTTTGCGCTCAGCGGCAACTACGAGATCAAGGCCAGAGGCGGCGGCGACTGCATCGACGTCACCGGTGGAACCGACGTGGTGCGTGACGGCGACGGCAACGACCGGATCCTCACCGGCCAGGGATCCGCCACGATCTATGCCGGGAACGGCAACGACAGGGTCTTCGCCGGGCCGGGACGCGACAAGATCTCAGCAGGGCGAGGCAATGACGTGATCCACGCCGGACCGGGGGTGGACGTGATCTCGGCCGGCAACGGCACCGATCACGTCTACGGCGCGCCGGGATACGACAAGATCTCGGTCGGCAACGGCAACGACACGATCATCGGCGCCCTCGGCTTCGATCGGATCGCGGCCGGCAACGGCACTGACCTGATCCGCGGCGGCCCCGGGCTCGCCAAGATCTCGGCGGGAACCGGCGCCGACGTGATCCTGGGCTCGCTCGGGCACGCCCAGATCCGGGCCTTGGGTAACGGGGCGCACGTATCGTGCGCGCCGGGCGCCCTGGTGTCGTTGGCGCCGGGCGCGGTTCACTTCGCCACCAAGCACGGGTGCAAGGCCGTAACCGTCCTCTGACGCGCGGTAGCGCGGCGCCGCGCGGTAGCGCGGCGCGGTCGCAGCGGACCGCTCACGCGAGGCCCCTTAGACTCGAACCAATGGAGGCGCACCATGACCGGATCTTCTCCGTCGTCAGTCTCGGCGAGGCGCGCAAGCGCCGCGCGAGCGTGGCGGGCCGATTCGAGGGCGTGGTCGAGGACCAGCTCGTTGGCTGGGCCTGGTGCCCGGATGCGCCCACAGAGCGCGTCGGGATCGAGGTGCTGCTCGACGGACGGACGCTTGGCAGCACTGTCGCCGACCAGCAGCGCGGGGATCTACGCGGGGAGGGGATCGGCGACGGCGCGCACGGCTTCTCGTACCGGCTACCGGATGACGCGGGGCTGGCCCGCCAGCAGTTGATCGAGGTGCGGGCGGGCCCGGCAAGGATCCCGCTCGATGTCGCCCATCGCTACGGCTTGGCGGCGACGGCGTCGACCCGGCAACTCCGCCCGGCTCGCTACACCGCCGTGCCCGCCGCCGCTCCGCCGCCTCCCGAGGCTGCGCAGCTCGGCGACGAAGGTTGGCTCTTCCCGCTCTATGACCCTCGCAGCTCGATCGGAACCGAGGACCAGATACACACCGCGGCCGAGCGCTACGAGCACCTCTGCCGGACGCTGTCAGAGATCGGTGTCCCCTACATCCTGGCGATCGCGCCCAACAAGCAGGACGTCTATCCGCAGCTCGCGGCGGGAGCCCGATCGGCTCATCCCCGGTTCGTGCGGCTGATGCGCAGCGAGCTGCTCGACTCGAAGTGGCCCGACCCGTTCGATCTCCTGGTCGCGCTGATGGACGCCCGCCGCCACGGCGTCCTATACCCGCGCAGCGACTCGAACTGGAACGCTCGGGGGGCGTTCTACGCAACTCACGCCGTGATCAGGGAAGTCGCCAAGCGCGTTCCAGAGGCCGCCCCGCTGCCGCTCGATCGAGCCCGCGGGGTGTCCGTCGACGGCTTTCGCGGCAATCTGATCGAGCTGCCTCGATTCGGTCCCGACAAGGAACCCGTCGAGTCGACCCCGATGGTCGAGGCCACGCTCGAGGCCGACGTCGCGAGCCTGCGCTCGATCCAGATGCCCGCGCCCGTCGACCTGCCGCTGCCTGGACATCCGGCGCCGCTGTTGTTCCAGATCGCGGACGAACCACAGCTCCCGCGGCTCGCGTTGATGGGCGTCGCGATGGTCGATCAGCTCCTGCAATGGTTTCCCGAGCACTCACGCCGGACCCTGGTGTGCCGCGGGCACGAGCCGCCGCTCGAACAGCTCGAGCTCGAGTCACCGGACGCGATCGTGCACGTCGTCACTGCCGCCGAGCTGCTGGCGGGCACGTAGACGTCCTCAAGCGATCGACTCGCGAGCGTGGACGTCAATCCAGCCGCGGCCAAAGAACGCTCGCCTGCCGAGCCATTGGTACATCGCGGCCTCAGCGCTCAGCCACGGACCGGGGAGATCGTCGCCGAACGGGCCGGCGGCGTGCCGCGGGAACAGGTAGGGCACTTTTCTCCCGTCCACCGTCGTGATCTCCCGGCGGCTGATTGAGGTGCCGATGTCGCGCCCGTTGATCAGCTGAAACTCGTCGTACCCGAGCGCGATCAGGGCACAGATGACGTCGATGGAGTGTGCTTCGGCGGACATGCTGGGCGGTCGCACCCCCGCGGTCATCAGCTCGCGGAGGACAACGCCGTCGTACCCCTCGACGTCGATCTTCAAGAACCAGGGGGCGCCGTACTCCTCGATCAGCTTCGAAACCGGCCGGGTCGGGATCTCGACGACGCTCCACTCGGGCCCCCATGCGGCCGGCTTCACGAACGAGCTGTGAACGGTGTCTTCGCTGTTGAGGTAGAACTCCCCAACGCCGTCTGCGGCGGCCACTCCGACGTTGAGGACGATCAGATCGCCCGCGACGATGGCGTCGCGAAATCGCTCCCTCGCCGCGCTGACCAAGTTCGGCGCTGCTTCGACGGCGACGACGCGGCAGCCCTTCGCGAGGTAGTAGGGCAGGTTGCGGCCCTGATTCATCCCCAGGTCGTATACGAGCGGCTTTTCGGTCACCCAAGCGCGCGATCGACCAGCGCCGTGAACGCGTCGACGTCGATATCCAGGTCGGCGTTGGGCGGCGGGCGGGTCCCGGCGCTCCGCGCCACGAAGATCGCGTACCGGTGACCAACGGTCGAAGCGAGCGACCAGTACAGCACCGCCGGCGTGTAGCCCGGGCTCGGGGGCTGAATCTCGACGACGGTTCCCCCGGGCGGCATGAACACCTGGTTTGCCAGCCCGGCTCCGTGTGCGGAGACGAGCACGGACGTCTCGCTGAACAGCTCCAGCTGCTCGTCGAACGCGAGGCGCTCGGACTGGACCGTGTCGAAACCGCGCCGCTCGAGCGCGTCGACCAGGTCCGGCTCGTTGACGATCCGCCGTCGCCGCACGCCCTTGCGCGACAAGTAGACCCGGCGGGTGGCCCGCCCGCGCTTCGGCGCCAGCGAGCGCAGGAACGCGGCCGCCGCCGGGCTGTAGCAGTGGATCCGGCCGAGCCCGCGCGAGGGGATGATCAGGCGGTCGAACACGACGAGCTCGTCCTCGAGCTCGTACACGCGCTCGGCCGGAACGCCGGCCGCCGCGAGAACCTCGAGCTGACGCGCCGACAGGGGCGGGACCAGGTAGCGCGCTTCCGCGTGCTCGTCGGCGAACGCAGGCATCGCGGCGGCCAGGATCCCCAGGCGTCCGACGCTCTCGAACAGCCAGTGAAAGTAGTTCTCCGCGGTCGCTGTGCCGAGCACGACCGCCGTCCCTTGCTCGCGCCGCGCGGGCGGCAGCTCGGAGATCGCCTCGGCGTCATCGAGCGGCACGCCGGCGCCCCTCAACACCTGGAAGTTGCGGGCGGCGTCGGCAAGGTAGCGCGAGCTCGCGAGCACCGGCACGAACCCCCGCCACCAAAGACCGGCGTCGGTCGCCCGCACGCATAACGTCGAGGGATGGACCGGCGGCTGTGCGTCAGCCGCGGTCCGCGAAGCGATCTCGGTGTCGCCGTCGGGCACCGCCGGAGCGACGGCGACGACGAGCTCGCTCATCGTGCACGGCTGCTCTCGCTCGACGAGCACAGCCACCGAGTCACGCTCGTCGGTCAGCAGCTCAGCGCCGGAAACCCTCGGCAGATCCGCCGCGTACTGGAGGCAGACGGGCGCCGTCACCCCCCACTCCACGACGCTCACGGGACCGTCGCATTGACGCTGTCGATCGGAAACCTTCCTGCCGGTTGCTCGAGCGCCAGGCCAGGGGCCGCTCGAGGTCGGTTGAGATCGTCCACTCGTGGCCGGCGCGCAGGCAGAGCGCGGCCTGTTGAGGCACGGTCGCCGGCGCCGGCGGTAAGCGCTTTCGGCGGCGCGGGCCGGGACGGACGCGAGCGCCGTCGCAGATGCAGACGCATTCGCTCGACTGTGCGAAGCGCCTTGTAGCTGTCGTCGAGCTTGTACAGCTCCTCGAGCGGCGCCCCATCTTCGTTCAGCCCGATAGCTGCGAAGTCGCGCTCGAACGTCGGCGCCTTGACGAGCAGGTAGGCGCCGATCCGGTCGTCGATCGGGCGGACCGCAGATGAGCCGTTCAAGCGCCTGAGACCGCGGGTGACGCGCGCGTAGATCACCGCCTCGGGGACACCGGCCTCGTTCGCCACCTCGGACACCGGTCGCGGATCTCCGAGCACGGTGGCGGCGATCGCGTCGCGCTCGGGCTGCTTCAGCAGTGGCCACCGGCGCATCAGCTCTTTGCGGTCGTGCGTCGGCCCGCGCAGCGAGCGGGCGATGTGAAGCAGGCTCACGAGCTGGCTGCGTGGGACGATGCCGGTGACCAGGAGCAGGCCGACGAACGCGACCGGCGCGAGCGCCGCGAGGAGCCACTCCGGGATGCCGAGCAGATGAGTGATAGGCCCTGCTGCGGCAACTGCCGCGACTGCCATCCCCGTCGCCACGAGCAGCGGACGCGTCGCGAGATCGAGCGTGTGCTCGCCTCGCTTGTCCCAGAGCAGCATCGACGCGGTGCACGCCATCCCGACCACAATCGCCACCACCGGGACGGCGTAGACACCCATCACCGGTACCAGCACGATGCTGCCGCCGGCGTAGAGGGCCGCCCCGATGCCGCCGAGGACGGTGTAGGCGACCAGACGGTGGTGGAAGAAGGCGGCGCGGTAGCTGGCGTAGAAGATCGCGCCGATGACGGTCGCGCCCGAGACCCACGGGATCATCGCCGCAGCGCCGGCGTAGGAGGGCGCCGCCAGCCGGATCAGCAGATCGGCGCCCGTCGACAGCAAGACGAAGATGACCAGGTTGATGACGATGATGTAGAAGAACAGCTTGCCGGCGAACTTCCCGCGCCCGATGCGCTCTCTCGAGGCCCGGAAGATCGGGCTGCGCTCCATCGGCGCCCACGCCGTCAGGCACGCCGTAGAGAAATACAGCGGGATCTGGGAGATCCTCGACGCGGCTCCGTACAGGCCGAGCGTGTGGGGCGACGCCGCCTGGTTGAGCAGCAGCACGTCGAGGTTGTTCCGGACGTAGGCGATGATCAGGATCGGAGCGATGCGCGCGCCCTTCCGGTAGATCATCTTCGGGTCGGTGCGCTGAGGTCTGAAGTGGTAGTGGCTGAAGGTGAACACGAGGCCGATCAGACCCGCCGCCACATTCGCCAGCCCGGTCGCGATCACGACCCCGAGGACGCCTCCGCCGATCGCGAGCGCGATCACCGTGAAGATGATCACGAGGATCGGCCTGACGGTGCTGAGCACGACGTGCGCGACGACGCGGCGCTCGACCCGGTAGATCTGGTTGACGAACGTCCATACCGCTCCCGTGGCCCCGGAGAGGATCGCGAAGCGAACCTCGGCGGTGTTGTGGACGTGGATCAGCAGATCGTCGAGCTGGTGCGCGAACGTCAGTGCGATCCCGCAGAGGACCACGTTCTGGTTCAGACAGAGCAGGAGGCCGGAGCCGAGTATCCGCCTGCCCTCCGTAGCGGCCAGCTCCTGCAGCTCATCGGACACGATGTCATCGCCGCCCATGTCATCGGCGTCACCGCCGTCGCCGCCGACGCCGTAGACGGACAGCAGCGTTCCGTGCAGGCACATCAGCTCGCCGAGGTGCGTGAACAGGATCGCGGTCGCCATCAGGGCTGCCAGATGACCGAAGGACGTCGTGCTCAGAAAGCGCGTCGTGACGACGATGCTGATGATCCCGACCGGTACCGCGACCGACGACCCGATCGCGTAGACGAGCGACTGGCGCGCGATCGCGCGCCCCGACATCACCACCGTGTTGTCGCTGACCGATCCGTCCCGGCTGGCCGCGGCCCAGCTTCGCTTGAATCTGTTCACCGTGCGCCGCGGATCGCGGGCGCCATCTCAAATCTCACCGGCTACCAACTCCTTGGACTCACGCCGGGGCTGAGGCACCCCTGAAACGACACTCAGCATAGGGCAGGCGGGGCGCGGCCTCAACCTGCCCGTCCGGACCCTAGGCGCAGCCCCGACCAGCTCGCGGAGCCGTCGACTGTCGCGAGCAGCGTCTCGACCCGATCGGCAAAGCTCGGCGGCGGATCCGCCGGCGCGTGCGCCGCGGGCGGAAGAGAAAGACGCGCCTCGATCAGATCCCGGAGCTCGTCGCGCGAGCGGTAGGTCGCCACCCGGTCGCCGAACCGCTCGCTCAGGCCGGGGACGTCGTCGGAGATCACGAACGCGCCACAGGCCACGGCATCGTAGATCCGGTTCGAGATGAAGCCGTGTCTGCGCATGTCGTCCCAGTGGTCGGCCAGCACGATTCGCGCCGACGAGTAGACCTTGCGCAGCTCGTCGTTGGCGACGAACGCCCCGCGCACCAGCGCCGGGTCGATCAGGCCATCCCAGCCGCCGCCGTAGATTGCGAGGTCGTGATCGGTCGGCAGCAGGTCTCGCACGATCGGCCGCAGGATGTTGCGCGAGTTGGCCACATACACGAGCTCGTGCGCGAACTCCGGCGCGGGGTCCGGATAGAAGATGCGCGGATCGGTCGCCTGCTCGAGCACGCACACCTTGGTCGCCGTGCGACGGCTCAGCTCCTCGGCGAAGCTCGAGGATGCAACGCATACGAGGTCGTACCCGTCGCACTCCTCTGCGCTCAGCTCGTCCGGGTGGCTGATGCACCAGAGGACGTTGAACTGTCCGGGCTTGGGCGTGTAGCGCCTCAGTCCCTTGAGGTGCAGCACGACGTCGTAGGCGAGCCCTTCGAGGCTGTCCCACTCGGGCAGGACCTCGATCCGGTACCTGTGCCCCAGCCGCTTCAGCTCGCGGCCAAGTGCGCGCGCGAAGGGCAGGTCTCCCCATCGCTCGGCCTCCTCCCAGCCCGGCGCTCCGATCTTGATGCAGTAGGACCGATGCTGCTCGAGGCCGCGCAGCTCGGCGATCAGCTGGCCGGCCCGATGCGCGTAGGTGTGCTTGGTCAGGACCTCGCGCTGGTAGCGGCTCGCGAGGCGCTCACGTAGCTGATCGTCGGACAGCAGCGCATCGATCGCCGGTGCGAGGTCCCCGGGGTCCGTCCAGACCGGGAAGTCGGCGTCGAACAACTCGCGGACGCCGGCGACGCAATTGGTCAGAACCGGCGTGCCCGCCGCGAGCGCGTCGAACACGCGTGCGTTGAGCGACCCGTACCGCAGGCACGGTGCCTGCGAGTCGTCGAGCACGACCTCGGCGCCGGTGTAGATGGCCGGAAGCTCGGAATAGGGAATCGGGCCACGCGAGAACCGCTTGGCTCCGCGGAGCTTCTGCCATCCGCCCCCGTAAACCGCGAGCTGTCCCGCCGGCAGCGAGAGCAGCGCCTGCTCGATCTCGCGCGCTTCGCCCCACCGGTTGCCGGTGAACACGACCGGCTCGCTGAGCCCCTTGAGCGGCGCTGCTGTCGCGAAACGAGCCGGATTCGTGGCCAGCGGGAAGTGGATGCTCGGCCGTCCTGTGACCTCCGTGATCCGGCGCGCGGAGCCCTCCGAGGAGGCCAGCAGCAGGTCGAGCCGCTCGAACCAGGGCTGTTCGAGCCAGCGGTCGGTCCAGTTGCGGATCCAGGCGATCGTGACGACGTCAGCGGGCACGTGGCGCGCATCGAACGGGTCCATCAGGGTCAGGACGTAGTCGAGGTCGTCCGGCAGCTCGTACCAGTGGCCGCCGCGTCGCTCGATATACGTGACCCGCCAGTCCCGGCCTTCGAGGTCGTCCCCGAGCTCGTGCGCGGTGTACCAGTCTCCCCAACCAGCGGCGGCATCGGTGCTGGTGACCGTGATCGCGATGTGCGGGCCCCGGCCGTCGGTCCAGAACGGATCGCCGTCGAGCCTCCCGACCCGATACGCGCGCCGGACCTCGGCCCCCCACCGCTCGAGGAAGATCCTGCGGTTGCTCGTGCGGTTGGCGCGGATCACCTCGCGCGCCTCGGCGCGCTGGCTGGCCGACTCGTTGTGGAACAGGACGGCGCGTCCGCTCGCGAGCACGCGCCGGCCGGACGTGGTCAGCTTCAGACCGAGATCGACGTCCTCGGTCCCGTAGCGGTAGCCCGACGTGAATCCCCCGACCGCCTCGAAGTCCGCCCGCCGGATCAGCATGCAGGCCGCGGTCACGGCCGCCACCGGCTGTTCGAGACCGAAGCCCGGCCCAAATGGGTCCGCGCCGTCGCCGAGGTTGTACGGGCGCACCCCGTCCGCCGTACGGCCGAAGGCGATCGCGTGATGCTGGCTCTTCGGCGGCGCCCCGTCGGCGCTGTGGTGTAGCAGGCGTGCCCCGACTGCGGCCACGCCATCCTGCTCGAGCGCCGCGACCAGCTCCTTCAGCCAGCCGCGCTCGAACGGCTCGATGTCGTTGTTGAGGAAGAGCAGAAGATCGTTGGTCGCCCGCGCGGCTCCCTGCTCGTTGGCTTCGGAGAACGGGACGTTTCCTGCGTTGCGTAGGACCTCGATCGGAAACCGCGCCGACAGCGCCTCGAGATAATCGGCGCTGCCGTCGGCCGAGCCGTTATCGACCACGACCAGCTGCAGATCGCCGTAGTCGGTGTTCCGCTCGAGCCCGGCGGTCAGGCGCTCGAGGTGCTCGCGCCCGCCCCGGTTGAGGACGACGATCGAGACCGGCGGCCACGAGTCGCGCGCCGGGCAGCTACCGATCCGGTCGCGGATCAGATCCGCCAGCCGGCGATCGTCGTCGACGGTCGCCGGTGGCGGGGGCGGCAGCGCGAGCGGGGCCGACGCTGCGATGCCGGCCGTCGATGTCTCGGGGCCCGGCGGAAGCGCGCGAGTCGCGGCCGCCACGCGGTCGAGCCGTGCGAGCGCGCGTGCGAGCGCGCCCTCGGTCTTGTCAGGGCGGAAGGCGAGCCTCGCGATCGCCCGCATCAGCTTGTGTCCGTAGCGCCACGCGCGCGAAGCGGCGGCTCGCTCGATGTCCGCGCGGGTCTCGCCGAGCACGACCGACAGCACCGACACAAGCTGCTCGAGCTCGCGAACCCGTGCCCGGTACTCGGCGGCGATCTGCTCCTCGCGTACGGCCACCGCCGCCGCGCCCGCAACTCGATCGACGTCTCGCAGCGCCGCGTCGCGCTCTGCCTGAGCCCCCGCCAGCGACCGTTCCAGCTCGGCGATCCTGGCCGCGGGGGTCGGGTCCGCCCGAAGCGCGCCCCGCGCTCGCAGCTCCGCCCGCAATTCCCCGGCCTCGGCGCGCAGCGAGGCCGTCTCCAGCGTCACTTCGTACTGCTCGACGTCAGACATTTGTCGCGAGGAGCATTCGCGCCCTATTATGCTGCGTCGTGATCCAGCGCGCCGGGTTGGCAGGGCGCCCCGGGGGCGGGAACAGAACCAGACGGCGGCTGTCGCGGACGTTCTCGCGAGCGCGCTGGCGCGAGTACGCAAGGCTGCTCGAGCAGGTGCTGGGTGCGGGGTACGCCGTCCGTCCCGTCGAGGAGCATTTCCTCTCCCCTTCGAGCGTGAGCCCGGTCCTGCTGCTGCGCCACGACGTCGACCAAGCGCCGCGATCCGCGCTCGCGATGTCAGCCGTCGAGCAGCGCGTCGGCGTACGGTCGAGCTGGTATGTGCGCTGGCGGACGGCTGACCCGGCGCTGCTGCGGGAGCTGCGTCTGCGCGGCGGCACGATCGGCCTGCACTACGAGACGCTCAGCCGCAGGACGCTCGCGGGCGTCGCCCCGGAGGCTGTTCCGCTCGACGCCTGCCGCGAGGAGCTGAAGGCCGAGATCGGCCAGTTCACCGAGCGCTTCGGGCCGATTCGGAGCGTCTGCGCGCACGGCGACACGCGCGCGCCCTCGGTCCGCAACTGGACGCTGCTGGAGGCGACGGACCCGACCGAGGTCGGGGTCGAGCTCGACCTCGACCAGGCGCTGCGGGGCGCGCGTCTCGGCGCCTGGCTCAGTGACCGCAGCCGCGCCGAGGGCGGCTGGAAGCCCGGCCTCGATCCGACCGAGCTGATCGAGGGCGGGGTGTCGCCGCTGCTGTGCCTCACGCACCCCAACAACTGGATCTCGGGGGGAGCGCTGTGGCGCGACCGGATCCTGGCCGCAGCGCTGCCCGCGCCGAGCGGGAAGCCGGTGAGGGTGATGCGGACCGGTAGCGATGCACCGCCAGGTCAGGCGCCGCGCTAGCCCGGTCAGCCGCCCGTAAGGTCACCGGCGCGGGCCGCTCGCAACGCTTCGGTGAGGAACATGTACTGGCTGATCGCCGCGCGCGTGAGCGAGTAACGCGCCGCGGTCCGAGCGCCCTCGTGGCGCATCCGCACGAGCCGCGCCGGGTCGCGCGCGAGCTCCAGCACCGCCAGATGGGCTTCCTCGGGATCGCCGGCGAGCACGGCATTGAGTCCGTCGACCGCGTACTCGCCGGCGCCGCCGAGCCGTGGGAGGACCGGCACTGCTCCGCAGGCCATCGCCTCCAGGCCGGTGCGACCGAACGCCTGATAGACCGACAGATCGACGAACACATCGCACCGCCGCATGACCTCGGCGACGTCGGCGCGGTTCAGGACACCGAGGTGATTCAAGCCTGCGACCTCCTCTTCACCCGCGAGCTGATCCAGCTCTGCGGTTTCGCATCCGAACGACATGCACTCGACGCGCTCGCCGAGCTCCGCCGCCAGACGCCTGAGAAACGCGAGCGTCGCTGCCGGCCGGCGGCGCGGCGTCCGCGGCCTGATCATTGCGATCACCCGGACGGCGCGGGGGGCGCCGGAATCCTCGCCCGGCTGCGGCCGTTCGCGGCTATGGAACACAGCCGCATCGAGGCTCGGCTCCACTTTCCCGACGGGCACGCGATGAGCAGTGGAGACCAGGTTCGCCAGCCAGTGGGTCTTCGCGAACGCGCCGTTAGGCGACGCACGCTGGTACGACAGCACCGCCGTGTCTGCCCGCGCGGACTCGGGCTTGGCGAACAGAGCCTCGTAGTCCTGGATGTAGTACGCGCGCAGCGATCCAGGAGGTGCGTGGTCGGCGACCTCGGCGACCGTGCTCGCCTCGGTCGCGATCACGACCTGCGCGCCTTCGAGCACCGCCTCGAGATCAGCGGGCGCGGGCACCCCACGCAGCAACGGCGCCGCGCCCGGATACAGCGCGCGCGCGCGCTCGATCGCACCGAGGGGGAGGGCGATCCGCACGTCGACGCCGAGGCGTCCCAGTTCGGCTGCCTCCTGGACCACCGAGATCGCGCCACCCGACCCGCCGGTTGGGACGCCCGCGAGCACGAACGCGATCGAGACGGACTCGTTTCCGAGGGCTCGGCGCAGGGCCTGCTCGACCGATTGCGGGTCCGGCGGCGCGTCGATCGCAGTGAAGTCGTCGACGACCAACGCCGCGACACAGCCGGCCGGCGCGCCTTCGGCCGGCGCGCCTTCAGCCGGCGCGCCTTCAGCCGGCGTGCCGCCCGAAATGACCCAGCCGGGCGGGTCTGGATCCGAGATCCGCTCGCCCGACATCGCGAGCGCCGCCACGTCGGCCCCGAAACCGGCGGCCACCGGCACCGCCGCGAGGCGGGGAATCGACAGCGCGCCCCCCGCCTCAAGGAGCGTGGTGACCCTGGCGAACCAGCCGTGCGGCACCACCGCCGGACGATCGAATACGGCTGTCCAAGCGCCGGCACCGTCCGCGCCCGCAGCGGTCGCGGCGTCGGGCGCCAGCGCCACCGTCCGGATCCGCGGAAGCTCCGCGGCCACACGCTCGACCGCCACGCGGAGCTCCACCGGTGCGTCGTCCGGCACGGCCACCACCAGCCGGATCCGCCGATCGGCGTGCGCACACAGCGACCACAGGCACGCCGTCAGCTCGGCTGCTTGGCCGACGGCTCGCACCACGACGCACGGAGCATCGTCGTCGGGGTCGGCGAGCACGCCCCGCAGATCGAGCGGCCGAGGTCGCGCAAGGTCCTCCGCCCCGGCCCCCAGCATCGTGAGGCGTAGCCGGATGTGGTCCTCGGTCTCTTGCTCGAGCGCCAGTGCCGGTGCTCCCGGCAGGCTCGAGTACGCGCCGCGGGCGCGGGCGATCATGTCGGCCCGTGCATCGGCCAGCGCCGGAAGCGCCGCGAGGAGGCGGTCGCGCTCGGCGACTGCGATACGTGCCTCTGCGACCGCGACCCGTGCCTCGCCGAGCGCGTCCTCGGCCGCGCGCGCGCGAGCGAGCGCGCGAACGCGCCCGGCCTCGACGACCACGATGTGCTGCTCCAGCTCCGGGCTCGGCGTCAGCGCGCGCAGCAGCGGTTCGAGTGGAGAGCCAGGCTGGCGCACGGCCTTGTCGAGCACCAGCGCGGCTCCGCCGAGCCCCGGGATCATCACCACCTCGAGGTCGGGCCGGCGCTCGGCGAGCGCTCGCAGGGCGGCCAGCGCCTCGTGCGACGCGTCGGTCTCCGATCCGTCTCCGACAGCCGCGATCAGCACCGGGAACGCCGTGCCGGGCGCGCGGGTCAGCCGGGACACGGCGTCGAAGGCGGCGAGGATCGGCGTGCCTCCCGCGCCGGTGACCAGAACCAGGTCGGCTGGGCGATCGAGCACGACGGCGTCCGCGGAGTCGACCCGGCGGGTCTCTACGCCTTGCTCGCGGAACCGTGCCTCGACCTCTTCGTCGTCCCCGATCAACAGCACGGTGCGGGGCTCGAGCGCCGCGTTGATCGGCGCGAGCACCGTGTCCCACAGCCGCAGCACCGGGGCTACAATAGCGTTCCGCCTCTGGGCGACCTGGGCCAACAGTTCGTGAGCCAACAGACGATTCAGTACGCGCGTGTGACCCGCGCGCTCAGGGCAGCGGTGATCGAGCACTACTCCACTCGTGGTAAGCCGCTCGACGATCCACGCGGCCTGCGGACACTCGATACGAACTCGACGCTCGCACCCGTGCGCGCGAATCTCCTGCTCGACCTGCTCGCGCGTCGCGGCACGAGCTCTGTCGAGGGCCTCGATCTCGTCGACCTGGGCTGCGGCTTCGGTTCGCTGAGTCTCTGCCTCGCCGCGGTCGGCGCCCGCGTGATCGGAATCGATCCGCACGCCGAGCGTCTGGCGGTGGCCGCCTCCGTCGCACGGGCGCTGGAGCTGACCGCCGAGTTTCGCTCAGGCTCGATGGAGGCGATGCTGTTGGCCGATCAGTCGGTCGACGTCGCGGTGATGAACAACTCGCTGTGCTACGTGACCAAGGGCGAGGACCGCCGTCGCTCACTCGCCCACGCGCTGCGAGTGCTGCGGCCCGGAGGCTGGCTGGTGATCCGCGATCCGGCCCGTGGCTCACCGATCGATCCGTTCTCCGGTCTGCCGCTCGTGCACCAGATCCCACTCGAGATCTCCGCGCGGCTGCCGCGACGGATCGTGCGCAACCGCTCCTCGGTCAGGCTGTACTCGCGTCCGGCGCAGAAGCGCGAGCTGCGCTCAGCGGGGTTTGTGGCGGTGAAGAGCGAGCGCCTGAGCGTCGAACGCCTGAAGCCACGTCGCTACCAGCATTTCACGGCGAGCAGGCCAACGCTCGAGACGCTGCGTTCCCGAGCTTAGGGCCCGCGCGAACCCTTAGGGCCTGCGCTGCTGCCAGGGGAAGGTCATCGTCTCGATGATGCGAGGAGCCGCCTGGTACGCCGAGCGGACTCCGCCGATCAGCCGGCCGTTGGGGCGACGTGGCATGTCGTGCGTCTTGAGACTGTGTCTGTGGTCGTACCGCACGCCGAAGCTGAAGGGGCGATCATCGTTCTTGGTGATCGTCAGCAGCAGTCGCCGCGCCGGCGGGAACCTGAACGTCACCTGCGATCCGCCTCGCACCCCGAAGTAGATCGGGATCGGCACCGGTGCTTCCCCTGCGAGCAGCAGCAGCCGGCCTCGATAGGAGTCCAGATCGAACGTGCCGTCCGCGGCCGCGGCCGAGTAGTCCCAGTCGACGTCATCGACATCGAGGAACGCGGTCCCGCCGGGCGCAAGGATCCGGACAACCTCTTCGATCAGGCGGATCTTGTCGGTCACGAAGCGGATCGTCGCGACCGAGTACACGAGGTCGATCGAGTTGTCTGAAAGGTCGATTCCGCGGGCTTGGCCCGTGGTCAGCTCTTGCGGCGTTCCCTCACCGATCGCGTAGAAGGCCACCTCGGGCAGCGCGAGCTGCTCGACGTCGATCTCGCGCAGGTGCTCATACCTCGCGGGGAGACCGCGAAGGTCCTCCTGCGACCGAACGGTGATCTCCTCCTCCGGGCCGACGGCGGCATCGATCCCGTAGAAGTCAACCTGCTTGTCCCGGAACTGCCACGCGAACTCGAGCAGCGCCGTGCCTTCACCGAACCCGATCTCGAGCACCCTGGTGGGCCGCTTGGCCGGCGTCCCCCTGCTCGCGATCACGGCGTCGAGGTTCTGCTCCAGCAGCGGCTCGCGGACGCTGAAGATCAGCTGGTTGAGCGCTGAGAGCTCGCGGTCACGCGCTCCTCCGCGTAGGACACCTCCTGTCATCGACCCGATCCTATCTCACCGCATCGGCGCCCGGGCGGCGCCCGCGGGCGGTGACGGGCGGACCTTCCAGCAGCTGCAATTGGTAGGAGACCCGCTCTTCGAGCGCCCCCCGAGCTCGCTCGGACGCGAGCAGCTGGGCCTCGAGCCGATCAAGCTGCTGCCGAAGCGCTCGTATCTGCCCATCTCTCTGCGCGACCTCGGCGGCCGGCGTCAGCGTCCCGTGAGTCGCGCGCTCGCCCGCGAGGAGGCGTGACTCGAGCACCCTCACGACAGCCTGGAGGCGCCTCAGCACGGCGACCACATCGTCGGCTGGGGGCGCGGGCGGCTGCGGGGATTCCTGGGTCATGATTCGAGCTGCCGGGCGATTGTGTCACGCGCCCAGCGTTCGAGCTTGCGGTCGCGCGCGGCCTCGACCTCAGCCGCCGCCGCCTCCGGGAGCGCCAGCGGCCGAGCCGCGCGGGTCGGCCACTCCTCGCGCATCACCGCGCATCGCCGGCGCATCGAGTCGGGGACGTCGAGGTCGAGAAATCTGTACAGCGACTCGATCTGGCGCTCGTCGCCCGCGAACAGCGCCTCGTAGTCCGCGATGAACAGCGGATTCCCGCCGGACTTCATATAGCGTTGGACTCGCTGGAGTGCATCGTTCCAGAGCGCGATCGCCCTTCGATGATCGTTTCGCGGTGGCCAATGATCGCGAGGGTTGGTAGCTCTCATGTGGAACGAGTTGGCCACGCCGATCGGGTCGCGCAGCATCATGATCAGCCGACATCCCGAGTAGTCATGCGCGAGGTTCGCCAGCTCGCGGACGTAGATCGGATTCTTGTCCCCGAGGTAGCGCACCCCTCCCGCGACCCAGCGTTCGCGGAGCATCTCGTACATCTCGAGATCGAGCCCGTTCGTCTCCTGGGGAACCGGGTTGAAGAAGATCGGCGGGGCGTAACGCAAGGTTGAGAACGGGGTGCGAACGTACTTGAAGCGCTCGAGCCCGATCACTATCCGCTCATCGACGTTGAGCAGATGGACCATCGCGGAAGTCCCCGAGCGCTGGCAGCCGCCGAGGAACAGCCACGCGGCCGCTGCCTGCGCCAGCGTGGGTCCGTAATCGGTGGCCGGATGCCGGTTGGCCGTCATACCTGCCGCAGTCGCCGTGCGGTCTTTCTCGGCGACGGATCCTCGGGGCGCCGCGCGAGCAGGCGGATCGCGTGACAAACGCGATCGGCGTGCGGGAGCTCGTCGATCATGTCGCGACGATCGGCGTACGCACGCTCGCAACCGACCAGCGATACCGACAGCGAGCGGTTGAGCGCGCGTACCGTCGCGGGTGTCGCCTGAGCGGCCGACTCGATCTGGCTCTCCCGCGCGTATCTCATGACCGAGTGATCGCCCGCGAGGTAGCTGTAATAGCCCGAGTCTACGAGCTCGAGGCCCCGCGACGCGATCCGCTCGGCCATCAACCGGCGGCTGAAGCCGATGTGGTGGTACTGGTTGTTCGCCCAGACGCGTTCCTTGTGGCGTTCGTAGTCCGGCTCGCGTTCAGGACGCTCATGGAACACCGGGGTGTCGATGTACAGGTGCCCGCCTGGCCGGACGGCGCGTACGAGCACGTCGAGAGCCGCCTCCGCGTCCGCGATGTGCTGAAGCGTCTGAATCGCGAGGACGAGGTCGAAATCCTGCTCTAGGTCGCGGGAGAGATCGTAGATCTCGAAGTGGAGCCGCGGCAGGTCGTCAAAATAGGGTCTCGTGCGGTCCGGAATGTAGGAGTCGGTGGCATCGAAGCAGTGCACGTTGGCGTGTTCGGAGAGAAGCGCGAGCGCCACCTCGTGCGTACAGCTACCGGGCCCGACCGATGCGACGTCGGTGTATCCGACGTCGTTGTGGCTGAGCATGTCCCAGAGCGGCACGAATGAGAGATTGATCCGGGCGAGGCTCGCGATCGGGAACTTGCTCCAGAACTCGACCGCCTGCCCAAACTCAAGTCCGCGAAACATTCCCGGCCGAGGATACGCGAGCGCCCATGATCGCCGCACCGCGAGCGCCGGCCGCGATCTGCGACGATGCGGGTCCAACCGAGGACGGGTACCTGAGACAATGCCAGCCGAGCCGGATGTTGCAAGGGATGGCGCAAGCATTCGCAGCGTGCGGTCCGCCGGAGCGCGACGCGAGCATCCTGTATCGACGGAGATCGACGATGTCCGAGGGCGGATCGACCTGCGCCGACGGGTCCTCCAGCTCGAGTCGAAAACCGCGCGGCTCGAGGCGGTCGTCAATGCTCTGATCGAAGGGCAGGCCGAGCCGGCGGCCGTCGCTCCGATCGCGGCAGCGGACGCGATCGCGGAGGCGGACGCGATCGCGGCTGCTCGGGACCCTCAGCTTGACGCCGACGCACGCTTGCGCGCGCAGCTCAAGGTCGCGCTGCTCGAGTGGGGGAAGCTCGAGCTGGAGCTGACTCGAGAGCGCGCCGAGCGCGAGCGGCTGGGCCGCGCCCTGTCCGAGCTGGAGGCCGCCGCCGGCAGCGGCCGTCCGCCCGGAGGCGCCGAGTGAGGGCGCTGGTGACCGGGTGTGCCGGCTTCGTCGGCTCACATCTCTCAGAAGACCTGCTCAAGGACGGCCACGAAGTCGTCGGCGTGGACTGCTTCAACGACAACTACGCTCGCCGGACAAAGCTTCAAAATCTCGCCAACGCGCGCGCCTGGGAGGCGTTCGAGTTCGTCCCCGTCGACCTGAGCCGCGGCGACTTGGATGATCTCGTCGCAGAGTGCGACGTCGTGTTTCATCTCGCCGCCGAGCCCGGAGTACGGTCGAGCTGGGGACCCCGGTTCGGGCAGTACACACGCAACAACATCGCCGCTACGCAGCACCTCCTCGATGCCGTCAAGCAGTCGCCCGGGAAGCGAGTGGTGAACGCGTCGTCCTCCTCGATCTACGGCCAGGCGGAGTCGCGCCCCACGCCTGAAGACGTCGTGCCGCGCCCGTTCTCGCCCTACGGCGTGACCAAGCTCGCCGCTGAGCACCTGTGCTCGCTGTACCACCGCAACTACGGCGTCGACGCCGTCAGCCTGCGGTTCTTCACCGTGTACGGGCCCCGTCAGCGACCCGATATGGCGTTCACCTCGTTTTGCCGGGCGATCCGGGCGCGAACGCCGATCACCGTGTTCGGCGACGGCCGGCAGTCGCGCGACTTCACCTATGTGTCCGACATCGTCGCCGGCATCCGGTCTGCGGCTGCGACACCCGACATCAGCGGCGCCGTGCTCAACCTCGGCGGCGGCGCCGAGGTGAGCGTCAGCCAAGTCCTCGACCTCCTTTCCGGCTTCGCGGGCCGCACGCTCGAGATCAGCTACGCCGACGCCCAGCGGGGCGACGTCCGCTCGACGAGCGCCGACTGCACACGCGCACGCAGCGTGATCGGCTATACGCCCACCGTCAGCGTGCCCGAGGGCCTGCGGCAGCAGTTCGAGTGGTTCTTCGAGCAGGACGGCGACGATCGGTGACGGGTTCCCGGCGACCGGCGAAGCGGGCTCCGCGGCGGACGGCCGCGCAGCGCTACCGGATCCTCAAGTATCCGTGGCATACCCCGCACGACTACGAGCTGGCGAAGATTCCCCACGATTTCTACTACCTGACGAATACGCCGAGGGCATGGGCCACGAGCCAGCGGCCAGTCCCGCCGAGCGTGCACTGGGTCCCCAATCTGGATCACCTCCCCACCGACGTGATGATCCTCCACCTCGACCAGTGGGCTCCGTTCGAGCTCTCCAAGCGATTTCTGTTCCTGCGCTTCCGCGACAGCTACCCCGGGCCGAAGATCGTCATCAACCACGGATGCAACATGGTGGACGGCTGCAGCCGCGAGGTGATCGCCGACCTCGTCAGCGGCTGCACGATGGTGTCGAACAGCATCACAGCGCACGAAACCTGGAACATACCCGGGTCCCGGTTCATCAGGCACGGTATGTCTCCTGAGGAGTGGCCGCCTACGGACTACGCCCGTCACGAGGTGGTGATCGTCCAAGCCTACGGCCGCATCCATCAGGAGTACCGCAACGTCTCAGGAGTGGAGCTGATCGAGAAGACGGTTCCGGTCACGTGGGTCGGGCGCGATCGCAAGTTCAACACCTACAACAAGTACCGGCACTTCCTTCAGAGCTCCTCGATCTTCCTGCAGCCATCGTTCGCCTCGCCGAATCCCCGCTCGCGAACCGAGGCGATGCTGACCGGACTGGCGATCGTCACGACGAACTCACACGGCGAGGACGAGTACATCGAGAACGGCGTCAACGGTTACGCGAGCAACGACATCGATGAGCTCTCCGAGTTCCTCGGCTACCTACTGGCCAACCCCGACCAGGTGCGGAAGATCGGTCGCGCCGGGCGGGAGACGGCGCAGACGTGGTTCCACATCGACCGGTTCGCCGAGCAATGGAATCAGCTGCTCACCGAGGTGGTCGCTTGACGACACGGCGGATCGAGTCGGTACGGTTCGCGACCCTCGGTGATCGCCGGACCGCCAGCTCGCGGCTGCGCGCGTTTCTGTTCGCCGACGAGCTCATCCGGGTCGGCATTCGCGCCGAGGTCGGAGCGGCGGCGCTCGCCGACATCGAGGTGTTCCAGAAGGTACGTGACTTCACGCGGCTCCGGCTGGCCGCGTCGGCGGGTGCGACCATCGTGTTCGATTTCGACGACAACTACCTGCTCGACGAGGTCGGTACGAAAAGGGACGTGCTCCATTTCCTGCTCGCTTCGGACGTGGTGACCGTCGGCTCGCAGGCGCTGCTCGAGCTTGCGTCGGAGTATCACGACAACGTCATGCTCGTGGAGAACCCGATCGATGTCGATCCGAGGAGCGAGGCGCGGGATACGCGCGGCTGGAGCGGGGTACTCGGCTGGTTCGGTAACCGGACGAATCTGGGAGCGTTGGACGATCTCGCGTTGGGGCGCGACGTCATCACGATCACCCGCGGCGGGCAGATCGAGTGGGAGCTCGAGACGATCGACGCCGAGCTGACGCGGCTGGACCTCGTCCTCATCCCCCAGCGAGCGACGGACTGGACGATGAGCAAGAACGCCAACCGGATGCTGAAGTGCGTCAGCCTCGGGGTACCGGTTCTCGCTTCCGACACTCCCGAGCACCGACGGGTGACCGCGGTGCTGGGCCTGGGGCCGGAGCTGCTGGTCGGGGCCGACGAGTCATGGCCGGACCGGATCGACGCGCTCGCGGACGACTACGATCGCGTGCTCGCCCAGGTCGCGGAGGTGCGAGACATCGCGCGGCGCGAGTACGGTGTCCAGGGCGCCGTCGAGCGATGGCTCGACCGGGTCGGCGCGGCCCGCACCGCGACGGGCCGGCCGCTGCCGTGGTTCGGCGAGGTCGGATCTCGCACCCTGTCGCGTCCACGGCGTCAGACGCTGGCCCCGACGGTTACGGACCAGCATCAGCTCCATGTCGTCTGCCTGAACGAGAACGGTCGCGGTCTCGTCGAGAACACGCTTCGGTCACTGCGGATCGACGAAGTCAATTATGGATCCGTGACCGTGATCTCGGCCTACCCGGAGCCGGTCGCCGAGAACCTCGGCCAAGTGGAGGTGTTCGACGCCGCCGTCTCGGACTTCTTCGAGATCTACGAGCAGCTACATGCGACCCTGTCGGCGATCCAAGACGGAGCGCTGCTGTATGTCCGCGCCGGGGTCGAGGTCGCGCGCGCGGCGCTGGCCGATCTGCACGCGATGGCGGCGAGCGACCGGATCCATATCGGCGATGGACAGATCGTCAGGAAGAAATTCAATCCACTGCCGCCGACCCCTGAGACCGCCGTGGAGATCCTGCTCGAGCCGTTCGACGTCCACTATCTGGTTGCGTCCGCGAATGCGCTCCTGCGGCTCGGCGTGCCCGCTCCGCGATATCTCGGCCTGGGCTGGTGGGAGGTGCTCGTTCGCGGCCTCGCCGGGAGCGAGACGCCGATCGCCTCGGGCGACCCGCTGTTCCAGATCGAGGAGCGGGCAGCGCGTCGCACGCTGACGCAGTCCTACAGCGCGTGGCTGCGTACACGCGACGAACGGGCCGCGAACGACCTGCCCGACCACAGGGCGGAGTGGGGGCGGCTCCGGTTCATCCTGTACTCCCAGGCGATCGACGAGCACCGCGGGCTGTTCGCCCAGCAGATGGGAACCTTGCTGCCCCGGCAGGCGGCAGAGGTCGATCGCGAACGCGCCCTCAAGGACTCCGCCCAGGCCAAGCGCAGCCACCTCGAGGACAAGCTAGCGGAGGCCGAAGCGGGTTATCGCCACCGTAAGGCCAAGCAAGCGGAGGCCGAAGAGGCCTACCGCCAGCGCAAGGCCAAGCAAGCCGACGCCGAGGCCGCACTCGGGCGCCGCGACGCCGAGCTCAAGGACGCGCTCGGCAGGGTCGAGCACCTGACCCTCGAGCTCGAGCGCAGCAAGCAGGAGGTGGCTGCGGTCCAGTCGCAGCCGACTGGGTCCTCGGACGCCCCGCTGATGCGCGGCCTGCGGTTGCGCCGGCGCCGCGACGACGAGCTCAAGGAAGCGCTCGAGCAGGTCACGCGGCTGTCGCTGGAGCTCGAGCGGCTGGGCCGCGAGCTCGCGGCGGCGACGGCGGAGCCCGTCGGGTCGCCGGATCTCGTCGACGCGCTCCGAAGGCAGGCGCTCGCCCTGGCGCGCGCCTCGCAGGGCTGAGGACCTGAGTTAGGCTGGGGCCCGCGGCTTCTCGCCTGTCAGCGCATCATCAGTCGAGCGCCAGCCACGGAACCCCTCGACGGCAGCTCCGCGGCGCCACGCCAGTGCAAAGATCTTGAACGCCAGCACGAAGCTCGCGTCGGTCGTCTCGTCGTGCAGCGTCCACGGCCACGCGCGCATCACTTGCGTGCCCCATTCGTCCGCCGGGAAGGCCTCCGCAAGCGAGCGTTGCAGCCCCGCCGGCGTCATCCGCTGCTTGTGCTCGTGCGGGCCACCATGCGGATCGAAAAACGGAAAGTGATCGGGGATCCAGCGACACTCGCGGTACTCCTGCTTGGCGCGCACGCCGTCCCAGTACTCGAAGTTCGGAGTCGTGAACCCGATCAGGGTTCGCGTCGAGTCCCGGGCGAACTCCAGGAATCCGTTCATCTCCTCGGGCTTGAGATGCTCGACGACCTCGATACAGAGCGTGAGGTCCGCCGTCAGCCCGGACGTGTCGTCAACCTCGGGGTTCCTTGCGTCGACGCCCTCGGCGCGAAGCTCATCGACGATCTGTTGATCGGTGTCGATCCCGACATAGGTCGCCGAATCCGCTGACTGCCGAAACTTGGAGAACCACCGGTCGTGACGGCTGCGCCCGCAGCCGATATCGAGGCAGGAATCGAAGACCAGGCCGTTGTCGATCGCGAAGTCCCGCAACAAAGGAAAGATTCCGCGCTTGGTCGCAAGAGCAAACTCGGCACCCTCCTCACCTGCGATGCCTCTGGGAATGTCCTTGGCGGTCATGCGACACCTCTAAGATTACTCTTAATTAACGTCCATCCAAACGGGCGAGCGGGTTCCAACGACCCTGGCGACCTGACGGTAATTGTTGTCGTACCGTAGCGGACGTGGCACCTAACACACGTATGTCTCGCGTCGCTCAGGCGGAGTTGGAGGCGGCGCAGCGCCGCTGCGAGGAGCTCGAGGAAGCGCTTGCCCACGCCGAATCCGACGTCGAGCAGCTTCTGGAGCAGCTCGAAGGGTCTCCCGGGGCGGAGGTCGAGCGTGATCCCGCGCGGCGGGGTCAGGCGCGGGGGACCTCTCGGATCGACGTGCTCGAACGCGCTCTCGCCGCCGTCGAGGCCGCACACACCCGGGCCCCGCCCGCGACCGCGGTGGCGGACGGCGCGGCGGCGGACCGCGCGATCGAGCGCCTGGGTCGCGTCGAGGTGGATCCAATCGCCGACGTGGAGGACGCGCGGGAGAGGTTGCCGGAACGAATCGGCGACTTCTCCACCCAGTCAGAGACGGCGCGCCGTGTCGCCGCAGAACTGCGCCTCGCGACCAGGGAGCTGGAGCGCGCCGTGCTGGTGGCGGGCGTCGTGGAGCTCGAGCGTGAGCTCGGAGCGACCCGCGTCGACCGAGACATCGCCGAGGCAATCGCACTCGCAGCCGAGCGCCGGCTTCGCGTGCTCGCGCAGGCGAGCGAGCACGCGGGCGGGACGACTCGGGAACTGCTCCTCGATGTGTCGCGCTCGACCGAGCTGGCCTGGCTGTCGACCGAGCTCGAGGCGCGTGCGCGGATCGCGCACGAGTACGCGACCGGCGCCGCCGTGCTCAGCGGCGGTCGTGACGCGATGGCGCCTCCGGCGCCGGAGGATCACCGCGACGTGTTGCTCGCCGGCGGCGAGCCTGATCCGGTAGGCCGGCCGCGCGTCGACGTGATCGTGTGCGTGCACAACGCCCTCGATGACGTCCGCATGTGCATCTGGTCGCTGGTCGAGAAGACCGAGTACCCGTTCCATCTGATTCTGGTCGACGACGGGAGCGACGCCGACACGGCGGCGTATCTCGATCAGGTCGCAAGCGTGCAGCCGAAGACGACGCTGATCCGGAGGAGCGAGCTCCCGCGCGGCTACACCGTCGCCGCGAACACCGGGCTGCGCGCGGCGACCGGGGACTACCTGATCCTGCTCAACAGCGACACGATCGTCACGCCCAGCTGGATCGACAGGATCGTGGACTGCGGCGAGTCGGACGGTCGAATCGGGATCGTCGGCCCGCTCTCCAACGCCGCCAGCCACCAGTCGATCCCGGATCTCCGCACCGACGGAGCGTGGGCGACGAACCCGCTGCCGAGCTTCGTCACGGCCGACGGGATCGCGCTGCTGCTGGAGCGCATCTCGGACCGTCTGCGCCCGAGGGTGCCGTTCATCAACGGCTTCTGTTACGCGATCAAGCGGCCCGTGATCGATGCGATCGGGTACCTCGACGAGGAGTGCTTCGCCAGCGGGTATTGCGAGGAGAACGACTTCAGCCACAGGGCCTCGGAGGCGGGGTTCGAACTCGCTGTGGCCGACGATGGCTACATCTACCACGCCAAGTCGAAATCGTTCACCGTCGAGGGCCGGACGACGATCGCCAAGCACAACTACCAGGTGTTCCTGCACAAGCACGGCGAGGACACGATCAACGCGAAGGTGGCCGCGCTCGAGAGCGACACGTCGCTCAGCGGCCTGCGCGCGATCGCCGGCGAGGCGCTGTCGAGCCCGGAGGCGTTTGCCTCGGCGCTCGAGCTCGATCAAACCGACCCGCTGAGCGTCGTATTCGTGCTCCCGGGCCTGGGCGAGGGCGGGAGCGGAGGCTCGCACTCGATCTACCAGGAGGTGTGCGGACTACGCCGGCTCGGGATCCCGGCCCGGATCGCGCTCGCCGAGAGCGCGTGGCCTCGCGCGGTCAAAGCCTACGACGATGCCGACGAGGTGTTCGAGACGTACGCGGACCTCGACCAGCTCACCGAGCTGACCGCGGACGCCGACGTGATCTCTGCGACCCACTTCAAGAGCGTCGAGCTCGTCGCCGAGCTGCGCAACCGGCGCACGGACTTCCTGGCTGCCTACTACATCCAGGACTACGAGCCGTTCTTCATGCCCGAGGACGCCGCCGACATCGCCGCGGCACAGCGCTCGTACACGATGATCGACGACTGCCTCCTGTTCGCCAAGACGCACTGGCTGTGCCGGATCGTCGCTGACAGACACCGGCGATACGTGGCAAAGGTCGAGCCCAGCATCGACGAGCGCTTGTTCGTCCCTCGCGAGGCGCCGGGAGCGAGCGAGCAGGTTCGCGTCGCGGCGATGGTGCGCCCGCGCACCCCGCGCCGGCAACCGAGCGCGACGGTGGCCGTCCTCGATGCGCTCGGCGCGGCGCTCGGCGACCGGGTCGAGTTGACCACGTTCGGCTGCTCTCCCGGCGAGCTGCAGATGCTCGGGGTTTCGCAGCGGCTGTCACAGGGTCATCGCGGTCTGCTGACGCGGGCGCAGGTGGCGGACCTCCTCGGCGGCATCGACGTGTTCCTGGACCTGTCGATGTATCAGGCGTTCGGTCGCACAGCGCTCGAGGCGATGGCGTGCGGGAGCACCGCGGTCGTGCCGCGGCTAGGCGGCGTCTGGGAGTTCGTCGAGCAAGGGGTTAACGCGATCGCCGTCGACGCACTAGATCCGCGAGGCGCGCTCGACGCGCTGACCGACCTGTGCGAAGACCGGGTCCGCGTCGGTGAGATGAAGCTGGCCGCACGAGCGACCGCGCAGCGTTACTCGACCGCTCGCGCCGCGCTCTCTGAGTACCTGGTGTTCAAGCGTGAGCATGTCAGGCGGGTCGCGCGCGCCGGCGACCGCACCTAGTGCATCAACTGGCGGTTGCGATGATCTCCACTGCCGGCGAGCTCGGGGTGATCGGGAGGGTTACGCTGTAGGCACTCGTCTTCGCGCTGATCTTGGACACCGGGCAGAACGTCGGCGTCGGTGGCAGGAAGCAGAGGAAGCGTGGAAGCAACAGTGAGATCGGCTTGCCGGTGGCGCTTGTGATGGTGGCTTGAGCGGTCTTGCCTCCCGGCACAATGGCGGTGACGAGGATCGACTTGGAAGGGCCATCGCCGAACTTGATCGTCAGCGGCTGAGGCGCCCCTGCGGTTCCCAGCGCCCGGGTGAAGAACGACACGATGTCGCCGGGCTTGACACTGACTGTCGCGCCGGGCAGCGCCGGTTTCGCGGCGGCACCTGTCGTGGTGGGCGTGACGGCCCGAACCAGCTCCTTCAGCTGATAAGCCGGTACGACAGGACCGCTCGTCGATACCGGGCGGATGGGCTTGGCCCCGGGGACCGGGCCGACCGCCGCGGACAAGGCCAAAACAGCGCCGCCGTGCGCGCGCACCTGCACTGTGTCCTGCTTGCCCGATCCTCCAACCTTGCTGAGCGGGCACGGGCTCGGCTTGGGTGGGAACAGGCACAGGTAACGAACGTCAGCCAGCGTCACCGGCTTGCCGTTCGAGCTGGTAAGCGTGGCAGTCGAGGTGTGACCCCTTGCGCTCGCGACCACCGTCAGCTTCTTCGCCGGGCCAAGTGTCAAAGTCACCGTCACCTTCGACGTGAGCGTCGGCGTGCCCGGTGCCCGAGTGGTGAATGACAGTGCCGCACCGGGCGCAACGGCGGCAGTGGCGGCCGGCGTCTTCGAGCCCGAGAGCACAATGCTCTCCTTCACAAGCACCTTGGCGACCTTCTTCTTGCCCGTCGTTGTGGTCTTGGTGGTAGTGGGACCGGTGGTCGATGTCTTGTTCGTAGAGGTGGGAGAAGGACTGCTTCCACCGCAGCCGGCAATCAGGACGAGCGCGACCAGCAGCGTCGCGATCGGCGCTGTGAACCTGAACGACGGTGTGCCTGGACCGCGGGTCACTGGGCGTGGATCATAGCGAGAACCTGTTGGGGTCGCGTTTGCCGCTTGCGAGCATTTCGGGGACTCGCCTTGCCTTATCTCACTCACGCGGCAAGAAGGCGTTCGCCTCGAGGTACTCGATCACCTCGCGGGCCGCCTGCTCAGGTGTCAGGGAGGTCGTGGCGACTCGGATCTCGGGGTTCTCGGGTGCCTCATACGGCGAGTCGATGCCGGTGAAGTGTTGGAGCTCGCCACCGCGGGCCTTGCGGTACAACCCCTTCGGGTCGCGCTGCTCGGCGATCGCAAGCGGCGTGTCGACGTACACCTCGCAGAACTGGCCCTCGGCGAACAGCGCGCGCGCCACCGACCGCTCGCTGCGGAACGGCGAGATGAACGAGACGAGCACGATCAGGCCCGCGTCGACCATCAGCCGCGCGACCTCGGCGACGCGCCGGATGTTCTCGACCCGATCGGCGTCGGTGAAGCCGAGATCGCGGTTCAGTCCGTGGCGGACGTTGTCGCCATCGAGCACGTATGTGTGGTTGCCGCGGCGGTACAGCTCGGCTTCGACGCGGTTGGCGATCGTCGACTTGCCGGCTCCCGAGAGCCCGGTCAGCCATAGCACGCACGGACGCTGGTGCATCGACCTCGCGCGCGCTGCCTGGTCGATCGTCAGCGCCTGCCAGCTGATGTTGTGCGAGCGGCGCAGCGCGAACAGGATCATCCCGGCACCGACGGTGTTGTTCGTGATCCGGTCGATCAGGATGAAGCCGCCCGTATCGCGGTTCTGGTCATAGGGGTCGAACGCCACGGGCTGGCTCAGCTCGAGGTCGCAGACGCCGATCTCGTTGAGCTCGAGCGTCGTCGCGGCCACGTGCTCGAGCGATTCGATGTTGACCTTGTACTTCAGCGGCGCGACGGTCGCGGTCACCGTCTTCGTGCCGATCCGGATCAGGTAGCTCCGGCCGCGGAGCATCGGCTCGTCGTGCATCCACACAATCGTCACCTGGAGCTGGTCGGCGACCTCGGGTTGACGCTCGGTGCCGACGATCATGTCCCCGCGGCTCGTGTCGATCTCGTCGGCCAGCGTCAGCGTCACGGCCTGACCGGCGACCGCGACCGGAAGATCCCCGTCTGCGGTGACGATCCGCGCGACCGTGCTTTCCCGCCCGGACGGCGCGACCACGACCCGGTCCCCCGGCCGGACGGTCCCGCCGGTGATCGTGCCCGCGAAGCCGCGGAAGTCGGAGCTCGCCCGGTTGACCCACTGGACGGACATCCGCAGCGGCGCGGTCCGCATCCGCCGTTCGTCATCGAGCTCGACCGACTCCAGGTAGCCCATCAAGGTCGGGCCCGTGAACCACGGCGTGTACTTGCCGGGGTGCAGGACGTTGTCTCCGCGCAGTGCCGAGACCGGGATGCAGGTGATGCTCTCGAGGCCGACCCGGACTGCGAACTCGCGGTACTGCTCCTCGATCTCGAGGAAGCGCTCGTGCTCGTAGCCGACCAGGTCCATCTTGTTGATCGCCACCACGACGTGCCGGATCCCGAGCAGCGCAACCAGGTAGCTGTGCCGCCGCGTCTGCGTGAGCACGCCCTTGCGCGCGTCGATCAGGATCACCGCGCAGTCGGCGGTCGAGGCCCCGGTCACCATATTGCGCGTGTACTGCTCATGCCCGGGAGCGTCCGCGACGATGAACTGGCGATGGTCGGTCGAGAAGTAGCGGTAGGCGACGTCGATCGTGATCCCCTGCTCGCGCTCGGCCGCCAGGCCGTCCATCAGCAGCGCGAAATCGAGTTCGTCGCCCTGGGTGCCGATCCTCCGCGAGTCCGCTTCCAGAGCGGCGAGCTGGTCCGCGTACAGCGCGTGGGACTCGTACAGCAGCCGCCCGATCAGCGTGCTCTTGCCGTCGTCGACCGAGCCGCAGAGCAGGAACCGCAGCAGGCTCTTGTGCTCATGCGCCTCGAGATACGCGCGGATGTCGGCGTACTGGGCGCTCGAGCCGTCGAGCTCACCGGTGCCGGCACTCAAAAGTAGCCCTCCTGCTTCTTCTTCTCCATCGAGGCGCTCGTGTCGTGGTCGATCACGCGGCCCTGGCGCTCTGACGTCGTCGCCAGCAGCATCTCGCGGATGATCGCCGGCAGCGTGTCGGCGTCGCTCTCGACCGCCCCCGTCAGCGGGTAGCAGCCGAGCGTCCTGAAGCGCACGTTGCGCAGTACCGGCTCCTCACCCGGCTCCAGCGGCATCCGCTCGTCATCGACCATGATCAGCGTCCCGTGACGCTCGACCACCGGGCGCGGCGCGGCGAAGTACAGCGGCACGATCGGGATCTCGTGCGCGTAGATGTACAGCCACACGTCAAGCTCGGTCCAGTTCGACAGCGGGAACACGCGCAACGACTCTCCGCCGCGCGTGCGGGCGTTGAACAGACGCCACAGCTCTGGCCGCTGATTCTTCGGATCCCAGGTGTGCTGTGCGGTGCGGAACGAGAAGATCCGCTCCTTGGCGCGCGAGCGCTCTTCGTCGCGGCGGGCGCCCCCGAACGCGACGTCGAACCGATGCTCGTCGAGAGCCTGCTTGAGGCCTTCGGTCTTCATCACGTTGGTGTGGACCTCGGAGCCATGGCTGAAGGGATTGACGTCCATCGCGACGCCGTCCGGATTGATGTGGACGATCAGCTCGAGCCCGAGCTCCGCGGTGATCCAGTCACGGAACGCGTACATCTCGCGAAACTTCCAGCGGGTGTCGACGTGTAGCAGCGGGAACGGCGGCTTGGCGGGGTAAAAGGCACGCGTGGCAAGGTGCAGCATGACCGCGCTGTCCTTGCCGATCGAGTAGAGCATCACGGGATTCTCGGCTTCGGCGACGACCTCGCGCATGATGTGGATGCTCTCTGCTTCGAGGCGCTGAAGATGCGTGAGCGAGACGCCGTCGATCTGCGACACAACCCCAGTCTGGCAAGCTCTGGCCGGAAATGAATCTTCGACCGGCCAACCGGCTGCGGATCGCGATGCTGCTGCACAAATCGGTCGAGTTCGACTCCCGCGTGCGCAGGGAGGCGAGTGCGCTGGCGGCCGCGGGCCACCAGGTGCATGTGCTGGAGCTGGCCGAGGTGCCGGGCGGCACAGCGATGCTCGACGGGTTCGAGCGGCGATCGGTGCTGCCCGCGGGGGGCCGGGGCAGGCGGCTTCCGTTCCACGTGTATCGGGTGGCATTCATGCTCTGGTTCGTGCGCGGGGTGGTTCGCGTGCGACCGGACGTCGTCCACGCCCACGATGCGGCGATGCTGCTGCCCGGCGGTCTGGCTGCGTGGCTGACCGGCGCGCGGCTCGTGTACGACTCGCACGAGCTGGCCACGAGCGTTCCCTATCGCGAGCGCACGTGGGGCCAGTTCGTCGCTGCGATCGAGCGCCTCGTGGTCCCCCGCTGCGCGGCTGTGATCACGGTCTCGGACGGGATCGCGTCGCGGCTCGCGCAGCGCTACCGGCTGCCGGAGATCCCGACCGTCGTGCGGAACGTGACCGCGCTCGAGCTCGGCGGTCCGGGCGGGCTGCGTGAACGGCTCGGCCTCGACCTCGACGCGCCGCTGGTGCTGCACCAGGGTGCACCCGCGCCGGCGCGCGGATGTGAGGTGCTGATCGAGGCCGCGACACGGCTCGATCGCGCCCATCTGGTGTTCCTCGGCGATCCCGAGGACGGCTACGGCGAGCAGCTACAAGCAATGATCGGCGAGCTCGGGGTCGCGGAACGGGTAACGCTACTGCCAAGCATTCCGCTGGCCGAGCTACTGGCCCAGACCGCCGAGGCGGACGTCGGCGTCACGCTGCTGCAGGACACATGTGAGAACCACCGGCTCGCCTTGCCCAACAAGCTGTTCGAATACATCGCGGCGGGGATCCCGGTCGTCGCCAGCGCGCTGCCCGAGACCGAGCGGCTGGTGAGGCAGTACGGCGTCGGCTGGTGCGTCGCGCCGGCGGACGTAGACGGCCTCGCCGCCGCTCTCAGCGAGGCCCTGAGCGCGCGCGCGGACGGGCCGCTGCGTGAACGGCTCGCGCGCGCCGCGGATGAGCTGAGCTGGCCGCGGGAGCAGGCCCGGCTGCTGGGCCTGTACGACCGGCTCGGAGCCGCCGCGCCCGACGCGGGTCCCGACCCGAGCCTCACGAGGCTGGTTCTGTCCTTGGTCAGAAACACGGTTTCGAATGACGCGCGCGTGTTGCGTGCGGCTCGCACCGCCGAGAGCCTCGGCGGTGCGCGTGCGGTGGTCCTCGGCGTGGCAACCGCGGACGCTCCCCAGGGCGAGGCGCTGATCGGCGGGACCCGCGTGATCCGGCTGCGGCCGAGGTTTGCCCGCCGGCAGGGCGCCGAGCCGCACCGCCGGCCGGCGGTCGCGGCGCCGGCGACGAGCGAGAACCCGGTGGGCGGCGGCGCAGGCCCGGCGGCGGCGGCGCGGCTGTCGCGCAGCGCTCGCGCGCGTCGCATCGCCGCCGGGGCCGACTTCGCGCTCCAGTCGATCGGGGTCGCGCGCCGCCTGCGGCCCGCGATCGTCCACGCCAACGACTGGAACACGATGTGGGCGGCAGTCGCGATCAAGCTGAGCTGCGGCTCGAAGCTGATCTACGACAGCCACGAGCTGTGGGCGGATCGCAACGGTCGCTGGGAGCGACGCTGGTGGCTCGTGGCGTCGGAGGCGCTGTTCGTGCGGATCGCCGACGAGCGGCTGACGACGAGCCCTGGGCACGCGGCCGCGCTCGCCGCGCGCTACCGCATCGCCACGCCGCGGGTGCTCCGGAACATTCCCGAACCGACCACGCCGGCCGCCGCCGCTCCGGACGAGCCGCCGGTGATCGCGTACGTGGGGGGGCTGATGCCGGGCCGCGGGCTCGAGCAGATGATCGATGCGCTGGAGCTACTCGACGGCGTGCGTCTGCGAGCGATCGGACCGGGCAGCCCAGGTTACCGAGCGAGCCTGCTCGGGCGGGCGACAGAGCTCGGAGTCTCCGCTCGGGTCGAGCTCGTCGATCCGGTGCCTCCGGACGAGGTGCCCGATGCGCTCGCCGGCGCGGTTGCGGGACTGTGCCTGATCCAGCCCGTGTGCCGCTCGTACGAGCTGTCGCTACCGAACAAGCTGTTCGAGTACGCCGCGGCCGGGCTGCCGGTGATCGCGAGCGATCTGCCGGTGATCGGGGCGCTCGCGCGCGCGAATGGGCTCGGGCCTGTCGTCCCGCCGGCCGACCGAACGGCGCTGGCCGCGGCCGTCAGGCAGCTGCTCGATCCGTCACATCGCGCGAAGGTCATCGAGCGTGTGCTCACGTTCGCTGCCGCCAACACGCGCGAACTGGAGGGCGAGCGGCTGGCCGAGGTCTACCGGCTGCTATTCGGAACTGGAGCCCGGACCGAGCAGGCGGGTGACCTTGAGCTCCCCGCTCGAGCTGTGCCACGCGCGGCGTCCGACGAACCCACCGATGCTCAGCAACACGATCGACAGCAGGATCGCCAGCAACGGGGCTGAGGATGCGTTGCCCTGCACGGCGCCCAGCCCGGAACCGGCCGGCGCGTCGAGGCCGGGGACGCTCGAGGAGGAGCCAAAGCCGTTTGCGGAGTGGACCAGCGAGCCCGGTTGCCCGCCCGGGATCAGGACCGCGGCCGCGCCTACGACCTTGGATGCGGTGCGCGTGGAAACGGCGCCGGTCGCGGACGTGCCGCTCCCCGCGCCGGAGCTCCCCGCTGCCGATCCGCCTCCGCCGGCCCCGCCAGTGCCTCCGCCGGCCGCACCGCTGCCGCCGCCAGTCCCCCCCGTGCCGCCGCCCGTGACGCCCGCGGCGGCGTGGTGGGGCGCCGCGTCTTGACGGGCGCTGTCGAGCGGAATGGAGTAGACGACACCGGCTGGGCTATCCGCGTTCGGATCGGTAGCCTGAACTGCACCGGCACGGGCGAGCGCCGGTGTGACCCCAGCTGCCAGACTGACAAGCGGGACGAGAATCATGCCCACGACGCGGCGAACCATGCCGCCGGACACTATACCGGCCCAGTCCGAGCCAGCCAGGCACGCTGGCCCTGGCGATACTGTGGCGGCGCCTGATCACAAGCCGGCGAGCGGGCCGATCGGGACGCCGCAGGCACTGATCGCGGCCGCGTTCGCGGTTCTGCTGCTCGTTCTCGCGACGACGTCCCAAGGCGCATTCGCGGTCAGCCGCTGGGCGCCGCTGGCGCTGTTCACGCTCTCGGTCCTGATCGGCGCGCTCGCGTCACGAGGCAGGATCGTCACGCGCTCGGTCGCCGTCCGGATCGCGCTCGGCGGGATCTGGGGGCTCGCGGCTTGGTCGATGCTGTCGATGACCTGGGCGCAGTCCAGCGGTAACGCCTGGCTGGCAGGCAACCGCATGATCCTGTACGCCGCGATCGTGACGCTGCCGTTCGTGCTGCCGATGTCGCGCCGCTCGCTGGCGGCGGCCGGCTGGTCGCTCACCGCCGGAATCGGTGCGATCGCGCTGTTCGTGCTGATCCGGCTCCTGACCAACGGCGCGCCGCTGTTCCTCGCCGGTCGCCTGAACGCCCCGGTCAACTATCGCAACGCCACCGCGCTGCTGTTCGCGCTGCCGGTCTGGCCGCTGGTGATCGCGAGCGCGGCGCGCACGTATCGCCGCGGCGTGCGGGCAGCGGCGCTGTCGGTAGCGACGCTGTGCGTCGGACTGGCGTTCCTGACCCAGTCGCGCGGGATCCTGCTGGGCCTCGCCGCCGGCGGCCTCCTGGCGCTGACGATCGGGCCCGATCGGGTGCGGCGGGCGTGGCTGGCGGGTCTCGTCGTCGCCGCCGTCGCGGCTGCGTCGCCGTGGCTGCTGCGTCCGTTCCACGCGTTCGACGGCGGCTACGGCTACGTGAGCCCGCACGCGATCTCGGTCGCCGCCCAGGCGCTTGCGGTGATGACAATCGTCGCGTTCGCCGCCGGAATGGCGATCGCGTTGTTCGACAACGGCTTGCGCGCGAACTCGCCGCAGATGAGCCACGTCCGCTGGATGGCTCGGGGCGGGCTGGCCGCCGTGCTGGCGATCGCGTTGCTGGCCGGTGCGGTCGCGATCGGGAATCCGATCACCTACGCGCGGCAGAAGTGGGACCAGTTCACGAGCCTGAAGAGCACGACGCCGACAACCACGAGGCTGCTGACCGTGGGGGGTCAGCGCTACGACCTGTGGCGCGTTGCGGTGAAGGAGTTCGAGGGTGCCCCCGTGCTCGGCGTGGGGGCGGACAACTACTGGTTCGGCTACTACCGCGACCGCGCGACCAACCGTAACCTCAACGATCCGCACAGCCTCGTGTTCGCACTGCTGAGCGAGGACGGCGCGGTTGGTGTCGGGCTGTTCGTCGTCTTCCTCGGTGGGCTGGGCGCCGTGCTGCGCAGCCGCTGGCGAACGCTCGCGCCGGCCGCCAGGCGACACGTGGTAGCCCCCGCAGCCGCAGGCGCGGTCCTGATCGGTCAGAGCACCGTCGATTGGATCTGGCTGATCCCGGGACTGACAGCGGTCGGATTGTTCGCGCTCGGCGTCGCGGCCGCGCTGGTCGCCGCACCTGCGGAGAACGAGGAGGTATCGCGACCCCCCCAGCACGCCCCGCGCCTCGCGCAGCTCGTGCGCGTCGGCGCGCTCACCGGGCTGATCGTGGCGGCGTTGAGCGTGCTCGCACTGTTCTTGTCCGACGCTTACATCCAGCAGGCGCGAACGCTCGTAAACCAGCCGCAGGCCGAGCTCAGCGCCGCGCGCACCGCCGCGAGGCTCGATCCGTGGTCGGTAACCCCGCATTACCTGGAAGCCTCGGCGCTCGAGTCGATGGGCGACCGGGCCGGTGCCTACGGGCAGCTGCGCGCGGCGCTGTCGCTCGAGCCGGAGAACTTCGCGACGCTGGGCGTCCTCGGGGACTTCGAGGCGCGCGGCCACGACTTCGCCGCGGCGCGCGCTTACTATCGTGCCGCGCTGGCGCTCAACCCGCTCGACGTCGGCCTGCGCCAGCTCGCGTCCCCCGCCGTGCCTGCCGCGCCGTGAGCGCGTACCTGAGCTGAGTCGCCCACTCTGCAGCCGCGCGGTCGGCTCCGAAGTGCGCCTCGGCGTATTCGCGACCGGCTGCGCCGAGCGCTCGGCGCAGCGGGGGCTCGCTGTGGAGCCGCCTGATCGCCTCCGCGAGCGCGCGCGGATCCTCGGGGGCGACGACGATGCCGGCGCCTGCTGCCCGGACCAGCTCGGCTGCTTCGCCGCGCGCCGAGAGCAGCAGCGCCCGACCCGCGCCCATCGCCTCGAGCAGCTTCGTCGGCAGGGCGCCCGCGAAGATCGGAAGGTCCTTCAGCAGCACCGCGCAGGCGTCGCTGCGGGCGAACAGGCCGGGAACGAGTGCAGCCACGACGGTGCCGAGTAGCTCGACGTTCTCGATCCGGCGCTCGCGCAGGAGGGCCCGGATCCCGTCCGCCTCGGCACCGCCGCCGGCGATCGTGGTCTCCACCAGCTCGGGGCCCGCGAGCCGCGACGCCTCGACCAGGGTCGCGAGGCCCTGGGCAAGGCCGATCGTGCCGGCGTAAAGCAGTCGCAGCGGCGCTTGCGGGTCCGCTGCGGGCGGTTCTGTGAGGTCGAATCGATCGATGTCGACGACCGGCCAGGTTCGCCGCGCCTTGCCCGCGGCGTCCGGCAGGCGCCCCAGCTCGCGCACGATCCCCTCGGTCGGAGCGACGATCAGATCGGACCGGCGGTAAACCCACCGCTCGAGCGCTTCTGCCGCGGCGATCGCCCGCGGGTCGCGGAGCATCCCGAGCTCGACTGCGCTCGCGGGCCAGCGGTCGGCGACGTTGACGACGTACGCGGCTCGCTTGAGGGCGGCGTAAACGGCTCCCGAAGCGGCCGTGAACAGCGGCGGGGTCTCGCCGACGACGACGTCGAACGGTCCGCTGAACGGTGCCGTGGCGAGCGCCGAGAGCGCGAAGGACGAGTGATCGAGGAGCCGCCGCACGAAGCCTTGATTGGCGGCCGGGTAGACGGCACTACGGACGATCCGCAGACCGTCGCGGCGCTCAACCTGCCACGGGCGGTTGCCGTATGGGGCCGCGATCTCCCCGCTCGGGTAGTGGGGAAAGCAGGTGTGTACCGTGACGTCGGCGCCGCCCGCCGCAAGCGTGCGCGCCAGCAGATCGATCCGCGTCTGCGGCGCGCCCACCTCGGGCGGGAAGTAATGAGTTAGGAAGCAGACCCTCAGCGCGCGTGCTCGTAGGCGTAGAACGCCGGCTTCGGCTTCAGCCTCCACGTCAGCAGGCCGTTGGTCAGGTTCTCGGACTGGTGGGGAGCATCGTCGATCAGGTTGAACCAGCCGAGACCGGCGACGTAGTTGACGGAGTTGACCAGCTTGAACGCAGCGGTCAGCCACCGCGCCTGCGCCTTGCGCGAGACGGAGAAGTCGAAAGCGTCCGTGGGATGGTTGGAGGAGATCGTGTACTCCGACAGCCACAGCTTCACGCGGCGGTGGTAGATGCCGCGGAGCTGGGCCTCGAGCGTGTCGATGTCGTTGAGGTCGCGCCCGCCCGGGAAGTAGGGCTTCTGCTTCAGGTTCGGGAAACGGCGACCGAAGGGGTTGTGGCCGTAGTAGTCGAGCGGTGGAGGCTTGCCGTCTGGCAGCTTCATCCAGCGGACGAAGTCGGCGGGCTCGACCTGGCCGAAGCTCCACGTGTTGCCCCCGATCACGATGTTCGCGGGCGAGACGCTCTTGAGCGCGTGATAGCCGGCGTTCAGGATCAGGGCGTAGCGGCGCGGACCGACCGGGGAGTTGGCCGGCATCGGCTCGAAGTTGACCGCCCCGAAGCGATTCGGCTCACCCCAGATCATCCAGAGCCGCACCGAGGGGTAGCGGCGCGCGGCGGCGATCAGGAAATTGCCGTAATCGGCGGGGTTGTTGGGCGCCCACGCGGGCGAGAGCGAGCCGTTGGCCCACGGGGGCGTTCCGTCGACGAGCAGGCAGAGGCGGATGTGGTATCGCCCCGCCGCGGTGACAGCCTGGTCCAGCTCAGCGGGCCACTGATACGCGGGGTCGCTCGGGTCCTGCGGATTTGCGGGCTGGGTCGGAGCGGCCTCGTACCATTTCAGGTCGATTTGGAGAACGCGCACGCCGAGCTTGTGGTAGGTCGGGAACGCGGAGGCGCCGTTCGGTAGCGTGACCGGGCCCCAGATCATCTTGTACGGTCGGGCGGAGGCGGACGGCGCGGCCGCCAGCGCGATCACCGCGACGCCGAGCAGCATCACGCGCAGCGTCAGCCGCGCGGCGGCCCGCCCGGGGTGGCGCATCAGGAGAAGTGGCTCGAGGCGATCACGAAAGCCGTCGCCAGGAGCACTGCGGTGGCGGCCGTCGGGATCCATACCCGCAGTGTGGCCGATCCGGCGCGCGCGCGATGGATCAGCAACATCGGGGGGAGCATCAGGGTTCGAGCGAGGATTGCCAGGTCGCCGAGCACAGAGTGCGTGCGCACGTAGCGGAGGTCGATCTCGATCTTCGCCGGCAGGACGTGGTCGCGGTAGACGCGTTCGGGATCCGGCCCGCCCAGCAGGTGCTTCTCATCGACGAACTGGAGCTGCGCGTTGCCTGTGACGCCGGGCGTGACGGACAGGATCTCGCGGTACTCATCGCTGAACTGCACGACGAAGCACTCGAGCTCGGGTCGTGGCCCGACGAGTCGCATCTGGCCGCGTAGAACGTTGTAGATCTGCGGCAGCTCGTCCAGGCGTGTGGCGGCGAGGCAGCGGCCGATCGGGGTGAATCGATCGTCCTCGTCGAGGGTGACCGGATGACTCTCCGCCTCGCGCCGCATCTTGCGGAACTTCAGCATCGCGAACAGCTCGCCGTCCTTACCGACCCGCCACGAGCGGTACATCACCGGCCCCGGGGAGTCGATGTAGATCGCCAGCGCGATCACCGCGGCGACGACCGTGATCGCCGGCAGCATTACGAGCACGAGGAGCACGTCGAAGCAGCGCTCGGTTCGCGTCGTCCGGCTCAGGCCCGCGCTCCGCGGAGTCGGAAGTGCTGCAAGCTTCTCGCCCCGAACTTCCAAGTCGTGGTTCCTCCTGTGCCCTGATTGGCCCTCGTTCGCTCCCCCTCCTGTGAGCGACGGAGCGCAAGATATCAGACGATTCGGTGCAGGCCAAGCTCCCGGCTCGCTTCGACATGCTGCTCAGGCGTGCCGATGTGGTACCAGTGGGCGTCGGTCTCAAATGCCGCCACCCGCTCCCCGGCGGCGAGTAGCGCCAGTACCAGCTCTGGGAACTGACAGGGACCGTGAGGCAGCATCGCCACGGCGCGCGGCTCGTACACGTAGATGCCCATGCTGGCGCTGTACTCGAGCACCGGCTTCTCGCGGTAACCGGTGAGGAGTCCCGCCTCGTGCTCGATCACCCCGAGCTCGGTCGCGACATGCGCTCGGCGCGTGGCGATCGTCAGCGCAGCGCCGCTGGCGCGGTGAAAGTCGAGCATCGCGGTCGGGTCGAGGTCGGTGAGGATGTCGCCGTTCAGCACCAGCAGCGCCTCTTCCAGCTCCGGGATGTAGCGCAGGGCACCGGCCGTGCCGAGCGGCTCGCTCTCCCACCGCCAGCGGACCTCGAGACCCGCCGGGATCGTCTTGGCCTGCGAGAAGTACGTCTGGATCAGCTCGCCGAGGTGACCGATGCAGACATCGACCTCGCTTACGCCGCTGTTCGACAACCAGGCGAAGATCAGCTCGAGGATCGGCCGATCGCCGACCGGCACCAGCGGCTTTGGCAGGATCGTCGTGTACGGGCGTAGCCGCATTCCGAGTCCGCCTGCGAGGACCGCCGCCCTCATGCCGCGTGGACCCCGGCCTTCATATCGCGTACTCCTGCGCCCGATAGCGCCTCTGGTTCTCCCGGGTCCACTCGAGCGTCCTGGCGAGCCCGGCTCGGAGCTCGACGGCAGGCTCCCAGCCGGTCACGGCAGTGACGCGGCGATGGTCTGCGAGTAGCCGCGGGACTTCACTGTCGGCGGGTCGGACCCGCGCGGGATCGTGCTCGACCTCGAGCCGGCGGCCGATCAGCTCGCCGATCAGCTCGACCAGGTCGCCGATCGAGACGTCGCTGCCTGAACCGAGCTGGAGCGTCTCTCCGACCGTGCAGTCGGCGGCGGCGATCGCCAGCAGCCCGCTCACCGTGTCGGTCACGAAGCTGAGATCCCGGCGGGGCTCGAGCGACCCGAGGCGCAGCGGCCCGCCGCTGAGCGCCTGGGTGACGATCGTCGGGACGATCGCGCGCGCGGACTGATGCGGGCCATAGGTGTTGAACGGCCGCGCGACCACGACCGGAAGTGCATAGGTGCGCGCGAAGCTCTGCATCAGCGCGTCGGCGCCGACCTTGCTCGCGGCGTAGGGCGAGCGCGGCGCGAGCGGGTGCTGCTCGGTGATCGGAAGCGTCCGCGCGTCACCGTAGACCTCGCTCGTCGAGACGTGGACGACGCGCCGTACGCCGGCCTGCAACGCGGCCTGGGCGACGTTCAGCGTCCCGCCTACATTGGTCTCGAAGAAGTCGCGTGGGTTCGCGAACGAGTACGGGATCGCGATCTGGGCGCCGAGGTGGAAGACGACCTCCGCTCCGCCCATCGCCTGGGCGACCGACTCGGGATCGCGAAGCTCACCGTGCACGATCTCCAGCTCGGCCGTGTCGGCGGGCTCGAACCAGTCGAGCGTGCCCCGGTCGCCGCGCGAGTTGTAACGGCAGAAGGCGCGCACACGCGCCCCGGCGCGGGAGAGCGCGACGGCAAGGTGGCCCCCGATGAACCCGCCGCCGCCGGTCACGAGTGTTTGGCGCCCTTCCCAGGAGTCCACGCGCGTTGACGATATCGCGCACGGCCATGCGCCGAGCCCGGATCTCGTACCGTGGTGGGAAGATGCAAGACTGGTTGGTGCCGCTGAGCGATGTGCGCTTCAGCGCCGAGGAAGTCGAAGCGGTCGCGGATGTGTACCGGTCGGGGTGGCTCTCGCAGGGACCCAGGGTGGCGGCCTTCGAAGCGGCTTTCGCGGAGTATCTCGGGTGCCGGCATGCCGTCGCGGTGGCAAACGGAACCGCAGCACTGCATCTGATCTGCGTCGCGATCGGACTGGGGCCGGGGGATGAGGTGGTCCTGCCTTCGCTCACGTTTGCCGCGACCGCCGCGGCCGTCGCCCAGACAGGTGCGATCCCCGTATTCGCCGACATCCGCTCACCGGCGGAGCCGTGGCTCTCGACCGAAGCCGTGGCTGCCGCGATCGGGCTCAGGACTCGAGCGATCGTCAACGTCGCCTACGCCGGGCATCCCGGCGAGCTCGGCGAGCTGCGCGAACTGGCGAGCGGCCACGGGTTGCCGTTGATCGAGGACGCCGCCCACGCGCTCGGCTCCCGGCTCGGCGAGCGATCCGTGGGAACGATCGGGGATGCAGCCGCGTTCAGCTTCTTCGCGAACAAGAACATGCCGCTGGGCGAGGGCGGGATGCTCGTCACCGACGATGCGGCAATCGCCGAGCGCGCCCGGCTGCTGCGATCGCACGGGCTGACCTCCGACACCTGGGCCCGCCATCGGGGCGATCAGGTCGATTACGACGTGGTGGCGCCGGGGTTCAACTATCGGCTTGACGAACCGCGGGCCGCACTGGGATCGTTGCTGCTCCGGCGGGTCCCGGAGAACAACGATCGCCGAGCGGTCCTCGCGGGAAGATATTCGGACGCGATCGAATCCGTCGACGTCGTGGCGGCGGCGATCGCGCCGACTGCCGGGATCACCAACGCCTGGCACGTGTATCCCCTGCTGCTGGACGATCATCTGGACCGGCCGGCATTCCGGGCGCGTCTTCGGGCGGCCGGGGTTCAGACGAGCGTCCACTACCCGCCGCTCCATCTGACGCGAGCGTATGCGACCGCGGCCGCGTACCCGCTTGCCGCGACAGAGAACTATGCGCGGCGAACCGTTACAGTGCCGCTATTCCCGCACATGACGGATACCCAGCAGTCCCGGGTGATCGGGGTCATCACGGAAACCTTGACGCAGTGACGTTGGACCGGTATCTTGAATTCTAAATTTGGGGGGGCTTCAGCCTCGTAAAACGCTGTCCGTGCAGAGAGCCGGGGCACGGCACTGGGACAACAAAAAGGATGGATGTTACGTATGGCTATGAGAAAGCGCTTCGCTCCGTTTGTACTGGTTTGTCTGCTCGGCCTGCTCGTCATCGCACCGGCGGCAGGGGCGTCGGGTTACCCGGTTCCGAAGCCCAAGGGCGGGACCAAGGTCACGAAGAAGCCGACCAAGAACGTCGGCAAGAAGATTCAGCACACCGCCGCCTCGAAGCTCGGTAAGGGCTTCAAGATCACAGTGTTCCTCCCGAAGGCGGGCAAGATGGCCGTCTTCATCAAGCACAACGGCGCGAGGCTCGGGTCCGGCGTTGCCAAGGGGTCGAAGAAGGGCAACAAGAAGCTGCAGTTCAACTTCAACCCGGTCGGGAAGAACTTCTTGAAGGAAGGCGCCAACAAGAAGGTCACGATCAGGACGATCTTCACGCCGAAGCACGGCAAGACGATCACTTCATCTGCAACGGTTACGGTCGGCTAGCGCTACCATCGCCAACGGTTTGGCCCGGCGGCCCGCACTGAGTGCGGGCCGTCGGCGTTTGCGGAGCCGGATGCGCCATCGACCGAAGAGCCCGTGACCCCACTGCGCGTCGTCATCGCCGACGACCAGCCGATGATGCGCGCTGGGTTCAAGGCCGTGCTCGAATCCACGGGCGACATCCTGGTCGTGGCCGAGGCGAGCACCGGTGAGGAGGCCGTTCGCGCCGCCACCGAGCACGCACCCGATGTCGTCCTGATGGACATCCGCATGCCTGTGATGGACGGCATCGAGGCAACCCGCAGGCTGCCACGACAGCGGGTGCTGATCCTGACCACGTTCGGGCTCGACGAGTACATCATCGAAGCGTTGCGCGCGGGCGCCAGCGGGTTCCTGCTCAAGGACGCACCGACCGCAGAAGTGCTGGCGGCTGTGCGTGCGGTGGCGGCGGGTGACGCCGTGCTTTCCGGTGCGGTGACCCGCCAGCTACTCGATCAGGTCGCCCGCCGCCTCCCCGCCGCCGTCTCCCGGCTACCGGACACGCTCGAGGCGCTGACCGAGCGCGAACGCGAGGTGCTGAGGATGCTGGCTGCGGGCCTCTCAAACGCCGAGATTGCCGCCGCGCTCGTGCTGTCCGAGGCCACCGTCAAGTCTCACGTCTCGCATCTGCTCGGAAAGCTCGGCCTGCGCGACCGAGTCCAGGCAGTGATCTACGCCTACGAGACGCACCTGATCGCTCCCGCTGACCAGGTTCACTGGGGTCCCGACGCAACGTCGTAGGAAAATGTCGGAGGCCCCGGACTTCCCGTCCGAGGCCTCCGCAAGTTCAGGGAAGTGGGGGCGCAGTTCCCTGAGGCACATTCTCGGTATTCCCGCGTTAGCGAACTCTGAAACCTCGACTTCAGAAACGTTCCCGGATCGGTCGCCGAGCCTCACAGCGACGTAACGGCGTTGTAACCGCCGATCGGCTACCACCTGTGCCGAAACCAGCTCGTGATGGGATGATCCCGATCACGCAGAGGGGTGCCCTACGCCGGCGGGCGACCGGCCCTGACGAACTCCGGCCGGGTCCACACCTCGGCCAGTCGAACGATCGTCGCGGCCGCGGCGGCCATGTCTTGGAGCGAGGCCCATTCGCGAACCGAGTGGTATTCGTGACCGCCGGTGAACAGGTTCGGCGTCGGCAGGCCCAGCGCGGACAGCTTCGACCCGTCGGTGCCGCCCCTGATCGCCGTCCGTACGGGCTCGATGCCCTCCGCACGGATTGCCGCTTCGGCGGCGTCGGTGACATAGGGGACGGGCTCGATGAAGCTGCGCATATTCGGATACTGGCGGGTGACGTCGATCTGCAGCTTGGCCCTGGGCTCGCCGGCGATCACTTCCTCCGCCGTGCGGCGCAGGACCGCCAGGTGGCGCTCGAGCTCGTCCTCGTCGAAATCGCGGACGATCGCACTGATCGTGGCCCGAGCGGGGGTCCCGGTCAGCTCGTAGGGATGAATGAAGCCCTCGCGTCCGGCCGTCGTCTCGGGGGTTAGCCGGTCGGAGGGAAGCGCGGCGATTATGCGGGCAGCCAGGCGCAGCGCGCTCACCAGCCTGCCCGTTGCGAACCCCGGGTGGACGTCGACGCCATCGATCGTCAGGATCGCTTGAGCGGCGGTAAACGTCTCGTCCTGGAGCTCGCCCACCTCAGAGCCGTCGATCGTGTATGCGCACAGCGCGCCGAAGCGCTCGAGGTCGAACAGCGTCGCTCCCTCGCCGATCTCCTCGTCGGGCGTGAAGGCGACGCGCAGCGTCGGCCGTGGCAGCTCCGGGTGGGCCGCCATGTAGGCGACCGCGGTCGTGATCGCCGCGACGCCGACCTTGTCGTCGGCACCGAGCAGCGTGTCGCCGCTCGCCGTGACGATGTCGTGCCCTGTCTTGGCCGCCAGCTCTGGCATAGCGGCGGGATCGAGCCGGGTGCCGGCACGCGGCAGCTCGATGATGCGCCCGTCGTAGGCTCGGTGGACGATCGGCTCGACGCCGGCGCCCGGGGCGTCTGGGCTTGTGTCCAGGTGGGCGATCAGGCCGATGACGGGGACGCCTTGCGACCCTTGCCCCTCGCCGATGCTCGCCGGCAGCGTCGCCATCACGTAGCCGTTGGCGTCGAGCTCCGCGTCGTCGAGCCCCGCTGCTCTGAGCTCGTCGGCGACCAGCCGGCCAAGCTCGAGCTGGCCCGGGGAGCTCGGGCTCCCGGCGCGGTTCCGGCGCGCCTGGGTGTCGACCGGGACGTAGCGCAGGAAGCGCGCCAGCAGATCCTCCGCGAGGGTCTCGGCGAGCGGGGTCGTAAAGCTCGCGGAGCCTGTCGCCGACCCCGTCAAGGAGACTCGTGCCCCGCCGCGGTGGGCTCGAGCCCGGGCGCCCGGGCCTCGACCGACCACGCCAGCACCGGCCCCTCGACGCTCACCCCCACCGGGCACCCCACCGGATAGGCGACATGACCTGCAATCCGGGCGAGGATCACGCCCGGCCCGTCTTCGCGGTCCGGCTTGACCCTGAGGACACAGTCGTGGCCGTGATACTCGCGCTCGAGGACCCGGCCGGCCAACCTGCAGGCGGGACCGAGCGGGCACAGCTTGACCTGCTCGGGACGGATCAGGACGACCGCATCGGCGTCTGTCCGCCCGGCACCGGCTCGGCAATGGCACGCCAGATCGCCGAACGCCGTCCTCACCGAGCCGTCGACGAACACGCCGGGGACGAGGTTGGCGTCGCCGACGAAGCCGGCGACCTCGGTGTCGGCGGGAGCGCCGTACAGCTCTTCCGGCGTGTCGCATTGACAGACCTGTCCACAGCGGATCACCGCCACGCGATCGGCGAGCGACAGCGCCTCGTCCTGATCGTGAGTTACGAGCAGCGCGGTCGCGCCCGCCGCGAGCAGCAGCCGTTTGACGTCGGCGCGCACGCCGGCCCGTAGCGACGGATCGAGCGAGGAGAACGGCTCGTCGAGGAGCACCAGCTCGGGTCGCGTGGCGAGCGCGCGCGCGAGCGCGACGCGCTGCTGCTGCCCCCCCGAGAGCTGATGTGGGTAGCGGCCGCCGAGACCGTCCATCCCGATCAGCGCGACCAGCTCGTCGACTCGACCGCCGTCGCGCGCTCCCCGCGGCAGTCCGAAGCCGATGTTCTTGCGAACCGTCAAGTGAGGGAACAGGCTGCCCTCCTGCGGAACGTAACCGATCCGCCGTCGCTCGGAGGCGACGACGGTGGAGCCGCCGGCGTCGACCACCGTTCCGCCAAGGCTGATCGTCCCGCGGTCGATGCGCTCGAACCCGGCGATCAGGCGCAGCAGCGTCGTCTTGCCGCTGCCCGAGGGTCCGAGAATCGCGGTCAGCGACCCGGTCGGCACTGTCAGGTTGACACCCGTGAGCACGGCATTGGTGCCAAACGCCTTGTGCAGGCCGGTGATCGCGAGCTCGGTCATCAGCTTGCCACCGCCCGTGAGGGTAGGCGGTCGAACCAGCGGCCGAGCACATAGCTCGGGACCGCGGCGATCAGGATCATCAGCCCCGCATAGGGCGCGGCCTGCCCGTAGGAGATGTTCGACTGGAAGGCCCAGAACTGCGTAGCGAGCGTCTGCGCTCCGGTCGGGATCAGCACCAGCGTCGCCGTCAGCTCGGTCACTGCCTCTAGGAAGACGAGGCAGAAGGCTGCCGCGAGTCCCGGTGCCACGAGCGGCATGGTCAAGCGCCAGAGCACCTCCATTCGGGAGCGGCCGAGCGATCGGCCGACCTCCTCGAGCCCCGGCGGAGCCTGCGCCACCGAGGCCCTGACCGCGACGAGCGCGAGCGGGAAGAACATGATCGCGTAGGCGGCGATCAGCATCGCACTGCTCTGGTACAGAAAGCCGGCGGCGTAGCGCTCGGAGAAGTAGGTCAGCGCCAGCGCGATCACGAGCCCTGGCATCGCGAGCACGAGATAGGTGCTGCGCTCCAGCCACCGCGTCGGCCGGGCCGAGTGCCGAACCGAGAGAATGGCCACGGGCAGCGCCGCGAGCGTGGCCAGCAGGCCCGCCGCCGCGCTGTAGAAGACCGTGTGCCACGCCGCCGAGAAGATCGACGCGGACGGGAGCGTCGAGCTGCCGCCGTGGAGGATCCAGTAGACGATCGCGCCGGCGGGCACGCCGAGCGCGAGGCCGACGAGCGCGAAGAAGCCCGCGAGCACCGGCACCCTCGACCGACCCAGCCGGTGCGGACGGGGGACGCGAGCAGCCAGTCCACCGGCCTTCGACTGGCGGCCCCGCCCGCGCGAGAGCCCCTCGCCGGTGAGCACGACCAGGCTGAGCACGACCAGCACCAGCGAGAGCGCACAGGCCGCGGGCGCGTTGAACCCGCTCAGGAACTCTGTGTAGACCTCGGTCGTGAACGTGCGGTAGCCGAGGATCTCGAACGCTCCGTACTCGGCGAGCATGACAAGGGCGACGAGCACGCAGCCGCCGAGCACGGCTACCCGGACCTGCGCCAGCGTGACCCGCCAGAACGTCTTCAGACGCCCGAGGCCGAGACTCCTGGCCACCTCCTCCTGCGCGGGATCGGCGCTTCGCAGGCACGCGGCGACCGGCAGGTAGACAAGCGGGTACACCGCCAGCGTCATCACGAGCGCGGCGCCCGCGAAGCCCCCGAGGGAGGGGAAGGCCGACTTCCAGCCGAAACTTGTCACGAAGTCGGGAATCCCGACGGGGATCACGACGAGCACCGCCCAGATGCGGCGTCCGGGCAGGTCCGTCCGCTCGACGAACCAGGCGGCGATAGTGCCGGTCACCGCGCAGAGCGCCGTCACCACCACCGTCAGGCTCACCGTGTTCCACAGCAGGGTCGCGGTCAGCGAGCGGAACAGGAGCGGGTGCAGCGTCGACCAGCCGTCCTGCACCGCCTCGAGGACCAGGAACGCGAGCGGCAGCAGTAGCAGTAGCGCCACCAGGGCGCCGCAGGCCAGGAGCAGGCGCGGAATCCGGCGGCGGCGGGCGGGGGCGGGCGGGCGGCTCTCGGGGGCGAGCGGGGGTGGCGCGGGATCGAGCTCGCGGACGGTCGTCGCGCTCATAGCAGCTGGGCCTTCTGGAGCAGCGAGAGGGCCTTGGCGCCGTCGCCGAGGGCTGCAATGCCGATCGGATTGGGTTGCAGGTCCTTGAACGGGGTTTCCGGCTGGGCGGTCTTGACGCCCGACGCGATCGGGTATTCGAAGCTGTCGCTGTGGGCGATGATCTGCTGGCCCTGCGCGCTGACGAGGAACGCGAGCAGCTTCTGGGCCCGCGCCCGGTGTGCGCTCGATTTCAGCACCGCCGCCCCGGAGACATCGATCACGTAGCCCGGGTCGCGGGGCGCGAAGTAGGCGATCGCCGAGTGCATGCTCGAGGCGCCGACCTGCGCCCGCTCCCGGTACCAGTAGTACTGATTGATGATCCCGATCGCCGCCTGGCCGAGATTCACCTCGTTGGTGATCGTCTCGTTGTCCGGATAGCTATGAGCGCCGGCATTTGCTTTCAAGGCCTCGAGCCAGCGGAGGGCGGCAGCGTCGCCGTAGGTGCGCGCAACCGACGTCACGACGGGCTGGAAATCCGTCTCCGACGGGGCCAGCGCGAGCCTCCCTTTCCAGATTGGGTCGGCAAGCTGCATCACCGAGGTCGGTAGCTGGCTCGGCTTGAGCAGCCGCGTGTTGTATATGAGCACGCTGACCCGGCCGGATACGCCGACCCAGTCGCCCTGCGGCGAGTTGTACCGGCTCGGCGTGCTCGCCAGTGTCGACGCCGCGACGGGCGCGAGCAGGCCCCGGTTCTGGAGGTACTCGAGCGCCGGCGAATTCTCGGTGTAGATCACGTCGGCAGGGGAATTCGAGCCCTCCTGGTTGATCTGGGCAGCAAGCACGTCCTCGTCGTCGCTGCGAACGTTGACGGTGATCCCGGTGAGCTTCTCGAACCGAGCCACCAGCGCGTCGGTCGTCTGCTCGTGCTGGCCGTTGTAGAGCGTGATCGAGTTCGACGAGCCGCCGCACGCGGACAGCAGGTAGCCGAGCGATACGAGCAGGACGACGAGGAGGCAGCGCCGGCTGGTCGCCCCGGTCGAGCATGGAACCCGTTCCTGCGCCATCACTTGCGCACGCTACCAGTTATTAGGGTTCCCTAATACCTGAGGCCGCTCCGGGCGTCGGCCGGCTACCGCGCCGCGAGCTCACCGAGGAGCCCGCCGCGCTCCCGCGCCGCTGCCCGTAGTCATCGCCCGGCACGCTCAGGAGCTGACAATCCTCCTCGGCCAGGACCGTCGCCGATCGCGGCACCCGGTGTAGCACGGCGATCTCCCCGAACCCGTCACCGGGCAGCAGCACGCGCCGCCGTTCGACCCCGATGATCACGACCGCACGTCCACTCAGCAGCACGTAGAAGCAGTCGTCAAGGTTGCCCTCGACGACGATCGGCGTCCCGGCCGCGGCTTCGCAGACGAGCGCGCCACGCGCGAGCTGCTCGAGCACCCGACCTCCCACCCCCTGGAGCAGCGCCGTGCGTCCGAGAACATCGGCATGGTCTGCGGGTCCCGGCTCGCTGAATCCGATGTCATCGCCCAGCCGGAGGTCGGGGCCGGCGATCGCCGCCAGGAACGCGGCGCGCTCGAGCGACAGCAGCACGACGTCGGTGCGGGCGCGTACTGTCGCCGCGCGCGGCGCGTCGCGCATCAGCGCGAGCTCGCCGAACCCGTCGCGGCGAGCGAGCTCGTTGACCAGGAAGCCGTCGATCCGGACCTCCAGCTCGCCTTTCTCCACTAGGTACCAGCGGGCGTCATCATGCTCGCCCTGCGAAACCAGCTCGCGTCCGGCTGGAGCCGCCACCTCCTCGAGCTGCGCCACGACACCCTCGAGCGCGTCGACGCGCAGCGCCCTGAAGAAGAGCACGTTCGCCACCAGCTCGAGAACGTTGATCCGGCCGGTGGCCCGCACGTCGATGCGCGCGAAGGCACGCGCGCCCGCTCCGAGCACCGCGATCACCACCAAACCCACTGCGATCAGCGCCGCGCGGACTCCGAGCGCCGCCACGAGCAGCGGCGCGATCATGCTGCCGCCGCCCTCGAGCAGGAGCTTTCCGCTCTCCATGAAACCCGTAACCGACCCGATCGAGAGCGCCGGCACGACGCGGTTCAGCAGCGCCTGCCCGGCAACGTCGGAGATCGCCATGCCGATGCCCCAGCCGACCATCAGCGCAATCGCCGGGATGCCGGCCGCGACGGCACCGATCGCCGCTATCGAAGCGCCGCACGCCAGCAGCCCAGCGGCCAGCCACGGCGCGAGGCGCCGCCGCCCGACGAGCAGAGCGCTGAGCGGGATTGCTGTGAGCGCGCCCGCGGCCGCGGCCGCCATCAGGAAGCCGAAACCCGCCTTGCCGAGCCCGAGCAGCCGCAGCGCGGCGACCACGCCGAGCGACATCCACAGACCGCGGATCAGCGAGCGCAGCCCGGCCCAGGCGACGATCTCCGTCGCTTCTCGATCGCGGCTGAGCACAGCCGCCCCGTCGCGCATTCGACGCAGCCGCTCACGCGACCCGAGCCGGGCCTGGGCCGCCGGCCCTCCGGTCCTGATACCCGCGGTCCCGAATCCTGCGGCCAGGTACAGCGCCGTCGCGACGGAAACCGCGATCGCGACCGGCTGGCTCGCCACCAGCAGACCGCCGGCGAGTGCTCCCAGGAGCTGGCTCGAGCACTTGGCGTTCGATGCGGCAGCCGCCGCGGCCGTCAGCTCTGACGGCGTCCGCACGACAGTCGGCAGCAGCGCGGCCTGCGCCGGTCGGTAGGCCGAGCCGGCCATCGCATCGAGCCAGACGAGCAGTAACGGAATCACGAAGGGGAGCCCCAGCGCGAGCGAGGCGGCCGCGAGCGCGCTCGCCACCGCCCGTGTGAACGCGGTCGCGGTCAGCACCCGCTCGCGGCGATGCGTGTCGGCGAACTGCGCCGTCACCAGCCCGGCGACCGCCGCCGGCACGAACCGGAAGCCGACAAGGCCGACGAGCAGCGCACCACCGACGGTGTAGGCGTGAATCGCCACCGTCGTGCCGAGCACCCACTCGCCCACTGTCACCGCGGCAAAGGCAGCGACTATCTTGCGCACGACTAAGCTGCGCGGCATAGCCTGCCTGACCCCGATGCTGCCCCCACTGACGGCTCCCCGGCGAAGCGGACGGTCATCTGAAGCTACAGACCACCGCCCGGGGAGTCAACGGGAGCACAGGCCACTCTGATCGCCGTCGTATCGCCGTTAGACTCCGGTGGCAGATGGGGAGCGGCGCATCCGTCATCGCGGCCGTTCTGGCGCCTGAGGAAGGGGAGCCTCATCTGGAGCGTGAGGTCTTCTCGACCGTTCAACCTGAGGCCATCGCTGAGGCGGTGGGCGATTTCTGCAGGTTGCACCTTGGCGCGAGTGTCAATCGCTACGAGTTCTTCGCCACGAGCGTCGGCAGCGTGCACGGAGTGCTTCTGGAAGACGGGCGGCGAGTGGTGGTCAAGGTTGATCGCGCTAGCGCTGACCGCGACCACATGCTCGCGGTGCAACGCGTTCAGACTCATCTGAGCGCCGCGAATTTCCCCACCCCGCGTCCCCTCCTCGGCCCAACGCCGCTGGCACACGGAGTGGCCGTCGTCGAGAGCCTGCTCGACGACGGCTCCTGGGCCAACCCCCACGACCCCACAGTCCGCGGCGAGATGGCAGCGACGCTCGCCGAGCTGATCGCGCTCTGCCGTCCCCTCGCATCGCTGGAGGGATTACGCTCGATGCGCGACGGCGCGAGACGCCTCTGGGCCCAGCCGCACGACCGACGGTTTGATTTCTCCGGCACATCTCAGGGCGCGGAGTGGATCGATCGGCTGTGTCATGCCGCCAACGAGCAGCTCGACGAACTCGATCGCGGTCCCGCGGTCGTGGGCCACTGTGACTACCGTGCTGAGCACTTGCGCTTCACGGATGGGCGCGTCTGCGCCGTCTATGACTGGGACAGTCTCGGCGTCGGCCCGGAGCCCACCGTAGTGGGCCAAGCGGCGCACGCCTTCACCGCCGACTGGAGCCGAGGCGGCTGGCGCCTACCGACGCTCGCCGAGTCGCTCGCCTTCATCTCCGACTACGAGGCCGCGCGAGGGGCGCCCTTCACCGCCGCGGAGCGTCAAGCCGCCTCCGCGGCGATGATTGCCGCGCTGAGCTACAGCGCTCGCTGCGAGCACTCCGACCGCCAGACCGAATTCGGCACCCGGCCACCGGCCCCGGCCGCCCCGACGCTGCCGCCGGGCGGGTATCTCGCTCGGCTCGCGACCGACGGCCCTCAGCTTCTCGGCGTTCGCGAGCAAACCCCGCCGGTTGAGTCGATCCCGCCTCGGCCCCGAGGGCCTCAGGCGGGTCGCGTTTAGTTGGCATTCGGCGGGCGGTGGCACGGGGATACGCCCCGCGTAGCGAAGCTTCGCTACGGCGCCTTGCGCCGTGCTTTGGAGCTCAGCGGTAATCGGGGTTGGCGTAGTCGAAGCGACATCCGGCGTCCCACAGGCTCTTCTGGTTGCCGTGGGCGGGGATGCCGCCCGCGTCCTTGAGCATCCGCGCCATGTGCATTAGGTTCCAGGCGAGGAAGGTGGTGTTGCGATTCGTGAAGTCGTTCTCGGGGCCGCCCGAGCCGGGATCGAGGTAGCTCGGACCGGGACCGGCCTCGCCCAACCATCCTGAGTCCGCTTGCGGGGGGATGACGTACCCGAGGTGTTGGAGGGAGTAGAGGATGTTCATGGCGCAGTGTTTGGCGCCGTCCTCGTTGCCGGTGATGATGCATCCGCCGACGTGCCCGTAGTAGGCCCACTGGCCGGCGTCGTTGAGGAGGTGGCTGTTGCCGTAGAGCCGTTCGATCACCTGGGTGCAGACCGAGGACTTCTCGCCGAGCCAGATCGGCGAGAGCAGGACGAGGATGTCCGCGGCGATCACCTTCTCGAAGATCGCGGGCCAGTCGTCTCGGGCCCAGCCGTGCTCGGTCATATCTGGATAGATGCCGGTCGCGATCTGATGGTCAACCGCGCGGATCGTCTCGACGGTGACGCCGTTGCGCTCCATGATCGCGACCGCGAGGTCCGCGAGGCCGCGCGTGTTCGAGATCTCGGGCGAGCGCTTCAGCGTGCAGTTGATGAACAGTGCGCTCAGGTCCGAGAAGTCCCAGTTCGACTCTATTGCCAGTTTCTCGTGTTTTTCGGTCAGATTCGCCATCGGTCGTCTCCTCGTAGGTGCCGGTCGGTCATCGTGGGCAGGCTTCGGCGCAAGTCAGGCGTTGCGCCGAGGCTTAGATCAGGTCGGGGTCGGTGACGATCTCCTTGGTGATCTTGCCGAGCTGGCCGTTGTTGAGCAGCACGTGCGTGATGTTCATGTTGTGCGCGAAACGGCAAAGCAACTCCGTTACGCTATCGCGCAACTACCGGCAGCGCATCAGGTTATCGTCGGACTGCGAGACATCGACGGGTGGAGCAACCGATGAGCCCTACGAGCATTCGTGGGTATCCCTATTAGAAACCGACTCGTCGGTTTCTATGTAGAAATGTGGTGACCTCCTGCACCATGCCCAAGCTCCGTCCCGAGACTCGTGTCGAGCGCCGCCAGCTGTTGATCGACGCGGCGTGGCGCTGTGCGGCCGTCCGCGGGTTTCGTGATCTCACCGTCGATGACGTGTGCGCGGAGGCGGCGGTCAGCGAGGGCGCGTTCTACGGCTACTTCGAGCACAAGCAGGACCTGCTGCTGGCACTGCTGCAGGATGACTCGGACGCGCTCGACGTGGAGCTGGAGGCGATCACGAGCGCCAGCTCGTCCGGGGTGGAACGGGTGCGGCGCTTCGCTCAGGCGATGCTCGCGCGCGGCGACGACCCTGCCCGCGTGCAGGTCCGCGCGGACCTGTGGGCCGATGTGCTGACCGAGGACGTCGTGCGCGACCGGCTCGCGTCGGTGACGGCGCGGCGTCGGCAGCTCGTCCGCGGCTGGATCGAGGAAGCGATTGAGACGGGTGAGCTGGTCGCGATCCCCGCTAACGCGTTGGCGTCGATCCTGCTGGCGCTGACTGATGGGCTGATGCTGCACGGCGCGCTTGACCCCGGTGGCTTTCGCTGGCCCAACATCCGCCGCGCGATCGACGTGATGCTCGAAGGCATCGCCGCCGGATGAGCACCAGCAATCCAGCGCCGCGACCCCACCGCGACGGGAGCGCCACGGCCGGCAACGGTCACGCTGGAGTGGCCGCGCGGGTCGAGCCACTGAGGGATCGGCTCTCAAGACTGGTGGCTCGTGGCTCGGGCGGAATGCTCGTCCTGTCGCTCCTCGTCGGTGCGGGCGCTGGGCTCGGCGCGGTCGTGTTTCGTTACATGATCCTGGGCTTCACCTACGCGTTCACCGGCCATCGCGACTACAGCGCCGCCGGGCACGCGAGCAACCCGCTGCTGCCAGGACTGGGGATCTCGTTCGTGGTCCTGGCGCCGGTCGTCGGCGGCCTGCTCTACGGTCCGCTGGTCTCACGGTTCGCGCCGGAGGCGCGCGGTCACGGGGTGCCTGAGGTAATGCTGGCCGTCAACCGGCTCGGCGGGCGGATGCGTCCGCAGGTCCCGATCGTCAAGTCGTTCGCCTCAGCGCTGTGCATCGGCTCGGGCGGATCGGTCGGCCGCGAGGGCCCGATCGTGCAGATCGGCTCCGCGCTCGGCTCGGTGCTTGGCCAGCTCGTGCGAGTGAGCGAGTCGCGACTGCGGCTGCTCGTCGCGTGCGGTGCCGCCGCGGGGATCTCGGCGACGTTCAACGCGCCGATCGCCGGAGTGTTCTTCGCGCTGGAGCTGATCCTTCGCAGCTTCGACACCGAGTCGTTCGGGTTCGTGGTGCTCAGCTCGGTCACCGCTGACGCGATCGGACGCGCCGTGTTCGGATCGCACCCGTTCCTGACGCTGCCGGGCTTCAGTTTCACCTCACCGCTCGAGCTCGTGCTCTACGCCGGCCTCGGCGTGCTCGCCGTCGGCGTCGGGCTGACGTTCATCCGGGTCCTCTACGCCGGTGAGGACCTCGCCGATTGGATCTGGCGCGGACCGAGCTGGCTGCGTCCCGCCGCCGGCGGGATCCTGCTCGGGCTGCTCCTACTCGTCGTCCCGCAGATGTACGGCGTCGGCTACCCGGTCTTGCAACACGCTGTCACCGGGCACTACGCGATCCTCGTGCTGCTCGGACTGCTGGTCGCGAAGATCCTCGCGACCAGCCTGACGATGTGGATCGGCGGTTCTGGTGGCGTGTTCGCGCCGGCGCTGTTCATGGGCGCGATGCTCGGATCGGCCTACGGCGCGGTCGCGCACCAATTGCTGCCGGGCTTGGCCGCGGCCGCGGGCGCCTACGGCCTGGTCGGGATGGGCGCCGTGTTCGCCGCCACAGCCCGCGCGCCGATCACCGCGGTGATCATCATCTTCGAGCTCACGGGCGACTACCGCATCATCCTGCCGCTGATGTGCGCGGTCGTCGTCGCCACCGCGCTCAGCAACCACATCACCAAGGACACGATCTACACGCTGAAGCTCCGCCGCCGCGGGATCGACATCGACGCGCCCCCGCCGAGCCGAATGGCGCAGATCACTGTCGCGCAGGCAATGGGCAGCCCCCCGCAGCCCATCCAGCCAGGCCAGCCGCTGCACGAGATCGTCGCCCGGTTCGCCGCGGAGCGAGGCGACTCCCTACCGGTGATCAACGCCGTCGGGTCGCTCACGGGAGTCATTGCGGTCAGCGACGTTGAGCGAGCGATCAGCGACGGGTCCGACGATACGACGCAGGGCGCGACACTCGCCCGTGACGTGCCCCATCTCGGCGCCGACGACTCGCTCGAAGACGCCGTCCAAGCCCTCGCCGCCACCGACGACGAGGGGCTCCCCGTCACCGGCGAGGACGGTCAGTTGATCGGATGGATCACCCACCGGCGCGTGCTTCGCACCTATCTCAGAGGATTCGAAGCGCGCCACGACTCGACGACCGACGCTGCTCCCGCGCCACCAAGGTAGGTCCGACGTTAGGGCTCACTTCGGGTTTGCTACGTCGGGAGTCGCGGGCGGCTGGTCGCGGCGGCGGGTCAGGTAGGCGGTCTCGGCCGTGTTGCCCGCCAGCTCGATGGCTTTCTCGTACGCCGCGCGCGACTGCGGCCCAGCCGGCGCAGCAGGTCGGCGCGGGTCGCTCACACTCCGAAAAGCGTGTCGACACACCGTGCGGACACCAGCGAGCAGCAGCGCCTCGAGCTGCCGGTCGAGGACGCCCGCGCCCGCCCGTTACCTCCACACGATGAAAGATGATCTCACCCCCGAGGAAGGGACCGCCTTCCTGGCCGCCGTCGAGTCGTGAGCCACCCGAGCGCGCGCGGACCGATCGTTATCGATGCGGATGCCTTCAGCGCGAACCTCGTCCCGGTCTCACCCGCTCGCCGAGCGTTTCGCCCCGATCGTCACTGTCGACCGACCTTGATCACGGTGGCGGAGGTTCGCTACGGCGCTTTGCGTCGCGGCTGGGGCATTGCGCGCGTGCTAAAGCTTGACGCCAGGATCGGGCACGCCGAAGTTGTTCACACGGGCTCTGAGCTGGTGCTCGTTTGCGCTCAGCTTCGTGCCGAAAATGCGCTGTCGGAACCGGGCGCGATGGTCCGAGCGGTCGCGTGCGGCCCTTGCGGCGGTTGTCGCCGAGTTTGAGGTCGGGCTCGTCTTCGCCCTTGCGCAGCGCGACGCGCAGGCTGACTACTTCCAGGATCGTTCTCTGTATCAGGCTCAGGGGTTGGCGTGGCTTCTCATGCTCCGCTCCCCTAATCGGCCGAAGCGGCCAGCCCGCCCTACCCGCAGACTGCATCTGCAATGCCTAGGCGTCTGGCCGCAAGATCGTCCTTGACTTGGCCCGAGGGGCCACGCTTAGCATGACGCTGGACACGAAGACGCCCTCACGGGCGTCACGCGCAAGGCACCTCGCTACGACCACGAGATCGGGCTGCTCGACCGGTGCGTGCTGTTGGTACGACGGGCCGCGAGACTGGTGCAGCACCATCCGATTATGAGAGGAATGACCATCTTGGGAAGCCAGGAGATCGCACCGAACGGGGATCTCGCCCCGCCTGTCCCCGACCCCACCCGCGACGTGCGCGCGGGCGGCGGGGCGTATTACAAGCTGTCGCCGGTGTTTAGATATGTAAAGGCGACATTCGCGCAGCAGGCGATAACAGGACCGCTCCGGTACGTAGTGCGGGACTATGTGGCGACCAGTAGCTGGGGCATCGACATGCTCGGCGACCTCGGCTGGCTGCTCGAGTCATGCGACGTGCAGCTCGGCGATCGCGGGTCATGGATCCTGCGCCACGACGACGACCTGTTCACGCTCGTCGAGCTCAACGACGGATGGGCGGCAATCGAGACCCTCGGGGCTGATCCGAGTCGGGCCCAGGCCACGTGCGAGCAGGTCGCGGCGCAGATCCGCGGCCAAGAGCAAGACACGAGTGTCACTCCGATCACGTTCTGGGCACGTGATCCCGAGAAGTACCCGCAGCGGATTCACCGCTCGATCGAGACTCCATCCTGGGATGATCTGGCCGAGAACTACGGTGTCCAGACCCGCGAGCGAATGGCCAGGCTGCTGGAACTCGAGGACTGCCCCGCGGAGCGGATGATCCTTTGGCACGGAGCGCCCGGATCCGGGAAGACGCACGCGCTACGAGCGCTCGCGCGCGCGTGGCAAGACTGGTGCGATGTGGCGTTCATCACCGACCCGGAGTGGTTCTTCGGCGGCTCCCCGACCTACCTGTTCGACGTCGCCCGCGACGCCGCGGGAAAGCCGGCCGCCGAAGCGGCTAAGCGCAGCAAGCTGATCGTGCTCGAGGACGCCGGTGAGATGATGAGCGCAGGAGCAAGGCACGAGGCGGGCCAAAATCTCTCGCGGCTGCTGAACCTCACCGACGGGCTGCTCGGTCAGGGGTTGAAGGTGATGGTGCTGATCACGACCAATGAGCCGCTGAGCGCGTTGCACCCCGCGGTCATCCGCCCCGGGCGGTGCCTGGCGGAGATCGAGTTCGGATCGTTCACCCCGCATGACGCAAATCAATGGCTCGAGCGGCATGGCTCCGACGCGATCGTTGACGGGCCGGCGACGCTGGCGGATCTGTACGCGATCCTTGGCGGTCACGACCCTCGACGGCTCGCGAACGCGAACGGGCATCGCGTCACCGCCTGACCAGGCCGGCAGTCCGCGAAAAGGCGCACCAAGCCCACCCTCCTTGCCTGCCCAGGTTCTCCTGTCACGGTCCGCCTCGCCAGTGGATCTTCATGGCGATCCGCGGCGGGGGTTGGTCGGGCGGTGGCGGGTGCCGTTGCTCGTCCTGTCAGTGATCGCACTGCTGGTCTGCGCTCTTTTGGGTCTACAGATTGGGGTGGCGTCGCTGTCCACGGCGCAGATCTGGCACGCGTTCACGGACTACCACCACACGGTGGCGGACATCATCGTGCGTAAGCTGCGCGAGCCGCGGACGTTCGTCGCGATCGAGGTCGGCGCGGCGTTGGCGGTCGCGGGCGCTTTGATGCAGGCACTGACGCGCAACCCACTCGCCGACCCCGGGATCCTCGGGATCAACGCCGGCGCGGCACTGACGATCGTTCTGGCGGTGTTGGTAATCGGCGTGAGCGGCCCAGACACGTACCTGTGGGCGGCGTTCCCCGGCGCGCTGGCGGGCGCAGTGCTGGTGTACGGGCTCGGGTCGGCGGGGAGGGACGGCGCGACGCCGATGAAGCTCGTCCTCGCGGGAGCGGTCGTGAGCGCGTTCATCGGTTCGATCACGTCGATGATCGTCTTCCTGAACCACGGCGCGCAGCAGGACTTACTGTACTGGTCGTTCGGAACGGTTGGCGGGCACACGATGAACGAGGTGCGGACGGTCGCGCCGACGATCACCGTCGGGCTCCTGCTCGCGGTCGGGTCCGCGCGTTCGCTGAACGTACTGGCCCTCGGCGAGGACCAGGCGCGGTCCCTCGGATTGCGGATCGTCCTGGTGCGCTCGGTGGTGGTCTTCGCGGTCGTGCTGCTGGCGGGCACCGCGGTCGCGGCAGCCGGGCCGATCGCGTTCGTAGGGTTGGCGGTCCCGAACGCTGTCCGCGCGTTGGTCGGTCCGGATTACCGGTGGATCATCGCGTTCTCGGTGATCCTCGGCCCGGTGCTGGTGCTGGTCGCAGACATCCTTGGGCGGGTTGTCTTGAGGCCATCGGAGGTGCCGACGGGGATCATGGTCGCGTTGATCGGCGCGCCCGTGTTCCTGCTGCTCGCGCGGCGCAAGCGCCTCGCGCAGCTATGAATCGCAACCTCACGATCCGGTTCGGTCGCGATGAGATCTCGCTGCGCGTGGACATCCGCACGCTGACGCTGACCGCGGTCGTTCTCGCGCTCCTCGCGGTCGCGCTGGCGGGCACGGCAGCGTTCGGGGAGATCCCGTTCTCGCTGCTCGATGTGGTCCGCGCGGTGTTCGGGCAGGGAAGCCATCTCGCGCAGTTGATCGTGCGGGAGTTTCGCCTCCCCCGCGCGCTCGAGGGGGCGCTGATCGGCGGGATGCTCGGCCTCTCCGGAGCGCTGTTCCAGCGCCTCGTGCAGAACCCTTTGGTCGCGCCGGACATCATCGGCGTCACTGAGGGCGCCGCGGTCGCCGCCGTCGCGGTGATCATCCTCGGTGCGAACCAGAACATCCTCCCGCTCGCCACGTTCGCCGGCGGCATCGCCGCAGCCACTGTGGGATTCCTGCTCTCGCTGCGTCGTGGGCTCTCGCCGTACCGGCTCGTGCTCGTCGGGATCGCGATCAACGCCTTGCTCTACGCCGTGATGGCCTTCATCCTCTCCATCCCCGCGGTCACCGAGGGCCAGATCGTCCGCCTCGCTGAAGCGCAGGACTGGCTGTACGGCAGCCTCGATAACTCGCTCTGGTCCCAGGTCAGGCTCCTGGCCCTCGTGTTCGCGATCCTCGGACCCGCCGCACTCATGCTTGGCCGAGCGCTCGACCTCCTCGCGCTCGGGGAGGACACCGCCCGATCACTCTCCCTACGCGTCGGTCCGACCCGCTCCGCGGTGGTTCTCGTCGGGGTGCTCCTAGCCGCCACTGCGGTCTCGATGGCCGGACCGATCGGATTCGTCGCGTTCATCGCCCCCCACATCGCCAGACGCATCGGCAAGAACCCGGCCAACGGATCACTCGCGCTCTCAGCCGCCGTCGGCGCGCTCCTGCTCGTCGTCGCCGACTACATCGCCAAACGCATCCTCGAACCCACCCAGCTACCAGTAGGCATCGTCACCGTCGCCCTCGGCGCCCCTTACTTCCTCGCTCTGCTCTACCGCGGCGGACGCCAGGGAAACGTGATCTGATCGCATCCCCGACAGCTGCGCTGGCCGACCGCCCGGAACACTTGCCGGCGGCGCGGCGAGCCGCTCACCTTACTGGCTGGGTTCTCGGCCACGTCGCACGCGCAGGGAGCGTCGATCTCCGCCCGTTGATGGGATCAAGTGACCCGTACCAGCCCGGATACCTCGGAAAGGGGGCTTGTCGCAGGTGTCTGGGTAAGCCCGGCGCGAGATGTCGTGAGTCGCGTGTTCCGCAATGTCTTCACGTACAGCGGTGCCCGCGCCGGCTGGAGACAAGCCGGGGACCGTAACCGTCGCGTCAGCGTTCGTGCCTGACTAAGCGCGTTGGGGGTCACTACGATTACCCGGCCGCAGCCTCGTGCTGCAAGGCTCCGACCGGGACCTATTCATCGCGGCATCATCGAACCGTCGTCGTCGTCAGTTCTCCTAGAGGGTTTGCGGGACCGGCTGTGTATATCCCGTCGGCTTGATCGTGACGAGCTTGTCTGTCCTGTCGTAGCCGAAGAACTTCGGCAGCTGCTTGCCGATGGCTCCACGTAGGAGCGCCGTGCCTGATCTCTCGATCGCGACCTGGTAGTCGCGTGAGGAGAGCAGCTTCCTTGCCGCCGATCCTTTGATGTTGGCGCAGCCGGTAGTGTGGTAGCCCTTCCCGAGCGAGAAGAGCTTGACCGTTCCCTTCGCGTTCTCGACCACAACCGAACTCGGGTGGACGCTCGAGCCTGCCGTGCTGATCGCCCAGCAGACGCGATCCGCCGTCGGTGAGACGTCGACGTCGGCTATGCCCGAGCGACTTGCTTTGTGCTTGCCGGTGCCCGTGAGCGCCGCTTCGAGGCCCGTGACTCCGAACATCTGCTGCGAAAGCTGTTCGAGCGCATCCGCATCGCCGACCGGACCGACAGCGAACCAGCCGGTGAAATAACTCTGATGAGTCCCGACGGCCGGGATCGCGGGGTAAAGAGGATCGGCTTCCACCTGGGCCTGGCTCGGCGGATACAGGGACCCCGCCACCCCAACGAACAAGACCTTTTGCGCGGTCAGATCGGGGAGCGCCTCATCGCTGAAGTTGGTGAAGTCCGATCCATTCGGGGTGCCGCCCTTGACGGATGCTTCGAGCTTCATCCCGGCGAGCTGCAGTACGCCTCCCATATCCTGGTCGCTGTTCACCAGCGAGTAGATGTCGCCGGGACCGGGAATGACCTGCGCGACCGTCGTGCCACGGGCGAAGCCCGCCATCGCGGTTTCACGTTGCTCCAGCCGCGCGATCACCTCCTGGGCGCGCTTCACGCCGTCGAAGATCGGCCCGACCTCGTTCCGCATCGCGTTCGCCCAGAAATACTGGTCCACCAGTGGCGGAGACCCTACGGGCGGGGTATCGTCGACCTCGATCGTCGGAGCGATGGTGGCGGCCTGCTGCTCCTCGGCGGACGACAAGCCAACTTCGACGATGATCAGGTCGGGCTTGAGGGACGCGATGTACTCGTAGTCTGGGGTCTCGTACTCGCCGACATTCGCGATCCCCTTCAACTCATCGCCGTTCAACTCGGGCTCACCGAGCCCGCCACCCGCTTGATAGATGCTGATTTGGGATGACGTCGAGGTGTCGGCTGACGCGATGCCGACCGGCTTCACCCCGAGCGAGAGCAACGCATCAAGATCTGGGGCGCCGATCGTGACAACCCTTTTGGGCAAGGAGGGGATGATCGTCGTCCCCCCGCCGGGATCGTGGTATGTGTACGGGAACTTCGTCTGCGCCTGCGCCACAGCCGGGACGCAAGTCATGACTGTGGCTCCCGCGAACACCGACGTGACAAGCCTGATTGCGCGTCTCATGTCGCACTCCTTCGTTCGATGATCACTGTGGTCGATTTGATGATCGCGGCGGCTGGGTCGCCGGGTTTGAGATCGAACTCGTCGGCGGTTTCGCGGGCCCATCAACGACACGACCCTGAACGGGCCGCCGGCCATGTCGACCTGGGCCATGACTCCATCCTTCTTGACCGCGAGGATCGTGCCTCGAGACGGTTAAGGCGCTGGCGTGGTGAGCGGTGGTGTTGCGCTGTCTCAGAACAACCGACAGCTTCTGGGCGGAGACGGATCGGCGTGCGTTTTTCGCCAGGATGCTCGAACGTGATCTTTGCGGCGCACTCCAAGCGCCGCAGCGTGTCCACGCTGACTCCGAGCGCAAGTGGCGAGAGCGCTGATCTTGATCAGGTCGTAAAGCGGCGGTTCTTGAGAAGTCATCTCGCACTCCGAGCCTCCTCCGCCGTCAGGCTGGTCATGCGCAGGTTCCGTGCTCCCTTCGACGTACTGAGCCACCAAGATTTCGGCTTGGCGGGCACGCTCCCCTTTGTCGCTCGGCCGTTCATTTCGTGGTGGGCGTCGCGGTGGCTGGTGCGACGTAGATCAGTTGTCCATTGCTGAGGCGGTAGACCCGCCCGACGGGAGTGCCGTGCCCCACGACCCGCTCATTCGGTTTCAGATGGAGCGGATGGGTGCCCTGGTTCTTGCTGACCTCAATCTGCGGCTGACTGGTCTGGGTGTGATGGATCAACACACTCGTGAGCTTCAAGGAGGAGAGCGCGGCGAGGAGGAAGGCGACCGCGAGCACGATCCCAAGGTCGAACAGGTTCACGAGCCCGTCGAGGGGGTCCCCGGCGCGATCCTCGCGCGCCGGGGCTCTGGGGCTGGTCTTGATCTGGCTCATGTCGTGGTCTCCGCGGCCGCGGGCAGTTGCAGCGCTGGTCCAATCGTCGGGGCCGTTTCGGTGAGGGTGGCGGCTACGTACTGGACGTCTGAGTAGTCCTGTCCATACAGCCGGTCGCGGATCAGTGAGATCGAGAACGCGAGCGCGCCGATGAGCAGGCCGGTCACGGTGACGCTGAACGCGACTTGGAGGTTGCTCGTAAGAGCGGTGACGTTCCCGTGCGCGAGTCCGGACAGGGCTGGCGAGAGTGGGATCAGGGTGCCCATCAAACCGAGCGCCGGCCCGAACCGCACGAGAATGCGCGTGCGCTCGAGGCGCTTCAGGTGACGGTATTCGTAATCCGCGAGGCGCTTTGAGATTCGCTCCTCAGCGTCGGGGAGAGGCAGCTGAAGCACGATCGTGGCGAGGACGTCAGCCATGTCGGGCGTGAGCGCGATCGCGCGCATCGCCGCGAGCGCCCCCGGGACGTCATCGGCCCGCAGCGCGTTCTGCGCGACCTTGAGCTGCCGCTCGAGACGGTCGAGCGAGCGGCGGCGGCGGCGCGCGAGGTCGACCGCGAGCGCGCCGAGCTCCGCGATCACCGCTACCAACGCGACGATCGCGAGCGTGAGCACGGGGATCCGCAGTGCCCTGGCGATCTGGGACAGCAACCGCTCCACTCCCATCAGGTGAGTTCTCCTTGGTCGGGGTCACGCCCGCCCGCGTCGGGCTCTCGCGCACGAGTGGCAGAAGAGTCGGGTGCGGCACCCGAAGTCGAGCCGATGACCGTTGCCGGGGATGTGCTCTGGTCGCGGTGGGCGGCCAGTAGCCTCGCGGGGATCGTGAGACACAGCGGCGTTCCGGTGATTGGGTCCTCGATCACGCGACAGGGGGTGTCGAACACATCTCCGATGAGCTGCTCGGTGATGACCTGTTTCGGTGCGCCCGCCGCGTGGCAGGCGCCGTCACGGAGCGCGATCACGTGATCGGCGTATCGGCACGCCTGGTTGATGTCGTGCAGCACAATCACGATCGTGCGACCTTGATCGCGGTTCAACGCGGCAATCAGGTCGAGCACCTCGCCCTGGTACGCGAGGTCGAGATACGTGGTTGGCTCGTCGAGCAGCATGATTGGCGCTTCCTGGGCGAGCGCTAGCGCGATCCATGCCCGCTGACGCTGCCCGCCCGAGAGCTCATCCACCAGCCGCGACCGCAGATCCGTGATCCCCGCCGCCCCGAGCGCACGATCCACCGCCTCCTCATCCGCCTTCGACCATTGCCGAAACAGCCGCTGGTGCGGGTAGCGCCCCCGCGCGACGAGATCCTCGACCAGGAGGCCTTGCGGTGCGAGGGGCGCCTGGCTCAGCAGCCCAAGGTTCCGCGCGAGCGTCTTGCTCGAGAGCCGGGCGATCGACTCCCCTTCGAGCAACACGCTCCCCGCGCGCGGCTTCAGCAGCCTGTCGAGACCACGGAGCAGCGTCGACTTGCCCGACCCGTTCGCGCCTATCATCGCCGTGATCTGTCCGGGCGGGATCGACAAGCTCAACCCGTCGATCACCAACGGCCCGTCATACGCCAGCGACAGCCCTTCGGTACGTAGCTCCGCCATCATCGTAGCCCCGGAGTCCCACCTCGTAGCTCAGGCAGATGCGGCACCCACGACCGACGCGGTGACCCGTAGGCCTGCAGCAGTGCCCCGCCCAGGAGCGCCACGAGCGCACCGAGCGCGATCCAGATCCGTTCCCCGATCCCTCGACCCGGAGAGGTGAGACGCCCGGCACGAGCCGGATTGGGCGCGCCGGGCCGTGCGGAAGCCGTAGGGGTGGCTCGTGCCGGCCTGACGCGAGCGCCACTCAGAGCGACCCCGGAAAGCAACGGGCCGGTAGGCCGCGGAGCTCTCTTGACAGCGGTGTGGTGCGATCCTGCCAGCTTGACCGTGGGGTTCTCGGCCGTCGTGGTGGTGGCTGCGGTGGTCGGCGTCTTGGATGCGGTCGCGGTGGTGAAAGTCGTGGTGGTGGTGGTCGTGGTCGTGCCCTTCTTAGCTGTGCTCTGCTTCCCGCCCGACCCTTTGACGCCCGCGCCGCTCGTCGGCGCCGTCTTCTTCTTCTTGGTGCCGCCGCCTCTACGGTCAGGTCCCTTCTGCGCTTTGCCGACGGTGATCGGGATCACCTTTGAGAATCCGAGCGAGTCGCCGCTCCCGGTCACTTTCAAGTAAGCGTCGTAGGTGCCGGGCGCGATGTAGGTGTGGCTTATCGGCGCTTGTGATCCGCCGCTGCCGTCGCCGAACTCCCAGGTGTAGCTCAGCGTTGTCCCCGGCGCCGCTCCGTTGACGGCAGCGGTGAAGCGCAAGGGCTTGCCGACGGCGACCTTCTGCTTGAGAGTCGAGATGCCGACTGAGAGGATCGAACCGGAGTGCAGGTAGATGAACAGCTCCTCCTGCATGACGATGAAACTCACCCCCGCGTTCGCCCTCCCGGGACCGGTGCTCGGTATCAGGACGTGAAGCCTCCCCTGGCCGTCCTGCCATAACACCGGGGGGCCGTCCGCGATCGTGGCCTGAGCGTTGGTGAGTAAGACCGAGGGGTCACCGAGCTGTTGGACCTCAGCGAACGCGAAGCTCGTCCCGGGATCGACGGAGCTGATGACCAGGCCGAGCGAGTAACCGCTGGTGACCGTAAGGGTCTGCGGAGACCCTCCCGCCGCAGCGATGTTGCTGTAGGACTGGTCTTCGACATCGGGTCCGGGGGATCCGGGAAGCTCCGAAAGCTCGTAAGCGTAGGACGCGACAGCGCCGACGGGCACGACCTCGATGACGACCTGCGTCGGCGCGGGACCGTCGGCCCGCGCCGTCGCGCAGATCGAAGCCACGAACCCGATCGTTACGACAGCGACGAGAGCGCTCCAGATGAGCCCCCGGGGAGTCGCCAGGCGCTGCCATTGAGTCGCGCGAGCGTTCACCGGGTCTCAATGATCACGGCCGTTGATTTGACGATCGCGGCGGCTTGATCGCCGGGCTTGAGGTCGAGCTCGTCCGCGGCTTCGCGGGACATCAGCGACACGATCCGGTACGGGCCGCACGCCATCTCTATCTGCGCCATCAGGCCGTCTTTCTTGACCGCGAGGATCGTGCCCTGGAGACGGTTCCGGGCGCTGCTGTGACTCGTGCTGCCGCGTTCCCGGATGAGCAAGGAGAGGTCGTGCGAGGAGATATAGCGCTGGTTGCCGCGGCGCGTGAACGCGACCCTCCCAGTCCGTTCCCAGCGGCGCAGCGTGTCCTTGCTGACGCCGAGAGCACCGGCCACGGCACCGACCCTGATCAGATCCTCGATTTGGGCTTCCTCAGCCGTCATAGCGACAGATCAGGCTGGCTGTGCGTCACGCGGCGCCGGGGTGCGATCCCGTCGCGAAGCTGCTCCCGACGGCTGTGGGGGGCCCGGCTGTCGCCGGGTTCCAACTCGGTGTCGCGAGGCCCACCGGCGTCCAGCTACGGCTCGAATCACGACTAGGCCGAGCGGTACACTCACGCACCACCGTCCGGTCTGATGGCTCTTGAGCGCGCGTCGAGGCTCTCGCTCGAGCCGCTGTAGCGCGCTGCGTGACCGGAGCGCACGGACAGACATGCCGCCTCACGTTCCCCCTTGCTGTTGTTGTGCTTCCAGATCGGACATCCGCTCCTCTTCATCGGATCACGACGGGTCGGTTCCTGATGGGCGGCCGGCCCGCCGCGGCGGGCCGGCCATCCGGACCTAGCAGACCTTGAACTTCGCTCGGAGCGTCTTGGTCACGGTCACCGTCTTCTTGTGGCCGTGCTTGGTCACCGTTCCCTTGTAGGCCACGACCACCTTCAGCGTATGCGTGCCCGCCTTCAACTTCGGCAGCTTCACGTTGAACGACACCGGGACGTGATGCTTGGTGGCGTTCGCCGTGTACGTCGTGACCTTCAGCGTCTTATTGCCTTTGCGCTCGTGCTTGGTGCGCTTGACGCCCTTACCGATGTAGAACTTGGCGCTCGAGAACTTCAGCCTCGCGCCCTTGAAGCGATTCGACTTCAACGTCACCGCGAGCCGCGTGCCCGTGGTGACGCACGCGTTCAGCGACGGAGTGGTCAGCGCGATCTCGTGGTCGCGTACCTTCGCCTTCGTCACCGCCGTCGGCGCCACCAGCCCATTCGCATACGCCGTACCGGACAACACGACCGTGAGCGGCGACTTCGGATCGTTGCTCGGCACCACGAGCGTCGAGGACAGCGACCCTACGACAATCGGCGCGAACGCGACCTGCAACGTGCAGGATGCGCCCTCCACCAGCATCGCGCCCGAGCACTTGTCGGCGGAGAGCTGGAAGTCGCTGCTGTCCCCAGGTGCGATCGGGTACACAGTCGACCCGAGCGTGATTTTCCCGATCGCGAGACCCTTCCGTGCCCGAGTTGGTGATCGTCACGGTCTCCGACTCCGTCCGGCGGACCGCGGCCGCGAACGACAGCCTGCTCGGACCGACCGCCGTGGGAGCGATCGGCGGTACCGGGAACGTCTCCTTCAGTACCTGATTGTTTTGATTGTCGCTGATGTATAGGTCACCGGCGGAGTCGAACGCAATCCCGTCCACATAGTTTGAAAACGGGCTGTCCAGTGCCGGTCCTGGAACAACCGTGCCTCTAGCGCCGGGTTCCCCGGCGATGATCGACAACTGCCCCGCTGGCGTCACCTCGTCCACCGATTCGTAGTAGATCGGGGTAGGGGTCGATCCCGTGAAGATGCCAGAGGTGGGGAAGAACACGTCGCCGGTCGTATCGACCTGGATCTCCGCCGGGTTCGCGAGTGGTTCGTCTGTCGCGGGGCCATTCTCGGTCGGCTGGGTCTGGCAGAAGCCAAAGCAGCCGGCGAGGGCCGATTCGGTTCCCGAGGGGGTGACCTGCAGTACCTGTTGTGTGTAATCATCGCCGATGTAGACGTCGCCGTTGGATTGATTGACGCCGACCCCGCTGGCCTCCAATGCGTTGTTGGAGGCAGTCGCGGAGCACGTCTGCCCCGGAGCCGAGATGCACAGCGATCCCAGGCTCTGATTGGAGCCCGTCGGGCCCACATAGGGCGGTGTCTGCCCGTCGCCAGCGAAAACTGACAGCGTCCCGGACGAACTGACCTGGTCGACGGTGTTATTGAGCCCGTCGGCGATGTACAAGTCGCCCGTCGAATCGTTGACCGCGATGTCGGCAGGATAAAAGAGGGTGGTGGTGATGCCAGTGGCCGAACACGACGCGATCAAGATTTGGTTCGGCCCCGTCCCTGTGGAGCCGCAGGGCCCAATCTCACCGGTGGGTTCCGTGCCGCCGCCCGCGACTCTCCAGATGTGCCCCGTCGTCAGGTCGACCTCCTCGACTAGCTGGTTGAACTCGTCTGCGACATAAAGGTCTTTGCCGTCCAGCGCAACCGCTGTGGGGTTGCTCAGACCAGTCGCGAGCGCGGAGCAGTCAGAACCGTCCGAGGTACACCTTGCCGGTGGTCCCGTCCCTGTCGCGTCGACAGTGCCGGCGACGATCGACAGTTGGCCCGAAGGGGTGACCTCTTCAACGACGTTGTTTCCGCCATCGGGGACGAAGAGATCGCCTGCCGAGTCAGTCGCGATCGCCCCAGGCCCGGCTATGTCGGCGCTGGTGGCCGCGCACGACGTTGCTCCAGCCGGGCACGGATCCGCTGGTGGCGTCGCCGGGGCGATGCCCGTCCCAGCAAAGATTGACAACACACCCGGCGGCTCCGCTGCGGCAGTAGAGACGAACCCGAGGCTCGCCGTGCCGAACGCCAGCGCCGTCGCCGCCACCACCACCACCACCGACGCCCTCGCACGAACCCCAAACGCCGGGCCGACCCGCACGGCGTGCCTGCGATGCGAACGGCGAAATGCTCCAGCTGGACTCCTCACGAGGATCTCCTCTCCGCCGCTAGCCGCGCGGCAGAATTCCTAGTCTGTGGTCTGTGCGTAGCCGTCGAAGCCCTATCGTCGACTTCGACGTCGCCCGCCCTTGGCGCGCTGCGTTGCCGGTCGTTCGCTTAGGCGGCCCCAGTCGGCGAGTCCCGGATCCCGCGACACTCCCGATTGCGTTCTGACCCATAAGAGTGAGCTGACCCCTACGCTGCCGGGCGTCGTTGCGCGAGGCGCTCGAGCGCGCTTTCGCGGTCCAAGGTCAGGCGGCGAGCACCGTTCCGTTCCGTTCTAAGCGAATACCCTTCGGGAAAGGCGCACACGTCGCCGGCGACATCGCCGAGATCGACCATGGCCGGGACCCCCGCGTCGAGGTCCAAACGGATTTCCGGGATCCCGGGGCCGCTCAACGTCGCGGTGCCGCACTCCACGGTCGATACGACGGCCGCCTTGCCCTTGGGCGCTACCGCGAGATGGACCGGTGCGGCGGATCCGGCGGTGCGCAGGCGCGAGATACCGAAGGCTCGCGCGATCACGTCGAGCTGCCAGTGCGCGCTGAACCAGCCGCTACGCGCGTGCATCCACCGATAGTCGAACACCCGCCCAGTGCGCACGGCAGGCAGACCGGCCAGCGGCCGTTGGCTCAGCACACGGTGCACGGGCCCAAGGTCTGGGTCATCGAGGGTCAAGAACAACGTCGGTGCCGATAGCTCGCCGACGCTCCCGGCAGTCAGTTGAACCGCTTCCTGCGCGGGCCTGTGGGCAGCGGGAGAAACAAGCTCTAGGCCCATCGCGCTGAATACTTGGCCTTCGGCCCCTAGCGTGGGCGCGAAGCCGGCGCCTAGGCCTGGAGCGAAGCCACGTCCTTCGTCAATTCCGAAGGCGGTCATGTTGAGCGCCGACACTGTCTGTCCCGCCACGTGCTCGCGCAGTGCACGCGTCCGCGCACGCCAAGAAGCCAGGAGCGGTTCCACCCGGTCCTCGACCCGTAAGGCAGTGCCGAGCTGCTCGATCCGGCCGAGGAACCCCGGAGCACCGAGCGGCCTGTCAAACAACGCGGTCGGCGCGATCTCGCAAAGATCGTCGTAGCTGCAGCGCCCGCTGGAGTGCACCTCCGAGCCCGTCCTGCCGTCCTCCGTAGACCGCAGATCGAGGATCAGATCTGGCTGTGCGGCGGCGATCAACTCGGTATTGGTTCCGTAGTAGCCGATGTCCCTGACCCGCTCCCGGATCGGAGCCTCGACCAGCTCGGACCATGGGCAGAAATAGCCGATCGTGCTCCAATCAAAGAACGACCCCGCGCCCACTGGCAGGATGCCGAGCGCGAGCAGGTTCTCACCGATGCCGATCGGCTCGGTCGCGACGATGCGGCGAGGACGGCTAGGCCGGTCGACCGGTCGACGGGTGGCCGTTACGCCCCCGTCCAAAGGATCGTCAGTCGTGACGTGAGGCTCACATCAAATCCGTGAAAGATGTCGTCCTCCATTAGCGAGCGCCCGTCGTCGACGGCCGCCATCGCCGCTTCCAAGCCCCGCAACATCGCCTTGAAGCGTCCGTGCTGCTCGCTCACGAGCTGCATCTGGCGTCGTAGGACCCCCACCCCGTCGTGATCCGGATCGTCGACCAGCGTGGCTACATCGGCGAGCGGGAAGCCGAGCTGACGCCAGACGAGAATCTCCCGTAGCCGCAGCAGCTCCGCGCGTCCGTAGAGACGGTAACCCGCGTCAGATCGAACCGTCGGCTTGAGCAGCCCGATCTCGTCGTAGTAACGGAGCGCCTTGCGCGTGACGCCCGTGAGGGCGATTACTTCCTGGACTGTCTTCATGTCGAGCGTCATCCTAAGCGTGGCCCCCCGGGCCAAGTCAAGCGGGATCGCGCCGCCAGACGCCTAGGCATTGCACCGGCAGTACGAGCGTGTCGGGTCGGCGGCGTCGATCGCTCAGGGGATCCGCGCCGCGGGCGTGGACACCTCGCGATGGCTGCGACAGCGCCGCGTGACGACGCGAGAGCTCGCAGATGCGAGATTTGCTCCCCATCGGCGCGACATGCAAGCGCCCTGAGCAGGAAAGGGAACTCGTCACGAGCCTCGTCCAACCGCCCCAACACGGGCTAAGCGCGGAAGCGAGCAGATCACGCAATGTCCGGCTCGTCACCGGGGCTCCCGTTAGCGCGAAGTCGTGGATCGTGCTACTAACGGCGCCTGGCGAGGTGGTTGTCGTGCTCTGTAAGGCCGAGCGGCGCTTCGGACACGACCAATCCGAGGAGTCGCGATCTGCCGGCTTTCCATGCGCGCCTGGGAGGAGGGGTCAGGGACGAGGGAGGGTGGCGCTCAGGTAGTCCACGAACAGCGGGTCAGTGATCGCCCACTCGTCCCGTCCGGTTCCGCGGTTCAAGATTCCGGCCGTCGCGAGTGCGTCCAGTGCCCGCCGGGCGGCCTTTGCTTCGAGGTTGCGGTACGGCGGTGTCTCGTGCGCGAGGTTGGTCAGCACGCGCAGAGCACCGGGCGCTAGCCGCCGCACGTCCAGCAGGCCGTCAGCGTGCCGCGCCCGCTCGGCCGCTAGGGCACCCCGGTACCCGCGCTCTGCCGCCGTCAGATCGAGATGGTGCGAGCCCCCCTCGACGATCGTGACGTGCGGCCTGCTGGGCGATCAACATCGTACAACGAGGATGGCCGCGGCCGCCGGCGAGGATACGTTCCAGCGCGTCTGGGTCGACGCGGACGTGATCCTCGGCAAACCGGGCGGCGAGCCCGTCGTTCCACTCACGCTCGGTGATCGGCGTCAGGTCGTGGAACCCGCCGAATCCGTACAGGGCGCGCTGACGGTTGGTGAACAGCTCGCGCATCAGGTGCTCGACGCTGCCCGCGAACAGGCACGTGACATGCGGCGAGCTCGCGAGGATCTCCCGCAGTTCCTTGAGGATCCGGTGCCCGTCGCCGCAATCGCCGTCCGTGATCTCCTGCAACTCGTCGATGAACAAGACCAGCGGCCTGCTGTCATGCTCGGCGATCCGCTCGAGCATGCGAAGCGCGCCCAGCAGCGCCGCACGAGGATCGCTCGCAGCAGAGCCGGGACGCAGCGCAACCTCGACGCCGTTCCCCAGCTCGGCCGTCGCTCTGACCGAGAGCGTGACCGCGGCGCCTTTCAGCACGGCTTCGCCGCCCGCGCGGACCCGCTCGACCAAACGCGCGAGCGGACCACGGTTCGCCAGAGTCAGCTGAGCCAAACGCTCGGCCAATGACGCTGTGCTCGTGAGCTCAAACAGGCTCACGGACACCGTGTATGCACTGCTGCCGCCGAGGCGCGCAATCGCCGCGCGGCAGACGGTGCTCTTACCTGTACGCCGCGGAGCGGCGACAATCCGATGAATCCCCCCGCGCAACTGGGCGGCGAGCTCATCGACGTCGTCGCCGCGGCCGATCATCCGCTCCGCTGCCAACGGCTCGTCGGTTGGGAACAACGCCCGGCTTGCTACGCGAACCACACTGGCGATTATGCCATAGCTCTATGGCGTCAATGCCATAAGATCGGACCGCCGCCGGCAAGCCCGCGTGGATCGGCGTCGCGGTAGACGTCGGGCAACGCGATGGCGATCCGGATCTCCTGCTCGGATTGGTGTGGGGCCAACGACGGCCGGTTGACGACATCGTGGCCCCAGGAGTAGGTGAGCGGACGCCCGCAGCCGTTGATCTTTGCGCGCCTCGTGATTGCCTACTTCGCGCTCGAGCTCGCGGCCCTGCTTGCCTGCGGAGCGCTGTGGCTGGCAAGCGGCGGTGGCCTGTTGATGGGCTCCCAGGCCTTCCAGCGGTTGCATTACCGGCTTCTGCGCTGGGTCGTGCACAGCTTTGCGGGGCGCTGGTGCGCGCTGCTCGAGATCGACGTGGCGGAAGGAGAGTCGCCCGAGGCGATCCGCGCCCTAGAGGCCGGTCGGCCGCTGCTGTTCTTCAGCCGCCGGGCCCGGGAGACACCGTCGTGTTGATCGACCTGTTGCTGACGCGCTTTGACCGGCTGCCGAGTGTCGTCTTCAAACAGAGCATCGTGATCGACCCTTGCGTCGATCTGATCGGCCAC
>Ga0302325_10000962_pt1 | contig 75555 bp, 63 predicted proteins | sample Palsa_T0_2_FD_201948 | JGI IMG/M metagenome (GOLD analysis project Ga0302325, IMG submission 201948) | Peat permafrost microbial communities from Stordalen Mire near Abisko, Sweden - Palsa_T0_2 | ecosystem: Environmental > Terrestrial > Soil > Palsa > Peat permafrost | place: Sweden: Abisko... | reverse complement strand
ACCCGCGCCCGAAACGACAAACACATCACCGCTAGAGGATTCCACCGCCACACCATGCGGTTCTTCCAACAAACCCCCAACCGGAGCCGACTTACCAAAAGAACCTATCGATTTGAATTCGGCGAGCGCCGGGGAGACACCGAGCGCGAACGATGCGCCCGACAGCGCCAGCACGGCCAGGGTTGCGGCGATCGCGCTGCGAGCGTTCATCATGCGCTCCTCCCGCGTTCGTGGTGGCGGCGCACGGCTGTGGATGTGCGCGCCCGCTTCGCCTTGTTTGTCTTCTTCTTGACCTTCGCCTTGGCGCAGCCGGTGACGGTGATCGCCGTGTTCTGGTGGATTTCCAGGCCGTTCTGGGCTTTCAAGAGGGTCGGCATCACGAGTTTCTGCCCGCAGAAGCTGTATTTGTCCTTGTCCGGGAGGTCGGTGCCGAACTCCGAGAAGGGGCCTGTTGGGATGTCCACTTCGATGCTTTCGAATGGGACGTCGGGGGTGTGGCGGAAGGTGGCGCTGGTGATCCCCGTCTTGCTGATGAACGTTTCGCCGTGCAGCGCCACGCTGACACCGTCGCCCTGAAGCACCATCACCGCTTCGGGGAACTTCGCGCCGCCGTAGGAAACGAAATACACCGGTCCGGTCAACGGGACGGGGAGCACCTGGGTGTGTACGACTACGCGGCCGATCAGCGACGCCGGCGGGCAGTCCGCGGGGTTCGCTTCGAATGTTGCCGCGAGGCATGCCTTCTGCAGCGTCGTCAGCCTCGCGGGCAACTGCTCGGGCAGGTCGAACTTTGCCTCGCTAAACCACGACTCGCTGCCCTGGGCTCCGGTGGGGTAGGCGATCTTGAAGAACAGGCTCGCCCCATCGGCTTTGGAGGAGTGCCCGGCTGTCGAGACCGCGATCTTCGGATGGAATTCAAGGCTGCGACACGAGCCGACCTGGAAGCTGCTGGAGAGCGGTGCGCTCGCGCCTTCGCTGCTGCTCGCCTCGCCGCTGAAGGACGTCGGGTCGCAGTTGGTCGGGTTGAACATGAAGGCGGGCCGGTCGATCACCGCGTCGATCGTGCGCAGGTCCGTCGGGATCCCGTCCACGATCTGCGGCAGCGGGTCGGTCGTGACCGTGATCTGGGCGGTGTGGGGGTCCACCGCGATCGACGCGCGCGTCACGATCGTGCCGAGGTTGAAGGGTCCCGCGATCACCGGAGTCACGATCGACAGGCCAAACGGGGCACCCTTATACGGTCCTGTCAGATAGATCGGCGCGGGCGGATCGCCGGGCTGCGGGACGACCAGCGGATACGGCCCCGCCCCGGCCTCCACGACCGTGTGCCCGATCTGCGACGCCGCGGGACACGTTCCCTGCGAGGCCTGTGGTTCGCCGCACAGCGGAACGCTGGAGATCATCCCCGCCAGTCCAGGCGGCGCCTTGAACTGCAGTCGTTCGATGCGCTGCTGCCCATCGCCACGCTGCAGCAGCAGCGAGAAATCGGTGAAGCCGCCTGCTTGGTCGGTCGTTGCTCCCGCGATCATCGACGGGGCAAACGGCAAGGGCTGAGACGGACACGCCGGGCTGCCGTCAGCGCCGGAGTTGATCGCGAAGGCGCTGCCCGGGAAGGTGTCGGGGACGAACGGACTGCTCCACGATGTGAAGTCCGACGCCGTGGTGTAAACGCCGCACGCCGTCGGGGTGCTGAGCGCGGCCTGCGCGCCGCCGCTGAAGGACACGCTGAAATCCGTGATCGGCACCTGCGGTATACCAGAGAACGTCGAAGTCACCTGACCGGTCACGGGATCGAGATGCACATCGCCGATCAGCTTGACGTTTACTCCATCGCCAGAGAGCCCGAACAACAGTTGGAGATTCGGTGGGTTGGACTGCAGGACATACACGTTGCCTTCCAGCTTGTCCGGTAGCAGGGGTGTCGAGGCGCTGTCCGTGCCGACTTTGGAGGCCGCCGGGCACGACGGGGCGCTTCCCGGTTCTTCGAGCGCCTCTTCAGATGGCTGGCACGCGAGCAGCCCGGTGGCCTGCCCGGGGTTAATCACCACGCCCGCGGGCAACGTCACCGTCGTGTTCTGGATATCCGAGGACATCCGACCTTCTGTCGCGGAAGTCAGACCCGGGTCTTCGGGCACCGTCACTTCGGCCGTGAGGCCCGCAGGCGTATCGGCGTGAGAGGTGTCGGGCGCGATCGCGAGCGACGGGACGAACGAAGGGGCGAAGCGAGCGAAGTGTTCGCAGCCGGTCAGGGGGGGCGTTTCGGTGCTGTCCGTGGCGGGGGCGGCATTCGGTTCCTGCCACGTGGTCGCCGAAATGCTGAACTTCAGCGGGCCGCCACAGGAGGTCGGCAGCGTCAGGAATGAGTGCGTCGCACCCGGCGGAACGCCCCACACTGTGAAGCTGTTGTAGGCGATGAATCGCTGCGTGATGTTGTAGACGTGCGCGGTGAGGCCGTACTGTTCGCTGCCGGGGCGAACGCCGATATCGACGATACCGTGGATGCCGCTGTAGTCGAAGCCAAACTCGGCTGGGACTCCGGGGGGCGGAACCAGGTTGTACACAGGGAATGTGAGTTCGAATAGACCTCTAGCCGACGTTTCGGCGAGACCCGCCGTATCTTCCCCAACCTGAGTATCGGCGGGACAAGTTGGTTCCTGTGGACTGTCGAACTGCTGGCGAGGACATTGGGGCACCGCGTCGACGTCGCCGATCATGCCCGGGGGGAGGTTGACGTTGAGATCCTTGACTTCCTTGTGACCGGGGAGTTCGACTTCGGTGAGGCCTCCCGGATTCAGCACGGTGTTGAGCTCGAAGGTGTAGGTCTCCGCGTAGGGGTGCGAGCCGGCCTGCGTGTCGGGCGTCCCGTCGGCGTTGGTGAGCGAGACTTCAAATTTCTGAAATCCGAATGACGAGGACGAGGACGCCAGCGCGGGCGACGAGCTCGCCATTACATACACAGCGAGAGGAAGAGCAAGGGCGAGATATCTCCTAGACATGCTGCCTGGCCCCGCTGGCTGACTTCTTCGCCTTTGATTTCGCTCCGTAGGACTTCTTGGCCTGCGTATCACACGCGGCTCGCTTTTGCTTCGGCTTCTTCCTGCACGCCTTCAACGCGTTCGCGAGCTTCTGCGCCCGCGTGAGGGGCTTGGCCTTCGGCTTTACCGTCAGCGGTGGCGGGGGAGGTGCGAAGTTACCGCTACCGTTGAACGTCACGCTCGGGGGAGTCGCGAACAGCGGCGGCGCGGACGGCACACCCTGACAGCCGGTGCCCGCGCACGCAGGCGGAGAGAGCGGCTGGACACCACCGACACGGGCATCGTAGAGGTCGAATACTTCGTTGCGATCCTGCGGGACGAGCTGGGCGCGGGTGGCGAGGAACACGTCATCGCCGCTCGAGCTCGCGTCGATGAGCGCGGAGATGTCGCTGCTGGTCCCGCCCGAGAGCAGGTAGACGCAGCCTTCCACCGTATGACAGCTGCCGGCGCCGTCCCGCTCCCACTCATAGACATCCTGCAGGCCGTTGGTGTCCTGGGAGACCAGCGGCTCCTCGCTATCGAAGAAGACGCGGCTACCATCTTCGGACATCCAGCGCGGCTGGTAGGTGTTCATGCTCCGGGCACCTTCACCGTAGGGCAGTGGCAGGTAGGCCGCGTGGCCTTCGTATCCCCCGGCGATCGCGGGTGGCGCTCCACTGGGGTCACACGAGACGCAATAGAGATGTTCGGTTTCGGCCTCGTAGACATACACCTCCATCAGGCCTTCGTTGGGGTAGCCGGTGAGGCTCTGGCTGGACATGAACAGGACGGCGCGGCCGTCGGGCGTCACCTGGGCGCTGCGCTGCCCAAGGCCGAGCCGCCAGTCACCGGAACTGGCGCCCTCCACCTCGACCAGTCCGGTGTTGTTATCCCCAGGCGAGAGCGTCGCGATGAAGGTGGTGACGCCGTCGTGCCAGAGATCGAGGTTGTAGCTCGTGTCGACGTAGTACACGTATTCACCGTTTTCGCTCGCGCCGAGCACCCCCAACACTTCCACGCCCGGGGTGAGGTCAGTGCTCGTTGGCGCCCCTTCGACTTCGTGCCACTCGAAGAGGTCGCCCCTAGTGAAGAAGGCCTCGGTGCCTTCGCTGTTGGCGGTCCAGAAGCGCCCGCCTTCTGAGATCAACGTGGTCTGCGTCCCGTTCTCGCGCACGTAGAGATCTTCCAGCCCCCCCACGCTGTTCACGCTGCTCCAGAAGATGCGCGACCCGTCGTCGGAGATGTCGTGGTTGAAGTCAGGCGAATCGGAGAACTCGCCGGTTTCTCGGGGAGCACCGAACGTCGCGTTCTTGTTCGGTTCGGGCGCGCCGCTGGGCAGCACGTTGACCAGGGTCAACCGGCCGGCGACAGAGTCATACAGGTTGTTCGCTTCAGCGCCGCCGTCGACGGCGTTGGAAGTCAACGCGTCGTTGGCCTCAAACAGGATGTGGCTGAAGGCGGGAACCGTGCTCGTGCCGGCGTTTGTGCCCGCATAGAGAACCGGGTTCCTCTTGCCCGCCAGCGGATCAGCGGACCCGAAATAACCAACTTCAATAGAATCACCGGGAGGTCGGTTCGGCGGCTTCGTAGTGAAGAGCGGATGGTAGGCCCCATCGTCGTTGGTGCGCGAGTACAGGACGTCGTAGGCGGACAGTTCTTCGGGCACGCCCGCCCCGGGCAGGATTTCACCCGAGTCGAGGATCCCCAGCGAGAGATCGCTCGAGAACGCCTGATAGATCGGTGCGTGGAGGCCCGGTGGCTGGATGTCGTGCGAGGTCCAGCCACCCGCCGGGGAGCGCGTGGCCAGGTAGCTGTTGCCCGTCGAGTCGCCGATAGCTCCGTTGCCTTCCGCGGACGGATCGCCCACGTAGGCCATCGCGTCGCCATCGGCCGAAGCTCGAAACGGCACAGCCGTGTTGATGGCATCGCCTTTGGGGCCGGTCCCTGGGTCGGGCACGTAGACGTTGCCATCCTCATTTTTGACGGGAGAAACCATTTCGTACGCTCGGCAGTCCGGGAGGCTCGCCGAGAGGCCCGAGCGAGAGGCGGCGTTGGGGCAGACTTCGGCGTGAGCACCAGACGCTGAAACCATTGCCAAGACGAACAGTGAAACGATCAAACCCAGGATTTGGGTAATGGAGCGGGGGAGGCGTGCCGCGTCGGCCATCCATGCTCGCTCTGGGGCTGATCGTGCTACTCGCTCCCTCATTCCACCTCTCCTCTCCCCATCTCTCCGACTCCCGCTGTGGTCGCCAGGCGCTCCGTCACGCACACAGCGGTATATAAGCACATTGCTTCTACACGGCGCAAGTAAGAACAAAGGCCGAGTGTCCTTCCGGATGTCGAACATCGACGTACTGGAACGCCGTGCGTTTCCTCGAATCTAGCCAACCAGCCTGCGCCCGGATACTTCCTGTGCCGTGTGATGCCGGCTGCTTGAACACAGTGGACACGGTGTTTGAGACTTCTCGTGGGAGGACCGTTTGGGCTGCCTAAAGATGTGGTCTCGGAGGTGCGCTTGACGCGCGTGTTGAGGGGTGCCGTGCCCACCGAGAGTCGCGGCGAGAGCCTTGCCCCGCGGGTCCGGCTAGGGTTGTGGCTCCGTGGTGGGTGAGCCGAGCAGCCGGTCGTCTTTGCGCTCCAGCGCGCAGCTGGTGCCTACGACACTGCTGTCCGAAGGGCAGGCCGGCTCGGGGCCGCGTCAGCTGCTGTTGGGGGCGATGGTCAGCGTCGTGGCGCGCAGGGGCTACCAGCAGAGCACGGTCAAGGACGTGCTCTCCCAGGCCGGCTGCTCGCGCTCGACCTTCTACGCGCAGTTCGCCGACATGGAGGACTGCCTGGGAACCCTGCTGTCGGTGCTCACCGACGAGCTGTTCGCAAAGGTGCAGAGCGCCGTGGAGAGCGCCCCGCCGGCCGACGCACACAAGGCGGCAGCGCGAGCGCTGTTGGACTTCGGCCATGAGCACGAGGCGCCAGCCCGCGTGCTGTTCTGCGAATCGCTCGCCGGGGGAGCGCGCTCGATGGACAGCCGCGACGCGCTGATCGATGAGATCGCCGGGCTCGTGGAGAGCCGCCTGCAAAGCCGGGCGAACGACGCTGCCACGTTCGACATCCCCGGCAACGCAGCGATCGGCACGGTGTTTCGCGTGCTCGCCAATCGGATGCGCCGCGCCGCGACCGACTGGCACGAGCTGAAGGAGGCGGTGCTGACCTGGCTGGATGCCTACGCGACAACCGATCCTCACGGTCACTCGCAACGCATCCAGGCTCTTGCAGAGCAAGGAGGGCTCCCGCGCATACGACTCACGCCGGCTACGCCGCCGCCGCCCGTGCGCCTGGGCAGCCACGGCACGAGCGCGAGCGACCGCTCTCGCAACCAGCGCGAGCGGATCCTCTTCGCCTGCGCGCAATGCTGCTACGAGCACGGCTACGCGCGGATGACGGTCGCGGACATTGTCACCAGAGCTGCGGTCTCCCGGACCGTCTTCTACGAGCACTTCCGCGACAAGCAACACGTCGCGCCTGCGATGTTGGAGCAGGGGTTCGAGCTGACGATGACAAACGCCGCGCGCGGATACTTCGCCCAGAAGTCCTGGCCGGAGGGCATCTGGGCCTGCGCGCGCGCGCTTTGCGAGACGTATGCCACACATCCCTCCCAGCTACATAGCTGCTTCGTCGAATACGCGGCCATGGGACCTCCTGCCGTCCAGCTCACGCACGACCGGCTGATGGCCTTCTCGCTGATGCTCGAAGCCGGCTACCACCAGCGGCCGCAGGCCGAGGAGCTTCCACGCACCGTCTCGGAGCTCGTGGTCAGCCTGATATTCGAGCTGGCCTACCGCGAGACGCGCCGCCGCAAGCCACCGGACAGGTTCTATGAACTGCTCCCCCTTCTGAACTACCTGGCGATCGCACCGTTCATCGGACTGCCTGCGGCAAGCAGCTTCGTGCACACCAAGGTTCAGGAGCTGAAGGGGGAGAGGGAGGTCGGAGGGTGAGTTCGAGCTCACCGAGCTGGGAACGCCGCTCGACGATCAAACCCGGCCGACGCCCGGCAGCGCGGCGGGCGCGCCGTACGCGGTCAGGCAACGCGGCAGATCCACCCCGCCGTCCACGCGCTGCCCGTTCTCCAGCAGGGCCACGATCGTGCGCCCGACCGCCACGGCCGTGCCGTTGAGCGTGTGCACAACCTGGGTGCGCTTGCCAGCACGAGCGCGGATGTTCAGACGCCTCGCCTGATAGTCGGTGGTGTTCGAGCACGACGTCAGCTCGCGGTAGCGCCCCTGGCCGGGCAGCCACGCCTCGCAGTCGTACTTCTTCGCCGCCGAGCTGCCGAGGTCGGTGACCGCGATGTTGACCACGCGGTAGGGCAGCTCGAGCTCGCTCAGGATCTCCTCCTCGAGCGCGAGGATCGACTCGTGCTCGGCGGGCGACTGCTCGGGCGCGACGAAGCTGAACATCTCGACCTTGTCGAACTGGTGCACGCGGAAGATCCCGCGGGTGTCCCTGCCGGCCGCTCCCGCCTCACGCCGAAAGCACGGAGAGAAGCCCGCGTAGCGACGCGGCAGGCGTTCTGCGTCGAGGATCTCCCCGTCGTGCAGCGACGCCAGCGCCACCTCGGAGGTGCCGACGAGGTACAGCTCGTCCTCGGGCAGGCGGTAGATCTGCTGCTCGGTGTCCGGCAGGAAGCCCGTCCCGTACAGCGCGCGCTCGCGTACCAGCACCGGCGGCACGACCGGCTCGAACCCCGCGCCGCGGAGCTTCTCCAGCGCCCAGCGCACGAGCGCCAGCTCGAGCATCACCAGATCACCTTTCAGGTAGGCAAAGCGCGTGCCCGAGAGCCTGGCCGCGCGCTCGGTGTCGATCATCTCGCCCGCCAGCTCCAAATGATCGCGCGCCGGGAAGTCGAGCTCGCGCACGCTGCCCACCTCCCGCACCAGCTCGTCCTCGGGACCGGGAGCGGCGCTCGGGTCAGGCAGGTTGGGCAGCGGCGCGAGCAGCGCGTCAAGCTGCTCCTTAGCCGCGCGCGCCTGCTCCGTCAACTCCTTGACCTCGGCGCTCAGGTCCTTCATGCGCGCCAACGCGTCGCTGACATCCTCCCCCGCCCGCTTGCCCGCGGCTATCCCCTCGGACTCCGTGCGCTGTGTTGCCCGCAGGCTCTCGGCCGAGGTCGTGGCAGCCCGCCACTCCTCGTCCTTGGCAACGATCTCATCAACGACCGCGGAAAGGCGCGGATCGCGCCGCGCCAGCGCTTCGCGAACGCGTTTAGGGTCCTCGCGGATCAGCTTGAGGTCGAGCACGCCCGCAGCCTACCTCCCGCGCCGCCATCCGCAGTCCCGTGCTCAGCCAGAGCTATTTCGTGGACAGCGTGATGTTCACGGACGGCACCTTTTCGGCCTCCAGCCCAGAGTACTTCGCGAGGAATTCGGCGACATCGTGCGCATCCTGGCCGACGACAACGTTCTCGGGCATGATCGCGCCGGAGAAGCCGCCGTTGCGGATCGCGTACAGCACCTGTTCGACGTTCTCCTTGCGGATGTTGAAGTTGGGTCCGTTGGTCTTGACGCGGTTGGAGATGACCGTGGCGGAGCCCTCGGCGCCGACGACCGCCAGCGTGTGACAGCCCGAGCAGTGGTCGAGGAACAGCACCGCCCCCTTGTGGTACGGGCTGGTCTTGGCGACCTTGATTTCCTGCGACCCGCACGCGCCCAGCAACACGGCGCAGGCGAGCAGGGCCATCGTCGTGGCTGCGGCCTTCATGCGCCGGGAATATATAGCTCCGCGCGGGTTCCCGGCCGACGTCGCTCCACACGCGCCACTCGTCGGTCGACCCGCGAGCGTGTCTGCCGGCGCACTCAGAAGCCGTGGGCGGTGCCGGCGGCGCGCAGCGCGAGGAACACCACGACCAGCGCCGACAGCGCCATCACGCCCACCTCGCGCCGCACGATCGCGGCGACCACGTCCTGCTGCTCGGACTCCGCCAGCGCGCCCACCGCGCCTGCGTCCTCCAGGCCACGCTGGTCGAGGATCGTCTGCGCGGAGGCGACGCGCAGCTGCTCGGCAACGAACGCGACGGCGAGCGGCACCAGCGCGTACAAGTAGAAGAGGCGTTCGCTTGAGTAGTCGCCGGCAGCGGCCAGCGACCCGACGGCGACGGCGAGTGTCAGGGCGGAGCCCTGACCGAAGCGCAGCAGCACCCAGAACGCGCGCACGGCCCCGCTGGCGGACTCGCGGGCGGGGCCCGCGACGCCCCAATACCAGACCGCCGCTCCGACCCCGCCGGAGACCGCGTTGAGCGCCGCCACCGCCAGCGCGCCCGCCACCACCGCCTGGTTCACAGTGTCGATTTCGAGCCGATTGCCACTATGTAACAGGCTGGCACAAGCAGTGATATAACAGCGCACGGTGCTGCGCACATACCTCCCGGCGATCGTCTTTCTGGTGCTCGGTGGCGCCGTCGGCGGCGCCTTCGCCGTGCTCAACTCATTCATCGGGCCCCGCCGCGCAACCCCCCATAAGCAGGACCCGTACGAGTGCGGCTTGCCGTCGGAGATCAAGCAGGGCCTGCGCTTCGGGATCAGCTTCTACCTGATCGCGATGCTGTTCATCCTGTTCGACATCGAGGTGGTCTTCCTGTACCCGATCGCCGTCGAGCTGCGCGCCTACGGCAGCTTCGCGCTGGCCGAGACGATCGTGTTCATCGCGCTGCTGTTTGTGGCATTCGTCTACGTCTGGCGCAGGGGAGCGTTGGAGTGGAAGTGAAGCGCGAGCCGCTGGGGCCCGGGGGCCGTGGTTCGCCCACGTCCGGCCTCGGCGGCGCGCCCCTTCGCATAGAGCGGCTGAACACCGAGCAGATGCTGCGGGGCGGCGAGATCGAGGGGCCCAACCAGGCGGCGCATCTGAAGGGCACGGAGCTCGAGCGCTACGTGCAGGAGCGCGTGTTGACGACCACGCTGGATAGCGCCGTGGCGTGGGCACGCTCGAACTCGTTCTTCCCACTCGCCTTCGGGCTTGCGTGCTGCGCGATGGAGCAGTTCCACGCCGCCGGCCCACGCATGGACATCGCGCGGTTCGGGTTCGAGGCGTTCCGCGCTTCCCCACGCCAAGCCGACCTGATCATCCTCGCGGGACGGGTGTCGATCAAGATGGCGCCCATCATTCGCAGGCTCTACGACCAGATGCTCGAGCCCAAGTGGGCGATCTCGATGGGCGCGTGCTGCAGCTCGATGGGCGTCTTCAACAACTACGCGCTCGTGCCTTCGGACAAGTTCATGCCGATCGACGTGCACGTGCCGGGCTGCCCGCCGCGCCCGGAGGCGCTGATGCACGGCGTGCTCAAGCTGCGCAAGCTGGTGCAGGATGATCCCGACATGGGCTGGCGCGAGCGCTATGACGCGGTGGGCACCGAGGAGAGCCCCTAGATGCCCGATGCCACGGGCTTGGAGCTGCTCGCCCAGGAGCTTGGCGACGCGGCGCTTGAGACCGTGTACTTCCGCAACCGCGCGACGGTGCTCGTCGAGCCGACGCGGATCCGCGGGGTCCTCGCAGCCCTGCGCGAGAAGGGATACACGTTCCTGGCGAGCCTGCACGGCGTCGACCACTACCCCGAGGAGCCGCGACTGGGCGTGATCTACGAGCTGCTGGACATGAACCGGGTCGACCGGATAACGGTCAAGCTGCGCGTGCCGATCGACGAGCCGACCGTGGAGTCGGTGACCGCCGACACTCCCGAGGGCGAGGGTTGGCCGACGGCCAACCATCAAGAGCGCGAGGTGTACGACATGTTCGGCATCGTGTTCGAGGGGCATCCCGACCTGCGACGGATCCTGATGCCCGAGGACTACGAGGGACATCCCCAGCGGCGCGACTTCCCGCTGGGCGGCGAACCGGTGATATTCACCCGCGACGAGGCCGGCTGGCTGGAGTCGCGCACCGAAGAGGGCACAGGCGAGTGAGCCCGACCGCATCGTCCCCGAAGGGGGAGAACCAGATGCTCTCCGACTACCGCCGGCGCGAGCAGAGCATCACGCTCTCTCCGCTCGAGCAGCAGCACGATCCCGATAGCGGAGAGCGCGACGAGCTGCTGACGCTGAACTTCGGCCCCCACCACCCGGCCACGCACGGCGTGCTGCGACTGCTGGTGACGCTACAAGGGGAGGTCGTGCGGGATATCAAACCGATCATCGGATACGTCCACACCGGCATCGAGAAGACCGCCGAGGACAAGGCCTACTGGAAGGTGATCCCGATCGTCGAGCGGATGGACTACCTGTCCTACTACTTCAACGCGATGGCGTTCTGCGGCGCGGTGGAGACGCTGGCCGAGGTGGAGGTCCCCAGGCGAGCCCAGTACCTGCGCGTGATTCACCTCGAGCTCAACCGCATCGCCTCCCACCTGATCTGGCTCGGCACCAGCGCGCTCGACCTCGGCGCCGTCTCGATCTTCTTGTACTGCCTGCGCGAGCGCGAAATGATCCTCGATCTGTTCGAGATGTCCTCCGGACAGCGCATGCACACCCGCTACTTCCAGGTGGGCGGCGTGATCGAGGACATCCCCGCCGGGTTCGAGCCGAAGCTGCGGGAGTTCCTGAAGGTGATGCCCGAGCGGGCCGACGAGTACGGCGCGATCCTGAACTCCAACGAGATCGTGCTGCAGCGCCTGCGCGGCACCTGCCCGCTGGACGCGCAGACGCTGCTCGGCCTCGGCGTCAGCGGGCCCCTGCTGCGAGCGGCCGGCAACCCGTGGGACCTGCGTAAGGCGGACCCGTACAGCTCCTACGACGAGTTCGAGTTCAAGATCCCGGTTGGCACGGTCGGTGACAACTACGACCGCTTCGCCGTGCGGCTGGCCGAGATCTACGAGTCGGTGCACATCATCGAGCAGGCGCTGGACGGGCTGCCCGAGGGACCGCACATCACCGAGGACCGCAAGATCGCGCTGCCGCCGCGGCACGAGCTCGCCACCTCGATGGAGGCGCTGATCCACCACTTCAAGCTCGTCACCGAGGGCATGCGCGTGCCCCCGGGAGAGGTGTACTTCCCGCTCGAGTCCCCCCGCGGCGAGCTCGGCTGCTACGTCCGCTCGGACGGCTCGTCCAAGCCGGCGCGCGTGCACATGCGCGACCCGAGCTTCGTCAACCTCCAGGCGCTCGCGCCGATGGCCCGGGGCAGCTACATCGCAGACATGATCGCAACGACCGCGATGCTCGATCCGATCCTGGGGGGTATCGACCGATGACCGCCGTTCGCCGCTTCGAGCATGACCGATCGAAGATCGGCCAACACGTGCCCGGCTGGGATCAGCCGGCCGATCTCGAGAAGGAGCCCGCGGAGGTTCCCGACCCGGCGACCACGCCGGTGCCAGAGGATCTGCGGGCGCAGATCGAGGCGCACATGGCCAACTACCCCGACCGACGCTCCGCAACGTTGCCGGCACTCGCGGCAGCTCAGCGCGTGCACGGCTGGTGCTCGCCCGAGGCGATCGAGCAGGTTGCCTGCGTGATGCGCGTCACCCCCGCCTACCTCGATTCCGTTGCGACCTTCTACGACATGCTCGAGACCTCGCCGGTCGGACGCCACAGCGTGTACGTGTGCACCAACATCTCCTGCTCGCTGTGCGGCGCCGACGAGCTGTACGAGGCGATGCTGGCTGCCGTCGAGGACAGCCCGGATGTCAACGTGCGCTCGTTCGAGTGCCTCGGCGCGTGCGACATCGCGCCAATGGCGTCCGTCGACGGCGTCTACGTCGGACCGCTGACGCCGTCGGACGTGCCCCAGCTGCTGGAGGACCTGCGCGCCGAGCGACCGATCCTCCCCGACAAGCAGCTCGCGCGGCGACTCGTCGCCGACCCGCGTGCCAACAGCAGCGAGTTCCCGCTGCACCCGATCGAGGGAGGGCGATGAGCGCCGCCGCCGGGTCTCCCATGCTCCTGTTCACCGACATCGACGAGCCGGGGCTGAGCACGCTGGAGGTGTACGAGCGCCGCGGCGGCTACCTGTCGCTGCGCAAGGCACTGACGATGACGCCCGAAGAGGTGCTCGAGCAGCTCAAAATGTCGGGGCTGCGCGGACGCGGCGGCGCGGGCTTCGCGATGGGCACGAAGGTCTCATTCCTGCCGAAAGGCTCGATGGACAAGTACCTCGTGTGCAACGCCGACGAGTCCGAGCCGGGCACGTTCAAGGACCGCGAGCTGATGCAGAAGACGCCGCACTCGCTGATCGAGGGAATCGTCATCGCCGCGTTCGCCGCCGGCACCAATCGAGCGTTCATCTACATCCGCGGCGAGTACCAGCTGCAGGCCGACATCCTCGATGCGGCGCTTCACGAAGCGCATTCCGCCGGTTACGTCGGCGAGAACATCCTCGACTCCGGCCTGTCGCTGTCGCTGGTGGTGCACCGCGGAGCGGGCGCGTACATCTGCGGCGAGGAGACCGGCCTGCTCGACTCGCTGGAGGGAAAGCGTGGCAACCCGCGCCTGAAGCCACCGTTCCCCGCCATCCAGGGCCTCTACCAGGGCCCCACGCTGATCAACAACGTCGAGACGCTCTCGACGGTGCCGTCGATCATCCAGATGAGCGGCGAGGAGTACGCCAAGCTCGGCGTCGAGACCTCGACCGGCACCAAGCTCGTGTCGGTCTCCGGGCACGTCAAGCGCCCCGGCAACTACGAGGTCGAGCTCGGCGTCCCCTCACGCGAGATCATCTACGGACTCGCCGGCGGGCCCCCGGACGGGCGCGAGGTCAAGTGCTGGTTCCCGGGCGGCAGCTCATCGCCGGTGCTCAAGGGCGAGGACCTGGACGTCCCCTACGACTTCGACTCGCTCGCCAAAGCCGGCTCCATGCTCGGCTCAGGCGCGATCATCGTCGTCGACGACTCCACGCCGATCCTCGACGTCGCGATGAAGACCGCCAAGTTCTACCGCCATGAGTCCTGCGGCAAGTGCACGCCCTGCCGCGAGGGCACCAACTGGACGGTCAAGATGCTCGAACGCATCGACGCCGGCGAGGCCACGCCGATGGACCTCGACATCATGGCCTCCGTGCAGGAGCACATCATCGGCAACTGCCTGTGCGTGCTCGGCGACGCCATGGCGATGCCGATCGGTTCGATGATCGCGAAGTTCCGCGACGAGTTCGAAGCGCACATGGAGGAGCGCCGCCTAGCCCATGCCTAGACCCGAGCCGCGAATCATCACCTTCACGATCGACGGCCGCGACGTGCGGGTGCCCGAGAACACGATGCTCGTCGACGCCGCCAAGCACGGCGACGTCGAGATCCCGGTGTTCTGCTACGAGCCCAAGCTCGGCAACCCGGTCGGCGCGTGCCGCATGTGCCTCGTCGAGATAGAGGGCATCCCCAAGCTGCAGACCGGCTGCTCCACGCCCGTCAAGGACGGCATGGTCGTCTACACCGAAACCGAGCGCGTGAAGACCGCGCAGCAGTCCGTCGTCGAGTTCCTGCTCATCAACCACCCGCTCGACTGCCCCGTCTGCGACAAGGGCGGCGAGTGTCCGCTGCAGGACATCACCTTCGGCTGGGGGGGCGGCATCTCGCGCTTCATCGAGCCCAAGCGCCACTTCGTCAAGCCGCTGGAGCTCTCGCCGCTGATCGCAATCGACCGCGAGCGCTGCATCCTCTGCTACCGCTGTGTGCGCTTCTCCCAGGAGGTCGCCGAGGACTACCAGCTGGTGCTGCTGGAGCGCGGCGCGCACTCCTATGTCTCCACCTTCGACGGCCACCCCTACGTCGCGCCTTTCAGCGGCAACATCATCGAGCTGTGCCCCGTCGGTGCCCTGACCTCGCGCCCCTACCGCTTCCGCGCGCGTCCGTGGGACATCGAGGGAGCCGGAACAGTGTGCACGCTGTGCCCCGCCCACTGCAACGTGACCGTCACCGTCCGCGACGAGCGCGCGCTGCGCGTGCTCCAGCGCGACAACGTCGAGGTCGACGACGGCTGGCTGTGCGACAAGGGACGCTTCGCCTACCAGTCCTTCCACGTCGAGGAGCGCGTGACCGAGCCGCTCGTGCGCGACGGCGGCCAGCTGCGCCCCGTCTCGTGGGAGCGCGCGCTGGCGCAGGCGGCGTCGGGGCTCGAGCGCGCGGGCGCGCACACGGGAGCGATCGCCGCCGGCGCCAGCACCAACGAGGAGGGGCTGTTGCTCTCGCGCCTGATGCGCGAGGGGCTGGGATCGCCTCACATCGACTCCCGCCGCGCGGACGCGCTGCCCGTGGATCTGCACCGTGCGCTCGGGCAGCCGCATCTGCAGGCCAAGGTCAGCGACCTCGAGTTCGCCCACGCTGTGCTGGTGCTCGACGCCGAGCCCGTCAACGATGCGCCGATCCTCGACCTGCGCCTGCGCAAGGGAGTGCGCCACCGCGGACTGAAGCTCGCGATCGCCTCGCCGCACGCCAGCCTGCTCGACGCGAGCGCCGCCCTATCCGTGCGCTACGCGCTTGGAGCCGGCGCCGCGTTCGCCGCGGCGCTCGCCGCCGCCCTCGCCGGCGAGTCGGACGTGGAGCGGCTGGCGCACGAGGCGGGCGCCGAGCCCGGCGCGGTGCACGAGCTGGCGGCGCTGCTGAGGTCGGACGGCGCCGAGGATTCCCCCGCGGCGAGCGAGGATGGCGACGGGGCCGCTCGTGAGGTCGTGATCCTGTGGGGCGAGCGGCTCACCGCCGGCCCGAACGGCGCCGACGGCGCGCGGGCGCTGCTCGCCGTCGCCGACTCGCTCGGCATGGCCGGCACGGACGGCGCGGGGCTGCTGGAAGTGCCCGCGTTCGCCAACGGACGCGGCCTGCGCGAGGCTGGCGTGCTGCCGGACGCCGGTCCCGGCCTCTCCCACGCCCCCGCCGCGGCGCGCGACGCACGCGCGATCGCCGAGGGACTCGCCGCGGGCGAGCTGAGCGCGCTGTACCTGCTCCACTGCGACCCGCTGCGCGACCTGCCCCACGGCGAGCTGTGGGAGCGTGCGCTCGCCGGCGCGAGCACCGTGGTCGCGCACGCCTCGTTCTTGACCGACGCCATCCGCGAGCACGCCGACGTGGTGTTCCCGGCCGAGGCCTACGCAGAGAAGGAGGGCACGATCGTCCATCCCGACGGGCGCTTGCAGCGTCTGCGCCCCGCGATCGCGCGAGCGGGCGCGGTGCGCGCCGAGTGGCAGGTGATCGCCGAGCTCGCCCTGCGCGTCGGCCTCGACCTGGACGTGCTCAGCGGCCAGATGGCCTCGGCCAAGCTGTTCGATGCGGTGCCCTTCTACGCGGGACTGACGCTCGAGCAGATCGGCGGCCGGGGCGTACGCTGGCAGGAGCGTGAGGCCGCCAGCGCGTTCCCGCTCGCCGATGCCCTCGCCGCGCCGGAGGCTCTCGACGACGAGCTCGAGACGCCAGCCCAGGACGCCGCCGACCTCGCCGGCTGGCGCTCGGTGTGGGACGCGCCCGAGGTCGAGTACTCGCCCGCCCTGGAGTTCCTGTTCCCTCGTCCGCAGGCGGCGCTGCCATTGTCATACAGCGGCGGTGAGCGGACATGACCACGATCGCGATCGTCGGCTACTACGAAGCGTGGTGGGTCCAGATTCTGAAGGCGATCGTGATCTTCGCCGTCGGCCTTCAGCTGGTGCCGGTGGTGCTGATTGCCGAGCGCAAGCTGCTGGGGAGGTTCCAGAGTCGCTACGGCCCCAACCGCGTCGGCCCCTACGGGGCGCTGCAGCCGCTCGCGGACATCCTCAAGCTGCTCACCAAGGAGCAGTTCCGCCCAACCAGCTCGATCGGCTTCCTGTTCGCGTTCGCCCCGCTGATCTCGATCCTGACCGCCGTCGCCGCCTTCGCGATCATCCCCTTCGGCAACGTCCAGCACATCTTCGGCGAACGCGTCGGCCTATACGGCGTCGATGTGTCCGTCGGGCCGCTGTACCTGTTCGCGTTCGGCGCGATCGCCTTCTACGGGATCATGATCGGCGGCTGGTCCTCGGGCTCCAAGTACTCGTTCCTCGGCGCGATGCGCGGCGCCGCGCAGCTGATCTCCTACGAGGTCTCCCAGGGCCTGGCGCTGGTCGGGGTGATCTTCACCGCGCAGACGCTGTCGCTGACCGGCATCGTCACGGCTCAGAAAGGCATGTGGTACATCGTGCCGCAGTTCTTCGGCTTCCTGATCTTCCTCACCGCCAGCTTCGCCGAGACCAACCGCGCGCCGTTCGACCTGACGGAGGCAGACGCCGAGCTGGTCGGCGGCTACAACACCGAGTACGGCGGCGGGCGCTTCGCCTCCTACTACTTCGCTGAGTACCTCAACGTGCTCGTCGTCTCTGGCATCGTCACGACCGTGTTCCTCGGCGGCTGGCTGATGCCGTTCGGCATCCACCCGCCCGGCTGGGTCGACCCGTTCGTGGTGCTGTTCAAGATGTCGCTGTTCACGTTCCTGTTCATCTGGGTGCGCGCCACGCTGCCACGCCTGCGCTATGACCAGCTGATGAGCTTCGGCTGGAAGGTGCTGCTGCCGCTCGCCACGCTCAACGCGCTCGTCACAGCCGTGCTCGTGGTGGTGACTCACTGATGTGGAGCCCGGGAGATGACGTGATCGAGGTCAAGCGCACCCCCGCGCCCGGCGCGGCGCGGGGCACCTGGCGTACGTTCCGAGAGACGGTGCGTGGCCTCTTGACCACCTTCGGGCGCTTCACCGAACACCCGGTCACGGTGCAGTACCCGGAGGAGAAGACGCCCGTGTACCCGCGCTTCCGCGGCCGGCATAAGCTGCACCGCTTCGAGGACACCGGCTTGGAGAAGTGCGTCGGCTGCTCGCTGTGCGCCGCCGCGTGCCCCGCCGACTGCATCCGCGTGGTCGCCGCCGAGAACACCCCCTCCAACCGCGTCTCCGCCGGCGAGCGCTACGCCGCCGTCTACGAGATCAACCTGTCTCGCTGCATCTTCTGCGGCTACTGCGAGGTCGCCTGCCCGTTCGACGCGATCACGATGGGACACGACTACGAGCTCTCCGACTACGACCGCAGCGACCTGATCTTCACCAAGGAGATGCTGCTGGCCGAGCCGCTCGAGCGGACGCCGCTCAGGAATGAGGGGGAGTGAGCGGGCTCCGCGCACATTCTCGACGGACGCAGGCAGGATGAGCGCAGTTCTTTTCTTCATCGCCGCCATCGGCGTGATCGCTGGCGCCGTCGGCGTGGTCGTGCTGCGAAATCCGTTCTATAGCGTGCTCGCGCTGGTCTGTCATCTGATCTTCCTGGCGGTGCTGTTCCTGCTGCTGCGCGCGGAGTTCGTCGCGGCGGTGCAGGTCGTCGTATATGCGGGCGCGGTGATGGTGCTTTATGTGTTCGTGGTCGCGTACGTCGGCGGCGAGGGGACCACGATCGGCGAGCGCCTACGTGGGGCTGGGAACGGAGCGCCACCCGGCGGGTCGGCGCTGCGCCTGGGGGGCGCGATCCTCGGCGGCGCGCTGCTGGTCGAGCTTATGATCGCGCTGCTCGGCACGGGCCTTGAGGCGACCAGCGGCTATGGCGCGGGCTACGTCTCCGGTCCGCGGACATACGGCACGCCCGCGTTCATCGGCAAGCTGCTGCTCACGCGCTTCCTGCTCGCCTTCGAGCTCGCCTCCTTCCTGCTGCTGATCGCCGCCGTCGGCGGTGTCGTGCTCGCCTGCCGTCGCGGTGGCCTGGAGGAGGAGGACGACCGCGCCACGCTCACGCCGCTCGACCTGCTGCGCCCGCGCGGTACCGGCACCACCGCCGAGGGGGTCGGCAGCAGCGCGCTGTCCGCGCGCGGACTGGAGAGCGGATCGAGGTACGGCTCGTGAGCATCGCCTGGTATCTGGCCGTGTCCGCGATCGTGTTCTCGCTCGGCGCGCTCGGCGTGATGACGCGGCGCAACCCGCTCGTCGTGCTGCTGTGCCTGGAGCTGATGCTCAACGGCGGCAACCTCGCGCTGATCGCTTTCTCGCGAATGTGGGGCAACGGTGACGGGCAGATCCTCGCGATCGTCGTCATGACCGTCGCCGCCTGCGAGGTCTGCATCGGCCTCGGCATGATCGTCGCCATCTATCGCCGCCACCTGCCGATCGACGTCGACGAGCTGCGGGAGCTTCAGGGCTGATGCGCGAGGGTCGCACGTGAGCACGACCACATGGGGGTGGCTGGTCTTGGCGTTCCCGCTCGCGGGCACGCTCGCGACCGCGCTTGGCTTTCGGCGATTGCCGGGCCGTTCCGCCGGCTGGATCGGCACGGGCGCGATCTTCCTCGCGTTCGTGTGCGCGCTCGGCGCGCTGATCTCGATCCAGGGCCACGTGCCGGCGCACCGCGAGCTGACCTCCTCGCTGTGGAGCTATGCGTCCACGACGGGCATCGACGCGCAGATGTCGATCCTCGTCGACCCGCTGTCGGTGTTCATGATCCTCGTCGTCAGCGGTGTCTCCACGCTGATCCACCTGTACTCGATCTCCTACATGGAGAAGGACCGCGGCTTCGTGCGCTACTTCTCCTACCTCAACTTCTTCGTCTTCTCGATGCTGCTGCTGGTGCTCGCCGGCAACTTCCTGCTGTTGATCGTCGGCTGGGCGTTCGTCGGCGCCGCCTCATACCTGCTGATCTCCTTCTGGTACCGGCGCACGACCGCCACTACGGCGGGGATCAAGGCGTTCGTGATCAACGTCGTCGGCGACGCCGGGCTCGTGCTGGGCACGTACTTCATCTTCAAGCACACCGGCACGCTCGACTTCCTCAAGACGTTCCACGCCGTCGAATCGCCTGTCCACCCCGCGTTCGGGCACGGCAAGGACAGCGGCGACCTCGTCGCCGGCTGTGTGCTGCTGCTCGTCGGCGCGTTCGCCAAGTCCGCGCAGATCCCGCTGCACACGTGGCTGCCCGACGCGATGGAGGGACCCACGCCGGTCAGCTCGCTGATCCACGCCGCGACGATGGTCACCGCCGGCGTGTACCTGATCGCGCGCATGCACCCGCTGTTCGAACGCGCACCCGCCGCGCAAGACGTCGGCGCGGTCGTCGGCGCGGCCACGCTGTTCATCGCCGGCACGATCGGGCTGGCGCAGACGGACATCAAGCGCGTGATCGCCTACTCGACGATGTCGCAGATCGGTTACATGATCATGGGCGTGTCCGTCGGCGCCTACGCCGCCGGCCTGTTCCACCTGATGACGCACGCGTTCTTCAAGGCGCTGCTGTTCATGGCCGCCGGGTCGCTGATCGGCGCGATGGCGGGCGAGCAGTCGCTGGAGAAGATGGGCGGCTTTCGCAAGGCGCTGCCGTTCACCTACGCATGCTTCATCGTCGGCGGCCTCGCGCTGTCGGGTATCCCGCCGTTCTCGGGGTTCTTCTCCAAGGACGAGATCCTGCTTGTGACCGGCGAGCGCGGCGGCTGGCACTGGGCGCTGTACGTCGTCGGCTACGCGGGCGCGCTGATGACCGCGATCTACACCTTCCGCATGATCTTCCGCGCCTTCCACGGCGAGCCCGTCAGCGAGGCGCGCGAGCTCGAAGGCGGCCACCTCCACCACGCAGAGGTTGCACGCAACCCGGCGACCGGCGAGGAGGAGGACACCGACGTCGGCTTCCCCGGTCCCACGCACGCGATCGCCGAGCGCGCGCTGCCGATGCGGATCGCGATGAGCCTGCTCGCGTTGGGCGCGGTCGGCGCCGGGCTCATACAGATCCCGAAAGTGGATTTCATCATCGACGACTTCCTGCGACCGTCGTTCGCCACCGCCAGGGGCTATGAACCGCACACCAAAACGGGCCTGCTCGCGATCGGGCTGACGCTCGGCACGCTGATCGGCCTGGCCGGCATCGCGCTCGCCTACCGCGTGTGGGTCATCGGCGGGCGCGACGCCGAGGGACGGTTCAGCGTTGCCGACGCGTTCCGCGCGCGCGTGCCGGGCGGCGAGGCACTGTACACGCTGTTCCTCAACAAGTGGTACTTCGATGAGCTGATAGACGCGCTGGTCGTGCGCCCGGCGGCCGCCGCGGGCCGCTTCGGGCGCGACACTTTCGAGCGGGTGTTCGTCGACGACACGCTCGTCGGCGGCACCACCGGCATCGTGCGCGCCGGCTCGGCGGCGGTGCGCGCGGCGCAGAGCGGCTTCGTGCGCTACTACGCCGCCCTGCTCGTGGTCGGTGTAGCCGGCGTCGGCTTCTACTTCCTGCTGCAGGCGTGAGGAGCTGAGACGATGCCACCCCTTTCGATACTGATCTGGATCCCCGCGGCGTTCGGCGTGTTCGGCGCGCTCGTCGCAACCCTGTTCCATCGCAGCGGCATGGCAAGCGCGCCGCCGGCGGACGCGTCCGCCGAGCAGGGCACAGACCGCAGGTGGTCAGGGAGCGTCTCCGGCGCCTTGGCGATGCTCGGCTCACTCGCCGCGCTGGGTCTCGCGATCGGCTACATAGCCGACTACAAGCAGGGCGGGGCCGCCCTGCAACACGTCACCGACGTCGTGTGGATCGCGACGCTGGGCATCCACTACAAGCTCGCGATCACCGGCCTAAACGTATTCCTCGTCGGCCTGACCACGCTGCTGTTCGCCGCAGCCACGCTCGCCGCCAACCTGCGCACGTGGGACCGCCCACGCCTCTTCTACTTCCAGTTCATGCTCGCCGAGTCCGCCGTGCTCGGGGCGTTCCTCGCCCAGGATCTGGCCCTGTTCGTCGCGTTCTTCGATCTCATGCTGGTCCCGTTCTACTTCCTGATTGGCGGCTGGGGACAGGGCCCGGACCGGGTGAAGGCGACGATCAAGCTCGTCATCTACACGCTCGTCGGCTCGCTGCTGATGCTCGCCGGGGCCGTCGCCACCGGGGTGCTTGCTGCACAGCAGAACGGCGGGCACATCACGTTCGTGCTCTCCGCGCTTCACGCGCTGCCACTCAGCACCGGCTCACAGGAGTGGATCTTCCCGCTATTCGCTGCCGCCTTCCTCGTGAAGATGCCGGCCTTCCCGCTGCACGGGTGGATGCCTGACGGCTATCGCGCGATGCCGATCGAGGTGCTGATGGTCTTCTCCGGCGTGCTCTCGAAGGTCGGCGCCTACGGGTTCCTAGCGATCGTGCTGCCGCTGTACCCGCACGCGGCCGTGCACTTCCAGATGGTGATGTTGCTGATCGGGCTGGCCTCGATCGTGTACGGCTCCGCACAGGCGTTCAGCCAGACCGACGCGCGGCTGATCCTCGGGTACTCCTCGGTCGCGCAGCTGGGCTTCATCACGCTCGGCATCTTCTCGCTGAACCCGCAGGGGGCCCAGGGCGCGCTGCTGCAGATGGTCAACCACGGCCTGGTGATGGGGCCGATCCTGTTCATCGTCGCGCTGCTCGCCGCCCGCGCTGGCGGCTCGGAAGACATCCGCGAGATGGGCGGCATCGCCTTCCGCGCGCCGGTACTCGCGTCGCTGGCGCTGATCGTCACGCTGGCGACGCTGGCGATGCCGGGATCGTCGAACTTCGTGGGTGAGTTTTTGATCCTGCTCGGCGTCTTCAAAGCCAAGCTCGTGATCGCGATCATCGCCTTCAGCGGCGTGGTCATGGCCAGCGTCTACGCGCTGCGCCTATTCATCCGCGCGATGCACAACCGCGTCGGCCCGCGCGTGAAGTCGCGCGAGATCACGCTGTACGACGGCGCCGTGCTCGTGCCGCTGGTCGCGGTGATCCTGTTCTTCGCGCTGTACCCGCAGCTGGCGCTGCACCGCAGCGAAGGGTCGGTGAAGAACGCCGTATTCGAGGCGCAGGCGCTCGCGGGCAACCCGCACGCGCAGTTCCATTTCTTCACCGGCACGACCAGTACCGCCGCGATTGCGAGCACCGAACCGTGACCTCCGTGCCCCTCTTCTCCCCCGTGATCGCATCCACGCACCTGAAAGGGCCGCACATCGACTTCGCGGGGCTCTCGCCGCTGATCGCGCTGCTGGGAGGCGCGGTGTTGGTCCTGATGGTGGGCATGCTCGGAGCGCGCTGGGCGCGCGCGCAGCTCGTGCCGACGCTCAGCCTGGGCGCGCTCGGCGCGGCGCTCGGACTGACGATCTGGCAGTGGAACGCGGACAAGTCGATCGTCTCCGGCGCGCTTCACATCGACGACCTATCGCTCGCGCTGAACCTGATCCTGATCGCCGGCGGGGCCTGCACGGTGCTGCTCGCGTGGCGCTCGCTGGCCGCCCACGAAGCGGCTCACGGAGAGTTCCATGCGCTGCTGCTCACGTCCATCGGAGGCATGTCGGTGCTCGCGAGCGCGCAGAACACGGTCGCGCTGTTCGTCGGGCTGGAGCTCCTGTCGATCCCGCTATACGTGCTGTGCGCGACCGAACTCAAACGCGAGCACTCGCTGGAGTCGGGGCTGAAGTACCTGATCGTGGGGTCTGTCGGCTCGGCCACCTTGCTGTACGGGCTCGCGATGATCTACGGCGCGACCGGCTCCACGGACTTCGGGGCGATCGGCGAAGCCCTCTCCAGCGGCACGCTGGCGAGCGACCCGCTGACGCTGACCGGGGTCGCGCTGTGCGTCGCGGGCCTGTGCTTCAAGGCTTCGGTAGCGCCGTTTCACCAGTGGACGCCGGACGTGTACGAGGGGGCGCCGACGCCGGTGACGGCGTTCATGGCGGTCACCACCAAGGTCGCCGCGCTGGGCGTGTTCCTGCGCTTCTTCGACGTCGCCCTGCTGAATGTGCAACCCAGCTGGGGACCGGCGCTGGCGGTGCTCGCGACGATCACGATCCTCGTCGGCAACGTCGGCGCGCTGGGGCAATCGTCGCTGAAGCGGATGCTCGCGTACTCGTCGGTAGCGCAGGCCGGCTACATGCTCGCCGGCGTCGTCGTCGCCACGAAGCTGGGCGTGTCCGCGACCGTGTTCTACCTCGCGGTTTACCTGATGATGAACATGGCGGCGTTCGCGGTGATCGTCGCGCGCGAGCGCGAAGCCGGCCTGGGGGACGGCATGCGGGCACTCACCGGGCTAGGTCGCGAGCGGCCGCTGCTGGCCTGGCCGATGACGATCTCGATGCTCGCCCTCGCCGGCATCCCCGCGACGGCCGGCTTCATCGGCAAGTTCTATTTGATCGACGCTGCCGTCGCCGGCGGCTACGCGTGGCTGGGCGTGGTGATCGTGATCGGCTCGATGATCTCACTCGGCTACTACCTGCCGGTGATCGCCGCGATGTGGCTGCGTGACGCGCCCGGCACCGCCGCCGCGGGCGGCACTGGCGGTGCAGGGGGCCCGGGCGGTGCACTGCCGGCGCTCGCAGGCGGCTCACCCGAGCTCGACGACGAAGCGCTGCGCCCGAACGTCGAGCTGGCGAGCGGGGCGCCTGCGGAGGGCGCCGCCGGCACCCCCTACGAGGTGGTGCTCGTCGCCGTGCTCGCCGGCGCGGCCACGATCTTCTTCGGCGTCATCCCCCAGCCGCTGTTCGACCTGTTCCAGCAGGCCGGCGGCGCGCTCGGCGGGCTGTTCTGAACTCTCCGCGCTCGAATATCAACATTTTTCTGCCAGCTAGGATGCAGCGACAGCGGCGCTAGGCTAGCCTTCACGGCTTGAGCCGTCTCTCGGTACCTCGTATGCTCGTCACGGGCTCGGTGTTGAGTGCAGCCACCGCGTTCCGGGTGGGCGCAAGCTGTCTCGAGCTGTTGGTCAAGCGCACGCCGCCCCTGGTGAGGCTGGCCGTCCTCGCGTCGGTGGGTCCCGCCGATACGGGCAAGGCCGAGGCGGCGTTTCGCGACGATCTGCTGGCCCTGGTGCGCGACTCGACAGAGGCCTCGTGGCGCGAGCTGCGACGAGGTGCGGATGACCTCGCGGTCTTCACTCGACCTGACGAGGAGCAGACCGAGCAACCTCCGCGCCGTCCCTACCGCGTCAAGCCGTGAGCAACACACCGATCTCAAGCGATGACGTGATCGCGCAGCTCGGTGCCGCCGGTGATATTCAGCTGCTGCGCCAGCGCCTTGCGACGTGGCTGGAGAGCGTCGACGATGAGCTGCGCGAACCGCTCGCCTGGGCCTTCGCCGGGACGCCGAAGCACTTCCGTCCGCTCACGCTGTTCGCCTGTCATCGGGCGGTGAACGGGACGTCGGCGGCGGCCGAGGCTGTCGAGCTCGCCTTCGCGGTTGAGTTGATGCACAACATGTCGCTGATCGTCGACGACGTTCTCGACGGGTCAGACGAGCGGCGGGGCATCGCGACGATCCAACTGAAGTTCGGTCGCCTGACGGCGCTGATGGCCTCCGGCTACCTGGTTGCCGACGCGTTCGAGGCCTTTGCGGAGGACTCGTTTGCCGTACACCACCTCTCCGAGCTGCTCCGCCGGCTCGGGGCGGCAGAGTGCCTGCAATGGCGGCTCCGGCGCCAGCCGCTGGGCGTCGAGGACTGGCGGCGGATCGCCGGTGAGGACACCGGCTCGATGTTCGAGATCTGCGCGGTGCTCGGCGCCCGCTCGGAACGGTTGCGTCAGTACGGGCACCTCCTCGGCGTTCTCTATCACGGCTGCGACGACGTCGGCGACCAGCGCGGTCTCGAGGCGTTGGGGGGTGGTGGCGAGGAGGACATCCGCGATGGGATCCTGACATTGCCGGCCGCTCTGGCGATCCGCGATCCGCAGATCCGCGAGCTGTTCACCACCCAGGACGACGATCCGCAGCGACTGACGATCCTGGCTGACGCCTGCCGGGCTCAACTCGACGATGCCGAGATGACGCTCGACCGGATCGCCGATTCAGCCCGCACCGAGGCCGAGCAGTTCGCCGAGGACCCACAGCCACTCCTGGCGCTCGTCGACCACGTGCGTCAGCTCTCTCGACGGTGACGGCGGGCCGGACGCGCCGGCATACCGGGGCTCAGCAGGTAGCGCAGCAGGGACCGCGCGTCTGACGCGCGATGAGCGACGCGCTTGGCCCCGTCGCTACCGCTCGACCACGCCTTCGCGCCGAACGCATAGGGCGCCCACGCGTATCGGGCACACACGTAGTACACGCCCCAGCGCGACTCCGGCTCGAGGATCTCGACCGGAGCGCCGACGCCGCGACGTTCCACGATTGCGCTCGCGGCCTCGAGGCCGGTGCTCACCGCAGACTCGATCGTGGTCATCCCGATGCGGTTGTGGCAGAAGTCTCCGGCAACGCTGATGTTCGAGATGCGATGACGCGACGCGTTCGGGCGCCAGGCGTCGGTGCCGGCCTCGTTGACGAACAGCTGGGCGTCGCTGTTGGTGTCATAGCGGCTCCGCTGCCAGTCGATGTCGGGTGACTGTTCCCACGCCGTGCCCGGGTCGAACTCCAGGTACTCCGCGAGCTCGGTCAGAATCGCCTGGGCGTCGTCGGTTGGAGCCGTGCCCGGAAGCCCGTACAGATCCGACGCCGAGACCGCGAGGACGGTGCGGTCGGCGAAGTCGGCCACGTCTTCCCACGTTTGGGATATGTCGGTGAAGGCGAGGCAAAACTGCGACTGGAACAGACCGACCGGCTCGGCCGGGATGTGCTTGAGCTTGCGCTTGAAGTAGAGGTGAAGGATCGGGATCTGCTGGCTACGCAAGCGCGACACCTCGGCGATCTTCGGCGCGACATCGACGACACGGTGTCCCGGCTCGCCGGCCCGGATCAGGCTGAGCAGGTTGAGCGCAGGCACCGCGAGGATCAGCTCGTCGACTTCCTCAGTCCAGCAATCTCCGATGCCCACCCAAGTGTATGTGTGCGGGTCGAAGGTCGTGCGCTGGAGGCTGATCTCTCTCACGCGTCCTTGCGTGCACGAGATGTCGGTGACCTGCACCTTGCGGATGATCTCGACGCCCGCGGCCTCCAGTGCCGCCGTAAGCGGTGCGATCACCTGCCGCAGTGCCGAGCCGCGCGGCAGCCAGAAGGCCGGCGTGTGGTCGGCCAGGCAGTACTCGAGATACAGCCGGAAGTCGTGAGCCGAGGCCAGGTAGCTCGGTATTGCCCAAACCCTCGTGATGAAGCTGTCGTACGCATCTGCGGCGCGTCCGGTCATGTACGGCCGCGCGTTCAAGAACCCGTTCACGCTCATGTCCTTGAGGCGCACCGTGGGGTTCAACCGCTCGGCGAGCAGATCGACGCTTGCGTAGCCGAACACGAACATGTCGGCGGGAGGGCCCACCCCAGAGAACAGGTTCTGGAGCAGATGCCACGGTGAGTACATGTCGGTGAGGGCAGTGAACCTCGGAAAATCCCCTCGGCGCAGTTGCCTGACGGTCGAGAACGGGCGGAACAGCTGTGACCGATCGACGTGGCTGGCGTCATCCAGCAGGCGCCAGAAGTTGTGATACCAGCTGCAGTACATGTGCGGGTACACGTCAAGGTGCTCGCCCTCGGCCGCAGGTCGCGACGCGAGGTTGCCGCCTAGCATCGACTTCTGCTCGTAGAGCTTGACGCGGTACCCGCGCTCGGCGAGCCGCAGCGCGGCCGTGAGGCCGGCCAGACCACCACCCGCGACGGTGACCCGCGGTGCCTCGGTCATCGGGTCGTGGCCTCCACAGCGAGGAGCGCACGCGCCCGCACGATGTCGGACAGATCCGAGGTCGGGGGGAACCAGCCACACGCCGACGCGACCTGCTCGAGCCCCGTGCACGTCTCGCCGATCCTGCGCTGGTGCTCGACGAGCCGGTTGGCGGCGCGCACCTCGAGCAGCTTGGCGTTCTGCTCGCGTGCGGCGATCACGGCCCGCTCGTAAGCGGTCGTGGCGCCGGCGGCATCCGGCGCGTCTCCGATCATCAGCGCTCGTCCCTTGAGGCTGAGCAGCTCGGATTCGGAGGATCGCTCGCCGGTCGCCGCGATGTGCTGCTCGCCGGCGGCGAGCGCATCGAGGGCTCGGGCCTGATCTCCGGCGGCGAGCCGCAGATCGGCGAGGAGGGCGAAGAAAAGCGGAAGGCTGAGCCTGGATCCTGAGGCGAGGTAAGCCTTCAGGCTCTGCTCCACCAGGGTGCTGCCGGCGTGGAGCTCGCCGGCACGCCCCTGCAGCCATCCCGAGAGCAGCGAGGAGACGGTCCGCCAGTATCCGATGTTGTGCTCGACGCTGTGCGCACGAGTCTTCTCGACCCATTGGCTCATCTCGACCGGCTCGGCCCGGGCGAGGTGCAGGACGCTGCGCATGCCCCACGCCTGAGCTCGCGTCACCGGACCGCCGACCCGCTCGGCAAGCTCGAGGCTCAGGTCGCTGCGCTCGCGCGACTCCTCGTAATGTCCCAGGCTCCACAGGACGGCGGCGTTGTAGGCGAGCGCCATGACGCCTGTGTCGCCCTGCGCCTCGTAGATCTGATCGGATCGCTCGCGTCGGTAGTAGCGGGTGAACGCCTCGTGCAGGTGCTCACGGGCCAGATCGAACTCGGCCAAGTACATGTGGCCGAGTCCGCGGTAGAGGTGTCCCTCGGCGTGGTGAGCGGGATGGTCTCCCCGCTCGCCGAGCGCCAGCATCTCATCGGCGAGCCGGAGCGCCGTCCCGTACTGGGCTCGCAGCAGGTAGAGCATCCACTGCCCGCGGATCACCGGAACCAGCCGGTCGGGGTCGCTTGCCCGTTCACACCCCGACCTTGCCCTTGCGTACGCGTCCTCGACGCCCGACGCCGCGTAGCCGCGTCCCGCCTGCAGCGAGGCTGCGAGGTGCGTGAGGAAGTCGACCCGTTCCGAATCGTCGCGGGGGTCGAGGCCCGACGCATCGAGGGCCACGAGCCCGCGGCGGAAATGCTCGGCAGCCTCGAGGAAGGCCGCTCGCTCCAGTGCGCGGGTCCCGGCCGCATGCCAGTAGCCGACCGCCTTCGCCGGTTGGCCCGCACAGGACCAGTGGTGGGCGGTGACCTCGGGTTCGTGTTCCGCCACCGCGGCGAAGCGCCGAATCAGCGTCCCGGCAACGCGGCCGTGGAGGGCATGCCGGCGGCGGCGCAGGAGCCGCTGGTAGGCCGCCTCGTGCAACAGCGCGTGCGGGAACTCGCAGCGCGCTCGCGCGCCGTCGACGGGTCGCAGCACATCCTGGGCGGCGAGCTGGGCGAGCGCTGGCTGAAGATCCGCGCCATCCAACGGCTCGAGCGCTTCGAGCAGCTCCCGCTCGAACTCCCGGCCGAGGACCGCTGCCACGTCGATCACCTCGGCCAGGTCGGGGAGCCGATCCAGACGCTCAGTGAGCAGACCCTGGAGGGTCGGTGGCACAGCCGTCGAGACAGGGGCCTCACCGTCCGCGTCAGATTCACTGCGCACGAGCAGCTTCAACATCTCTTCGACGAACAGTGGGACGCCGTCGGCGGTGGCGTCCACGCGCTCGAGCACGGCCGGGTCGAGCTCGGTGCCGCTCGCGGCCGTCGCCATCGCCCGCACCTCTTCGGAGCTCAGCGGTCCGAGCTCGATCTCGAGGGGGGCCTGCCGCGGCATCCACGGCGGCTCGAACTCACGCCGAAAGGTCACGACGCACAGCGCCGGGGTGCTCGACAGACTCGAGACGATCCGGCCGAGCAGCTCGACGGTCGTCGGATCGGCCCAGTGGAGATCCTCGACGACAAGGAGCAACGGATGACGAGCGGGGTCGCCGACCAGCAGCGACTCGAGGATTCGCAGCGTCGCACTGCGCGCGTCACGTGGTGCGAGGCTCGGTGCGGCGTCGTCGCGGGCGCCACGGATCGACAGCAGGTCTCCGAGGAGCGGTACGGCCTCGACCGGATCGAGGCCCGCGTCGAGTACGGCTCGCTCGAGTGCCCTCAGCTGGTGTTCCGCCGTCTGCGTTCGGTCCAGGCCGAACAGCCCCTCGATCAGCCGAATGACCGGGTAGAGGGAAGTGCTCCGGCGGTGCGCCAGACACTGCCAGATCTGCTCGGCACCGATCTGCGCTCCAAGCCGCTCGCGCAGCGCGCGGACAACGCGACTCTTGCCGATTCCGGCTTCCCCGGTGACGTGGGCGATCGCGCCTCGACCGCTCTTCACCTCTCGCCACACCTCTTCGAGCTGCGCCAGCTCGCGATCACGACCCACCATCGGCATCAGAGGCCGCGCACCGGCGACCTCGAGGCGCTCGACCGCGCCGGTGGAGCGCACTACCCGGTGCGCGCCGATAGGACGTGCCACTCCCTTGAGCGCCTTTTCGCCAAGCGATTCGATCTCGAAGTCGTCTTCTATGAGCGCGCGGGTGACGTCGCTGATCACGACCGATCCGGGCTGGGCGATCGACTGGAGGCGTGCGGCGATGTGCGGCGTCTCTCCGACGATGGCGCGCTGCTCGCGCGTCCGGCCCGCACCCATCTCTCCGGCGACGACGACGCCTGTGTGCAGCCCGATTCGGACCTGGAGCGAAATCCCCCGCCGGTCATCGAGGTGCGCGTTCAGGGCAACCACCTCATCCAGGATGTCGAGACCCGCGTGCACCGCCCGTTGCGCGTCGTCCTCATGTGCCCGGGGATAGCCGAAGTAAGCCACCAGGCCGTCGCCGACGTACTTGGCCGTGTGTCCGTCGAAGCGTTCGATAGCCCGCACACACGCATGCTGGTAGCCGCTGAGAATCTCACGGAAGTCCTCAGGGCCCAGCAGCCCGGCGAGAGGGGTGGAGTCGACGAGGTCGCAGAACATCACCGTCATATGTCGCAGCCGGGCGGTGTTTTGAGTGCCGGCGGCCGCAACCGCCACCGGCCCATCGCCGAGCGAACGGCCGCAACCGCCGCAAAAACTCATGCCCGCAGGGCTCTCCAGACCGCATCGGCCGCACCTCATGCTGCTCGCCGATGATTCCAGCAGCTGATACACACAGCATCACGGTAGATGAAATGCGGGGGATGTGGGGCTCCCCAAATCGTTTTTTAACATGAGCGAAAGGGAACCTCGTGGTTCCAGGGCAAACGAAAACCCGAGAGGGAGGCTCAGCCCGGGCAATGCCACCTCGGCCATCTCGGACCGGGACTTGCGTGGACAACGGCGGTTCTCTAGATTTATCGTCACTTACCGTTGATCGTCGACAAGCCCATATACACAGGCGCTCCCTCGGCGGTCAGGCGGCCGTGACACAAGAGCGGCATGCGGACGTGATCATCGTCGGCGGCGGACCGGCGGGAAGCGTGTTGGCGTGGGATCTTGCGCGCAGGGGAGTCCAGGTATTGCTGCTCGAGCGGGCGCGCTTTCCGCGCGAGAAGGTCTGCGGCGACTACGTGGAGCCGCGGGGACTGCGGATCCTGCAGGCCATGGGCTGTCTGGAACATCTCGAGCCATCAAAACTTCTCCCCATTGCCCGGACGGCCACATTTGTCGAATGGGAGTGCCGCTACAGCGGCCCGATTCCGTCTTATGGACTCCGCGAGGGCCTGCCCGCGCACGGGTATCTCATCCCCCGCGAGCGACTGGACGCTGCGATGCTCGACACGGCGATGCGCGCGGGGGCGATCGTCCACGAGGAGACTGCTGTCACAGGTGTCAGCGCCGGGCCCGCCGGGGTCGAGGTGACAGCGGGGCGCGGGCCGGGGACGACCCGCTACCGCGCGCAGCTGGTCGTAGGCGCCGACGGCGTGAACTCGGTTGTCGCCAAGAGCCAAGGGCTATCGGTCGCCGATCCGCGCCGCACGGTCGTCGCGCAACGCGCTTACGCCGTCGCCGAAGGCGAGATCGGGGAGAACGGCGTCTTCTTCGATGAGAGCCTGTTCCCGGGCTATGGGTGGATCTTTCCGATGGCCGGAGGACGCGTGAACGTGGGCGTCGGGCTCCTGTCCGAAACGCGTCGACGGCGTGGCGCGAACATACCCGAATTGTTCGCGAGCTTCGTGGAAGGGCTTCGGCGCCACCACCCGCGCTGCGCCGCTTTCAACCTGTGCTCACAGCCGATCGGGGGGGTCGTCAGGACCTACGGGGCGGCGGGTCGCAACCACTTCGACGGCGGCCTGCTAATCGGCGACGCCGGCAGCTTCGTGGACCCGGTGACCGGCGAGGGCATCACCCCCGGGATGGAGTCCGCGCTGCTGGCCGCTCCGACACTGCTCTCCGCGCTGGAGACGGGTCAATTCGATGCCGGCGGCCTCGCACCCTACGAGGCTGCCTTCCGCGCCTACTTCGACCCCTCGATGATCTTCCTGGACTACTGCGCCGCGATACTCCGCAACCGGCATCTCGCGCGGCCATCGCTGAAGGCGCTCGCGCGTGGCTGTGACCTGGCCCAGGCAGATGCCGGCTTCGCGCGAATGAGCGGGAGCTTCTTCGGCGGCCAGGACATCCAGCCCGTCGGGATCCTCGGGCAGATGTGGGCGCGGATCATCCAGGATGTCCTGTTGGCGTGGCCGAGATTCCTCTCCGGCGTCACGCGAAGCAGTCGCCGTCCGAGTGGGACATCACCCGGCGATCTGATCGAATGGCAGGCTGCGCTGTCACGGTCGGCGCTGAGCGATCCTCTCTGGCATGCCCGCTGGATGATCGACGTACAGCGTCAGTTGGCTGGCCTGCTCGCGACGGCCGCGCGCACCCGCCGCGACCCACGAGCCGTCGGCCTGCTGCAGAGCTCGCTTTCGCCGGCTTGGGCGTAGGAGCAGTTGCCGGCGCTCGCTGGCTTCCTGACCTGGCCGCCGGGTCGGTTGGGGGCTTGGCGTTCTTCGTGGTGTGCGGCTTCATTGGTGCTGCGCTTGGGCTCCTCGGCGTGCACATCTATGAGATCGTCGAAGAGCTAAATCACTCGACTTACGGCGTGATCGGTCGCGGCGAGGTCGTCGCCGACGGTCTTCAGAGCATCGCCTTCGAGATGGGCTCACTGCTCGGGTTTGCGAGCATCATCTATCTGCTGGCGCCCGCTCCCGAACTGGCCGTCGAACTGGATGGCGAGCCCGCGAGCTGAGCTGTCGAGTCAGCCTTGCAGGGCGCGCGCGATGTCGGCTAGGCGCCGCCAGAGGCGCTGACCGTCGAGATCGCGGAAGCCGAAGTGACGGTAGAAGTCGCCAGCCTCCGGTGACAGGGCGTCGACGACGACGGCTCGCGCTCCAAACTCGCGGCCGCCTCGCACGCAGCGAGCAAGCGCGTCGACGAGCAGGTGGCCGCCGAGCGATCGTCCGTGCTCGGAGCGATCGAGGGCGAGGCGAGCGAGCAGCACCACGGGAACCGGATCTGGCATCCCACGGTGCAGTCGCGAGGGACTCCGCCCGTGTCCGACGGCGCTCATCGCCAGGGCGTAGTAGCCGACGACTCGATTGCCGCGACAAAGCACGTACGTCGCGGCTGTGCCGCTCGCCGTTGCTACGCGAGCCGACTGGCGAAGCCATCTGTCCAGCACCTCAACCCCACAGTCGAAGCCCTCGAGCCAGTGCGCGTCGGCGAGCGGTTCGGCTGGACCGAGTGTACTGGTGGTCAACTCGCGGGGATCGGGCTCCGCTTACGGGCGTAGCGACGCAGGGTCGGCATCTCCTCGACCGGTGAGTCGAGCGCCTCGACGAAGCGCCGGAACGCCTCATCGCTGACATCGATGCGCTGCGCTCGCTCGAGCACCTGCTCGGCACGCTCTGTGGCGACAGACAGCACGAATCCAGTGATCGTCTCACCGGTCAGGTCAGCGGCAGCCCTGAGCACCCGCTCCTGATGCTCGCTCACCCGCATGTTGATGCGTCCTCGACGCGCTGACTTGACTGAGCCCATGCGAATGATTGTACAGCTTGAGTATGTACAAGACAAGACCGCCTTGGTCTCGCGCGCCTACACCCGTCCCGACGCCCGCGCGGCCTCTTCGGCGTCCGTCAGCTGGCGCTCGACCAAGTCCAGTCCGGCCTCCCAGAAGCCGGGGTCGGCGAGCTCGACGCCGACGATCCTGCCCAGCTCCTCGGGGCTTTTCGAGCCGCCGGCGGCGAGCAGCTCCAGATAGCGCGGCACGAGCTCCGGGCCGCTGTGCTCGTAGCGCTCATACACCGACAGCGCGAGCAGCTGACCGTATGCGTACGCGTACACGTAGCCGGGGGTGTTGATGAAGTGCGGGATGTAGGACCACCAGGTTCGATAGCCGTCGGTCACCTCCACGGAGTCGCCGAACAGCTCCTGCTGGCTCTCCGTCCACAGCTCGCCCAGGCGCGCCACCGACAGCTCGCCCTCCTCGCGCCGGGCCGTGTGCACGAGACCCTCGAAGCGGTTCATGGCGACCTGGCGGAAGACCGTCGCGATCGTGTCCTCGAGGTTCTCCGCCAGCAGCGCCAGGCGTGAGGCCGGCGAGGAGTCCTCCTCGAGCAGCCGTCCGAAGACGATCGTCTCGCCGAACACCGACGCGGTCTCGGCGAGCGTCAGCGGGGTGCTCTGGTGGAAGACCCCCTGGCGCGCGGCGAGCGCGAAGTGGACGCCGTGACCGAGCTCGTGGGCGAGCGTGAGCACGTCGCGCCTGCGGGAGGTGTAGTTGAGCAGCACGTACGGGAACACCGACGGCACCGCCGCCGCGCAGAACGCGCCGCCGCGCTTGGCCGGTCGCGTCGGCGCGTCGATGCGGCGCTCGTCGAAGAAGCGCTTGACCAGCGCGCCCAGCTCGGGTGAGAAGGACGCGTAGCAGTCCTGCACGATCTCGCGCGCGTGCGCGAACGGGAACGTGACTTCGTCCTCGGTCACGGCGGCCATGCGGTCGTAGTCGGCCAGGCGCTCGATGCCCAGCAGCTTGGCCTTCAGCCGGTACCAGCGGCGGGCGATCTCATAGCGTCCGCGCACCGCCTCGATCAGTGCCTGCACCGACTCGTCGCTGGCCTCGTTGGCGAGGTTGCGCGCGGCCAGCCAATGCGGATAGCGGCGCAGGCGATCGTCGGTCGCCTTGTCGGCGAGCAGCGTGTTGAACAGGAACGCGCGCGTGCGCAGCCCCGGCGCGAGCGCCGCGGTCACCGCCTCCGCGGTCGTGCGCCGCACATCGCGATCGGCCAGCGACAGGCGGCTGAGCGCGACGTCGAGGGCGACCTTCTCAGCCGCTGCCCCGCCCTCGCCGGCGGGCGACTCGCCGGCACCCGGAAGCTCGACCTCGATCGCGGAGCTGAGCTCCTCGAAAAGCCGCGTCCACGCGCTCGCCCCCGTCAGCGCCTTCTCCGCGAGGATCTTCTCCTCGGGCTCGGACAGCAGGTGCTCGCGGTAGCGGCGCACGTTGCGCAGGTGGTGGCGGCAGAAGTCCAGACCCTCGCCCGCGAGCAACTCCTCGACGCGCTCGTCCGCGAGCGCGGCCCACTCCAGCTCGAAGAACAGCAGCGTGGTCTCGAGCGCCGTCTCCTGCTCCTGCACCCATTGCAGCAGCGCGCCGTTGGCCGGCTCCGCGGTGTCGGTGGAGAAACGCAGCGCCGCGTAGTAGCCGCCGCGGGCCACCAGCTCGTGGATGCCAGCCAGCTCGCTCATGGCCTCGCGCAGGCCCGCGCTGTCGATCTCGGCCAACCCGCCCGCGTAGCTCTGCGCGAACGCCCGAGCGCGCTCCAGCGCGTCGGCCATGCGCCGCTTGACTCCGTCGGTGCCCTCGCCGTCGACTAGTGGCTCGAGGTCCCAGGCCGTCGCCTCGAGCTCGGGATCGCTCGGCTGGGAAGGGGCTACGGCGGCCATGCCCGCCAGCTTAGAGCCTCGCGTGAAGGGGAGCGCAGCGCCACGTGGGAGCCGAGCGCTACCGTGCGCGCATGGCGATGCGGCCGGCGCTGGCACTGACGCTCGGGCTTTCGCTCCTGGCCGGCGTCCTCGGCCCGGGCAGCTCGCTGGCGGCAGCGCCGGCGCGCCATGGCGCGCGCAAGCGCCATCACGCGAGCATCCCCCCGCCTGAAGTCACGCTGGCCCCCAGCACGGCCGCGGGCGTGCAGGTCACGATGGCGCCCGTCGGCCTGTCGCTCGAGTACCCGATCATGGCTCAGGACCTCGGTACGGGAGCGTGCCCGCCCCCCGCACTCGTCAGCGAGCTGCAGCAGCTGGGATCACCGCCACTGGCGCTGGCCGGGGACAGCCAGGACGCGACCGCGCCCAGCGGCGCCTCTGCGAGCCCACCCACCTCCTGGGAAACGGCCACCCTCTACACGCTCCCCGCCAACTTCTGGAGTCAGCTGCAATGCCTGCTGGGCGCCACCAAGGAGCCGCTCACAGTCGGCCTCAACGCCCGCACCGGCGATCTCTCGTGGGCGCAGCAGATGGTTGCGGGTGCGCAGAGTGCAGCCGCCGGTGGCGCTGTGGACTTCTCGCTGGGTAACGAGCCGGACCTGTACTACCTGCCGAACTACGCAGCGCTCGACAAGCCGGCGCCCGAAGAAGAAGCGGCGGCCGTCAACACCTATCTTCAGATCGCGACCTATCTGCAGCCGGCGCTAGACGGCGCGCCCGTGATCGGACCGGAACTGGCCAGGCCCGCCCACTGGCAACGAGAACTGCCGCGCGTGATCGGAGCGCTGCACGAGCAGATCGTGGGCGTGCATCTGTATCCGCTCACCTCCTGCTCGACGCCGAAGGCGGTCACGCTCGGAGGACTGCTGTCCGCGCAGGCGGCCAACACTCCGCACAGCCTCGCGTGGGTGGTCGCCGACGCAGCCGCCGGGCAGGCTCAGGCGATCATCTCCGAGGCCAACTCCGCCTCCTGCGGCGGCGTGGCGGGCGTGTCGGACAGCTCGGCGGCCGCAGTCTGGGCCGTGCGCTTCGTCCTCAGCGCGCTGAAGACCGGCTTTCGCGAGGTGCGCTTCCACTTCAGCGGCGGCCCATACGATCCGTTCCTCGTGCGCGGCGAAGAAGTGCTCGCGCGGCCGCTGGAGAGCGCCCTGGTAGCGCTCAACCAGTGGCTGCCGGTCGGCGCGTCGCTGCGCACGCTCGCCACCGTTCCCGATCTGGTCGCGACCAGCGTCACCGAGCCGACTGGCGCCACCCTGCTGATCCTCGATAACGAGCGCCCGCACGCGCAGGCTGTGGTACTGCGTGGCGCCAGCAGCGTGAGCGTCCAGACGCTGAGCGCCTCGCGGACTGGCCTGCTGAGCACCAGCCTGGTCTCGCCGCACGCTCGCATCAGGCTCGCCGTCGCGCCCAACAGCGTGCTCGCCGTCACGCCGACGGGCTGATGGCGCCCTCCTGGATCCCGGCCCCCGCCCGGACGCCGCCTACTCAGCCGTAAGCGCGCCCAGCACGTCCAGGCGCGCCGCGCGCCGCGCCGGCAGCTGCGCCGCGAGCAGGCCGGCGAGCGCCGCGGCGAGTAGCGTCACGAGCAGCGTGCCCACGGGTATCGAGACCACGTAGCCCTCGCCCGACAGCGCGAAGATCGTGACGAGGATCGCCCCCACGACCCCGATCACCAAGCCGAGGACGCCGCCGATCAGCGCGGTGATCAGCGACTCGTAGCGGATCATCTGCCGGATCTGGCTGCGCGAGGTGCCGATCGCGCGCATCATGCCCAGCTCACGCGTGCGCTCGTAGATCGACAGGATCAGCGTGTTGACGATCCCGAACAGCGAGACGATCACCGACAACGCCAGCAGCACGTACACGAGCAGCAGGAACTTGTCGACTTTGTTGCTCACTTCGTGGGTGTATTCGGCCGCGGTCTGCGAATGTGTCTGCGGGAAGTTGGCTCGCAGCAGCGAGTTGATGCCGTGTCGCACTTCTGCACCGTTCGCGCCCGCTGCGTAGGAGACGAAGTCGACTCCGTCTTCGCGTTGCCCGAACGCCGAGCTCGCCAGCGAGCGCAACACGGTGAGGTTGGTGAGCAGGCCGAGCACTTCTTCCTTGACGATGCCCTTCACCGTCAGCGTGACCTCGTGGTCTGAGGCCGTCAGCACCGACAGTCGCTGCCCGACGTGCAGATCGTGGGCGCTCGCGAACTTCTTCGTGATCACGGTGTCGTCCGGTCCGAGCGCGGTGAGCGTCGCCGGCGAGCCGTGCTCCCATTCGGTCTTGTACATCTTCACGAACGATTCGGGTTCGATCGCCGTCACGGTGCTCTTTTCGGCAATCACGGGCGCGCCCTCCACGGCGAGGTCTCGCACCCTGCCCTGCGTGAAGGCGACCGCCGTGACCGCGCCGACGCCGCGGACCGTCCGGACCGCCGGAGCCACGGCCGCCGGCAGGCCCTGGCCGCTTTGGGAGTTCTGGACGATCAGGCTGCCGGCGAACGAGCGGCTGACTGCCTGGTCGATCGTCGTCTTCGTGCCCGCGGCGAGCACTGAAATGAACGCCACCAGCCCGAGCCCGACGGTCAGCGCGAGCGCGGTCACGAGCGTGCGGCCGGGCTGGCGCACCGAGTTCTCGCGCGCGAGGCGCGCCGTGATCCCGCGCCAGCTGATCAGCCAGCCGATGCCGCCGGCGAGCGCCGGTATCACTCGGTAGTTGCGTTGCTTGCCGTGGTGGCGCAGGCGGTAGCGCAACCTCAGCCCGCGGATCACGACACCGATCAGCAGCACCACGCCGACACCCTTGGACACGCTGGAGACCGCCACCACGAGTACCAGCACGATGACGAAGCGAATGACCAACGCGCGCTTAGACGGCAGCGGCCGCGGCGGGATCGCGACGCCCTCGCGCATCGCAGCGATCGGTGGGACGCGCGTAGCGCGCAGCGCGGGGAAGAAGCCCGCGGCCACGGTCACGGCGATGCCCACGCCGAGCGAGACGATCACGGTACGCGCCTCCAACACCGTGCCGTTGTCCGGCAGGTCCGCGCCGAATGCCTTGAACAGACCGTCGAGCGCCGGCGCCAGGCCGATCCCGCCGAGCAGTCCGATCACCGCTCCAACGACGCCCAGCAGTAGTCCTTCCTCGACCACCGCGCGCATGATCTGCCCGCGCGATGCGCCGAGCGTGCGCAGCAGTCCGAACTCGCGCGTGCGCTGGGCGACGGTGATCGAGATGGTGTTGAAGATGATGAACGCGCCGACGACGAGCGCGACGTAGGCGAAGATCAGCAGGAAGGTGCGCAGGAAGCCGAGCTGTTCTTCGAGTTCGGAGGTCTGGTTGGCGGCTTCCTGTGCCCCGGTTCGCACCGTCAGCGTCGCCGGCAGCGCGGCGCGCACACGAGCGGCGAGTTCCTGCGGCGAGACGCCGGCGCTGTTGGCGACGTTGATGCCGTTGTAGGCGCCAGGTTCGCCCGCGACGTACTGGGCCTGCTGGGTGACGAGCAGCACGACGCTCGCACCGCCGAACGATTCGCTGCCGGCGAACTTAGCGATGCCGGAGATCGTGTAGTCCCGCGCCGGGGACCTGCCCGCGATCACGATCTGCTGACCGAGCCGCAGATGCTCGCGGGTGGCGGTCCCCTGGTCGATCGCGACCTCGTCGGCGGCGCTCGGCAGATGCCCCTTCGCCGCGGTGAACGCCTCGAAGCGCGGCGGCTGCACGGCGTCGACGAGCGCGGGCGCGCCGCTGCTGGTGAGCCGTTTGCCGCTCGTCGTGAGCAGAGCCGCCCGGCTCGAGATGCTGCCCGAGGCCGCCGCCACGCCGGGCACCGCGCGCACGCGGGCGAGCGTCGCCGCGTTCAGCACAGAGACTTCGGAGCCGCTGCCGCGACCGAGCGTTTCCTTTTCGGTGACCACGACCGCCTTGTTCGCGTAGGCCGTCCCGAACACTTCCGCGAACGCGTGGTTGATCGTGTCGGTGAGGATGTAGGTGCCAGCCATCAGCGCCACGCCGAGCGCGATCGCGATCCCAGTCAGCAGCACGCGGAGCTTGCGTTGCAGGAAGCCGCGCAGCACCAGCGCGAGCATCAGCCCACGGCCTTCATCAGATCCAGCGCCTCCTCGGTACTCGCCGCCGGCCCGTCGTGCACGATTTTGCCGTCGGCGAGCACGAGCAGGCGATCGGCGAACGACGCCGCGTGAGCGTCGTGGGTGACCATCACCACTGTCTGCCCGAAGTCGTCGACCGCCTGGCGCAGCAGCGCGAGCACGTCGCCCGACGACTTCGAGTCGAGATTGCCGGACGGCTCATCAGCGAACACCACCGAGGGGCGGGAGATCAGCGCCCGCGCGACCGCCACACGCTGCTGCTGGCCGCCGGACAGCTCCGCCGGACGATGGCTGAGACGATCGCGGATGCCGACCGTGTCCACGAGTCGGTCGAACCACTCGCGGTCGACGTCACGCCCGGCGATCGACAGCGGCAGCACGATGTTCTCCTCGGCGCTCAGCACCGGCAGCAGGTTGAACGTCTGGAAGATGAAGCCGACGCGATCGCGGCGCAGCTCGGTAAGCCGCCGGTCGTCGAGTCCGGTCAGCTCGACGCCGCCGAGCGTGACGGTTCCCGAGGTCGGGCGATCGAGCCCGGCGAGCAGGTGCATGAGCGTCGACTTGCCCGATCCCGACGGGCCATGATCGCCGCGAAGCGCCCCGACGGGAACGCGACCGTCACGCCGGCCAGCGCATCGACCGCGGCCTCGCCTTCGCCGTAGCGACGGCACAGCTCCTCAGCCTCGACGATCGCCGCTGAGCCGTTCTGAGGGTCTGCGCCTGCCACCGCCCAGCAGTGTATGAGCATGCGCGGCGCGGCCTGCGGCGTCCGGGAGGCTCCCTAGCATCATGCGCCCGATGCACGCGACCGACCCCCAGGTGTTCCTGATCGCGCGGCCGTCGATCGACCTCGATGGGATGCGCGCCTACCTCACCGACGTGGGCGGCGAGTCCTGGCTTCAGGGACGTCTGCAGGAGGCAGGCGAGGCGCCCAACGGCGGCGAGCTGATCGTCGAGTTCGGCGGGCGCGCCTGCTACCGCAGCTGGGAGCCCGGCCTGAACCCGAACGTCACCCGGGTCCGCACCGACCAGCGCCAGTACTTCGCCAACATCCTGCGCTCGGCCCATGGCAGCGTGCTCGAGCACGCGAACTATTCTTTGGTTATTCGGAATTGTTCGAGAGTATTCACCCATGAGCTTGTAAGGCATCGCGCCGGCTCGGCCTTCAGCCAGGAGAGCCTTCGCTATGTGCGCCTGACCGACATCGGCTTTCGCGTCCCGCCGGCGCTCGAGCCGGTGCGCGATCGGGTGCTGTCGATCGTCGAGCAGCTCGAGGAGTTCCAGGTGAGCGCCGCCAAGGAGCTGGGGATCGACGAGGAGGGCGTGCCGTTCCACGTCAAGAAGGAGGTCACCTCCGCGCTGCGCCGGCTCGCCCCGATCGGCCTCAGCACCGACATCCTGTGGACCGCCAACGCGCGCACGCTGCGCCACGTGATCGAGATGCGCACCGCCGAGGGCGCCGAGGAGGAGCTGCGCCTGGTGTTCGACAAAGTCGCCCGCATCATGCAGGCCGAGGCACCCGGCCTGTTCCAGGACTTCACCCGTCAGGAGGACGGCAGCTGGGTCCCGGAGTACCGCAAGGTCTGAACAACACCCACGCGCCAGGCGCCAGCACACCCGCCGAGCGGATCGCCGTCAGGCGTCCATCGTGCGCGTACGCCACGCGCCGAGCGCGAGGAACACCGCCAGCCACAGGACCAGCACGATCAGGGCCGTACCCCCGGACATCGTCACGGTCGCGCCGTGGCGGCCTTCGACGCTGACGGGGCTGAAGTGCGCGATCGCCTGGCTGAGGATGCCCTTGCGCGCGCTGCCGAGCGAGCTGATGCTGGCAAGCAGCGGGCTCGCCACGACCTGCCAGGCGATCAGCGTGACGATCGCCCCCGGCCGCGAGGTGGTGAACGACGCGAACGCGACGGCGATCGCGCACAGCATGCCGGTGCCCAGCAGCGTGAAGCCGAGGCCGTTGAGTACCAGCGAAACCGAGGGCGTCGGCAGATTCGACGCGAACACGAGGGTGCCGAGCAGCAGCAGCACGAAGCCCGACACGGTCACCGCCCAGCACAGGGCGAGCGCCGCTGGAACGCGGCAGGCAAACAGCGCCAGCCGCGAGCGGCCGGTGACGACGAGGTCGCGGAAGACGCCCGCCGATGCGTCGCCCGTGCCGGCCTCGACGCCGATCAGGATCGCTGCCAGCGGGCCGAAGAAGAGCGCTAGCACGCGCAGGCCGTCCCTGAAGTTGGCGCTGCCACCGGCCGGTCCGTACTTGGCTGCGTCGGAGGCGTGCTGAATGACCGTGACCGCGTAGATGATCAGCAGGATCCCGAACGTCAGGAACAGCGCCAGCAGCACCAACCAGCGTCTGCGGCGCAACTTCAGGAAGTCCGCGCCGGTCATGCGCAGCGCGATCGCCGTCACACCTTCACCGCCTCGGGAACCAGGTCTGCGTCGAGTCGCGAGGTGACCTGCAGGAAGCGCTGCTCGAGGCTGTGGCGGACAGGCTCGAGGCGCGTGACGCCGACCCCGGCCCCCACCAGCTGCGCGTTCAGCAGCGCCGCCGTCTGCGGCTCCCCGGCGAGCACCACGCGAATACCCTCCTCGTCCGGGCGCGCCTCGAGCACCAGCTCGCTCGCGGCCAGCAGGCCGAGCGCCCGGTCGCGGTCATCGACGCCCACGATCAGCTCGTGGCGCGCGCCGGCGCCCGCGGCGAGGTCGGCGATCGCGCCCTGCGTCACGATTTTGCCGCGGTCGACGATCGCGGCGGCGTCGCAGGTCTTTTCGACCTCGTCGAGCAGGTGCGAGGAGATGAACACGGTCCTTCCCTCCTGCTCGACCATTGCGCGGATCATTTCCCGAAACTCCTGGATTCCGCCTGGATCGAGCCCGTTGGTCGGCTCGTCGAGGATCAGCAGCAGCGGGTCGGCCAGTAGGCAGCGCGCGACGCCCAGTCGCTGGCGCATGCCCATCGAGTAGCTCTTGACCTTCTCGCCGGCTCGCTCGGCGAGGCCCACGCGCGCGAGCGCTGGGTCGATCCGGTCCGACGTCTCCGGTCCGCGCACAGCGGAGACCAGGCGCAGGTTCTCGCGCCCGCTGAGGTGCATGTGAAAGCGCGGCTCCTCGACGATCGCCCCGACGCGCCGCAGCGCCTGCGCCCGCTCGGCGGGCACGGGATAGCCCAGTAGGTGCATGCTGCCGGCGCTCGCGTGGGTGAGGCCGAGCAGCGTCCTGATGATCGTCGTCTTGCCGGCGCCGTTGGGACCGAGGAAGCCGAACGCACAGCCGCGTGGCACCTGCAGGTCGATGCCGTCGAGCGCCGTGCGCGCGCCGAAGCGCTTGGTCAGGCCGGTGGTTTCGATCGCCGGCTGGGTCGAGCCTGGATCCATCAGCTACCCGTCGTTGTCGGCAGAGGCCATCGCATGATCATGCCAGTGTCCGCCCAAGCGCACATAAGGATTCCCTACGCCGCGATCCACACGACGCGCCTCCGACGCGGCCGGCAGGCCGCCTCAAACGACGCCGTTCAGTCCTCGTGGCTCTGAAACTCGCGGATGCGCTCCTGCAGCTGATCCATCACGGCCGGGTCGCGCAGCGTCGTGACGTCGCCGAGCGCGCGCCCCTCGGCGATGTCGCGCAGCAGGCGACGCATGATCTTGCCCGAGCGCGTCTTCGGGAGATCGTCGGTCCAGATGATGCGCTTGGGGCGCGCGAACTTGCCGATCCGCTCGGCGACGGTCGCGCGGATGCCCTCGACGGTCCCGTCATCGCCCTGGATCTCCCCCTGCAGCGTCACAAACGCGACGATCGCCTGTCCGCTGTCCTCGTCGAACTGGCCGATCACCGCCGCCTCCGCGACCTCCGTGTGGGCGACGATCGCCGACTCCACCTCGGCGGTCGACAGCCGGTGCCCGGAGACGTTGACGACGTCGTCGATGCGCCCGATCACCCAGAGGTAGCCGTCGGCGTCCACGCGCGCGGCGTCGCCCACCAGGTAGGTCTCTCGACCGAAGCGGCTGAAGTACGTCTCGATGAAGCGCTCCGGCTCCTTGTACAACGTCCGCAACATCGACGGCCACGGGTGGGTGAGAACCAAAAGGCCCTGGCCTTCCTCGACCGGCTCGCCCGTCGACTCGCTCAACACCTGCGCGAACACGCCCGGGAACGGCTGCGTGGCCGAGCCGGGCTTAGTGGCGGTGATCCCAGGCAGCGGCGTGATCATGATCGCCCCCGTCTCCGTCTGCCACCACGTGTCCACGATCGGGCAGTCTTCGCCGCCGATCACCTTGTGGTACCACAGCCACGCCTTCGGGTTGATCGGCTCGCCGACCGAGCCCAGCAGGCGCAGGCTTTCCAGGTTGTGCGCGTTCGGGTACTGCGCGCCCCACTTGATGCACGCGCGGATCGCCGTCGGCGCGCAGTACAGGATGCTCACCTTGTAGCGCTCGACGATCTCCCACCAGATGCCCTTGTGCGGATAATCGGGGGCGCCCTCCCACATCACCGACGTGGCGCCGTTGCACAGCGGCCCGTAGACGATGTAGGAGTGGCCGGTGACCCAGCCGACGTCGGCCGCGCACCAGTACACGTCGGTCTCATCCTTCAAGTCGAACACCAAGCGGTGGGTCGCCGAGACCCCCGTCAGGTATCCCCCGGTGGTGTGCAGGATGCCCTTCGGCTTGGCGGTCGAACCGGACGTGTACAGGATGTACAGAGGGTGCTCAGCGTCCAGCGGCTCGGCCGGGCACACCGGATCGGCGTGCGCGAGGATCTCGTCGTAGTACACGTCGCGCCCCTCCTGCATCTGGCACGGCGTCCCCTTGCTGCGCACCACCACGATCTTCTCCAAGGTGTCGAGGTCGCCCATCACCTCGTCCACGCGGTCCTTGACCGGCGCGGTGCGGCCCTTGCGCGCGGCGCCGTCGACGGTGATCAGCGCCTTCGCCTGCGAGAACTCCATGCGCTCGCGCACCGCCTCCGCCGAGAAGCCGCCGAAGACGACGTTGTGCGGAGCGCCGATGCGCGCGCACGCGAGCATCGCGACCGCGACCTCCGGGATCATCGGCAGGTAGATCCCGACCACGTCGCCCTTGCCCACGCCGAGGTCCTTCAGTGCGCTGGCGAAGTGTTCGACCTCCTCCAGCAGCTGCGCGTAGGTGATGTCGCGCTCCTCGCCCTCCTCACCGCGCCAGTGGAAGGCCACGCGCTCGCCCCGCCCGGCGATCACGTGGCGATCGAGGCAGTTGTAGGAGGCGTTGAGCGTGCCGCCGGTGAACCACTTGTAGAACGGCGGGTCCTCGTCGTCGAGCACGCGTGTCCAGCGCTCGAACCAGTCGAGCTGCTCCGCCTGAGCGGCCCACCACGCCTGCGGGTCGGCCGCCGCCTGCCCGTACACGGCCGGGTCGCTCAGCAGCGCCCCCTCGCGAAACGCAGCCGGAGGCTCGAACGTCTCGACTTCCAGCAGCGACGCCAGCTCGGCGTCGAGCCTGTCCCCTGTGTCGCTCATCGCTTGCGCCGACGCTTTCGCGAGGAGCCGCCGGACACTGGCGTGGGCGCCGGCACCGCGGCCGCACCCGCCACGGAGGGCGCCGGGCGGCCGTTGCCGGCCTGGGCTTCGGCACGCGTCTGCGCGCGCGTGGGCCACGGGATTGCTTCGCCCGCGGCCCACGCCGGCGGCTCGCCGTTGGGCCATTTGCCGATGTACAGGATGCCCATCATCGCCATCCAGAAAGCCGGCACGACCTGCAGCTCGGCGCCGCCGATCGGCAGGAAGATGAGTACGCCGGCGAGGATGCCGAGCATGCCCATCCAGCGTGGCACCAGCCCCGTGCGCAGGGCGCCGATCATCGTCGCGATCACTCCCGCCGCCAGCGCCAGCCCGGCGAGCAGATCGACGTAGTCGACGACGACGTTGGCGGTGCCGGTCGTCAGCGCGTGTTCGACCGCGAGGTTGGAATGGTCGCCGCTGACCGCGAAGTTGTGCGTCTCGATCGCGCTGACGACCTGGTGGCCGACGCTGACGATCGCGACGGCGATACCTCCGAAAAGGACCAGCGGGCGGGTCGCCTGCCACATCTCGGGGCGACGGAAGCGGATCGCGCTGACGAGCAGCAGCAGGACCAGCATCAGCGCGACGACGGCGATCGCCGCCAGGGCGCTGCCGGCGATCAGCGTGAAGGCGTGGCGGCTGATGAATTTGACCTCGTTGGCCCGCGGGCTCACGGCCGGGTTCGCCACGCCGGACAGCGCCGGCGCGAGACCCTGCAGCAGTCCGACCGTGGGCGCTCCGTTGAGCGTCTCGGAGATGATGATCGCGCTGAGCAGGTACAGGAACCCGCCGCCGAAGGTCGGCACCGCAAGCCTGGTGCGGCGCGCCGTCTCGGCGGCGACGTGCTCGCGGATGTCCCGTGTGCTGGGCATGAAGCAGGCAGTCTATGATGCCCATATGGAGAGCGGCGGCCTCGGTGACCTTTTCGGCGATCCCGAGGAGCTTCAGCGGCGCCTCGCGGAGTTCGCCGAACAGATGCAGGGCAACCAACGCCTGGTGTGGGCGGACAACGCGATCAAGCTCGCAGTCGACATGACCGTCGCCGCCGTCGCGCGCGTGAACATCCAGGGCAACGCCGAGGCGCAGGCCGAGCAGATCCGCACCGTCATCGCTCGCGTCTTCCCCGAGGCCGTCGCGCTCGTGCGCGAGGCCCGCGAGGGTCTTCAGTAGTAGTCGAGCCGGCGCGTAAGCGCCGTCATCGACGCATCCAATCAGTAAACCCCCGCGCGCTCGGCTTCGCGCTCCTCTTCGCGCGAGGCGCGACCGGCGTGCAGCACCTCGCCGAAGGAGCGGAAGCGGAAGATCAGCACGACCGCGCCCAGGCCCACGAGCGCGGTGAACGCGGCGATCGCGATCTGCTGCCCGACCGAGTACGCGGCCACCACCGCCGTGGGAGCGCTCTTGGCGAAGACCTTCACCAGCAGCGCCTGCTGCACGCCGGCCCCGCCGGGGGTGAACGGCACGGCGCCCGCGACCTGGTTGACGCCGAACACGAGCAGCACGTTGGTGACCGAGCCACCGACCCTGAACGCGTCGAGCAGGAACCAGAACGCGACGAAGCGGCAGATCCACGCGAGCGCCTGCAGGGCGGCGACCTCGCGCAGGTAGCGACGGCGATCGCTCAGGATCGTCACGCCCTGGCGCACCCGCTCCCAGAAGGCTCTCACCCGCGTGGACAGCAGCGCGAACGCGGTCAGGCCGAGGACGCCGGCGGCGGTGATCAGGAACAGCGTCAGGCGAAAGTGCTCGGCCAGGTATGAGATGTCGAAGGAGCTCAATTTCGAGAAGTCCGGCGGCTTGGGGAAGACCCCACGGGTGAACGCGAAGATCAGCACGAGCACCCCGACGCTCGCGTCGAAGATCGACTCGACGAAGAATGCTGCGGCTACGGTCGGGTAGCGCGAGCCGGGAATCGAGGAGCGCGTGAGGAACAGCTTGATCACGTCCCCCCCGCGCGCCGGCACGACGTTGTTGAAGCCGACCGCCGCGAAGTACGCGCCCCACACCCGCCGCCACTGGAACGCGACGGCCGGATAGGCGGCGCGCAGGCTGTTGAAGAACGCGCGCGAGCGGATCGTCAGGTTGAGCCCGAAGAACAGCAGGCCGAGCACCAGCGCGGGCCAATGGACGGCCGCCAGATCGGACAGGAACTGGCCGACCGCGTCGAAGAACGTGCTGATGCTGTGCCCGATGGAGGCGGACGCGAAGACCACAGTGACCCAAGCCTACGGACAACGCCCCTGGCCCCCGCGCCGTTCTCGCCGCGCCCGCCGGCGCAGGCCGATGCCGGGCTAGCGGACGCCGAGCGCGAGCGAGCCGGCAAGCGCCAGCGGCGCCAGGATCAGCCCCTGGCGCGAGTAGGCGATCGCCGACGGCGTGGCGCCGACCGCGCGGGCCGCGCGCCACCACAGAAGCACCGCGAGCGAGCCCGTGACCGCCAGGTTCGGGCCCACGTCGAGGCCGAGCAGCAGCGCGCCGGTGTGCGGGTGCGAGCGCGAGGAGAGCAGCACGGCCGCCGGCAGGTTGTTGACGGCCACGCTCGCGAGCGCGGCGATCGCAGCGGTCGCCACCCGCCCCGCGGAGTCAAGGACGTCGGCGGGGAACGCGCTCGCGCGAGCGAGCGTGCCCAGCGCGACCGACAGGCCGAAGAGGCCGACGAGGGTGGGCAGGCCCAACCACGAGAAGCTCTCTCGCAGGCCCAGCTCGCCGCCGAGCGCGCGAGCGCCGATGAGCGCCAGCCCGAGGACGAGCACCGGCAGGGCGGCGTCGCGCAGGGCCACCATCAGGCAACCCGCGAGCAGCGTTCCCCACAGGCCGAGGCCGAGACGCACGCGGGCGGGCGGCGCTGTCGCCGGCTCGCTCGCCAGCCGGCCGCCCCCGACCAGCCGGTGGCGGTGGATGATGAGCAGCCCGGCCGCGGTGATCACGGGCGCGGCGAGCGCGGGCCCGAGCATGCGCGCGAAGAATGTCGCGCCGGAGACGCGCTCGCCGGAGAGCACCAGCAGGTTGGTGAGGTTGGAGCCGGGGAGGAACAGCGAGGAGGCGTTTGCCATGAACACGCTTCCGTAGAGGAACGGAACGGGATCGACGCCGCGCCGGCGGGCGACGTTGACGAGCACGGGCGTGAGGAACACCGCGGAGGTGTCCAGGTTCAGCAGCGCCGTCACGACGGCAATCAGCGCGAAGCACGCGAGCAGCAGGACGACGGGCGGTCCCGGCAGCCGCTCCAGACGAGAGGCCGCCGCGTCGAACAGGTCATCGCGGCCGGCCACGAACCCGATCAGCAGCAATCCCGCGACGAGCACGAACGGCGGCCACGCCTGCGCGAGCGCGGCGTGCGCGCGGGTGGCGTCGAGCAACAGAGCAAGCGGGATCAGCAGCGCGCCCGCGAGCCGGCCGTACATGACCGGTATCTATACCCCCATGCGCTAGAAAGGATCGTTATGCCCCCACGCGCGAGCACACCAGGGCTGGTGGTGGCCGTCACCGGCCCGACCGGCGAGATCGGCCAGGCGGTGGTGGCGGCGCTCGAGCGCTCGCGCGAGGTGGGGCGCATCCTCGGCATGGCGCGCAGGCCGTTTGACCCGAGCGCGCGGGGCTGGAAGAAGGTGTCCTACCGGCGCGGCGACGTGCTCGACAGCGTCGCCGTGGAGAGCCTCGTGGCCGAGGCCGACGTGGTCGTGCACCTGGCGTTCATGATCATGGGCGGAGCGCAGGAGAGCCGAGCGGTCAACCTTGAGGGCTCGCGCAACGTGTTCGAGGCGACCGTGTCGGCGGGCGCCAGGCGTCTGGTGTACGCCTCCTCCGTCGCCGCCTACGGCTTCCATCGCGACAATCCGCAGCCGCTCACCGAGGACGTCGCGGCGCGGGGCACCGCCGCGCACTACTACTCGGCGCAGAAGGCCGAGGTTGAGGCGCTGCTCGCGGACACGCTCGCGGGCAGCGCGACGGCGAGCTACGTGTTTCGCCCGTGCATCGTCGCCGGGCCGCACGCGCCGCTGTTGATCGACAGCCTGCCGTACACGCAGATATCCGAGCGGCTGCCCTCGGCGGTGCTCGGCCTGTTGGACGGCGTGCCGATCCTCAAGCCGGTGCTGCCGGACCCCGGCGTGGCCTTTCAGCTGGTTCACCACGACGACGTCGCGAGCGCGATGCGCGCCGCGGTGCTCGGCCGCGGCAGGCCGGGCGTGTACAACCTCGCCGGCGCCGGCCAGCTGACGGTCTCCCAACTCGCCGAGGAGCTCGGCTGGTATTCGATTCCCGTCCCCGAGCTGGCAGTCGACGTCGTCGCCGAGATGGTCGGGCGCCTCGGCTTCTTGCCTGCGCAGGCGCAGTGGATAGCCGCGTTTCGCGAGCCCGTGATCATGAGCGCGAGCAAGGCCAGGCGCGAGCTCGGCTGGCGTCCGCGACACGACGCCCTGCACACGCTGCGCGAGACGATCACGGCAACGAGGATGGAGCCGCTCGTGCGCTGAGGGCGGCCGCAGACGCCGCCGCTGGACTTCGCAGAGCGCGATCATGTGAATAGTCCATCCCCGGAATATTCATTGCGCGCCTTATTCATGCACTGTGGAAGCCGGCATGATCCGTAGGCGCGATGGTCGACAACGACGTCAAGGAAGCTCGAGCGGTAGCGGATGCCGAGGTCGAGGACTCGAGCCCTGGCGGGGGGCGTGCACGCGACGGGCTCGTCTGCGTCGAGTTGACCAACGCTCAGGTCGAGAGCGTCGTGCGGGCGACCGCGGATGCGCGCGGGCCGAGCCTGAGCCTGCTGCTATCCGGCCTGATCGCCGAGCAGGCGATCTCGGAGAGTTCGCTCGAAGAGCGCTATTGGGCCGAGCTCGAGAGCGGACGCCTGTCGCACTCACTGTTTCGCGGGCTGCTGATCCTCGCGCTATTCATCTCCGGGGAAGAAGGCCGCGGCGTCGTGGACGTCGCGCGGCAGTTGGGGCTGAGCCCGAGCACCACGCACCGCTACATCACGACGCTCGTCGCCTTCGGACTGCTCGTGCAGGATCCCTCGACTCGCAAGTATCGGCTCCCGCGGTGAGCCATCCTCCGGGCAACGGCAGCAGCTGCGGCACGCGACGCCGGCGCGTGGGCGCTCTCACGCGGCGTGCCGGCGCCTCAGTCGTAGCACCGCCAGGATGGGCGCGCTGGCTTGTCCGAGAGCGTCGAGTGTGCGTCTCGCGACAGGTCGAGCGAAGTCTGTGCGCGCCCCGGGGGCTGAGAGGTAGAAGCTGGCGATGCCGGCAAGGATCACCGCGTGGCGGTAGCGATTGGTGAGCGGCCTCAGCAGCGCGCGGGCTTCCGCTGTGATCGCGGCGAATCGCTCCGCGGCCTGGCTGCGGCTGTCGTAGTGAGCGACGAAGTTGTGATTGGTCGTCCCGGCGTCGCGAGGCATGTCGACGAGGCCGTCGAGCAGCGCGCTGATTGAGCAGATCGACGGGAAGTAGGCGGCATCGACGCGCTCGGCCTGCTCGCGCGTCGTGTTGCAGGCAGCGGCCGCGAACAGCGCATGCAGCGACAGGCAGGAGATGCCGCCCGCGGCCAGCTCCCACCACAGATACTCGCCTCCACCGGTCTGTCTCGCCGTCCACTGGACCAGCTGCTCGCTGCCTTCGACGAGCATCGCGTGGTTGTGGCTCTGGCCTTCGCCGCAACGCTCGGCCGCACCGATCAGCACGGGCTCGATCGCGGACGTCGACGGCAGCTTTTCGATCGCGCGCTGACACGCGCGAACCAGGCCCACGAGGTATTCGCCATCATCGTGATGCGGGTGATGCTGGTAGTAGTCGGCCGGGGTCGCACGCGCGCACACCGCGTCGCTCAGCGCGCGGTGAAGCTGCAGGCCGTTGCGCAGTGGCGCCGTCGTCGGCTGCTCGTTGATCGCGTCCAGATAGTCGTAGGCGATCTGAAAGTCCACGATCAGGCGCACGAGCGCCCCTCGGCGTCGACGGGACGCGAGCACGGCGAAGAAGGCCGCGGCCTCCGGGTTGAGGTGCTCGCGTGCGAGCGTGGCGAGAGCCACCGCCCGAAGCGTCGGATCGGGAATCTCGCGCGCGCGGTGCCTGCAGCGGCGTATCTCGTGCCTGGCGCGAGGGTAGATCGTCAGCCAGTAGACGATGCCGGTCACCGCAAGCGCGGCGACTTCCCGTACGTGAGACGCTCTCATACCAATTATCTTGGTATGAGGAGTGGACGTCTTCTAACAAAAACAAATCAATGTTCTAGTCCTGCAGCGCCAATTGCGGCGGAACCTGCGAGGCGGCATACCCCGGAACGGTAAGAATCAAAAGCGCGCCTATCACGATAAACAAGATCGTTTGAACTGTGTGGCCACCTTCGACCGTGACGGCGACGGGAAATCCGGTCGTCAGACTGAGAAACCGATCGATCAGGAGATGTCCGTACACCCCGGCGATCGCGCCGGTGAGGGCGCCCGTCAGCAGCACCAGCATCGACTCATACGTCAACACGCCGCGCAGCTGCCACGGGCTGAAGCTGTTAATCCGCAGCGATGCCAGCGACGAGCGCCGCTGCCAGATCCCGGCGCCCATCGCCGCCGCCATCGCCAGCCCGGCGGCGATCATCAGCAGCAGCGTGATCTGACTCATGCGGCTGAGCCCTTCCCGCGCCAGCGTGTCGGCCTGGGCGGCTCGTTCCACGCTCGTTTCGACCGTCAGCGCGGTGTCGCGCCCGAGCAGCCCTTCGGTGGCCTGCTTGACCGCCACGGCGCTGGCCCCCGGCCGTGTGTCGATTTCCAGGGCGCTCACTTCCGGGGTCGCCCACGCATGGCGGTAGTCCGAGCTGTTCATGATGATCGCGCCGGAGCTCCACCCGAGGTTGGTCGTAGTGGCGGCGATGCGGTAGGCGACGGCCCCTGTAGGCGTGGGCAGTACGAGTGTGCCGCCCGCTCGCACATGGTGGGCTTCGGCCACCTGCTGGGATACGGTTATCCATCCGCCTCGGCGCAGGCGTTCGGTGGCCGTCGCCAGGTTGCCTTCTTCCAGCTGGCTCGCCGGAATCGGCGTGGGCGTGGCTCTGGCGCGCGCGATGATCCACACGCGTCGGCCGTCGAAGTCCATAAAGCCCCCCCGATAGCCGCGCACGGCGGCGACGCCCGGGATCGCAGCGATCCGAGCCGGGAGGCCAGCGGATGGGAAGCTGCTCGTGGCCAGCTCGTCGTTGCCGTTGACCACCCACACATCGGCGGTGGAGACGTATTCGGAGTAGTCGCGATACAGGCCGTGGAGTAGGTCGTTGTGGGCGTCTTCCGCGGCCACGCAGCCGAAGACCGCGATCGCGCCGGTCGCGGCGAGCGCGAGCGAGCGGACCGTCGTCGCGCGCAGCGCGCGCACGGCGACCGTCAGCATGTTCAGCCGCGACGTGTACGACGCGATTCGCTCGGCGAGCCTCAGCGCCATCTGGAAGCCCAGCGGGATCGCGAGCAGCGTCGCGACGGCCAGACCGATAATCGCCACGACCACCGCGGAGGGCTGGAATAGCAGCAGGCCGATGGTCGCGGCAATCAGCGCCACGCCGGCCAGGAACAGATGCAGATGCGCCCCGCCGTCCAGCGCCTGGCCGGGTTCGCCGTCCTCGAAGTACACGGCGTCGACGGCGCGGCTGCGACGCAGGTCGAGCAGCGGTGGAGCGGCCGCCAGGCACGTCGCCAGCACGCCCCCGCCGAAGGAGATCAGCAGCGGGCGCAGCCCGATGACCGTCTGCGTGCCGAGGGGAAACGCCACCGCCAGATAGCTGGGAGTCGCATGGAAGATCGTGCGTGAGAGGAAATCGCCGACCGCGAGCCCCACGAGCGACGCCACGACGCCCAGGCAGACCGCCTGGAACAGCAGCAGCTTGACGAGCTGCCATGGCTTCACCCCCTGCATGCGCAGATCCGCGATCATGCGCCTGCGCTCGGGCACGGTCAGCAGCATCGCGTTGAACGCCAGCAGCAGGCCGACGATGCCGCTGACGAGCGCGAAGAACCCCGTCGCCTCGGTGTTAGGAGCGACCGCCTGCTTGATCAGGGCAACTTCCTGATCGGCGGGAGCGACCGTCAGGCGCCCGCCCGCAAGTGCCGTCAGCTCCTTGCGAACCGCCGCCTTCCGGCCAGGCTTGGTCGTGACCACGATCCTCGTCACCCGGCCAGCCAACCCCGTGATCTGCTGCACGAACCCGAGCGGACCGATGGCCGCCATCGCACCCGAGAGGCCCCCCAGCGCTTCCGGACCCAGCACAGCGACGACAGACGCCGAGCTGGTGCGTCCGCGCGCCTGGACGGTCACCCGTTCCATCGGCGTGCCGGGCGTCCGCGCCGAGGACAGCCCGAGCGCTTCGGCAGTCACGCTCGGCAGAATCACGCCCGGCACATGCAGGTCGTGCAGCGAGATGCTGTGGGTGATGCCGCCGCCGAGCTTAAGCAGGCTGGGCGCGGCACTGGCTAGATCGACGGACACGCGACGACCGTTGTTGCCGATCAGCGATGCATTCTGGTCGAGTATCGGCGCCGCCAGCGCGACACCCGGCAGCCGCCCTACGCGCGCGAGCATGTGTTCGCTGAAGCCGTTAGCGTCGCGCGAGCGCAGCTGCAGGCTCGCGTTTCCGGCGATGCCGCGCACAATCGCGCTGGAGGCGTCCGTGATGCTGCTGTTTGCGATCTGGACCGCGAACACGAGCGCCACGCCAATCGCGATCCCCACCCCGGCGAGCATCTCCTGGACCGGACGGGTGCGCAGGCGCCTGCCGTAGAAGTAGAGCAGCCCGGAGAAGCGCACCGCCTTATCCCAACGCCTGACGACGTGGCGCCTCGGGCTCGAGCTCGGGCGGGCCGATCACCGGGGAGTCAGCCGTGAGCCTGCCGTCGCGCAGAGTGCACACCCGGTCGGCGAGCGCGGCGGCCTGCGGGTCGTGGGTGACGAGCAGCACCGCCACTCGCTGCTGGCGAGCTATGTCCGCGAGCAGCACGAGGATCTCCTCGCCGCGCTGGGTGTCGAGGCTGCCGGTCGGCTCGTCGGCGAGGATCACGCGCGGCTCGTTGACGAGCGCCCGCGCGATCGCGACGCGCTGACGCTCGCCGCCCGACAGCTTGTCGGGCGTGTGGTGCACGCGACCGGCGAGCCCCACGCGCTCCAGCCAGGGGATCGCGGCGCGGCGCGCCTTGCCCAGCGGCACGTGGTCTGCGAGCAGCTTGATCGCCGCGTTCTCCACCGCCGGCACCCCGGCCATGAGATGGAAGGACTGGTAGACGAACCCGATCTTGCGGCGCTGGTAGTCGGCCAGCTCGCCGGCCGAGAGGGTGGCGAGGTCGCGGCCCTGGAAGCGCACGACCCCCGCGTCCGGCGCCAGCATGCCCGAGGCGAGCATCAGCAGCGTGCTCTTGCCGGAGCCGCTGGGACCGTGCAGGGCGACGACTTCGCCGGGCGCCACCGCAAGCGTCACGCTGTCGACGGCGCGCACCACCTCGCCGCCGAGACTCGAGTAATGCTTGACGACGTCGTCGAGTTCGAGCACGGCGCCGAGCGCGCGGGCGCTCACCGCCAGCGCGCTCCCGACTCCGCGCGTCGAAGCTGCACGACCTGCGCCTGCGACGGCTTCGCGTCTCCGTGCAGTTCGCCGCTGTCGATCGACAGCGCCCGATCGACGCCAGACAGCCCCTGCGCGTCGCTCGCGCTCATCAGCACCGCCGTGCCTTCGTTGGCGATCGAACGCAGCAGCGCGAGGATCGAGTCGCGCTCGAGCAGCTCGACGCCGTTGGTGGGCTCGTCGATCACGAGCAGCGCCGGTGCCGTGACCATCGCGCTGGCGATCGCCACGCGCACGGTCTCCGCGCCGTCGAGCTCGTGACACTGCAGCCGCTCGCCCTGCGCCAGCCCGACGCGCAGCAGCATCTCCTGCGCGCGACGGCGTGCGTGCTTGGGCGAGGCGTGCTGGGCGAGCAGGCCGGCCGCGATCTGCTCGACCACCAGGCCGCCGTCGGCCGAGGACGATGGCATCTGGCAGTAGCCGATCCGTCGACCGAGGACACTGTTGCGCCAGCGCGCGAGGTCTCGGCCCTCGAAGCTGACAACGCCCTCTTCGGGCGACTCGATCCCCGCTGCGACGCGCAGCAGGGTGCTGCGCCCCGAGCGCCTGAACCCCCAAACGGCGACGAGCTCGCCCGGTTCGATCTCCAGGCAGACGTCTTTGATCGCCACGCGCTCCAATCTTCCGCGCCGATAGCGCTTGGTCGCGTGCTCGATCGACAGCAGGCTCATCGTCGCTCGGCCTCGTCGACCAGGCCGGCGCCGACCGCGCGCAGCTCCGCGCGAGCGTAGGTGATCCACGCCAGCTGGGCGTCGATCATGCGTCGGCGCTCCTCGATCAGCAGGCGTTCGACCAGCGAGGACACGCCACCGGAATCGGATGCGAAGCTCCTGCCCGGCCGCGCCAGCTCCTGGGCCTCGCGGACACATTCCTGCTCGTAGCGAGCGATGAAATCAGCGGCCGCCTCGACGCTGTGCACCCCCGCCAGCGTCATCCGCCCGAGCATCTCGACCCGTTGCGGATCGCTTCGCACGCGCTCGGCCAGCCAGCCTCTATAGGCACGCGCGCCCCGCGCGGTCGCGCGGTACGGGGCCCCCGCCTTGGCGCCCCGCCTGACACCGGTGGTCGAGCGCCCCGACATCTTCTCGATCAACCCCGCATCCATCAGGCTCCCGAGCGCCGCGTAGATGGAGGACCGACCAGCGCTCAGGAACGCGCCGAAGCGGTTCTCGAAGCGCTGCCCGATCTCATAGCCATGGCTCGGCTTCTCGATCACCAGCCCGAGCACCGCACAGGCCACCTGCGAGCGCAGGGCGGAGCCATCCGCCAGCTCTACACCCCGTTCCTCCAAGACATGCTCGCCAGGCAACGCCACGGAATCCTCCGGACCCATTATCACCGATTGTCGACGTCCCGGATATCGTACCGATCATTCCAAGCTTTGCAGTTAGCCAAGTAGATAAAAACGTATGAGTTCACTCTCGTCAGGCTTCGCGCCCTCCGGATGAGCCCGCTCGCGTTCTCTCGAACGGCGCTCAGGCGCCGGCCAGCGCCGCGAGCACCAGCTCGTCGTGCTGGGCCGGCTTGACCTTGCGCAGCACGCTCGCGACCCGCCCGTCGCCATCGATTACGAACGTGGTGCGCTCGTTGCCCCAGTAGGTGCGGCCGTACATCGACTTCTGCACCCACACCCCGTAGGCGTCGGCCACGCGATGTCCCTCGTCAGCCAGCAGGGCGAAGTTCAGCCCCTCCTTCTCCTGGAACTTCTTGACCTTGGCGACGGAGTCGGGGGAGATCCCGAGCACGACGGCGTTCGCCTGCTCGTAGTCGCCGTGGTGATCGCGCACGCCACACGCCTGCGTCGTGCAGCCCGGCGTCGAGGCCTTGGGATAGAAGTAGACGACGACCGGCCGGCCGCGGAAGTCCGAGAGCTTCACTGCTGCGCCGTCCTGGTCGGGCAGCTCGAAGTCGGGAGCCGGTTGACCCGGTTCGATCATGCGCGCGATCCTAGCCCGCGAGCACGAGCCTTGTCTCGCGCGCTATCTCCGCGTCCTCGCGAGCGCTGAGCACCAGCGTGCGCACGCGCGCACCCGCCGCGCTGACGTCGGCGTCCGCGCAGGTCGCCGCGTTGCGCTCCTCGTCGACGGCGACCCCGAGGAAGTCGAGGCCGTGCGCGGCCAGCGAGCGCACCGCAACGGAGCGCTCGCCGACGCCGCCGGTGAACACGAGCGCATCGAGCCCGCCGAGCGCGGCGGCCATCGCGGCGATCGCGCCGCACAGCCGGTGCAGGTACACGCCGAGGGCGAGGCTCGCGCGCTCGTCCCCGCCCTCGGCGAGGCGGGTGACCTCGCGCATGTCCGCGCTTCCCGCCAGGCCTAGCAGGCCGGAGCGGTGCTCGAGCCCGTCGGCGAGCTCTCCGACCGCCAGCTTCCCGTCCTCCGCTAGCCACAGCAGCAGTCCCGGGTCGACGCTGCCCGCGCGGGTGGCCATCACAAGCCCCTCCAGCGGCGTGAAGCCCATCGTCGTGTCGAGCGAGCGTCCCCCGGCGATCGCGCACAGCGAGGCGCCCGCGCCGAGGTGGCAGCTGACGATCCGCAGCGCCTTCGGATCGCACTCCAGCAGCTGCGGCGCCCGGCGCGCCACCCACGCGTGGGAGAGCCCGTGAAAGCCATAGCGACGCAGCCCCCAGCGCTCACGCCACTGCTCGGGCAGGGCGTAGGTCGCCGCCGCGGGCGGGAGCGTCGCGTGGAAGGCGGTGTCGAAGCACGCGACCGCCGGCAGGTCGGGCAGCGCCGCGCTCACCGCATCCAGCGCGGCGAGCGACTTCGGCTGATGCAGCGGCGCGAGGTCCACGAGCGCGCCGAGCGCGTCCCTGAGCGCGCCGTTGACCCTCGTCGCCTGGCGGTAGCGCTGACCGCCGTGCACGATGCGATGGCCGACAGCATCCGCCTCGCAAAGGGGAGAGCGCAGCGCGTCCTCGAGCTCGCCCGGATCGACGCGCGCGCGTGGCGCGTCGAGCTCGCGCGCGGCGATTACCGTGTCCTCGCCGTCGAGCAGCGAGAGCTTCAGGCTGCTCGACCCGGCGTTGACGACCAGCACGCGCACGTGCGCTAGGCCCGGGCGCCCGGGTTCGCGTCGGGCTCGCGCAGGCCGGGCCAGCGCCACTCGGTGATCTCCGCCGGGTCGGCGCCGTGCTCGCGCGTGTAGGCGCGGTGGCGAAGCCGCTCGTCGGCCATGTGCTGGCGCACGTGCGCGGCGCGCTCGGCCAGAGCCGGCACGCGGTCGATCACGTCCACCACCAGGTGGAAGCGGTCGAGATCGTTGAGCATCACCATGTCGAACGGCGTGGTGGTGGTGCCCTCCTCCTTGTAGCCGCGAACGTGGATGTTGTGATGGTTGGTGCGACGGTAGGTGAGGCGGTGGATCAGCCATGGGTAGCCGTGATAGGCGAAGATCACCGGCTGCGAGCTCGTGAACAGCGCGTCGAACTCTCCGTCGGAGAGGCCGTGGGGATGCTCGCTGGGGGGCTGCAGGCGCATCAGGTCGACGACGTTCACCAGGCGCACCCGCAGCTCCGGCAGGTGCTCGCGCAGCAGCGCCGCGGCAGCCACGGACTCGAGCGTGGGCACGTCGCCGGCGCAGCCGAGCACCACGTCGGGCTCCTCGTCGCCGTCGCTCGAGAACGGGTCCCAGATGCCGATGCCGCGCGTGCAGTGCGCGACGGCCTCCTCCATCGTCAGATAGTTCAGCGCCGGCTGCTTGCCGGCGACGATCACGTTGACGTAGTCGCGGCTGCGCAGGCAGTGGTCGGCGACCGACAGCAGGCAGTTGGCGTCTGGGGGAAAGTAGACGCGCACGATCTCAGCCTTCTTGTTGACGACGTGGTCGATGAAGCCGGGGTCCTGATGGGAGAAGCCGTTGTGGTCCTGGCGCCAGACGTGCGAGGAGAGCAGGTAGTTCAGCGAGGCGATCGGTCGCCGCCAGGGGATCCCGCGCGTCACCTTCAGCCACTTGGCGTGCTGGTTGAACATCGAGTCGACGATGTGGATGAACGCCTCGTAGCTGTTGAACAGGCCGTGGCGGCCGCTCAGCAGATAGCCCTCCAGCCACCCCTGGCAGAGATGCTCGCTCAAGACCTCCATCACGCGTCCGTCCGGCGCCAGGTGGTCGTCGCTGTCCAGGCGCTGGGACTCCCACGCACGGTCGGTGACCTCAAACAGCGCGCCCAAGCGGTTCGAGGCGGTCTCGTCGGGGCCCATCACGCGGAAGCGTTCGGGGTTCTTCACGACCACGTCGCGCAAAAACGCTCCGAGCACGCGCGTGGGCTCGCTCACGCTGGCTGTCGGCGCGGGCACCTCCACGGCATAGTCGCGGAAGTCCGGCAGCTCCAGGTCACGCAGCAGCACACCGCCGTTGGCGTGCGGGTTAGAGCCCATGCGCCGCTCGCCAGTGGGCGCCAGCGCGGCGATATGCACGCGCAGCGCTCCGCGCTCGTCGAACAGCTCCTGCGGTCGGTAGGAGCGTAGCCACCGCTCCAGCTGAGCAAGGTGCTCCGGGTTGGCGGCGAGGTCCGCGAGCGGCACCTGGTGGGAGCGAAACGATCCCTCCGCGGGCAGGCCGTCGACCGTCTTTGGCCCCGTCCAGCCCTTGGGCGTGCGCAGCACGATCATCGGCCAGCGCGAACGTTCGCGATCTCCGGCGGGCTCGCCGCGAGCGCCGGCATCCCGCGCGGCGCGCTGGATCTGCGCGATCTCCGCGGTGACCTCGTCGAGCGTGGCCGCCATCAGCTGATGCATCACCTCGGGCTGGTCACCCTCGACGAAGCGCGGGGCGTAGCCGTAACCCTCCAGCAGCGCCCGCAGCTCGGCGGCGGGGATGCGCGCGAGCACGGTCGGGCTGGCGATCTTGTAGCCGTTGAGGTGCAACACGGGGAGCACCGCGCCGTCGCGGGCCGGGTCGAGGAACTTGTTCGCGTGCCAGCTGGTCGCGAGCGGGCCGGTTTCCGCCTCGCCGTCGCCGACCACGCAGCACACGAGCAGATCGGGGTTGTCGAAGGCCGCGCCGAACGCGTGGGCGAGCGAGTAGCCAAGCTCACCGCCCTCGTGGAGCGACCCGGGGGTCTCCGGCGCGACGTGGCTGGGAATGCCGCCGGGAAACGAGAACTGGCGGAACAGCCGCCGCAGGCCCTCCTCGTCGTGGCCGATGTGCGGATAGACCTCCGTGTAGGTGCCCTCGAGGTAGACGTTGGCCACCATCCCCGGCCCGCCGTGGCCGGGACCGGCCACGTAGATCGCGTTCAGGTCGCGCTCGCGGATGACGCGGTTGAGGTGGGCGTAGACGAAGTTCAGGCCGGGCGTCGTGCCCCAGTGGCCGAGCAGCCGCGGCTTGGTGTGCTCGATGCGCAGCGGCTCGCGCAGTAGCGGGTTGGCGAGCAGGTAGATCTGGCCGACCGACAGGTAGTTGGCGGCGCGCCACCACGCGTCGATGTCGCGCAGCTCGCTCGCCGAGAGCGGACCGGCGGCAGCGGTCGGGACGGTGTCGTCTGTCACGGAGAGCTCATGGGATCGACGCGGGCGCCGAGAATCACTGCACTCAGGCGCCTCGGGGGACGATACGGGGTCGCAGGCCGCGAGCGGGACGGCGGACTGGACACGAGACTCGCCGTCAGTCCGCGCCGGGCGCCCCGGAATCGCCACGCAATGACAGCTCGCCGCGATAGGGTTGTTCTAACTAGCTGTTCAAGTCCGAGATATAACGCGAACTCGAGAGAGCTTCGAGATGATGCAAGCCGAGCGTGCCACGCATTTCGACCCGGAGCTGCCGGATCTGTCCCTCGCGGCGACGCCCGCGATGGAGGGTGCGTGACACCCACATCCTCTGATCGCGCTCAGGCGATCCGCATCGTCGTCGCGGACGATCACACGGTCGTGCGCAGCGGTTTGCGGATGCTGCTCGACAGCGAGCGTGGCTTCGAGGTCGTGGCGGAGGCCGGCGACGTCGAGGCCGCCCGTCGTCATGTGCGCGGGCACCATCCGGACGTGCTGGTCCTCGATCTGAACATGCCTGGCGGCTCGAGCCTCGAGGCGATCCCCGTCATCCGCGAGGAGTCGCCGGACACGCAGATCGTGGTGCTGACGATGCAGCAGGAGCCGGCGTTCGCGCGCCAGGCGCTCGCTGTCGGCGCGCTTGGCTACGTGCTCAAGGCGGCCGCCGACGAGGAGCTCGCCGAAGCGGTGCGTCGGGCGGCCGCGGGCGACAGCTACCTGGACCCACGAATGGCCGCGCGCATCGCCTCCGAGCCTGTGTCCGGGGCGTCCGACGACCTCTCACAGCGCGAAGTCGACGTGCTGCGGCTGATCGCGCTCGGACACACCAACGCCGAGGTCGCCGAGCAGCTGTTTCTGTCGGTGCGCACGGTCGAGACGCATCGTGCGCACGTACAGCAGAAGCTCAGGCTGTCGACCCGCGCCGAGCTGGTCGGCTACGCGCTCGAACACGGCCTGATCGGCTCCTGAGCAAGGCGGCGAGTCGCCGTGGATAGCGTCGCGGGCGACGCGGCGGCTCATCGCAACAGACGCGAGAGGCGCCGGTCCTTGAGCACGCGCCCCTGCGTCTGACAGGTGGGGCAGTAGGCGATCACGTAGTCCTCGAAGTGGACCGCTCGCAGCGTGGTGGCACAGCGCGGGCAAGGCTCGCCCTGGTGGCGATGAACGCGCAGCGGCATCGGCAGCTTGTCGGGAATCGGCAGGCTGATTGCCCGCTCGTAGTTGGCGATCGCACCGCCGAGGGTCTCGACGACGGCGTCTCTCAACATCTCGGCCTCCGCGTCGTCGAGGTCGGCGCCGCGCTTGTACGGCGACAGCTTCGCCTGCCACAGGATCTCGTCCACCCACGAGCGCCCGATGCCCGCGATCACGCGCTGGTCGCGCAGCAGTGTGTGCAGCGGCCGCGCGGCGTCCAGAAGCCCTTTCAGCCGCGCCGCTGTGCCCGGGTCGGGCCAGGCTTCGGGACCGAGCGTCGCCAGCGACTCGTCCTGCTCGAGCTCACCCGCACGCAGCAGCTTGACCCAGGCCGCCTGCTTGGAGCCGAACTCGCGCAGGCGCAGCTCGCGGCCGTCATCGAGGCCGACGAGCAGCCGCGAGGTGCGATCGCGCGGCCCGGCAGCGTTGTCGTACAGCTGCAGCCGCCCGGCGGACATCAGGTGGATCAGCAGCGTCAGATCGGCGCTGCTGTCGAGGATCAGATGCTTGCCGCGCCTGCGCATCGCGACGACGCGCTCGCCGGCGAGCGCGTCCAGCGGCGGGTCGAACGTCTTCAGCGCGTTGATGCCCGGCGCCCGCGCATACTCGATCCTCGCGCCACTCACCGCGGCGTCGAGCAGGCGTGCGGTGATCTCCACCTCGGGTAGCTCCGGCATAGCTTTTCATCCTAGGCCGCACCGCCGGAGCGCCTGCCTCGCCGCCTCAGGAAGTCTTTATGGGAGGCCCTTCGTACTTGACGTGTTCGGGGCTTGTCCAGCTCACGCGCCAATACTGGCCGGGCTTGGAGGAGTTGAAGCTCCAGTAGCCGAGGCTGTTGGTCTGCACCGTGCGCAGCGTGCGATAGCGCTTGGAGCCCTTGGGCCGCACGAGCACCGTCACGGTCGTCGCTCCGGTGGCGGGACGCACGAGGCCCCACAGCGATACGCCGTGGCGTGTCTTGGTGACCGTCAGCGGGATCGGCCATCCGAAGTACAGCGGCTTGGCGGTGCCGTTGACGTACTCCAGGCCCGTCTGGAAGCCGACGACGCCACCGTGCACGCTCGCTCCGGGTGCCCCTCCGACGGGGTCGTCCGTGAGCAGGTACTGCGAGAACGCGGCCACGCGCGGGTTGTTGTAGGCGATGTGCTCGGAGATCGCGTCGTATTCGGACTGCTTGGCGGCCGACACCCCGAGCTGCTTGTTGGGGAAGCTCTGCACGCCGAACTCGGTCAAGTAGATCGGCACGCCCGATGGGATCGCGTGCGCTGCGGCGGCGAGGTTCAGCGCGCTGGACAGGCGCGCGAGCGCTCCGATCGTGACGTCGTCGCGTTCCTTAGGGACGAAGTGGGGTCCGGACGGTTCGGTGTAGGCGTGGTGGGCGTAGCCGGACATCTGCAGCTCGCTGCACGAGCTCGATTTCCTGTACTTGGAGTTGAGGCAGAGGGCTTCGCGCAGGAACGCCAGCGGCGCCACGTCGTGCAGCAGGGCCTTGGATTTCTGTTCGCGCAACAGGAACTTGACGGAGTCATAGCCCGTCGGGGCGGTCTCGCCGAACAGCACACGCGGGTGCGCTATGCCGGCCGCCTGCAGCCCTTCGTAGCCGGCCTGGTAGAGCCCACGGTAAATGCGCCCGGAGGCCGGGCTGCCGTTGGCGTTGAACTGCGGCAGCAGGAACGCCGGGTGGTTGGGCTCGTTCCAGATCGAGTAGATCGAGACCTCCGAGCCGAACTCGCCGGCAACCGCGGTCATGAATTCGCGGAAGTCCTGCTGATCGGGCCGGGTGATGTAGGGGGCTTTGCCGTTGGAGGTCGCCCACCGCGGGACGGGCGAGGTGACGGTCAGCAGCACCGGCCAGTGCAGTCGCTTGGCTTCTTCGAGCAGCGACACGTACTGGCCCCAGTTGTAGCTGGCGGGGTTGGTCGCCGCGAAGCTCGGCTTGGTGGCGCTGCTCGCGCTCGGGGCGACTTCGTACCAGTACAGCTCGACTCGCAGAGCTTTCACGCCGAGGTATTTGAGCTGGGCGATTACGTGCGGGCGCGTGCTGGGGTTGAGCAGGGCGTTGGTGTCCTCGAAGAAGGTGATCTGGCTGTGCGAGGCGAGGGCCTCGGTGCTCCAGAGGGAAGCCGTCAGCAGAGCGCAGGCGACCATCGAGAGCAGGAGCGTGCGGATTCTGGGCATGGTCGCTAGAGACACCTCAGCGCAAAGAAGGTTGCGGTCTTTGTAGCGTTCGGTCGGTGAGCGCGCCGATCGCAGCGGACGACATCGTCCAGACCCCGACGGAGGCGGAGGGTAACAGCCGCCCCCCCCTGCTCGTGCTGGAGCCCTTGGGCGCGTTCCTGGATGCGCACGGCCTCGGCGAGGGGCCGATTCGCGCGACGCCGATCGGCGAGGGCCATTCCAACGTGACGTATCTGATCGAGCGCGACGGCGCGGAGGTGGTGCTGCGCCGCCCGCCCCGACCGCCCCTGCCCCCGAGCGCGCACGACGTGCTGCGCGAGGCGCGGCTGCTGCGCGCGCTGCAGGGCACACCGGCGCGCGTGCCGCGGGTGCTGGCGGTGTGCGAGCAGGAGGCGACGATCGGCATGCCGTTCTACGTGATGGAGCGTGTCGCGGGCGATGTGATCGTCGCGAGCGTCCCTGAGGCGCTCGACACGCCCGATCAGCGTGCGCTGATCGGCGAGCAGCTGATCGACGCGCTGGTGGAGATCCACGCCGTCGACTGGCGCGCGGTGGGCCTGGAGGGCTTCGGCAAGCCGACCGGCTATCTCGAGCGCCAGCTGCGGCGCTTCGGCGGCCTGTGGGAGCTCAACAAGACGCGCGAGATCCCGGCGGTGGAAAGCCTGGGCGCGTGGCTGGCCGAGCACCTGCCCGAATCGAACCCCCCCACCCATCCATCGACGATCGTCCACGGCGACTACCGCCTGGGCAACACGATCTTCGCGCCGGGCGCGCCCGCGCGGCTGGCGGCGGTGCTCGACTGGGAGATGGCTACGATCGGCGACCCGCTGGCCGATCTGGGCTACCTGTGCATGATGTGGACGCAGGCCGACGATCCCGAAGAGGGTCTGCGCGCGCATCTCGGTAACGTCACGCGGCTGGAGGGCTTCCCGACGAGGGCTGAGATGATCGCCCGCTACGAGGAGCGCTCGGGTCGCTCGATGAGCGACATCCGCTGGTACACGACGCTGGCGCTGTGGAAGAGCGTGGTGTTCATGGAGGGCAACTACAAGCGCGCGGTCGCCGGCACCACCGACGACCCATATCTCGCCGCCTTCGGCGAGGGCGTGTTCGAGCTGGTCAGGCGTGCTGAGGAGGTGGCCTACGGTGAGTGAGCCCGCGCCGGCCGTCGGCGACACGCCCGCCGGCGAGGGCCCCGGCACGCGCTCGGCTCTGCTGATCGACTGGGGCGGCGTGTTGACGACCAACCTGTTCGCGTCCTTCCACGCGCACTGCGAGGCGGCCGGGATCGACCCGCAGGTGATGGTGGGGCGCTTCAAAAGCGACCCCGAGGCGCGCGAGCTGCTGATCGCCCTGGAGAAGGGCGAGCTCGACGAGCGCGGCTTTGAGACGCAGTTCGCGCGGCTGCTGGAAGTCGGGCCGGAGGGGTTGATCGACGGCCTGTTCGCGGGCGTGCAGCCGGACGAGGCGATGGTCGAGGCGGTGCGCACGGCGCGCGCGGCCGGCGTGCGCACGGCACTCGTGTCCAACTCGTGGGGCGTGCACCGCTATCCGCGCGACCTGTTCGACGAGCTGTTCGACGGCATCGTCATCTCAGGCGAGGAGGGCATCCGCAAGCCCTCGCGCCGGATGTACGAACTGGGTGCCGAACGTGCCGGAGTGGCGCCGGAGCTGTGCGTGTATGTCGACGACCTGCCCTTCAACTTGACCCCCGCCGAGAAGCTGGGGATGGCGACCGTGCACCACACAAGCGCCGAGAGCACCATCCCCGAGCTCGAACGGCTGCTCGGGGTAGCACTGAGCGAGCGCGACGTGCCGAGCACGCCGGCTGCGTAGCGACAATAACTGTCGGTGATGTCTCCTAAATGCTTATGCGTCGGTGCGCTCCAGCCGACATGGATGCCATGACCATGCTGCTGGGCGATGAGCCTCGTGCGCCGTCGGGGCCGAGCGCGAGCTTCGACACGGGCTTTGACGCCGACCTGATGACCAAGGCGCTCGCCAGCCTGTTTGCCGCCGGGGCGACGTTGGCGTTGATCACGGTGGCGCTTCCACACTCCGCGCACGCGAGCGAGGTCGGCCTGCTCGTGATCGTGGGCGTCGCCTACGTCGTGGCTGGCGCCCTCTTCTGGCAAGCGAGCACGGCGCCGAGCTGGGTTCTGCGCGTCGCGCTGGCGTGGGGCAGCACCCTGATCACGGGCGTCGCGTATTTCTCCGCGCAGAGCCCCAGCCCGCTGGTGTTCTTCTACTTGTGGGTATTTCTCTATTCCGCTTACTTCTTCACGGCCAGGGAGATGGTCGCCCAGATCGTGTACGTGGGGCTCGCATACGGCGTCCTGTTGACTGCCAGGCCGCCGTCCAGCGGGATCCCCGCGTGGTGGCTGGTCGGCATGGGCACGCTGCTGGTCGCGGCGATCCTGATTCGCTCGATGCGCGAACGCGTCGAGCTACTGATCGCGAGGCTCTACGATGCCGCCCGCACCGACCCGCTGACGAAGCTGGCCAACCGGCGCGGCTTTCGTGAACTGCTCGATCTCGAGCTCGAGCGGGCGCGTCGAGGCACTGGGCAGATGGCGTTGGTGATCGGAGACATCGACCACTTCAAGGAAGTCAACGACCGCGCCGGCCACCGCGTCGGCGATGCAGCCCTACAGCGCGTGGCTCGATTGTTGGAGGCTGGCAAGCGGGCGATCGACGGACTCGCGCGGGTGGGCGGCGAGGAGTTCGCGTTGATCCTGCCCGACACCGTCCCTCATGGTGCGTTCGCGATCGCCGAGCGGCTGCGCTGCGAGCTGCGAGCAGAGTTCGCCAAGGACGCCGTGCCGGTCACGATCAGCTTCGGGGTGGTCAGCTACGGACAGCATGGCGACACGGCGGCTTCGCTGTTGCGGGCGGCTGACGAGGCTCTGTACGCGGCCAAGGCGAACGGCCGCGACATGACCGTGCTGTACAGCCAAGCCCTCCAGCAGGCCGCTCGCGCGGACGGGGAGTCGCGCGACCTGCAGGGCGAACGCTTCATCGCGGTCATCCTCGATCTGGCCGAGACCGTGGACCTGCGCTTCAGCGGCAGCGCGCGACACTCCGAGACGGTCGGGCGCTATGCCGAGATGATGGCGCGAGAGCTCGGTCTTTCCGAGCACGGCGTCGCCCGTGTGCAGTTGGCCGGCAGGCTGCACGACATCGGCAAGGTGGGCGTGCCGGACAGCATCCTCGGCAAGCCGGCGAAGCTCACAGACGAGGAGTTCGCGATCATCAAGCGCCATCCCGATCTCGGGGCGCAGATCCTCGAACACCCGAGCCTCGCGGACGTCCGCGGGTGGGTGGCCGCGCATCACGAGCGTCCCGACGGCCGTGGCTATCCGCTCGGACTCTGCGGTGAGGCGATCACGATCGAGGCACGGATCCTCGCGGTCGCCGATGCGTACGAGGCGATGACCAGCGACCGCGCGTACAGTCCCTCGATCGGACACGCCGCTGCTCGCGCCGAGCTCGAGCGCTGCGCGGGCGCTCAGTTCGATCCGCGTGTGGTCAAAGCGCTCCTGAAAGTGCTGGAGCGCGACGCCGAGCACGCCCAAGTCGCGCTCGCGCGACTGTGAGCAATCAGTCGCGCTTGCCGCGCCCGTACAGCAGTTTGAACAGCCCGGCCAGCAGCCGCGAGGTGCGCGGCTTGTACGGGTACATGAACAGTTCCTTCTTCATCGCCAAGCGCGTGACCACGATCGCCTGCTGCGAGCAGTACTTGCGGATGCCGCCGGCGCCGTGGCGCGAGCCCACGCCCGAGGTCTTGGCGCCGCCCATCGGCAGCTCCAGCACGGTGTAGTTGATCATCGCGTCGTTGACGTTCGCGGCTCCCGCTTCGATGCGCCGTGCGATCTGCTCGCCGCGCGCGGTGTCGCGCGTGAACACGGACGCACCGAGCCCGTAGGGCGAGTCGTTGGCCAGGCGCACGGCCTCGTCGGCGTCGGCGACCTTCATGATCGGCAGCGTCGGCCCGAACGTCTCCTCGGTCATGATCTTCATCGAGTGGTCGACGTCGACGAGCACGGTCGGCTCGTAGAAGCGCCCCGGGCCGGCCGCCTGCTCGCCGCCGGTGAGCACGCGCGCGCCCTTGTCGACGGCGTCCGCGACGTGGTCCTTGATGATGTCCAGCTGGGGCGGGAAGGTGATCGCGCCGACCTCGACCGTGCCGAAGCCGCCTTCGGGCTTGCCCACGCGCAGCGCGCGGACTTTGGCGGAGACCTTCGCGACGAACTCGTCGTACACGGGCTCCTCCACGTACACGCGCTCGATCGAGATGCACGTCTGGCCGGCGTTCTGCATGGAGAAGTAGGTGGCGAAGTTGGCCGCGCGCTCGAGGTCGGCGTCGGAGAGCACGATCATCGGGTCCTTGCCGCCGAGCTCCAGCGATGCCGGGATCAGACGCCCGGCGGCCGCTTCGGCGACCTTCCTGCCGGTGCGGGTGGAACCGGTGAACATGATCATGTCGACGTGCTCGACGAGGGCCGCGCCGGTCGCTCCGCGCCCGGTGGCGATCTGCAGCACGTCGTCGGGCAGGCCGCACTCGCGCAGGCCTTCGGCCATCAGCAGCGAGGTCAACGGCGTGATCTCCGAGGGCTTGAGGATCACGCTGTTGCCGGCCATCAGCGCCGGTATGCAGTCCCCGAAGGAGTTCGTCAGCGGGTAGTTCCACGGCCCGATCACACCGATCAGCCCCAGCGGCTGGTAGCGCAGGATCAGCTTCTTGCCCTTGACGAGCACCTGGCTGGACTTGACCGCCTCATCGGCGAGGTAGCGGGGACCCTCCTTCGCCCAGAAGCCGAACGCGTTGCCCGCGTAGCCGATCTCGGCGAGGCTCGCGTCCTCGTAGGTCTTGCCCGTCTCCGAGACGATCGTCTCGATCACGCGCTGGGAGTTGTCCATCAGCCACTTCTGCGCCCGCAGCAGCACCCGTGCGCGGCCGTCGAAGCCGAACGCATCCCACTGCGGCTGGGCCCTGCGCCCGCGGGCGGCCATGTCGGCCACGGCGTCTGCGCCGAGGTCGGGGACCGTCGCGACGATCTCGCCGGTGGCCGGGTTCTCGACGGGAATGCCCCCCGTGTCCCCCTGCGGGGACGATGCGGGCGCCGCGCCGGCGTCGATCTCCTCTACGTCCTCGTGGGTCTCAGGTGGGTGCTGCTCGACAGTCGCCATCTCTGTCCTCCCCTTCGTTTTGCTCGTAACGAAAGAGGCTACTCCTCGGCGGCGCCTCGTCCTAGTCCGAAAGCTCGATCGACGCTATTCCCACCGGCTCGGTCGGGCGGTCGGAGCCGTCGGTGGGGACGCCCTCGAGCTTGTCCACCACGTCCATGCCGTCGCTCACCTGCCCGAACACGGTGTGCTTGCCGTCGAGCCACGGGCACGCGCCGGTGGTGACGATGAAGAACTGCGAGCCGTTGGTGTTCGGCCCGGCGTTGGCCATCGCGAGCGCTCCGCGCACGATCTTGTGCGGGTTGATCTCGTCCTCGAAGGTGTATCCCGGACCGCCGGTGCCGGTGCCCTGCGGGCAGCCACCCTGGATCATGAAGTCCTTGATGATGCGGTGGAACGTCAGCCCGTCGTAGAAGCCGTCGGCGGCGAGCTTGCGGAAGTTCTCGACCGTCTTCGGCGCGTCCTCGTCGAACAGCTCGAAGACGATCGGCCCTTCTGTGGTCTGCATGGTTGCTTTCGTAGGCATCGGGCTACTGTATCGGCCCGCAATGCACGGGCGACTACTCGTGGGCGGAGGCGAGTCCGAGGAACACGATCAGCGACCTGTTCAGGGCTACGAGCTCCTCGTCGCGTAGTTTGCCGAGGCGTTCGCCGAGGCTGGACCTCGGCACGGTGGTGACCTTGTCGACCATCAGCTGGCTGGGCTGTTCGAGGCCGTTGCCCGCCGATGGATCGATCGGAAGCCTGAGGAGTGGAGCCGCGACAGGATTCGTGGTGAACGGGCAGACCGTGACCGACGCGGTGGCGTCGAAGCGATCGTCCTGAAGAATGACGACGGGCCGGGGCTTGCCGGTGTAGGGTCCTCGCGCTGCGGCCGTGTAGATCTCGCCGCGCGTCACCGAGAGGAAGCTTCTTCGTCCTCGGCCTCCCACGGGGAGGAGATCGCGTCGACGAAGGCTTGATCGTCTGTCTCGCGTTCGCTCGTAGAGATCGCAACCGACTGGCGGTGCGCCTCGGCGATGAACTCGGGGGCTCGAACGTCTGGAACCCAGATCTGGAGTGGGCGCAGCCCCTGACTGCGCAGGCGCTCACGGTGTTGGCGCACCCGATCACGAGTCGACGGCATACCCACGATGTTACATGTAACGTATGAGTTCGTCAATACGCCTGCCACACGCTTATGAGCGCCTACTTCACCCCCACGCGCTCCGCGCCAAGCGCCGCCCCGCGCACGGCGTGCCCGTCGAGCGCGGCGATCACGCGGTCGGCCTCCGCCTCCGGCACCGACACGAACGAGAAGCGCTCCAGCACGAGCACGTCGCGCACCGCCTCGCCGTCGAGCCCGGCGGAGGACGTCACCGACGCGACGATGTCGGCCACGCTCAGCCCCGCCGCGCTGCCGCTGGCGAGCACGAGCTTGGCGTACGGCTCCTGCTCGTCGCGCCGCGAGATTCGCGGCTTGGAGTGCCGGCGCGGGCGCTCGCGCACGGGCGTGGGCGCGGCCGTCGCGCCGCGCTCCCACTGCGCGACGTGCGTGCCGATGTGGCGTTCGATCGCCTCCAGCTCGTGCTTCTGGCGGCGCTCGACGAACGTGATCGCGCGGCCCGAGCGCCCAACCCGCCCGGTGCGCCCGATGCGGTGTACGTAGGTGTCGGGGCTGGTGGGGACGTCGTAGTTGACCACCAGCGTGACCGTCGAGATGTCAAGGCCACGCGCGGCCACGTCGGTTGCGACGAGGATCGGCACGCGCCCGCCCTTGAACGCGAGCATCACGCCGTCGCGCGAGCCCTGCGACATGTCGCCGTGCAGCGCGCGCACGTTCATGCCGCGGTCGCGCAGCGTGCGAAACAGCTGCTCGCAGCGGATCTTCGTGCGCACGAACACGATCGCCTGCTGATCCGCGGCATCGGGACGGGATCCCATCTCCGAGCCGAGCACCTCGACCAGCTTGTCCGGCTTCTCCTTGGTCTCGACGGGAAGCTGGAACTGGGCGACGGTGTCGATCGTGAGCGTCGCCGCCTCCACCTGGATGATCGTCGGGTCGTACATGTAACGGTCGGCCAGCGCACGGATCGGACCGGGCATTGTCGCCGAGAACAGCGCCGTCTGGCGGCTGGAGGGAGTCAGCGAGAGGATCTTCTCGACGTCCTCGAGGAAGCCCAGGTCGAGCATCTCGTCAGCCTCGTCGAGCACCACGAAGCGGCAGTCGTGCAGCACCAGCGAGTGGCGCGAGATCAGATCGAGCACGCGCCCGACGGTGCCCACGACCACGTGCCCCCCCGCGCGCAGCTGCGCCTGCTGGGTGCGGATGGGCGCGCCGCCGAACACCGCGACGACGTCGACGCCGCTGTGCGCCCCGTACGTGCGCAGCGCCTGGGTCACCTGGATGCACAGCTCGCGGGTGGGCGTCAGCACGAGCGCCTGCACGACCTGCTCGCTCGGGTCCAGGTACTCCATGATCGGCAGGCCGAACGCGGCCGTCTTGCCGGTGCCCGTCTGCGCCTGCCCGATCACGTCGCGTCCCTGCAGCAGCGCGGGGATCGCCTGCTCCTGGATCGGGCTGGGCGACTCGTAGCCGACGTCGCGCAGCGCCTGCAGTCTTGACTCGGACAGACCGAGCTCGGCAAATGACGTGGCCATAACCGTGGACATGGAGCTTAGGCGGACGGGTCGAGCAGCAGCTTGCCGGTGGTGCGGCGCCCGCGCAGGTCGACCTGCGCCTGCGCCGCCTGCGAGAGCGAATACGTGCCTCCGACGATCGCCCGCAGCTCGCCGCGGCCGGCTGGCGGCTCGGCGGCGCGCTCGAACAGGTCGGCGAGCGCCCCGGCGAACATCCCCGGCCGCTGCAGGCAATGAAACAGGTAGAAGCCGACGACCGCGCGCGAGTGGCGAAGCAGCGAGCCGGTGCGCACCTCGTTGGGTTCGCTCGTGGAGATCCCGCAGACGACGATCCGCCCGAACGGCGCCAGCGCTCTATAGGAGGCGTCGAACGCCGCGCCGCCGTACATGTCGAAGACGACGTCCACCTCGCGCCCCTCGTTGGCCGCCACCAAGCGCTCGGTCAGGCCCTCGGGCGCCGGGTCGATCGCCACGTCGGCGCCCAGCTCCAGCGCCAGTGCGCGCTTCTCCTCGCTGGAGGCCGTCGCGATCACGCGCGCGGCGCCCAGCGGGTGGCCGAGCTGCACCGCCAGCGAGCCGACGCCGCCGGCGGCGCTGTGGACGACCACGCTCTCCCCCGCGCCGACGCGCGCCGCGGTGCGGTACATGTGCCACGCGGTCGTCCCCTGGATGATCAGCGCGAGCGCGGTTCCGTCGTCGATCGCGTCGGGGATCGGGAACACCCGGTCGCTCGGCGCGAGCGCGTACTCGGCGTAGCCGCCACTACCCGTGAGCGCGACCACCCGCTCGCCGGTGTCCTCGCGGACGCCCGTGACCTCGCCGCCCGGCACCAGCGGCAGCGTTGCCTTCTGCACGTAGGAGTTCGTGCGCGTATGTGTGTCTGCGAAGTTCAGGCCCGCCCGCGTAACGCGGATCAGCGTCTCCCCGGGACCCGGCTCGGGCCTCGGCAGCTCCACCAGCTCGAGCACCTCCGGGCCGCCGAACTCGGTCATCTGGATCGCACGCATCGCGGCCGAGGCTAGCGAAGTGCCGCCGGCGTCCATGGCGCAGCGGCGACCCGCGGCACGCCCGCGGCGCTGCCGGCGCCGGGCGCGCCGTGTGCTCTAAGGTGCGCGCCCATGCCAATCACCGTGGTCGGATCGATCGCCTACGACACCGTCAAGACGCCGTTCGGGCAGCGCGAGCGCATGCTCGGCGGCGCCGCCGTGCACTTCGCGCTGGCGGCGTCGTTCTTCGACGACGTGTACGTCGTCGGCCCGGTCGGCGATGACTTCGGCGAGGAGCAGCTGCGGGTGATGCGCGCGCGCGGCGTGGACGTGTCCGATGTCGAGCTCGTGCACGGCGGCAAGACGTTCTTCTGGCACGGCGAGTACGGCTGGGACCTGAACTCGCGCGAGACGATCGACACGCAGCTGGGCGTGTTCGAGGGCTTCGCGCCGAAGCTGTCCGAGCGCTCGCGCTCGGCCGACGTGCTGTTCCTGGCCAACATCCAGCCCGACCTGCAGCGCGACGTCCGCAGCCAGCTGCCGCACGCCCGCTTCGTGGCGCTCGACTCGATGAACCTGTGGATCGACATCGCGCGCGACTCGCTGGTGCAGGCGATCGCGAGCGTCGACTGCGTGATCCTCAACGACGCCGAGCTGCGCCAGCTGACCGCAAAGCCCAACCTCGTCTCGGCCGCACGCGAGATCCTTTCGTGGTCCCCTTCCCCGCACTCGGACTCCCCGCCCTCGGACTCCCCCTCCCCGCCCTCCGACGAGCGTCTTCGCGGCCCCAGCGTGGTGGTGGCCAAGCAGGGCGAGTACGGCGCGGCGCTGGTCACGCGCGAGGGCTTCTTCGCGCTGCCCGCATATCCGCTGGAGACGGTGATCGACCCGACGGGCGCCGGGGACACGTTCGCCGGCGGCCTCGTCGGCTACGTCGCTGCGCACCCGCACGAGCCGATATCCGACGGGCTGCTGCGGCGCGCGATGGCGCACGCGACGGTGCTCGCGTCCTTCAACGTCGAGGAGTTCGGCACCGAGCGCATGCAGCGGCTGAGCGGCAGGGAGATCGTGGCGCGCATCCAGGAGCTGCACGCGATGACGCAGTTCAGCGGTGCGCCCCTGACGCTGCGTGGCTGACCATGCCGATCGCCGCCTGCGTGGCCTGACAGCGGGCTCCTACGGATGAAGGTGCGGGCTTGTACGGATCCGCGAGCGGGTATACGATCGACTTGGCGTGACAACCTGGACGTTCATCTGGCTGATGGTGATCCTGAAGGTGCCGATCGTGGCGCTGTTCTTGATCGTGCGCTGGGCTGTGCGCCAGACGCCGGAGCCGGAGCTCGACCAGGACGGCGGCATCGGCCCGCTTGCGCTCCCTCTGCACCCGCACCATCCGCGCTCGACGCCTCCGCGTAGGCCACGGCGCGGTCCGCACGGACAACCCGCGCCGGCGTCTCCCGCGCGCGTGCGCGGGGTCTCCGCTCAGCGGCGCCTACCGCACCGCTGAGCTCGAGTTTCGGCTCACCGTCGGGCCCAATATCGGACCGGCGGCGTGGCGCTCGCGCTCGGTCGCTCATAATCGAGTACAGACATCGGCAACCCGCGCGTACAGGAGATGCACATGAGCAGCGAGCGATCGACGATCGATTCCAGCGGCGCCGGCGCCGCCGGCGCGACGAGCGCCAACGGCGTGGCGCCCGCACAGGGGACGCTGACGGTGACCGACAGCCGCACGGGCAAGAGCTACGAGCTGCCGATCGAGGACGGCACTGTGCGGGCGATGGACCTGCGCCAGATCAAAGCCGACGAGGAGGACTTCGGGTTGATGGCCTACGACCCGGCGTACATGAACACCGCGTCGTGTCGCAGCTCGATCACCTACATCGACGGCGACGCCGGCATCCTCCAGCACCGCGGCTACCCGATCGAGCAGTTGTGCGAGCACTCGACCTACCTGGAGGTCGCCTACCTGCTGATCAACGGCAGGCTGCCGACGCAGACCGAGCTGACGGGCTGGGTGGACGAGATCACGATCCACACGTTCGTGCACGAGAACGTCAAGGACTTCATGCAGGGCTTTCGCTACGACGCCAACCCAATGGGCATGCTCGTGGCCTCCGTGGGCGCGCTGTCGACGTTCTACCCGGACGCCAACAAGATCCACGAGGAGCGCGTCCGCGCCATCCAGATCATCCGGCTGCTGGCGAAGATGCCGACGCTGGCGGCGTTCGCGTTCCGCCACAACATGGGCCAGCCGTACGTGTATCCCGACAACGACCTCAACTACGCGGGCAACTTCCTCGGGATGATGTACAAAATGACCGAGCTCAAATACGAGCCCGATCCTCGCCTGGAGCGCGCGCTGGACGTGCTGTTCATCCTCCACGCCGACCACGAACAGAACGCCTCCACCAGCGCCGTGCGCTCGGTCGGCTCCACCCAGGTGGACCCCTACTCGGCGGTCGCCGCCGGCGTCGCTGCCCTGTACGGACCGCTGCACGGTGGCGCCAACGAGCAGGCGCTACGCATGCTCGCTCGGATCGGCAGCGTCGAGAACATCCCCGGCTTCCTCGAGGGCGTGAAGGCGGGCAACGAGCGCCTGATGGGCTTCGGCCACCGCGTCTACAAGAACTACGACCCGCGCGCGCGGATCATCCGCAAACACCTCGACGACGTATTCGAGGTACGCGGCAAGAGCCCGCTGCTGGATGTCGCGAGCGAGCTGGAGAAGCGCGCGCTCGACGACGAGTACTTCACCTCGCGCAAGCTGTATCCGAACGTCGACTTCTACTCGGGCCTGATCTACGAGGCGCTCGGCCTGCCGGTGGCGATGTTCCCGGTGATGTTCGCGATCGGACGCACCAGCGGCTGGATCGCTCAGTGGAAGGAGATGGTCGAGGACTCAGAGCAGAAGATCGCTCGTCCGCGCCAGATCTACACTGGCGAGCGCGACCGCGACTACGTGGCGATCGCGCAGCGCGGCTGAGCGCGGGCCGCGGTCAGAGCACCGGCGTGTTGGTGGCTCAGGGTGTCCATGCTTGTATGCGTGCTCCGCCGGGGTCGGTGACCCACATGTCGCCTCTGGCGTTGATGGCCAGTCCGATTGGGTAGCTGAAGCGGAACTGGCCGTTGCCGGAGCCGTATTCGCCGAAC
>Ga0302325_10000961_pt1 | contig 75593 bp, 89 predicted proteins | sample Palsa_T0_2_FD_201948 | JGI IMG/M metagenome (GOLD analysis project Ga0302325, IMG submission 201948) | Peat permafrost microbial communities from Stordalen Mire near Abisko, Sweden - Palsa_T0_2 | ecosystem: Environmental > Terrestrial > Soil > Palsa > Peat permafrost | place: Sweden: Abisko... | reverse complement strand
CCTGCGCGATGCCGTCGGCATGATCGCCGCAGGCATTGCCATCGCCATCCCTTGCGTCGCCGCCCTCGGTAAGCTCGTTCAATCCCAGTTGTTCGGCGTCACTGCTACCGATCCCGCAACGTTTGCCATCGCCGCACTGGTCCTCGCTACCGGCGCACTAGCGGCAGCATTAATCCCCGCCTGTCGGGCCTCGAACGTGAGCCCCACGGACGCCCTCCGGCTGGAATAGTGCCGATTGTCGCAAGCACCTGGGAGGATAATGCTGCGGCTCGACGTGGCGGCAGGTAGGCGGCGTTTGCCAGGGATTATCATTGATTCCCTTCCCACCCTAGAAGCCATAACTGGCTGGACGCTACAATCGCGCCCAGTTGCCTCGGCGATCTTTTCGATCGAGTCGGCCATAGTTGCAATGATGGCAGGGCTGCGGGGGACGGTCAACGCTCTCGCCAGCGACTCCGGAAATTAAAAGCGCGCGGGAGCGGTCTTTTGTGATAACGAGGGTTCAGGCGCTTTATTACTGCCCGGTATCGTGTTCGAAGCTGTAAATCGCCCGCGCCTTGGCCATCACGGCATCGATATCCATATGCCGGCTGGCATCGGGCGCGACGCGGCTGTTTTGGTGCGTGCAGTAATGCAGGAGATCGGTGATGATGCGCGTCACGTTGTTATAGTTTTTGTCGGCGACATAGGCCATGCCGGGGTCGGGATTGATCTTTTCGTAGGAGTGCAGGACGCGGTCGCCTCTCTCCCAGCTGGTCAGTTCCTTGTCATGCATGGCGGCTGCCCTCCTGATAGATATTATGCTGCGGTCAAGGCACGAAGCGCGACGCTCGCGGCCGGGGCGCTTGCGGCTGCGGAATTACCGCGCCGGGCATCGGCAGGAAAGGGCACAGCGCCGGCAGGTGGTTCGCGATAAAACGCGAAACCTTCGGGTGCTCGGCCAAGAACCGCGAGACAACTGCTGCTTTCAGGAACCGGCTCGGGGCGTGCTGCATGGGCCCCAAGCCGGTTATTTTCCCCTTCGGGGAACATCGGGGTTATCCCACCGCTGCTCCTGCTCTTTGTCGAAGTCCTTGGCCCATTCGGATTGCTCGCGGGCGAGGTCGATCGCCTTTTGCCGTTCCCGCAGGCGCCTCGCCAGCTCTTCGTCATAGCCTTTGTTGCGGGCCTGTTGCTCGGCCTGGTGCTGGTCGCGCATAGCCTTGATTTCGTCCCGCATCCCGTTCAGGGTGCGGTCGCGCTCCTGATCGAGGCCCTTGATATAGGCGCGGCGGTCGACGATCTGCTGGGCGCGGAAAAGGTCGAGATCCTCCTGCCGCTCGGCCGCCTTGGCTTCATCCTCCGGCTTGAAGAATTTGCGCAGGGCTTCCTTCAAGCCCTTCTTGGGCGCGTGGCGCTGCAGCTCCGCCTGCAGGGCTTCACGCTGCTGGAAGTCGAAGGCCTCCATCTTGTCGACATTCGCGGCCGTCGGGACTGTTCTTTTCCACGATATCGATAAACTCTTCCACAGTCTGCGCGCTCGTCGCGTCGACGATGTGCTTGGGGTTTACGACAATCATGTCTTGTGTTGCTGCGCTCATCTCGTCTTCAGGCGGCCTTCTGACCTGCATTTCGGCGAGCGTCTTGCTGCTAATCCTGCCGGCGCGGGCCTCTTCGCTAAGAACAGCCTGTACCTGACTGAGATAAAGGGCGCAGTACCTGTCGACTTCTTCCTTGGTCGGACTGTCTCCTCCGTGAGGGGAGCTGACGGAGATCTTCACGCCGGAGAAAACGTCGTTCGTCTTGCCCTTCCCTCCTGCGGCATCGAAGGGCAGAACCTTTTCGAAATCGAAGGTGAATTTAAAGGAAGGGGCCATCCAGTGATCCATGACGATGCGGTGCTTGCCGCCGCGTCGCGATATTTTCGTGCTGTTGCAGTTCAAGGGGTTGGGATAGGGCGCTACGAGCGCGCTCAGTTCCTCGGCAAGCTTTTCGATGTTCGTGGCCATAACTTCAGCGCGCCGCCGTCAGGCCGGCGTCCTCTCTGCTTCGTATAACGTCTGAGCCGCGCGGATCACGTCCCCGACACGATCACGCGCACAGCTATGCAACAGGTCGGCGATAATACGTATGACAATTTCTTCGTTGTCGCCGTCGCGGCTGTAGACCATATCCGGAGCTTCGCTCAGGAGCTCATATTCGGCGAGCAGCGCGTTCGCGCGTTGCAAGGCCGAAAGATCATGTTCCGGCATCCCGGGAGAACCCATGACAACCCGGATGCGCTCGCGGCGGTATCCGGCAACATGGCGCAAAGCATCCGCGCGGTCTGCCGGCGGCCCTTGTGTCGCCCAGCTTCCGACGATGGACCGATCGACGTTGAGCTCCTGCGCCATCATGGGTTCCCAGTCTTCTCCGAAGAGAGCGATGCCGAGGGCGCGGAAATTTTCGGCGGATAAGCGGCGTTTGCCCGGGACTATCATTGATTCCCTTCCTTCCCTGGAAGCCCTGACTGGCTGGACGCTACAATCGCGCCCCGTGCCTCGGCGATTTTTTCGATATTCGTTGTCATAGGTGCTTCTTGCCCGTCCGCGGACGACGGCTCTTGTCGACCGCCTTAGCTTTGGCGCGTTGGCCATAACAGGATAAGAACGAGGCGGAGTTTTGCTCCGACTCACGCAGGACGCCGCGAAGATTTTGAATGCGCTCGGATGGCGTCCCTTTGCGCCCGTAGAACTGCATAAGCCCTTGGTTATCTCCATAACCCGTAAATTCAATGATCATGTCGACGGCTTGGTCCTGCGTCATGTTGAACTGTTTTTGTAATTCAGCGATTTTTTGCGGGTCTTCGGCGAGGACGTAAGGCGAGAGATCCAGGGGATTGAACTTGTACAGGGCCTCGCCTTCGCGCATGACAGTCGCGAACGGGATTTTCTTATGCGCGCAGTAACGCAAGAGGTCGGCGGCGATGCGGATGACCATGTTGCGGTCGTCGGGATGGTTCATCGTGTCGTAGGGAAGAAGAATGCCGTAGTCCCTGATGATCCAGGCTGCGCGCTCCCATGACCTGGAATAGGTCAGATCGTCCTCGGGCATATCAGGGGCTATGAGCGCGTATAAGATTTGGGTGCGATGTTTGATGGCGATGCGGGTGAGTTCTTTTCCGACGTTGGCTGGCGGACCTTCCTTAGCCCATTTCTTGACGGTGGCCAGATCGGTCTTGAGTTCGCCGGCAAGTTTTCCTTGCCATCCGCAGTCACCGTATAGGGATCGTCCCAGGTCGCAAAATTCCCTGGCCGGCAAGCGCTTTTTTTCGATCGAGTCGGTCATAGTAGCCATGGTGGCAGGGCTGCGGGGGACGGTCAACGTTCTTGCCAGCGACTTTGGAATTCGAAATCAGTGTTTTGGAAAACCGCCGACTGCGGTCCGTCGTGGTAACGACGGAATGGAGCTTTGTTATTTCCCGGTATCGTGTTCGAAGCTGTAAATCGCCCGGGCCTTGGCCATGACAGCATCGATATCCATATGCCTGCTCGCATCGGGGGCGACGCGGCTGTTTTGGTGCGTGCAATAGTGCAGGAGATCGGTGATGATGCGCGTCACGTTGTTATAGTTCTTGTCGGCGACATAGGCCATGCCGGGGTCGGGATTGATCTTTTCGTAGGCGTGCAGGACGCTGTCGCCTCTCTCCCAGTTGCTCAGTTCCTTGTCAGGCATGGCGGCTGCCCTCCTGATAGATATTATGCTGGCAGTCAAGGCACGAAGCGCGACGCGTGCGGCCGGGGTGCGGGCGGCTGCGGTATTATCGCGCCCGGGCACGTGCTCTGCACGCCGGTCGGTAACGGCAAGAACGGGCACAGCGCCGGCAGATGGTTCGCGATAAAGCGCGAAACCTTCGGGTGCTCGGACAAGAACCGCGAGATGACTGCAACTTTCAGAAACCGGCTCGGGGCGTGCCGCATGGGCCCCAAGCCGGTCATTTTCCCCGTCGGGGAACATCGGGGTCATTCCACCGTTGCTCCTGCTCTTTGTCGAAATCCTTGGCCCATTCCGATTGCTCGCGGGCGAGGTCGATCGCCTTCTGTCTTTCGCGCAGGCGCCGAGCCAGCTCGTCGTCATAGCCCTTATTGCGTTCGCTTTGCTCGGCCTGGTGCTCGGCGCGCAGCGCCTTCAACTGATCGCGCATGCGGTTCAGCGTATTGTCGCGGCTTTCTTCGAGGCTCCTGATATAGGCGCGGCGGTCGTGCGCCTGTTGCGAGCGGAAGAGATCCATTTCCTCCTGCCGCTCGGCCGCCCTGGCTTCTTCGTCCTCGGCCTTGAAGAATTTGCGCAGGGCTTCCTTGACGCCTTTGCGGGGCGCGTGCCGTTGCAACTCCGCCTGCAGGGCGTTCTGCTGCTTGAAGTCGAAAGCTTCCAGCTTGTCGACATTGGCGGCCGTGAGGTCCTGGCCCGCGCGCTCGATCGCCTGCACCTTGTCGCGCTCTTCTGCGGCATATAGCTGCAGGAACTTCCGGTTTTCCGCCTGCTGGCGCGCAAAGATCCTTTTGCGGATGACTTCGATCTCAGGGTCGATCGTGGGCTCGGGCTTCGGGGGCGGCGGGGCGGCCGGCTTCTGGAAGTCTTCCTTCAGCTTCTGGTCGCGCAGGTCTGGTGCGGCTGGGGCGGCCGGCTCGGGGGATTTCGGGGCATAGGTGTCGAAGTTGACGCCCGGCTGTTTCGGCGTGATCGGCACGCGCGGCTCGCGTTCCTTGATCCAGGTCGGCTTCGGGCCTTCGGCCATGTCAGGCACGGTCGGCTGGGGAGGCGCTGGCGGCGAAGGGGGCGCCGGCACCGTGACTGGGCCTCTGATCGGCCCACTCGCCGGGGAGTAAGCGCCGTAATCGTACCCTTTCTTCTTGGCGGGTACCACGAGCTGCAGCGGTACAGCGGGTGCTTCAGCAGGCGCTCCAGCTTGGGTGGGAGGCGGCGGCAATGGTTTGTCTTTCCATTGACGCTGAACATAATCGACATAGTTGGCGAAATCGTAGCGGGTTTTGAGGTCCCATTTCTCATAGCTGTTCTGGGCGCTTTCAAGGTGAGCCGGGCCCAGGTTGTCGACGCCCCCGGTCTGCGCCATCCACGGATCGGAAGGCAATGGCGCGCGGCGCGTCTCACTCGGTGGCGGCGGAGGCGCAAGGACCGGAGCCGCCGGGGAATAAGCGCCGGGGTCGTAGCCCTTCTTCTTGGCGGGTTCCGCGGGCTTCGGCTCGGTGACGGGGGCCGGGACTTCGACCGGCTTGGGCGTCTCGACCTTCGCGGCCAATTCCGGGGGCAGGAACTTCGACGGCTGCTCCTTCGGAGTGTCCGTGGTCAGATCGATGGGCCGAGGCTGGTTTTCCGGGGCTGGCGGGGGTTGAAGGAATTTTTCCGCATGTTCGGGGCTTAGGAATTTGGACGCTTCCGGAGCCGGTTCTTTGCCCTTTGCGAGCCTTTCCGCCTGCCGGTCCGTGGCCTGCTGGACATCCGGCAGGGTCGCGACATCGAGCGAGGCCATGAAGGTCTTGAATTCCTTGCCTTTTATGTCAGTCACGTATCTGGAAAGACTGAATATGGCTCCTTGGTCGTCAACGAGAACGTATCCCCGCTTGTCGCCCCTGGCGAGAACGTAGCCGTTCTCTTCGAGCGCATTCTTGAACGCCTGAGCCGTATCGGCTTGTTTCCGGAGGGCCGTGATCTTTTCCTTGCGCTCGTCGTCGGTTTGTCTGGCGGGCTGCGAAAGCTCCGCTTGTTGGGCACTCAAGGCCTTCTCTTTTTGGCGGGCTCTCGCGTCGTCGACGGTCGGAAGTTGGTTGAGAGGAACGTCGGCCATGAAGGCCTCGACTTCGGCCTTCTTCATCACGCCCTGGAGATTCTTGGTGAGGGCGGAATAAACGCCCACTTCGTCTACCACGACATAGCCGCGCTCACCCTGAGCCAGGACGTAGCCCGCCTTTTCCAGCCCCTTCTTGAATTCTTGCCCGTTCGCGGCGGCGGCCTGCAGGGCGCGTATCTGCTCCTTGCGCTCCCCGACCGTCAAGGGCGAGCGCTCGGCCATTTGAGCTTCGGCGTAGTCGTAATCCTGGCGGGGGAATTCCGGCTGTTGCTCGCGGTCGCGCTTGGCATGCTTGCCGGGCACAAACTCCTGCCCGAACTCCAGCTCCATCCGGTGGCTGGCCTTTTCATGGGCGACATAGTTGTAGCTGTCGGAGACAAGCTTCATTTCCTCGATGTCGGTGCGCGCCCAGACGACATGGAGGTGCTTTCGGCCGTCGGTACCACCGTGAAGAACGACGGCGCGGGGCTGGCCCTGAAGCCCCAGTTCCTCCCCGAGAATGTCAGCCGCCCTCTTCCACTGCTCCGGCGTCATGGTGGCGGCATAATGGGCCTCGGGGCTGATCTCGGCGTGGTAGAGGCCGTCACGCCCCTGCTTCGTGCCTTCCGTGAGAACCTGCCAATCCCGGAAGCCCTCGATCAGCTTTGCGGCCGTCTGCTGAAGGATGACGGGGCTGGTCATCCGCCAAACGTCGTCGGGGCTTTTCTCAAAGGTGAGGCCATGGGCCCAGGCGGACTGGAACTCCAACAGCGCGACAGGCTCGCCCGTCGCGTATCGCTCCACCCGCATGAGGTAGACGGCGAGCTGCCGGGGGTTATTTCTGGACGCGCCCTTGGCTATCATCGGAGCCTATGCGTGGCCTTCAGGGGTATCGCCAGAGGGCTCCATTTCGAAGGCTTCGAACATCAGGTCCCGGATCTCGGCCCATTCCCGAAGGGCGCCCTCAAAATCGGAGGCGAGCGCCCCTTGGGCATTCGCGTTGAGCTTGTAGGCGATCTGGTTCAGGTTGCTCCCGTACTTGCCATGGAGCCCCAGGACCTTTACCAGCACCTGGTCATTAATGGGCCTCTTCCGACGGGCACGGGGGCCGGCCTCGCCCAGGCTGAGGGCGCGGATGAAAGCCCCGAAGGTCAGCCCCGCCTTGTCGGCCTTGGCAGCAACCTTGTTGAACTCGTCAGAAGCCCAGCGGATGGGGGTAATTTTATTGCGCTGGCGCTTCTCGCTGCCGTGCCTGGATTTGGGGAGCTGGCCGTCTGGCATGCGGGTCCTTTCTGGCTGGTGTTGTCCGCAGGGCCATCAACGGCCGCCCCGCCATCGCCGAATTTGTAGTGCTAAAGTTGAACGGCCTTTGCCGGAGACGCATCGCCATGGCAGGCCCGGCAGTGTTCCTGGCGGCGCGCCACAGCGCCACAATCGTAAGCCGGTGCCGAAACACCGGTCGTAAGGTCGCAGGGGCACGAATAGCCCCCGGCAGGTCAACGCACGGGCGCGGAGCACGTCGCAGGTCGCAGGGCGCGATAAGCCCCCGGATTCGCCTTTGCGGCACGGGGTAGCGACTGCGCCCGAACATGCCGCTCGGGGCTCCGCCCCGACCATCGCCCGCCGCGCAGGCGAACAGCAGGGGGGAAAGAGCGCCCGAAGGGCGCGGTTTGAAACGGGCGGGCAGCATGCCCCCCTTTCAACAAGCCAAGCACCGCTTTTGCGGTGCGCTCGCGGTAATACCGCGAATGGCTTGCAACTGTAGCTAAGGTCTATTTATGGATTATAGCATCCGGGTCAAGCTGTGGCTGTGATATGGCGCACAACACCGCACGATGCTGATTCCAGCTTACGCCGGGATTGATCTACGGGCGGTTAATCCGGCGGCGGATTTTACTTGTTGTCAGGGTTCGCCGGGGAGTAGGTGTTCGGGTTGTAGTTCGATTTTTTGGGCGGCTCTGGTGGATCTTCCGATCCGGCGGGCGCATAGGTCGACAGGTTGATCGGCTGGCTTGTTGGTGCTGGTTTCGGTCCTGACGGGTCTTCTGAAGGTGTATAAGTCGCCGGGTTGTAATTCGCGCTGCTGGGCACCTGTGGAACCGCTCTTCGGGGCGCTTTCGGATGCGACTCTGTGCTGATCTCGATGTAAGGGTTGCGGTCGTAATATAGCGGCCAGTAAAGCGTCGGGTATTTCTCCCGGATCGTTTCAAAGGCGTCTTGAAGCTGCCAGTAATCGACGGGTATCAGGTAATGGGGATGGATATAGGGGCCCATGAGGATGGCACGGTCTTTGCCAAGGTTCAGGATCTCGTCGACCGTCATTAACTCTCGGCCGGTTTCGCTATAGCTTACGCTCTCCCCTTCGCTTCGGCTATGGCTTTTATCGCCCACGGATGAGCCCTTGTTTTCGCCCCTGTTCTTAACCCGGACAGTCTCTTTCCCTAGGCTCTTGCTGAGGTATTCCGCCGTCGACAGATCGTTAATACCGCAAAACCACTTATAGGCGCAATTGCTGATGATGTCGTTCGAGGCAGCCCCGTAGACCGCCTTGAGCTGGTCCATGTTCTGCAGGACAAGGCAATAGTCGATGCCGTACCCTGACATGGTGGCGATCGAGATATCCAGCTTCCCGAGGGCGGCGAATTCATCGATCAGGAACAGGCAGCGGTATTTAGACCCGGGCGGTTTTCGGCGGAAAGTCTGCATGCCGGCCGTGATCATCAGCCGGAGCCAGGTGCGCTGTGTTTCGACGCGATCGGGCGGAATCACGATGTAAAGCGTCGTCGGCCGGTCCTGCCCTGCTCCCGTGAGGTCAGTCATTGAAAATGACGACGTCGCGGTCGCGGCCTTGATCTGGGGATCGGACAGGAATTTGGTAAACCGGGCGAGGTTCGACATAACGCCTGAATAGGTTTCGGGGGCCATATCCAGGAAGGGCGCCGCGTTCTCCCGGATCGCCCCGTCAAAGGCCTCGCTGGCGGTCATGGCGATCAGGAATTCCTCCCGAAGCTGTTTCCGGGGCAGGCTGACGATCTCCCGGGCCCGGGCGAGCGTCTTGGTTTCCTCGGGCTGGTCGGCAAGCCACAGCAGCACGGCCGTCAGCAGGCTCGAAGCGTTCTCGGTCCAGAAACCGTCCTTCCCCCCGCTCTCCTGCGGGCAAATGGCGGCGGAAAGTGACTGGGCGACGGCGACGGCATTGCGGTCGTTTCGGTCCAGCACGTCGAGGGGGTTGAAAGTCGCGAACTGAATACCGAGGGCGGCATAGGTGGATGCCAGTTCGCCCCACGGGTTGATGACGTGAACGTGCTGCTGCTGGGCCCTTGCGTTTCCAGAAATACAGCTAAGCTCCCCTTTGGGATCGAGGCACAGGACCGACATCGGCTTTTTGCCGAGACCGTACTTCAGCAGCGTCGGCACAATGACGCGGGTTCCTTTCCCTGTCCGCGTCTTGGCGAAAATTATGGAATGATTTTCGACGCGGCTATACACCGGGCCGCCATCAATCTGGTGGAAACGCGCGGCCGCCTTTCCGAAAAAGACGCCCTCGCTTGGATCGCCCGACGGACCTCCGCCGGGGCTCATAAAGCTGGCGGTTCCATGGGTTCCGGACAGGGGTTCTTCGTCAGGCTGCTGGGCCGCTTGCGGGGCGGTTTCCATGCCACGGAAGATCCAGACAAACAGCGCGAAAGCCGTCATCGCGAGCGTGAACCATTTGCCCTGGCCGCCGGGAATGTCCGTTCCATAGTTGTCGTAAAACCACCACGCGACGACAAGGATCACGGCGACGCCGATGATGGTCCAGAAGGGTCTTAACTTTTTGAATATGCTTGTGGATAACGTAAATTATTCACGTGAAACAACGGGCTAGAAGGGCCCGTCGTTCGTGTCTCCTTCCTCGCCGCCAGTCGGCTCGGCGATTTTCTGTTCTGGTACCCCGTGAGCGTCGCAGAAGCGGTTCCAGAGTTCGCGGTAATACCTAAATCGCGCCGGGCCAGTGATCAGTGCGTGGAGCTGGTCATGAAGCTCGTTCACGAGGATTTGGCTAAGCACCTCACGCGGCGGAACCGGTTCAACACCGGCAGCAACCGCCCGTTTTTGTTCGAGAAACTCGGTCAGACGGATAAACTCCCGGGGCACGCTGATTTGGACGGCCACGGTGTCTTCCTGGTTTAGCCGATTATTGATGGAATCCGCCGTCAGGCGGCATTCCTGCATTTCCGGGGTCTTAAGGAAGAGCTTGGTTAGCTTTTCCGCCGGGGTCTCGGGCGTTGGTTTCCCGGCTTCCTTCCCCTCTTCGGAGTTTTCATATTGCTCAAGCGCGGCCAGATCTTCCGCGCTTAACTCATCGTGGTCATCTTTGCCGGGCATTCGAGACTCCTGTCGTTGAACTTGCGGTGGTCGGAAGATTTCGGAGCAATCGTCGCTGGTCGCGACGGCAAGACGATCTGTCGTCTATGAAATCTTGGTCAGCAGCCTCGAAGCGCCGCTCGGAGATACCCGCTACTATAACGCTGGCTGGGGTGAAATCCATTGGCATAGCGCCCCATCGCTAATGCGCTAAGTTTAGCGAAATTAGCTGACCGTGTCTTTCAGGTGCGTCGTGAGATGCACCCGGGCTTCCCTTTCCCAAGCGTCGAGGGCGCGGACGAGCAACTGCACGTTCTTCAATTGTCCCGCTTCAAAGGCAAGCCGCCTAAACCGATTGCGGAACTCAACAGGGACTTTGAAATTCAAATCGACGAGGGTCTCAGTGACGGTCTGGCCGCGCTGAAGTGATCCCGATACAACGGGGGCTTGACCCTTTGTCGCAAGCAACGTGCCGGCGTCGATGGCCGAGGGTTTCTTAGGCATGGATTTTTGCTCTCTTTTCGGCAGGCGGTAATTCGCTAACATTCGCTAAATCGCTTACGCGTTTCCTGGCGAAGCCCCACAGCGCGCCGATTTCTGAGGCGGCGGGGCTATTGGGATTGATTTCCAAAACCGTGCGGCCGTCGGTCATCGAGGCGGCATAGTCGACACGGTCGTGAACGATCGACTGGAACACTTGCCCGTGCTGCGAAAGCGCAGCAATGGTCTGCACGGTGATCCTGGCGTTTGCCTTTGCCTGCGTCAGGACGAAAGCGAACGGCACGCCGGATTTCTTGACGAGATCGAGGGTCGCACCCAGGGACCAAAGGTCGTTGGGGCTCGGGCGCGTCGGGATCAGGACCAGGTCGGCACACTTAAGGACCTGCCCGTTCTGTTCGGTGAGCGCCGGAGGCGTATCAATGAAGCAATATGTGAAACCGGCACGGCCGAGCGCGTCGAGCTTATGGGGAAGCTCGCGCAAGTCGACGGGCGCGAGCTTGGGGCTATCGGCCTCGCGCACGTTCCACCAGGTGGCAAGGGTTTGCTGAGGGTCGGTATCGATCATAACGACCGGGCCATTGCTGGCCTGCTCGGCCGCGACCGCAAGGTTCGCGGTCAGCGTGGTCTTGCCGCTGCCGCCTTTCTGGGATGTGATGACGACTGTTTTCATTGGCGAACCTATCGGCTAGAGTAGGCTGACATTCGCGACTTCGCGCTTTAGCGAACCTTAGCTCACAACCAGCCCCAAGGGAAGCGGAAAGATGACAAAGTGGCTCGCCTGCGGAGACAAGTTCACGACAGGAGATGTGCTTCGCTGGAAGGAGCCGGATTGGTTCCTGAAAGGGCGGCGCAAGAAAGAATTTTTCAAAAAGGGCGAGCGGCGCGTGACCGCTGAGGTCGCCTCGACCGACAAGAAGGGTTATGTCCACCTCGTTGTCCGGAAATGCGAGATCGTTTCCGACCAGTCATTCCGGGGCGTGAAGCTGCTGAAGGCGGGCGAGCACATCATGCGAAAGCGGACGACGCTGAAAAAGCACAAGGCCGAGCGCATGACCTGGGCCACCGCGGAGGGCGAGGGTGCCCGGACCGCTGTGACAGGCGTGGTGACGAGCCGCTTCCTGCGATGAGATGCGTTGCTTCTGAAGAACCTTCTTCTCAGCACAGGCAATGTAGGCATTCATCGCGAAGCTTAGCGAATTAGCGATTTCGCCAGCGGTTATCAGCCGCGCGAGGGCCCGTCCTTCAGATCGGCTCTGCGATACTGACGGCCTGCTTTTCCGTCTCGCTGTTGGCCACGCCCATACCGACCTTCAATCCTGCATTCTGGCATCGGTTCGTCTTTGACGACCGCAAGCCCTGAAGGGCTCCGGCACTTCGTTGGGCCATGGAGGTGCGGTCAGCCGACACGCGCTGCCTTGTCTTGCGTCATGAAGGCCGTGATGGTCGCAACCCACAGACGAAGGAGAAAAGCATGCACTCACAATTTCTCGAGACGAACGAAGCCGAAGAGCGCTGCGAAGAGGCGCTGCAATCGAAATTCTGCGAGCTCACGAACCAGCTCTGGCGTGCTGACAGCTTACGCGCGATGACGTTGGCCCAACTGCAAACCGTGCAAACGGAGATCAACCTCGGGCGCGTTCGCCAAGCTCATCCGCGACGTGCACCTCGCGCCGGCCGCGCGGGTGCAAGGGGCCCAGGCTGGGCTAGGCGATGAGGGAACGGCAAGTCTCCAAATCCGGTCGCCATAGCGAAAAACACCCGTAGCGCGCCCGAGCCGCCGATTTCACAGGTAGTTACCGTTTGTGGCATCGCCTGCTGAAAGAGCCGCGAAGTTTGACCTTTTCGGTGAGTTATCCACAGAACCTGCTGCAACCTTCCGGGTGTTAAATATGTGTTAAATACTGTGTTAAGAGATTCCGTAAAGGCGCTACCGCATTGTGGCGTCTAGCTTTTTATGAGGTGCCTTCTCATAATCGGTGGGTGATACCCCGAATCTTTGTGTGTAAAACCCCGAATCTTTGTGTCTGAAACCCCGAATCCTCTCAAGCGTGGGTGATACCCCGAATCTCTTTGACAGCAGGGGTTGAAACGGTGAGTATCGGACAACATGGTGTCTGATACCCCGAATCCACTGCTGGCCCTCCTTCCAGAGCGGCATCCGCAGCATGATGTTTTCATTTGCGACGTGGCCGATGCCGTCCTGAAGGACGTTATGGCGCACATGGAGCACCCGTTTTATTCTTTATCGAAGAAACCGGAAACGGTCGTTCGGCGCTATGAGCAAAACGGGAACTGGATCGAGATCACGCCAAGCGTGAAGGGGTTGGCCACCATCTATGACAAAGATATCTTGATCTACTGCATTTCGCAGATCATGGCGAAACTGAAGAACGGTGAGAAGGTAAACCAGCGAGTCCGGATCAGCAGCCGGGATCTCCTGATATTTACGAACAGAGGTACAGCGGGAAAGGATTATAAAGCGCTCGTAGAGTCCCTTGACCGTTTGGAGGGAACGCGTATCCGGACGAACGTCGTCACCGGTGACGAAGAACAAATAGACGGTTTTGGGCTGATCGAAGCCTCCGCAATCCGGCGTAAACACGGCCTTGATGGCCGTCTCCTATACTGCGAGGTCAAGCTTTCTGATTGGGTGTTCAGCGCCATTCGACACAATGAAGTGCTGACGCTCCATAGGGACTACTTCCGGTTGCGGCGACCTATTGAACGGCGCGTTTACGAGTTGGCGCGCAAGCATTGCGGCTCCCAACCTGTTTGGAAGGCGTCAGTCCAGATCTTGTTGAAGAAGTCAGGTTCCAAATCTTCCGAGAGAGAGTTCCGGCGCTCGCTACGCGAGCTTGCCGTTACCGATCACCTGCCGGATTACCAGGTCACCTTCGATGTGAACGAAGACATGGTGACCTTCGAAAACAGGGGCACGATGAAATCGGCAGGTGCGGAGTTGGAGCGGTGGGAAGGGCGCCTTGACGCCGAAGTGCACAACGATGCCCGCCGCCAGGCACCAGGTTGGGACCCCTACTATCTTGAACAGGAGTGGCGATTGTGGATTGGACAAGGTGAGATCGTTCCCAAGTATCCGGAGAAACATTTCGTCAGCTTTTGCAAGAGCTGGTTTGAAAAGCGGGGTCGACCCTAAGCTGCCGCCATTGGGGGAAGCGGGGAACGCGCTAAAAATCGCTAAGAGACGCTAATGCGCTAATTTTGGCGAATTAGCGGTGCTGGCTTCCTAGCGGGGGGAGGAGGCTGAGATCCCGTTCTGCTTGTGCCGTCGTTCTGTACGCCGCGGCCGGAGCGGTCGCGGTAACGCACGAAGTAGGGCGGGTCGGTGAGGACGAAGTCCACGCTGGCAGCGGGAACGGGTCTTCAGCACCTTGGTGCAGTCGCCATGGATGATGCAGTTCATCTGACACCTATGGGCTTCAGCAGCTCGATGTTCTTCTCGGCCTGCTCCTTCAGGTATGCGGAAAGAGCGGGCGCGGTGTCGCTGAGGACCTGTGCTGCCATGCGCAAGCGGTATGCGGATTGGGCGAGCTCGATTTCGACGTCTGTCATTTAAAAGCCCTCCAGTTCGTCGTCGAACAACTCGGCTTCGTGCTGATCGAGGATGTCGGAAACTTGATCGGCGGTTTCGTTCAGGCTGAATTCTTCGGTATCCATGTTCTTGCTCCTTTTCGCGTTCAACATGGTCACCGTCCAACGGACCAGCGGTGAGCTGTCAGGCTAAGATTTCTCTAGTTGTTTCTCGAAAAAACATGACTACAAGAACGTGAGAAATGTTGGCTTGACAGCTCCTCTATAGCGGGTCTGTTAGGTGCCCGAAGATGTTGAATGCGGCTTAGGAGCCACGTTGATGGCGGGGTTTAATTCTGCCTTCACGGAAATGCTGATTTCTGTGTTTCGGGGATCATGACCCGGAAGACGCCTGGGATGCGGGCGCTGTCGAGGGGATGAGAAACGCGGCTATCGAACACTAGAATGGCAAGTTCGATATGCCTGAAGGCAAACGCGGCGACGACTTTGAGAAATTTCTCTCGGAACAGAAGGCGTTGGCGCACCGCAAGCAGGCGCTCATCGACGATCTGCTACGGCTACGAGCCGAGGCGATAAATGTCTTCGACGAAAGGCTGGCGAAGCTCGGGTATATCTGTCCGGTCGCACCTTTCTGATCGAAACCTAAGAACTTATCGGGGCTCTTGAGGAACTTGCGAGCGGCGAGGCGTTTCAATATGAAACGGCGCGCCGCGAGCGCCTCGGGTCCGCGCGCGCGCGATTTCAAGGCGCGGCGCATCACGCCGCGCCTTGAAATTACGTGCCGCGACGCGGCCGACCTCCTGCCGCAGCTCGCGGAGCTGGCGCAGGCGGTCAGCAACGATTAGGACGGCTTCGAAGCCCGGCTCAGTCCGGGATGGACGGCCTGAATCCGGCGGCAAGCCCGATGTCGAGGGCGAAATCCTTCGCGCTGCGCTGCTGAACGAAGGCAAGCTTGACGTCAGACCGCGAAACCGTCATCCAGTCGAAGGGCACAAGGAAAATCCTCTCGAACCGTACGGCGACAGCATCGTGAAAGTTGAACTCGCGCAGCATCTCCCGCTCCTGATCTGTGAGGCCGCCGGGGACACTGGTAGCGGTGTACTCCAGAGTTTTGATCTGGTCGTTGACTTGGGCGATGGTCATGTAGTCGGCCATGGTCTTTCTCCTTAATGGGCTAAAAAGTTGCGTATGCAACTTTGCTAGGCCCGCGCCAATGAGCAGGGAGTCCCGTCAAGGCACCGACCTGCCGGAGGGGGATCACCCGGCTTGCAGCTCTTCGCGAAAGGCGGGGATACCGGCAGGACGCGCTCGCGTCCAGTGCTTGACGGGATGGGGGCGCAGCCCACCTCTGTTTTTATTCCTGAAGGTGCGGCGTAGCCGGGCAAGCATCGAGCCTGACTTTCAGGCGAGCTTCTGCGTAAGCGTTGTCGAATGATATTTGGTTCGCTGCGCAGTAGACCATAAGATCGATGAGCATGCGCGATATCGTGCTGGTTCTTGGTTTTCATGATGTTCTCGTTGTTTAGGGGTTGCCGCATCTCGAAAGGAGTGGGGTATTATCCCCACTCCACGCGAGAGCTCAGCTCGAAATCGAAGGCCGGTTTCGTGGCGAGCCAGATGTTCAGGGCATCAAGCTGTACTTTGTTTGCCGGGGCCTTGAGCCTGACTCTTCCGCGGCTGACTTGCTGCCTGTAATCTACATCTAACTTCAGGGTATAAGCGAAGCCGAGAAGTATCCCTTTGATCTGCTGTTTTTCGTTCTCCATTTTGTCCTCCTTGTTGCTGTCTCGTTGTTATGCGTCCCGGCGGCACGGGCCAGACGCAGGACAAAAGAAAAACGTCGGGGGGGCCGCTCTCGCGGGGGTGCCGAGGGCTTTTCTTGCAGGACCAGGCGCGCGTGCGACGGATCAGACGATAACAACGTGACTGCATAAAACAAGGTGGCATCTAATGGTTTGAAAAACTTCAGATAAGCAGGGTACGGTAGGGGGAGCGTGCCCGAAGACCCCAATGTCGGGAAGTTCCTCATGGAGCAAAGGGCGCGTTGAGGACCGCAAGCAAGCCCTGATAAAGGAAGTGCTGCGGCAGAAGGCTGAAGCCATGAAGGGCTTCGACGATCAGCTCGCGAAGCTGGGCTAGCAGGAAAACGGGGCGCGTCCCCGGCGCTGCGCCCCGCGAAGTAGCTCAACCCGCAATAACAAGCCTGACGTATTTTTCGATCTGGACATACCTGTAGGCATGGCCAGCGGCGAGGAATTCTTCTTCTGTGCCCGTGAAGTTCCGCGACGCGTTATGGAACAACTGCGCGTGATGGAAGGGGCGCGTCTCTTTGTAGCCGCGCGCCACGGCGTCGCTGGGAAGTTGGATCGGCATGGTGCCTCCTTTATGAGGCCGCCTCCTGGGCGGCCTCCGGTTTCTGTTGCATGTTGTTCAGGAAATCTGCGGCGCGCTGCGCGTGTGCGGCGGCTGAGAAGATCGCGCGCTTGTCATCTTTCAGGACCGTCAGCCAGTGCCCGAGGTACGCCGCGTGGTCCTCGCGGATCTCGGGCGTGATCCCGATCTCGCTGCAGAGGAAAGCGGCGCCCAACTCGGCCACGAGTTCCTCGCGGGCATAGCCGGTATCGCCGAAGCGCTTCTGCTCGAAGTCGCGCGAAAGGCGCGTCGCGTGGCGGGTCCAGTGCGTCAGCTCATGCAGGGCCGTCGCGTAATAGCTCTCGCGATCGCGGAAGGCCTCGAAGGGCGGAAGCTGGATGATGTCGCGTGAGGGCGCGTAGTAGGCGCTGTTGCCGCCGTGCTGGATCGTCGCACGGGTCGCCTGCAGGAAAGCGTCAGCATGATCGATGCGCTCGGACAGGGGCAGCGGGTTTTCAGGCTTGGCGTAATAGATCGCGGGCAAGCCGTCGATCTGCTCAACGTTGAAAACGGTGTAGCCCTTCATGAACGGGATCTCGCGGTCGACGTCTTCGCCGGCGTCGTTCTGCTCGGTCTTCGTGATGCTGTTCGCGTAGACGACCAGGCTGCCGTGTTCGCCCTTGCGCACGCAGGCGTTCAATTCCAGAGCCTGCTTGAACGTCATCCAGATCGGCGAGATGAAACCCTTCTCCATCGCGTCGCCCCAGAGCAGCAGGATATTCATGCCGCGGTAAGGCGTTCCGTTGTGCCTGAGCGGTCGCGTAATCTTGCCGGCCGCATGTTCCGCGGCCCAGGGCTTCATCCATGTGCGGACGCCTTTCTCAAGGTCCGCGATGATGCGCTCGGTCACGCGCGCGTAAACGTCTTTTCTGACGAGCTGTTCGCCTTCTTCTGCCTTCGGTCGTTCTTTCGTCTTTGTCGCCATATAGGCCTCCTTGTGAATTGCTCAACTACGGGCAAAGGAAAGCCGGGCGGGAAAAGCGGCTGTCACCGTAGGGAAACGGCCAACACGGGAGCCTGAAAGGCGAATGGAGCGGGCAGAGCCGTTGACGGCCGCGACCGCCCGGCTAACGTGCCCAGTAGTGGATGAGCAAGACAAGGCAGGCCTGGCGGGGACGAAATACCGAAGGCGGGGCAGAGCAGCGCGAAAGACGTGGGCGCGTGACGGATTACATCAGGCCGAGTTTGCGTCGCATGGCTGCGGGCATCGGACTGGCTTCACGCTCAGGCTTCGCGTTCTTCGGCTTGGGCTGCTTCGGCGGGGCGGCGGGGAGGACGAGACGATCTAGTTCAAGGTACTTTCTGGAATTGCCGGTGTCGACGACGACGAACGGGCCGTCTTTCGCGAACACTAGGAACGGAGCTTCAACGGTTGCACCGTCGGCGGTGTAGAGCACGGGGTGTCGGTATTTCAGGCTACGGGCATACCGGCGGCGCGCTCGGAACTCGCGTTGCTGCTTGTTGTCCGCGGTCATGGCATGCGCTCCCAATCTGCCACATGCGGCCGGTAGCAATCGAAAAACAGCGTGAACTGAGGGCAAAACAATTCGAGCCTGCCGCCCGGCAGCGTGCGATGAACCTTCCAAATGCGGCGCACGCTGTCTTTAAGCTGGTCGCCTGGTCTGATCGGTTGTTTTTTCGTTTTCATATGGCCGCTCCTTTGGTGAGGTTATCGGCGAGTGCTTGGGCGTCGGCCTTGATCGCAAAGCCCTGCGGGGCAGCGACGCGGCGCGGCTTGTTGATGTCAGCGTCGACGAGCGCGCTGACGAAGTAGCAGCCACTGCTGCTATGGCCTAGACTCTTGGCGATAATCGATGATGCGTAAGCGTATTCGACCAGAAAAGGCTTTTTCAGATCGGCAAGGAGCGTGCGCAGCCGGTCGAGGCGTTCTTCTGCTTCGTGTTTCATGGCGACCTCCCTTTAAAGGTGTTTTTATGTTTCCCCGCAACGAATTGTTCCCAAGCGGTGATGCCTCGGTTGTCGCCGTCCGTGCGGTGCCTGTGGTTTTCGCAGCGCGCGGCGTAAAAGATGCCGGAGACGGTTGTATCGCTCGTCTTCACGGCGGCCCATGCCGCGGCGGCGCCGCATTCGTGGCCGAAAGTGCCTGGCTCGGCAAAGCCGCATTTTCCATCTTCGACGGTCATGCTGTTGCTCCTTATTTGAAGAGGGTGAGGACGGTGGTGTTGATATTGGTACCGCTCTCGGAGAAGGAACCGACCGGCAGGTCGTGCCAGCGGCCGTCGAGCAGGCCGTGGTCATAGCGCGCGGTCACCGGGAGAATGGCGGTGAGCGTCCCTTCGGGCTTGAGAAAGTTGAGCGCGTGCTGAACGTGCTTGGCGTAATGACGACCGTAAAACGGCGGGTTCATCACGACATGGTCGTATTTCGCCTCTGGCTTTATCTCAAGGAAATTTGCCGTGAAGACGCGATGTCCCTTGTCACGGCACTCCTGAGCGCGGCCCGGGTCGGCTTCATAGCCGAAAACCCTGGCGCCGCGCTCGCGCAGACCGTCCATAAAGCGGCCACAACCGCAGGACGGTTCGAGCACGTACTTGCCTTTTAGTGCGAGCTCGTCGAGCACGCGATCGACAACGGCCGTTGGCGTCGGGTAGTACTGCAGGTCCTTCGATACTTCGGTGCTTGCGCGTGGACGCTCCGGCTTCGCCTCATGGCAATCGGGCAGGACATCGCCGTAATATTCGGCGAGCGCGCGGTTGATGTCGAGCAGGGCCTCGGGGCTGAAATACAGGTGGCCGTTGCCGTTGCCGTATCTCTTTAGCCAAATGCCGCGTCCTGGATACGGCGTCTGCTCGCCGTCGCCATCAGTCAGAGTCCACGGCTCGATGAGAGCGTTGCCGTCCTTCACGAGAGCGTAGATTTCTTGATACTCGACGAGCGGCTTGCCTTGGTAGGCCGCTAGGGCGTTGAGTGCATCTTGGAGGCGGTCCCGGCCCCATCCGGAGTATTCGCTGATCTGCCCGATGATGATCCGCTTCGGGAGCCCGTTGACGCCGATCTTCACGCGGTCGTGCGATTTGTAAGCCGGGTCAAGGCCGCTGAATACTTCGGCCAGGCCTCGCAGGATCGAGCCCATGGGGTTGGCGATATAGGTGCCGAAGGTCGCGCGGATGTTGTCGATCGTGAACGGCGGCGGGTCGGACATCGCCTGCTTGAAGCGGCTTTTGTCCGAGGCTGGCGCGAGGGTCTCGATGTTGAGGCCGTTGTAGACGTGCTTCCATGCGGATTTGCGCAGGCTGTCCTGAAGCCTGCTGGCATAGACGCTACCGGTATCGATGTTGCTATCGCCCCAGGTTCCGCCGACGCAGGCGGCCATCTTCAGGCGATCACCGGCTTTCTCGAAGGCCAAGACCTCGGCCTCGATACTGCTGGCTTTGCTGTCGTACTCGCCGACGATCTCGGAGAGCTTGCGTTGTAGAGCGGGGAGGTTGGCGGTCATGTTGCACCTGCCTTTGCGAGAACGCCGTCAATGTGCTCGACCATGGCCGAAGCAGGTTCCTCGTATTTGTCGTCGGCTTTGCCCCGGCGCTCGCATTCGTCGTTGATCCAATGACGGGCCTTTAAGAGGGCGTCGAAGAGATCCTTGGCGTAAACAGGAAGACCGACGGGATAGCGTGAGAGGGAAGGAGGGGAATCGTTCATGCTCCACCTGCCTTTCTGTAGGCTTCGCGAGCGTTGTTGAGGGAATTAATATATAGCTGCCGGGCGTTATGGCTCTCGTCGACACGAACCTTTTCCGGCGGATAAAACGCCCAGTTGGGATACGGAGCGTCGAGAAGCAGCTCTTTCATGGCCGTCATGATGTCAGCCCGGCCTGCTTCGATGCCAGCCTGCGCAGCGCCGAGGATGGCGTCGCGCGATTGCTGCATGGTGTAGTTTTTCAGGTTGCTGCCCGAGGCCTTGAGAATGGCGTCAGCCAGGGCGATAGCCTCCGGTGAATAAGTTGTCGTCATGCATAGGTACTCCTTCTACTGCGGTAGCGCCGGGTCAGGCGCTGGCGTTGGTTTTCGAGGTTCCGGAGGATGATCCGGTCGCTCGGGGTCAAGCCCGTCTTGGTGTTCGTCGCGATGTACTCCATCGCGTCGAGCTGGGCGTTGACCTCTTCGAGGGTGACTGCCTTGTTCATGTCAGCCCTCCTCGATAAGATTGCCGTTTTCGTCGATCGCTCCGGCTCTGACGAGTGCGTCGTGCGCTTTCTTTGCGGCTGGAGATCCGAGATATGCCGGATCGGTCTGGTTGTAGCGATGCAGGTCAAGCAGCGCGTCGCGAAGGGCAGGTGCAGCCGTGGCGATTTTGCGAATGTATTCGGCCTCTTCGCTGGAAACGGCGGGACCCTTGAGAACAAGGCGATATTTATCGGTCATGGCGTCTTCCTCCCTGAGAGAAAAGAAGGAGAGGGCTTACGCCCCCTCCCCCGGTTGAAGTGCAGCAGCTTGCTTCTGCCGGACCGGAAACGCTACGTAGCGCGAAGTCCCGATAGAGAAGTTCATGCCGCCGCCCGTCTTGTGGCTCCAGGCTGCGATCCGGCCGCTGTAATTCGGCTTGCCGTCTGCGCCTACCGGGAAGATCTCGTGCGTCGGCTTTGCGCCCTTCTTTTTCGTGGTCTCTTTCGTTTCGGTGTTGTTCGTCATTGTCTATCTCCTGTTTGAAATACCCTTGCGGGCTTGTCACCGAAGAGCCACGAAGCGGACGCGGCGTCACACAGGAAAATTGGGGGGACCGCAGCTTTTGCGGGGGAACCGAGGCTTCCTGTTGACGCGGCGAGCGGCTGCGCGTGGCAGGTGCAAGACGATGCTCGGAAGGGGTTTCAAGGAGATAGCTGACGTAGCGACACATCTCGAAGTGATGACCACGAAAAGGGCTCATGACGCGCTCACGGGTTCGTACCGGCTGCAGGCGGGGTCTTTAAGGCCAAATATCTGTGCCGGAGCCGCCGGTGGCCTTCCTGCGGGCGATCGCGCATTTATAAAGCTCCTTTCGGGAACCGCTCCCATTTGCGTAAACGTGCCGGCAGCCCTTGCAAGTTGCCCTTCCGGGCCGGGGAGGTCGGAAGCCCGCGCCGCTGCGCTCGTTTTGGCGCCTTGCGAAACAGCTTCTTGCGCTCGGCGGGAGTGAGCGCGCGGTCAGGGATGTCGATGTCTTTGCCGAACAGGTCTTTCACGTGAGCCTCCGCTTGACAACGAGATCAAGATCGCCTCGCGATGCTGTGCCGGGAGCCGCCTGCTCTACGCAGGATTCCTTTCGAATATGCCCGATGGTGCCACCCGTCGGGACTGGCCCTTGGAAGCCATCCGATGTAAATTCGCTCAAGGCAAATAGATCAGCGCTTGTCCTGCGAAAGATTCTTGATGTCATCGTGCGTGAGAAACCGCGGCGTGGTCTCGACAATGTTGGGTTTGATGTCGACGTTCATGTGAACAGATCCTTCGTGTCTGGGGAGCGCTCGACTTCTGCGGGCTGACGGGTGCGGCGCTCAATGTCGGCGTCAATGCGCTGAAGCATACGCCTGGCTACTGCGGCGATACGACCGTCCCGGTAGCGTGATCGGTATGCGTAATTCACCCAGCCATCGCATAACTGTTAAGGTCTGGAACTTCGTATTTCATTGCCCACCTCCCTCTGCCGCGAGCATCACGTCGACGTACGCGACCGGGCCGCCGGCGGCAGCGACGAGCGAGGAGGGCAGGGCTTCGGAATAATAGCCTTTCCTTGCGATGGGCAGCGGCGCGTCGGTCGGATAAATGCTCCGCACCCGGAGGTGCGCGAGTTCTTCGCCCACGATCCGGGCTGGCAGCCAGTGAGGCTCGTAGGTGATTTCGAGCAACATGCCCTTCCAGTCCATGCGATGGGTTTCGGTCGTTCTTTTCATGGCGTTCTCCTTTTCGCTTTCGGGTTCTCGATACGCCCAACACAAAAGCCGGGCGGGCAAGCCGGCAGGTCACCCGCAAGCTCTGCGCGGGAACAGGCAACACGGGAGCGATAGCGAACTGAGCGGGCGGCCTGTTGACCTGGCGGCGCGCCCGGCTAGTGTCGGGCGCTAATGATCGAGAACCGGAAAACGGCGAAAAGGAGACGCCGATCGCGTGAACGACCGGCGTCATGGAGTTTTAAGTGGACGCTTGCAGCTTACCGCAGAGGTTTCGGCAACCAGCCCGAGCCGGAGATCTGGCGTTCGGCCTCATTGGCAAGCTCACTCTTCTTGAGCTTTTCCCAGGCCGGTGCCGGCGGTTGGCCCTTGGCTTCCTCGATGGCCGCCAGGATCTGCGGCTTGCCGACGCGAGTGAAGAAGTTCTGGGCAGTCGGCGTGAACCAGGTTTTCATGTCGAGGCCCACGGCTGCGGCGATCTGGTTCGCGTGGGTAAGGCGCGAACCGTCTTCGCGGTCCTGTTTTGTCTGGATCGCGTCCACTGCGCCTGCCGAGCAGAAGGCGAGCAGGTCAAGAAGGACGTTCTGGTGCTGGTTGAGACACCAGTCCCAGAGGGCGTCCTCGCCACCGGGGAGTTTTTGTCCCCAGGTTTCGCGCGCGGTTTCGATCTGCCCGAGAGCTTTCGATCCCTCGACTTTCCGGAAGGATTGTTGCTCGATGCGGATCTGGAGCGAGGTGTCACCACTGTGGAAGGTCTTGCAGGCCATCGCATGAACGACGGCCGCAAGGGCGACATCCGGACGGTGCAGCAGCTCGGCGCTGATCGCCGCAGATTTCTGGGCTGTCAGGTCCTCGATCAGACCGGTCGGGAATTCACTCCGGACTTGATCGTCGCCGTCTCCGGCTTCGCCGGTTGCGTCGTCGGGTGCAGGAGTCTTGGACTTGCTGCTCTTCTTCGGCATATCCTCGGACCGAACGAGGCCGCGCACGATGGAGGCCTTGCCGCCATGATCGAGGTGGACGACGGCGCCCGCTATCGCCAATGTGTCAGCGGGCCAGAAGGGCTCGCGTTCAGCGGTCAGCTTTTCGATGCGTTCGCCGACCTTGTTGAGGCGCTCGGGTCGGTCGCCATCATCGTCAGAATTGAGCCATTGCTCCTCAAGGGCGTCGTATTCGCTCTTGAGCGTGTCAAGCTCTGCCTGTTTTTTGGCGGACAGGGGTGTCAGCTCCTCGCGGCGGATGTGGAACTTCGACTTATCCTGATAGTCGAATTCGGGGCGGACCTCCACCCATTTCCAGGCCTCCTTCTGGACGGACTTCGCAGCGCGGTCGAGCTTCTCGCTGGCGAGCCTATCGAGTAAAGCAACGTCCAGAATGAACACGCCGTCGTCGTCCTGGCTGAACAGGTCGCGGCGCACAGTGCCCCCGGCTTTTTCGTAAGCCTTCAGCGTGACGTAGCGGACACGCTTGTCGGTCACCGTGATTTCGTCCTCAGTGAGCGACTCCCGGATGTCGCTGGCGTCGTTGCGATCAGGGTCGAAGTCCAGGAACACGGCCTCTTGCGCCTCGTGATCGTCGGAGACCGCGAAGGCCTGGACCTGTTCTAGGTTCAGCTTTTCCTTGCGATAGGCTGCGATGACGACGGGACTGACACGCGCAAGTTTCAGACGCTGCTTGACGTAAGTTTCCGTTTTCCCAAAGCGGGCTGCGACATCGGCGATCGGAGCGCCGGCGTCGATAAGATCCCGGTAGGCGTCGCATTCGTCGGCAGGGTGCATGTTCTCTCGCAACGTGTTTTCAGCAAGACTGATTTCCGTTGCCGTTGCGTCGTTGCCGATGACCTGGCAGGGCACCTCGAAATCGGCGTCGATTTTTCGGGCCTTCTGCAGGGTCGCGAGCGCCGCGAGCCTGCGGTTGCCGGCGACGACGGCGAATTTCTTGCCGTCCTTCCGGACAACCAGAGATTGCAGGAGGCCGTGTGCCTCGATGCTGGCGGCCAGCTCGTCGATGCTGCCCTTGGTCTGCGTCTTGCGGACGTTGCCTTCCCAAGCGGTGAGCTTGTTGAGCGGGATGTTGGTGATGTCAGTCATAGCGATGTACTCCTTCGTGTTAGGCCTGCTGAGCTTGCAGCAGGCGTTGTTCGTGTTTTTCGAGCTTCCGGAGGAGGATACGATCGCCATCGGTGAGGCCCTGAGCCGTATTGGTCGCGATGTACTCCAGGATCTGGAGCTGGTCCACGACCTCGCTAAGCGTGAGTGCTGAGATTTTCTTCGTCATGGCGACGTACTCCTTTCGAGAAGGAGAGGAAGAGCGCTTACGCGCCCTTCCCCTCGGTTGCTGCAGGCTGCTCGGCTGCGGGAGCGGATTTCGCTTTGGGCGGGAATGCCGCATAGCGTTTGCCACCGATCAGGATGGTGAAGCCCTTGCCCTTCTTGTGGACGAAGGCCGCGCCGGCCGGCTTGCCGTTCTTCTGTCCTTCGCCCTGGTTCTCGAAGATGTAGAAGTCGGGAGCCTGCTTCGCCTTGGTCGTCGTGGTTTCGGTTGTCGTTGTCATAGTCTTTCTCCTTTTTGCAATTACCCTTTCGGGCGTGCCCCTGAACGGCCAGGCGCGGGAGCGGCGTCAACAGGAAAATTGGGGGAGACCTTTAGGGGGAACCGAGGCTTCCTGTTTACGCTGGAAGCGACTGCGTATGGCAAAGGGCTCGAACATGCCCGATGGGTCTTGCGAGGAGAAAGCTGACAACACTGCAACCGGAACCGTGACCATGAAGCACGGTCCTGACAAGGACAGCGCTGATCGGGAAACAGGCGGCATGATGAAGAACGGCTCTTAGTCGGCGGGGCCTTCATCCCATGGAAGAAGGGCGCGAACATTCATCCGGTACGGTGGCGGTTAAAAAAGCGGTGGCAGTGTTCCCGACTTTGAAAGAAGCCCGTCTCTGCCGAGCACCATGATGCACGGAGAGAATTAGGCCTCCCGGCGGGCGTCTTCCCGGACAGGAGTTCTGGCTGTACGGTACTAACTACGGCGGGTATGTCACGTGAGAGAACCGGCGAACCGATTGAAATGCCTAAGGAAACGGTCTAACGACCACCGAAGGGGCTCCCCATAGCGTCACGTCGGCCTTGACAATCGTCTCACTAAATGCCATTATCGTCTCATGAAGACCGACGTAAATTTCATGAGCGAACTATTCCGTATCGTCAATGGCGCACTTCGTCTCGATATAGACAAGGTGCGCAACTATACGGCTTTCCTTGCGGAGAAGCTCGAAAAGGCTGGTGACGCGGCGTCGGCGGGACGACTGCGCAAGATGCTTGAAGAGAGCGATCATCAGTTGCGACCTGCCGGAGCCGCCTTTGCGAAGGCGCTTCCTGTCGACGAAGATAGCAGGTTTCCGCTGATCGAACAGGTGAACCTCAAGACCCTGTCGGAGCCCCCGGTAATCCTTGGCCAGGAGCAATGGGACACCGTCAACGAGTTCCTGAGCATCGCGAAGAGTTACGCTCAGGCCGACGTCGACGGCACGACAACGTCGCTGAGCTTATTGATGTACGGTCCCCCGGGAACGGGGAAGAGCCGTCTCGCGCGGCATGTCGCCAAGGAACTCGGCCTTGACTTGTACGTTGCGCGCCTTGACGGCCTGATCTCATCGTTTCTCGGAAGCACCTCCAAGAACATCCGCGCACTTTTCGACTTCGCGGCCAAGACGCCATGCGTCCTGTTTCTCGACGAATTCGATGCGATCGCGAAGCTGCGCGGCGACAGCCAGGAACTGGGCGAACTGAAACGGGTCGTGAACAGCTTCATCCAGAACCTCGACACGCTGGGCAGTCACTCCATCGTGATCGCGGCGACGAACCATCAGGAACTGCTCGACTCCGCGGTCTGGCGGCGCTTCAGCTACCGGCTGGCGCTGGATTTTCCGGCCGCCGATTTGCGCGAGACGATGTGGGCGGCATTCAGCGCGGGATTGGAATTCACGGAGCGGGAGGTCGCGCTACTGGTCGATCTCTCGGAAGGATTTTCCGGGTCGGACATTCATGAAGTCTGCGTGCGGCTTCGCCGCCGTCAGATCACGAAGCAACAGCATCCCGAATCAAAGGATGCGTTCCAGGTTCTGCAAAACATGGGCATCGGCGAAGGCGAGCAGCGGCGTTTCCTGTCGCTGCTGCGCGGCAAGGATTCGCAAGCGGTTGCAATGCTGCTCCGGGAGAGGAACGCCAAGCTCTATAGTCATGCTGCGCTCGCCGACCTGTTGGGCGTTTCAAAGGCAACGGCGCATCGCTGGGCAAAAGGATGGAGTAAGGAAGCATGGCCGAAATAACCAGACCGCCGCGGCAGGAACGCCTTCTGATCAAGGTGATCATGCCCAAGCAGTACACGGAGAGAAAAGTGCCCGGCGGCGGCACGCCGCCGAAGCCTTTCCGGCCGGTTGACCAGAAATACCGCGCATCGTTGTCGAGCCAGGTCTCGGCGATCCGCACGGCGATCGTTCCGCAGATCCGCACGGCTGGGGCCGCGCCCATAAGGGTGAAGTTGGTCTCGAAGGCGGCTGCCAAGAGTCATAGGCCGGAGCATTTGTTCTCGGCGCAATCCTGCCCGATCGTGAGCGGCGGCAGCCTGGGCGAATTGTTCGTCAAGGCGACGCCGGAAGGACTGGACCGGCTGACAGAGATCATCGAACACAACGCGTCCGACCAGATGACGAAGGAGTTGTCCTGCGTTGAAACTATCGAGCCGGTCACGCCTTCCTATCGGCGCAGCGGCCTTGAAGCAGCCGAGGTGCTTCGCAACAGTCCGCGTGGGAAGAATGGCTTTGTCACGCGGGTGGGTCTATTCAATTTCGGCGCGGACCGGGACCAGCCGAAGCTGGTCGCAGATTTGGAGGCCGCCTGCAAGCGGCGCGAGATCGCCTTAAGCACACGGGGATATTCGCCCGCAAGTTTCACCTATGAGGCTGAATGCCGGACGGTGGAGGACGTCGAAGCGCTCTCGCGCGTGATTAGTGTGCGCTCGATCGCGCCGATGCCGCTCATCCGCACCATCCGTCCGCGCATGTTCGCCGCCAAGCCGTTGCCGGCGCTGCCGACCGCGACCGACGTGACGGGAGACTTCCCGGTCGTCGTGGTGGTGGATAGCGGCATCGCAAGTAACGTTCCGGGCCTTGAGAGCTGGGTGGAGGGCCGCGACTCGGAGGTCGCGCCCGCTTACCGGAACCCCGACCACGGCACTTTCGTCGCGGGGCTGATCTGCTGGGGAAGCCAACTCAATCCGACGATCGCGGGCCTAGACGACAGCCCGTGCGGCGTTTACGACCTCCAGGTCATTCCCAACGACGATCCGGCAAAAGGAAGCACGCTGCCCTTGTTTGAGTCCGAGTTCCTTCAGACGCTCGACGAAGCGCTGCAGCAGAACGCCAACAAATACAAGGTCTGGAATCTGTCGCTCGGCACAAGCGAAGTGTGCTCGCTCGATAGGTTTTCCGAGCTGGCCGAAAATCTAGACGACCTGCAGGAGAAATATCAAGTCTCTTTCGTCATCAGCGCGGGTAACTACGATATGCCGCCGCTGCTAGATTATCCGCGCACGGGCAAGCAGTTGAAGGCCGGGAGGATCACGACGCCGGCCGACAGCGTCCTCGGCATCACGGTGGGGGCGGTATCGCACGTGGATTACAAAGCCAAAGGTCCGAAAGAGCATCAGCCGTCGGCGTTTTCGCGGCACGGCGCCGGACCGAACTACGTCATCAAGCCCGACCTGATCCACTATGGGGGCGCTTGCGCAACGGATGCCTCACACATTTCCGGAATTCGATCCGTGAATGGGACCGGCTCCGCCGAAAACCTGGGCACGAGCTTCGCAACGCCGCTGGTCGCACGGACGCTGGCGCACATCTACCATCAGGTGACACCCACGCCGTCGCCCGTTCTGGCGCGGGCGCTGCTCACCCACCACGCACGCGATCCGCGAACCGCGCAGCGCGTGCCGGATGGCGATGAGAATTTCTTCGGCTTCGGCTTGCCCGCGCCGGTGCCCTATTGCCTTGAGTGCACGCCACACACCTCGACGTTGGTTTTCGATGACGTTCTGCGTCCGGGTTACTTCCTCGAATGGAACGACTTCCCTTATCCGCCGTCGCTTAAACGCGACGGAAAATATTACGGCGAGGTCTGGATGACGGTTGCCTTCGCGCCTGCCCGCGGGGCGCGGTGGGGCACGGAGTATTGCGAAACGCATATCGACGCGCATTTCGGCGTTTACCGCAAGGAGAAATCGCGTGAGACCGGTCTGGTCAAGCCCAACCTGAAGTTCGTGGGTCTGGTGCCGCCGGAGCACAAGAATGCAGGAGAGCTCTACGAGTCCTACCAGGTGGAGAAGCTCCGCAAGTGGGCTCCGGTAAGAACCTACTACGGCAACATGGAAGACGGCGAGCGTGGCGAGCGCTGGCGCATGATGCTTCGCCTGCTCACGCGGCACGGCATTGAGGACGAGGACGCTTTCAAGCCGCAGCCCTTCTCGCTGATCGTGACGATTTCCGATCCGCAGAAAAAGGTGCGGGTCTACGACGAGATGGCGCAACTCGTCCGCAACCGTTTCCAGTCGCAAAACCTCACGGTTCGCGCGGCGGCGCGGGTGAGGGCGCGGCCGTGACTTTATTTCAGAACAGAAAGGAGGTGAAGAACGATGGCAAAGAGACCAAGTGGATTGAGACCCGGTGAAACCGTCCCGGTGTCCGGCCTGTATCAGCAGATCGGACCCCGGGGCGGCAAGGGTACGGAGGTGACTTCCGTGAAGGGAGAGCCGTTACCTCCGGCACCCGTCAAGGGAACCACGTACAAACTCGTGGACCCTGCAAAGCACAAATCCGGGCATTAGAGGCGCGCGCGAGGCGGGCCGGCCGCAACCCGGCCCACCAAGCTCATCACTGATGTTGCGGCGCTAGAAGTGTGTCCAGAAGTCCAAGGAGAAACTAATGTCCGAACAAGAGCCTAAGCATGAGGTGAAGATTTTCATCGATCAACAGGCCTATCACTCGCCGAACCCGACGACGGGCTCGGCGCTGTATGTCCTGGGCAATGTGCAGCCGGGAAAGGAGCTGTTTCGCGAAGTAACCGGCGACCGGGAAGACCCAGAGGTGGATAACGGGCCGGAACCCGTCCACCTGAAACAGGACGAGCACTTCCACAGCGGGCTGCCGAAGGTCTACACGATCATCGTCAACGGCCGCAAAAAAGAAGTCTCGACCAAGACGCTGACCTTCAATCAGGTCGTCGCCCTGGCCTTCAACCCGGTGCCGAGCGGGCCGACCGTGCAGTTTTCGGTGACCTTTCGGAAAGGGCCCAAGAAGAACCACGAGGGCACGATGACCGAGGGCGAAACTGTCCGCATCAAGGATGGGATGATCTTCGATGTCACAGAAACCAATAAATCGTAGCGCCGACTTAACCCGGCTCCGTAATGAGGGCTACGATCTTGAAATCCGGTCGGACCACTTGCTGGTGAAGGACGTGCCATACGTGGCTGCCGGCCGGATCGTCAAGCGTGGAATCCTCGTGATGCCGCTGAAGCTGGCGGGTGACGTGACGGTGAAACCCGAAAATCACGTCACCCACTTCCTCGGCGAATTTCCGCGCCGCGCGGACGATACGCTGATCGACACCATAGGCAACGTAAGCAACGCGCGCACTAAGCTCGGCGAGGGCGTCGAGATCGACCAGACGTTCTCGGCGAAGCCGATGCCGAGCGGCTTTTACGAGAACTACTACGACAAGGTGACGCAATACGTCACGATCCTGTCGGGCTACGCGCAGAAGATCGAGCCGGGCGTGACGGCGAAGAGGTTCCGGCCGGTCGCGGCCGTGGACGACGAGGAAGAGACGGTGTTCAAGTACATCGACACCGCCTCAACTAGGGCCGAAATCGGCGCGGTCACGGCGAAGCTCGCGACGGTGAACAGGATCGCGATCGTGGGGCTCGGCGGGACGGGCTCTTACGTTCTGGACCTGGTCGCGAAGACGCCGGTGCGCGAGATACACCTGTTCGACGGTGACGACTTCCTGCAGCACAACGCTTTCCGGACGCCCGGCGCGCCGTCGCTCGAAGAGCTCGTCGCGATGCCGAAGAAGGCCGCGTATCTGAAGGGCATTTACGAGAAGATGCGCAACGGCATCTTCGTCCATGAAAGCTACATCGGTCCGGAAAACGTGGACGCACTGCGGGAGATGAGCTTCGTGTTTTTGTGCATGGAGGGGACGGCCAAAAAGTTTATCGTCGAAAAGCTCGAAGAGTTCGGGCTTCCCTTCATCGACGTGGGCATGGGCGTTTATCTCAGCGAAGGTTCGCTTGGCGGCATCCTGCGGGTGACGACGAGCACGCCGGCGCAACGCGATCATCTGCGCAAGCGCGTGTCGTTCTCGAGCGACGCTGACCGTAACGAATACGCGACCAATATCCAGATTGCCGACTTGAACGCGCTGAACGCGGCGCTGGCGGTGATCAAGTGGAAAAAGCTCGCGGGCTTCTTCCAGGATCTCGACTTCGAGCATCACTGCACGTACACGATCGGCGGCAATATGCTGCGCAACGAAGACGCGCCTGGTGCGGCCGCGGGCCAGGCTATAGGGGGTCAACCATGAAAGCGCCGCCAGCGATGAAACCGCCGAAGACGCTCGCGCACGAATTCGTGGAATTCATCCCCGACGTGATCGAAGAGGGGAAGATTTACGTGTCGATCGACTACGCGACGACGGTTCACAAGTGCGCCTGTGGCTGCGGCAAGGAAGTGGTGACGCCGCTGAGCCCCACGGACTGGAAGCTTATTTTTGACGGCAAGACCGTGTCGCTCGATCCCTCGATCGGCAACTGGAGCTTTCCGTGCCGGTCTCATTACTGGATCAGGAATAACAGGGTGCAATGGGCGGAAAATTGGTCTCAGGCGCGGATCGATGCCAACCGCGAGTATGATCGCCGGGCGAAGGACAGGTATTTTAGCGGAGAGGAAATCGCGGAGGAACCCGTAAACCCGCCGCAGATGCCGGGCCCGGCGCCCACGCCGGCGCCGAAGTCCGCATGGTGGAAAGCTTGGTGGCCTTGGTGAAGCGGAGATGGTCCGGCTCTCATAATTTATGAAACAACGACGCGCCGTTCCCGTGAAGGTCAAAGATCAACTCATGGTGGCGAACCGGCATACCTGCTGCATCTGCACCGAGCCGCGTCATCCTGTCGAGAAACATCACATCAACGGAGATCCGGCTGATAACGCATGGAACAATCTCGCCGTCGTCTGCCGGAACTGCCACGGTCTTGTGACGCAAAAGGGAAATCTCGGAGCGCAATACACGCAGGGAGAAGTCCTGCTGTTCAAGCTTCGCTGGGAAAAACGCTGCGCGGAGGCGAGCGAGGAGGAGATCGACTCGCCGCTGGAGGAACTGCGCGAGATCAAAATAATCGAAGGCGGTGAGCATGAGGTATTCCCCTTCGACCTGAAGCTGGGCCAGGAACTCGTGTTTTCGATCGACGCCAAGGATCCGCTCGATCTCGTTATCTGCCATGAAGAGGACATCGAATCATGGGCTGAAAGCGACGGCGATGACGACGAGGATGATGAAGGCGAAGATGACGATGAGGACGAAGACGAAGACGAAGACGAGGACGAGGACGAGGATATGGAGGACGAAGACCGATCGCTGCCTGACGGGTACTGGTTTAAGACGGGCGTGATCGAATGCGGCGAAAAGAGCTTCATCGCGCCAAAAGATGGCCGCTACGTCCTGCTGGTGGTCAATTGGGATGAGGCCACGGAGGTCAACGTCGACGCGACAGTCTGGGCCGCTGAGTAGGTCCTGCGGGTGAGCTTCTAGCGGAGTGTCGGGCGCCTGCTGAATAGCAGGCCCTTCGGACCCTTCCACTCCTGCCGCCGCTGCTCGATCCAACGCTGCAGCGCCGCGCCTACCACCGTGTATACCCTCCCGCTGTTCACAACCTCGAAGACGGTTTCGACGGTCGGGAGGGGAAGCCCCGACTGCGGCTGTGCCTTGGCGTGAGTGACGTAAAGATGCGCCGCATCATAGGTGCTGGTAGCGATGACGTCCAGGCTATGCCGGCGACCTGTCGCGTCCGTGACCGTAACTGTGCACCAGTTCTCGGGCATACCAGGATAGTTTAGCCCCTGGGCGAATAAAGGGCGAATGCGCGGTTTCGCTAAGGTTCGCTAATCTGTGGTGCGGTGCGGAGGTCGGCTGCTGGACCGCCATCGTGATCCGTCAGCACCATCGTGTCCGTAATGCTGACGAAGAGCGGCGTAATGAGGTAGTCACCACCCTCCTGGTTGATCGAGACGATGGCGGCGGCAGGCTTGCCGTCGACGAAGCACGAGAAAATGGCAAAGTTCGTGAAGGAGCCGTCCCGCAAGGCATCGAAGGCCTCGCGGTGAGCTGCCGTGATATTGGTGGTCATGGTTTGCCTCATGCCTTGATTCGTTCAAGCCGGCGGGCTTCGTCGGTGTATTCGGAGAGCTTCTTGGCGGCCTTGAAACTGAGATCGCGTTCGACCGGAAGGCCGAGACTTCCGCGTAGGGCGGCGATTTCAGAGAGGCTGACGGAGCCAAGTTCGGGAAAGCCCATGCCGAGGTCGCAGAGGCCGAAAGCGATATCGGGGTTTTCGGGATCGATCTCCGTCAGAAGCCAGGTGCAGCCAGCATCCGGCGTAAAGAGCTTCACGACCGGATAGAAGTCGATTTCGTTGACGGTGCCGCGCACCGGTTCCTGTTTGCGCGCGTTCTCCAATAGGCGCGCTTCGATTTCTGCGGTGATGAGTTTCATGTTGTCGTCTCCTTTTTCGTTTGGGGTTCATCGAACGCGGAGACAAGAGCCGGGCGGAGAAGCGTCCCGGTCACCCGGCCAGGGGAAACGGGTAACACGGGAGCGACAGCGAATGGAGCGGGCGCCCGTTGACCGGGACGCGCGCCCGGCTACGGTCGTAGCTAAGATGATGGACCCCTGAACGTGATGTTGAGGAGACGGCCGGAAACTAACACGCGCTGCAAACTTCGCGCGTTCAAGCGTAAAATAGAATTTCGCCATGCCGGAAGAAAAGCGGACCGATGACGTCGAGAAATTCCTCTCCGAACAGAAAGTGCTGGAGGACCGCAAGCAGGCCTTGATCGACGACCTGCTGAAACAGCGCGATGCCGCGATGGCCGCGTTTGATGAAAAGCTGGCCAAGCTCGGCTATCACGCGAATTCCGGGAAGCGCGGGCGAAGCCATCACAAGAAGGCCACGCCGGCCACGGCGGACGCCTCAAAGACGGCTTCGAAACCAAAGGCCTGAAGATTACGCGCGCGGAGTGTCGTGCGCGACGTGCTGTCGCAGCCAGGGGACAAGCTTCTCGAAGCTGAACTGATTTGCTTCGTAGAGCGAGGCTATGAAGGCGTAGATCTCCTGGGCGTCGGCCGTGAGCCGAGCCCCATTGATGGCGAGAAACGCATAGGTGGCGGCGAAAGCCGTGCGCTTGTTGCCGTCGATGAAGGGATGATTTTGGGCCAGGCTTTCCCACAACGCGGCGGCTTCCTCGATGTGGTCGGCATAATAACCGGTCTGCGGCCGGAAAAGGGCTGCTTCGAGAAGTCCGGGATCTCGGACGCCGTGCGAACCGCCGTAACGCTCGATCTGGTCGGCGTGCATGGCCAGCACTTCGGCCACGGTGAGGTAGTCCGTCATTCAGCGAGCTTTTTGTACAGGGGAGCGTATTTGTCGTGGCTGGCGAGGTAGGCGCCCATGACGTGCGCTCGCGGGGTGGCCTTCTTGCGTTTCTCGATCAGATCGGCGAGCGCCTCTTCTACGAGGACCTGCAATTGGCGGCCTTCCTTGTCGGCAAGGCTGCGCACGGCCGAGAGGATCTCAGTATTAACCTGGGTGGCGAATTTCTCGCGTGGGGCGGACATGGCAGTTTTCCTCTTATAATTTCAGGCTATCATGACAAATCATGATATGTCAAGAAATGAGTGATAAACCCTTGATAAGGCAATATTTCAACCTGGCGCAGCGTGAGCCTTCGGCTGACCGTTGCGTCGCGTGCAATGACATGCTACGGTCCAGCGCACCCAGAAAAGGAAGGACCTTCTCCATGCCCAGGACATCAGCATTTTACTCGGTGAATGAGGAAAAGAAGCCAGCCGAAAAGCGCGTGCACCATGACAACAGCGCTTGTCGTCCGGGACAGGACATACCGCAGAGCGAGCGCCGTCCTGGCACGAACGGTTATCGGCAGTGTTTGGACTGCAAGAAGTTGAACGACCAAGCCAGGTAGTCTGCGCAGGCGCGGGATCGAGGTGCTCCATCAGGCATTTCGCGCGGGTGCTGAGATGTCGATCACGGCAAGAGAACGAGTTGCGGATCGAGGATCTCTCTCTCGATCCATCCCATGTCCCCTTCGCCGGGCGCACTTGCGACAAGGTTTGGCATTCCGTCGCGAAAGCTCCAGAGAAGAAGGAGCGCTGAAGTTCCGTATCCAGCCTGTAGACATCATGTCCACGTCAAGGCCGCGAAGGAGCCATCACAAAACTGCGGCGGAGATCGCCTAGCCCAAAAACCCAATAGCCGGGCTGAGCGTTCTATTTATGCCGACGTGCCGCCTCTCGTCGGCTCCCCCATCGGTTGATTTTGCGGGGCGCACATACGGGGTCAGCTGAATGACTGTTTCTTCGTGCTGACTCGCGGTTGTGCTGTCGTCTAGAAATTCCAGTCAACACCCTCACCAACCAGGAAAGGCCCGCACGCAAGTGGTCGTCCCTCTTGCAGAGCGCATGACCGAACGCCGCGATGGGCGGTTGCGGATGAGCGGGCCGGGTTCAGTGAATCACAAGCGAAGACGCTCCTCCATAAAACCTTTGTACCCAAGCAGGCAACAGGTCCAGTGAACGGAATGGACAGTCGTCGATGCGGGTGGTGATTGCTATCGCCAAGCGCTTTGCGTGTTACGGACTGCAACATCATGCAACATTGTTAACCCTTGCGGACGTTTGGTAACGAGGCGTAGCATGGTGGGGAGAACCGTTACATGCCTGTTCAGATCGATGGCCAAACCTACTACACGAACTCCGAAGTGTCTGAAGAACTGGCGGTTAGTCGACAAACGCTGTGGCGTTGGCGGGAAAAAGGGCGAATTCCGTCCGGTCTGCGTTACCGGACTCGACAGGTTCTCTTCAAGCGCGATGAGGTTGAAGCGATCAGGCAGTTCGCAAACCATTTGGAGCCCATTGAACTGGGTGGTGGCGGGACGAAGCAACTTGGGCTGTTTCGAAAAAGATCCGACAGGAGCAATTCATGAGTGAGCAGAACAGAAAAGCAGTGGTGTTGGTTAGCGGGGGTCTTGACTCGACGACGGTGCTCGCAATCGCGGCGGCTGAAGGGTACGATCTGTATGGGATCTCATTCTCTTACGGGCAGCGTCACGTCTGGGAATTGGCATGTGCGACGCGGGTAGTGCGTGCCTTGCACGTCAAGGAACATAAAGTCATCACGCTGGACCTTCGTGGGTTCGGCGGATCGGCACTCACCGCCGATCTTGAGGTGCCCAAAGGCCGCGCGCCTGCGGAAATGACAAACGGAATCCCGATCACCTACGTTCCCGCTCGCAACACGATCTTTTTGTCGTTTGCCCTCGGATGGGCGGAAGTCCTCGGTGCCAATGACATTTTCATCGGCGTCAACGCGCTCGACTATAGCGGCTATCCGGACTGTAGACCGGAATTCATCGAGGCGTTCGAAAGGACGGCCAATCTTGCGACAAAGGCCGGCGTTGAGGGCCGGCAGCGGTTGCAGATCCACGCTCCGCTGATCGCAATGTCAAAGGCCGAGATCATTCGCAAGGGTCTAGCGTTGGGTGTGGATTATGCGCTCACGAGCAGTTGCTATGATCCCTCCTCCGAGGGATCGCCCTGCGGGTGTTGCGATTCGTGCACGCTGCGATTGAAGGGGTTTGAGGAGAATGGGTTGCCAGACCCGCTTGGGATGAGCGAACCACGGCGGTTGTCAGCATGAGCTACGCGGTGAAGGAGATCTTCTATACGCTTCAGGGTGAGGGCGCGCAGACTGGGCGGCCGGCCGTGTTTTGTCGGTTCGCTGGTTGCAATCTGTGGTCGGGACGGGAAGAAGATCGATCCGGCGCGATCTGCCAATTCTGCGATACCGATTTCGTTGGTGTTGACGGACCGGGCGGGAAGAAATTCGGAAGCGCAAAAGCAGTGGCTGACGCGATCGCGCAACTGTGGCCTGATCGATCTGATGGCCACCGTTTTGTTGTCTGCACCGGTGGCGAACCACTGCTGCAGTTGGATCAAGCACTCGTTGATGCCTTGCATGACCACGAATTCGAAATAGCGATAGAGACGAATGGAACCCTTCGGGTTCCAAAGGGCGTGGACTGGATCTGCGTCAGTCCTAAAGCACGTGCCGAGTTGATCGTGAACTCTGGTGATGAACTCAAACTCGTCTACCCACAGGAAGGGGCGGAACCGGACCGGTACCATTCGCTGGTGTTCCGACACTTCTTTCTGCAACCCATGGACGGGCCAAACCGGCATGCTAACACTCGGCTTGCGCTGACGTATTGTCTGGCTCATCCCCAGTGGAAACTGAGCTTGCAGACACACAAGCAACTAGGGATTCCTTAGGAGGTCGGCATTGGAAATCTTAAAGAAATTCACGATCGAAGCTGCTCATCGTTTGCCCAACGTCCCGGCAGGGCACAAGTGCGGCCGCCTCCATGGCCATAGCTTCCGCATTCAGATCCATGTGCGAGGACCGGTCGACCCCGCCATGGGATGGGTCATAGATTTTGCAGAGATCAAGTCTGCGTTCAAAGCAGTCGAGGAGGCGATTGATCATCGTTTTCTCAACGAGGTGCCAGGGTTGGAAAACCCGACGAGTGAGAATCTCGCGAGGTGGATCTGGGACCAGGTATCTCCCGCCTTGCCGCTGCTCTCGAAGGTCGTTGTGCGAGAGACCTGTACAACGGGTTGTGTGTATGAGGGTGGAGAGCAATGATGAAGGACGTTCAGAACCACCCTGACACTCGGGAGATGCCGATTGATCGCGTCGGTGTCTGCGACTTGCGGTACCCGATCACTGTCATGGATCGCGAGAATCGTCAACAGTCAACTACGGCGCGCCTCTCGATGTCGGTCAATCTGCCCCGTGAATTCAAGGGGACACACATGAGCCGGTTCATCGAGATCCTCAATTCGCATCGGGGTGAGATCACGATGCGAACGTTGCCGACGATCCTCCAAGAACTGAAGGATCGACTCGCCGCCGAAAGCGCACACATTGAGGTCGAATTCCCCTATTTCCTGGAACGGTGTGCGCCTGTCTCAGGCGCCCGTGCCCTGATGGATTACGAGTGCGTGTTCACGGGCGAGATGAACGGCGGCACGTCGGACTTCGTGCTCGCAGTGCGCATCCCCGTGACGAGCCTTTGTCCTTGTAGCAGAGCGATCAGCGAGTATGGGGCACACAACCAGCGGGGGTACGTGACCGTTGAGATCAGGAGTCGTCCAGGCAAAGGGCCGATACCTGAACTCGTCTGGATCGAAGAACTCGTCGCAGTGGCCGAAGCGTCTGCGTCCGCACCCCTATATCCGCTACTCAAACGGGAAGACGAGCGACACGTGACGATGCAGGCGTACGATAATCCCGCGTTCGTCGAAGATATCGTTCGTGAAGTCGCGATCCGTCTGCAGAAGGACGAACGGATCGTCTGGTTCAGGGTGCATGCCCTGAACCAGGAAAGCATTCACAATCACAACGCCTTCGCACAGATCGCGTGGCCTCGGCCCTAAACCACGGGGCGCATTTCTGAGTCACAATGGTAGTTTCGCGGTCGGGCCAGCGAATAAACTGTTGAGGGAGTACTTTATTGGCGCGTGCAGTTAATTTCATCGTGAGCTGTACCAATCGAAAACGATTCGAGGCGTCATCCGAGACGTCCGTTCGCAAGGTCGGGGGGAAGGATCTGCGGGCGCGACTGGAGATGTGGAAAAGAAACCTGCGCGTCGCTGTTGCCGGAGAGCACCGCGCGGACGACGTCTATATGGGTGACCACTGGTCCGTCGTTCGTACCATCCCCGGCGAAGCGCGCACGTCGGGATTGAGCGTGCAGATTTGGATTTGTTCGGCGGGCTACGGCCTCATTCGCCCCGAGACACCCATCAAGGCCTATCGGGCCACGTTTACGCGTGGAGAGGACGACTACGTCGCCGCAGGTTTGGTTGAAGAAGAGCACACCCTGCACCGGTGGTGGGAGGGTGTTTGCTCCTATCGTTTCACGACGCAGCAAAAGACGCCCCGGACTATTTCCGGTATCGCCGCTGCCTTTCCGCATACGCCGATTGTAGTAGCGTTATCCGCGGACTACCTCAAAGCCGTCGCCGACGACTTGGCGGGAGTAATGGCCCGGCCGTACTTCCGAGATCACCTGTCAATCGTCTCGTGTGGGACACCCCGACCACACGCCATATGGGAACACCATCTCTTACCTTGCAATGCCTCATTGGCATCCAGTCTTGGCGGTGCGCTAACCTCCTTGAATGCACGTGTCGCACGACGACTCTTTCAGTCCCTCCAGAAAGCGGAGCTAACGGTCGAGACATTGACGAAATTGGCTGGCTCCATCGAAAGAACCGCCGATGGCATTACGCCATCCCGAATTCACCAAAGCGATAACGACGTCGCGCGCTTCATCCGGACGCACCTTGCGAAATTCCCGTCGGCGAGCAAGACCAGGATGCTGCAGGAGTTTCGCGGCAAGGGGCAGGCGTGCGAACAAAAGAGATTCGGAGCGATCTATGCCCGCGTTCGGCACGAATCAGTACCAGGAATGAATGCCTAAGCTACCAAAAGTACTGCGGCGCCGAGCGTTGCGAGTCGAGCAGTGTAAGGGACATCCGCTCTACCTGTTCTGCCTTACGGGCGACGAGATCCTTAATTTGGCTGACATCTCGCGGATCTCACGTGATGATGTCGGCACGCTGCTTGGGTACCAACGCGCTGAAGTAAAGCGGCACGTCCAGGACATCGTGGACTACCTCAATAGCGACCAGGTTCTCTTTCCGAACTCGATCATCCTCGCCGTTTCTTCCCGAATTCGCTTTGTCTCCAGCCGTGGACCAAAGGTTCGCGACGGCTTGGTCGTCGCCGGGACGCTGGAGATTCCTGTGCCGCGCGACAAAGACCGCAAACCCGCTTGGATCGTCGACGGGCAGCAGCGGGTCTTGGCAATATCAAAATCCAAACGACGCGACCTTCCAGTTCCTGTAAACGCGTTCGTGGCAGATGACATTGAAATCCAACGTGATCAGTTCCTGCGCGTGAACAACACGCGGCCTCTGCCGCGCGGGCTGATCACCGAACTACTGCCGGAGGTCTCGACGCCACTTCCCGCAAACCTGGAGGCGAAGAAGATCCCGTCCGCTATCTGCGAACTGCTCAACAGCAATGAGCGGTCGCCGTTTTATCAATTGATCCGGCGCGCGTCGTTGTCAAGCGAGAGCAAGAAGAACGCGATCATCTCCGACACATCGATCATCACGATCGTCCAAGAGAGTATTTCATCACCGTCGGGATGCTTGTTTCCCTATCGTAACCTCGCGACGGGCGAGACCGATTTCGATGGGATCTGGAAGATCTTGGTCGCGTACTGGACGGCCGTGAAGTCGACCTTTCCAGACGCGTGGGGTAAGCCACCGAGCAAGAGCAGATTGATGCACGGCGCGGGCCTTCGCGCCATGGGTCGGCTCATGGACCGGGTCATGTCCTCGGTGGACCCCCATTCGCCTCACGCACTGGCGCACGTTAAGCATGAACTGCAGGTCATTGCACCGGTTTGCCGCTGGACGAGTGGCCGCTGGTCCGAATTGGGCGAGTTGCAGTGGAACGAGATCCAGAATGTGCCCCGTCACATCCGGATGCTCTCTAGCTTTCTTATCCGAGCCTACGTACAGAACCGGGGGATGATGCGATGAGGTTCTTTTTCCCGGACAGTCAGGACTTCGTCGATGAGACGTTCGACTTCGCGTCGGAGACCCGGTCGGACGTCCGAGTGCGGCAACGCGACGACCGTTACGCGCACGAAATCTTCTCGATGCCCCCTTACGACGGCCTTCTGGTTTCGAAGGCGGTGGTGGACGGAATCGGCGGGGGATCGGGAAAGTACAGTGCAGCGCAGCGACAGCGTTTCCTAAGAGTTGGTGTGCGCGAGTACTTTCGGCTGCTGAAGAGACCGCTTGCCACCATGGGTGACTGCGGAGCTTTCACTTACGTCAAGGAAGCGAGGCCTCCCTATTCACCGACGGAGGTGGCGGACTTCTACGAAGACTGCGGTTTTGACTATGGATTGTCGGTGGACCACGTGATCCTGAGCTATCGGGCGGATCTTGACGACCAACTCACGGGAATGGACGCGGTTCCGGAAGCTTGGCGCTCCCGACAGGAACTCACTCTCGAACTGGCGGAACAATTCCTCAACTACTGTGCGCGCAGACACCATCGGTTTACCCCGATAGGCGTGGCGCAGGGCTGGAGTCCGGCATCATACACGCACGCCGTCGACGTTCTCCAGCGACTGGGATACCGCTATATTGCTTTTGGCGGCTTTGTCCCGCTAAAGACCGGTGATATTTTGGCTTGCCTTAAAGCCGCCAACACGGTCAGGAATGAGGAGACGGAATTTCATCTCTTGGGCATTACCAGGTGCGAGAACGTAGCGGCGTTCAGTAGATTTGGTGTCGTCAGTTTCGACAGTACCTCTCCGTTACGCAAAGCGTTCAAGGACGATAAGAACAACTACTACGCGCCTGAACGTACGTACACGGCGCTACGCGTTCCGCAGATCGACGCCAATCCCGAACTGTTGCGAAGGATCACGGCTGGCGAAGTCAAACAGGAGATTGCGCGCCAACTCGAACAACGCTGCTTGGAAACCTTAACCCGGTTTGATCGCGGAGAGGCCACGCTCGAAGAGTCGCTCGCGTGCCTCAGCGAGTATGAGCGCGTGTTTAATGGAGAGACTGACCACACGCCGGTGTATCGTCGGGCGCTAGAGGACAAGCCGTGGAAACAGTGTGGCTGCGAGATCTGCCGAAGAATCGGTATTCACGTCATCATCTTTCGCGGTGCGGAGCGAAACCGCCGGCGAGGATTTCACAATCTGTACGTATTCAATCAGCAACTGCAACGGCATCTGGACGAATGTGCGTCACTATGCTAAAGCCTCAGGAGGCTACCGAAATGAAAGAACCAGCAGAACTGAGGCTCCCCGCCTTGGAGATCACGCAGGGACCGAAGCGGATGTTTTACAGCTTCGCGGTGGATGGGAAAATGTTGCCAACGTTCACGACCGTATCGCGAATCCACCGGAATGGCGACAACTCGCTGGCGGGCTATCAGCGACCTGAGGTGCTTTCGCACATCGCGGAAATCCGCAATTACCTTGAGTCGAAGGATCCACTGCTTCCCAATGCGATCGTGATCGCCTTTGATGATCGCGTAAAGTTCGTGCCTGGCGGTGAGACTGGCTCTGCCTACAGTCGGTGGGGAATACTGGTTGTGCCGCTTGACAACGAAGGCCCCGAAGAGAACAAACCAGGCCTGATCGTCGATGGCCAGCAACGAACGGCAGCCATCCGCGATGCTCGTATCGGGAGTTTCCCCATCTGCGCGACGGCGTTCATTGCGAACGATGAACGTGAGCAGCGGGAGCAATTCATCCTCGTGAACTCTACAAAACCTTTACCCAAAGGCCTCATTTATGAATTGTTGCCGACTACAGAGATGAAATTGCCGGCGCTGCTGCAGCGTCGCCGGTTTCCCGCGCAATTGCTCGCGCGATTGAATGCCGATGAGTGTTCGCCGCTTCGCGGTCGAATTCGTACCCCGACCACTCCGTCAGGAGTCGTTCAAGACAATAGCCTTCTCAAGATGCTCGAAAATAGCCTGAGTGACGGAGTGCTTTACCGGTTTCGTGACCCGGGGACAAACTCGAGCGACGCGGAAGCGATGCTTCAGGTCCTTAATGCGTTTTGGAGCGCGGCGGCTGCGGTGTTTCCGAACGCCTGGGGGTTGCCGGCGGTCCGTTCCCGTCTCATGCACGGTGCCGGTATCGTGAGCATGGGTTTTCTAATGGACGCGATCGCTGAGCGCCATCGTGACGTCGGCATACCTGCAGAGACACAATTCCGGGAAGATCTCGAACCACTGAAAGATGTCTGCCGCTGGACCGATGGGTATTGGGATTTCGGCCCCGGAGTGAAGCGCAAGTGGAACGAGGTACAGAATACACCCAAGGATATTCAGATGTTGGCGAATTACCTGATGGTGCAGTACAAGGCATTAGTCTGGAGCCGTCCGCATGTATAGCAGTGGCAGGTTGAGAGCGCATGCCGGAACTACCGGAAGTCGAGACGATTCGGCGACGGTTGGAGGCGCAGTTATGCGAGAAGGAGATTTGCGACGTTGAAGTACGGTGTGCGCGATTGCGGTCCGCCATACCGGCGGGGCTGACTGCGTTTTTGCGTCATTGCCGCGTGTCCGCCGTGAAGCGTAAGGGCAAGTTGCTGGTTGTGCACCTCAACCGCGGAGCGTGGCTTGTCCACCTTGGCATGTCGGGGCGTTTTCTGTTCGGGGAGCCCATGAACGCCCAAGATGCAAGGCATGATCATCTCATCCTCCGGTTATCTTGCGGCGTGACGATGCGGTACAACGATTTTCGTCGCTTCGGCAGTTTCGCCATGTGCGCGGAGAGCGGGTTGGAGGATCATCCGGTGCTCGCGCGTTTAGGGATAGACGCGCTCTCCAGTGAACTCACGGGGGACGTACTTTATGCACTGTTGCGAAACAAGACAGCGTCCATCAAAATGAGCCTCCTCAATCAAGGGGTGATCTGCGGCCTGGGAAACATCTATGCGTCCGAAATCCTCTACTGGTCGGACATCCATCCAATGAGGCCGTCGTACTCGCTGACGCGTCAGGATACGCACAAGTTGTCGGGCGCAATGCATAACGTCCTGTGGGCCGCGATCAAGGCCGGTGGTTCGACCCTGCCCGATTACGCTGGAACATCCGGTGCACTCGGGAATTTCCAGGATCAGTTCGCTGTATTCGGCCGGAGTGGTCTCCCATGCCCCCGTTGTGATGCACCCTGCGTGTCACGAGCAGTGTGGCGTGGGCGATCAACGTACTATTGCGCCCGGCACCAGCAATAGGCAGGCTCTAACGATGTCGCTTTGCCCAGGAGCAGCGATACCAAGGTAAGCGTTTGGTGACAGCCGTGCGGCAGGATAACGCCTCGGATATCAGGCTCAGTGCTCGTTAATGGTTTCTTAACCACTGACGGTGCATAATTTTCATAAGCTGTCGCCGGTCTAAGATTCGGGCCAACCCACGGTCGCTTGAAAGGAACCAGAAGATGTCCAGGCAAACCATAGACGAAGCGGTTCAAAATGGCGTCCGCGAGGGAATACAAACGGCCGAGACCGTAAAAGTCGCAAATAAAACTCGCGAAACACAGCTGGAAAAGAACATGGCCGCAGCACGAGCCGCGGCCAGCGATGTACTTCAGGGATTAACTGTCCTGCGGGAGTTACCGGGATCGAAGTTTAGTTTTAGCGACCACTCGCAGATCGACAGGCTTTTCATCGATACAAATGTCCCCACCTACGCCGACAAAGAACCAAGCAAACTCTACATCATCGTCGAAGGGAATGGAACCATATCTGCATATGGAGACGCTCGTCAGGTCCGCTACTCTGAGACTAATCCTTCACTCTCGTTTGAATAGCGGGAGCCGCTTATCGTAAACAACAGCACTCCCGGAGCGGCTGAGCAAGTCATAGGCTTGGTTGCGAAACTGGCTGCAGCTCGGGGGTTGGTTACTTGTGACGACCCGAAAATCGGCTACAGGATGACGGACAGGACAATTTACGCAGGCGTCTCGCCCAACGGCAAACCGATGTACACGACGCCTGAAGATGTGGGCGTCGTGGATATTATGCTCGCTGAGAAGTACATCCGAAAGCTCAATGACGAAAACGCCTTTGGTCACAACGACTGGCGTCTACCAGACGCCTCCGAGAAAAAAACGCTCCTCGGCACAAAAGATACTGGCGCGCTCTCGCGCACGTTCAATGGTCAAAATGAATTGAGAACGCAGCGCCGCCTCTCTGACTGCTACTTGTCGAGCGATGTCTTGACCCAGGAAAGAGTGACGCTTGAACGAGAGGATGGCTACCGGGAAAGCGCCCACAAGAAAAGCGGAATCCCCTTCGTGATTCGCCCCGTCCGCAATGAACCGTAGCGCCGGATTCTGAAATGAAGTTCGTGGGGGCTGCATATTTCGGCCGGCCCCTGTCCCTCAGAGGCAGCACTTCGTCAGGACACCGAGGCCGCGACGCACACTTGCACGCACTCGACGATGAGCACGAGGAGCACGAGGAGCGTGTCGCGCCGCCGAGCGTAAGCCTTTCGTCGCGGCCGCGTTGCCATGGATTGCCCACAACTCGTCGTTGCGCTCCTCGAGAGAGTGCTTCAATGCGCGGTTTTCAGGCTGAAGAGAGGCGGCGAAGGCCTGCAACTCGGCAAAAGCGGCAGGCAGAGCAGCGGCTGCACTGCCAAGTGATCGAGCATCAGGCTCAAAGTCGTACCTTACGAATTTCAGACGACGGTCACGCGGGAACTCAAGACCCAACGCTCCAAGGACAGTACAATGCTGCTTGCGCCAGTCCCTTGGACATAGGCGACTTTGTCCCGCATATCGTCGAACGCGCGGTACACCGCGTGTTTTGTCGCAGCCCATACCACGAGAACCACATCCGCTGTCCGGGCATTCCTGGTGCCCGGACCTGCTACGAGTTCGGAGACGACGAAGACGTCCGCCTTGGTGCGCTCGCGCAACAAGACGGCTGCCGCCTGCGCCGCTTTCTCGTGCAATGAAACAATTGCAATCTTGTGAAGGGCCGTAGCGCTCAACACATCGTCGTCATCGTGCACCGTTACGACGGCAGGTTCCGGTAGGTATTCCGCCAGGGTCTCGCTGTCAAATCCGAGTCGGCGGCCAAGAGAACGCCACAATTGGCGCTCCGCCCTCGTCAGTTCCACTGCTTGCGCGCGGACAAACGCCACCCCTTCAATCCATAGTCCCTGCGCAATGCCGAATTCCCGTGCGTATTGTGCTAGCAGATCCAGTGCTTCAAGCAAGAATGGCAGGCGCGCGCGCACCTGGCGCGACTCCCACCATTGGCGCAGGACGTTCGCCACTTGCGTGTCGACATCGGGAACACACTGAAGGGCGCCACCGGCAAGGCACAGGGCGACACTGGAGTCAGCGGGTTGGACGTGCGTAGCGCGTTCCTGCGTCCACAGTTGCAGTAATGAGAGATATGCCGTGCCGAGTGGACATCGAGGAAACGCGGATTCCCCAACGATGTCCTCGATGAGGAGGGGTAAACTACGTCCGAGCAGTTCGAGTCCGGGAGTATTCTGATCGCGACTTGGATCGGTGAACAGCTCTTCAACACCCGCCACAATCTCGCGCGTTTCAGTGATGCGGCCGGGATGGAGGGCCGGGCGCTCGTCGAGTTCCAGGAAAGACTCAGCGCTGGTGTAGTCGGCTGTCCGGACCCGTGTGATGAATTCCGACCAACTCTCTGGCGCGGGGGATGCCTTTGGCTCTGGCGCGAGGAGCGTCGCCAGGGGAGAGTTCGGCCGATGTTTGAGACTCTCCGCGAGGGCGGCGCGCAGGATCGGTGTGCTCGTCGGGGTGTCAGGAAGTTCCAGTAAGCGTGTCCCGGATTCTTGAACTGCCCGCCAGTCACCTTGCCGGAGAGCATCAAAAAATGCTCGTTCAGGATTGTCATCAGGCGGGTGCGCTTCGCCCGTACTCGCGGCGTAGTAAAACAGTGTCCGCTCTACGGCTTTGCCATCTTCAGGACGGCACAAGCCGAGTAGACCACCGATCGCCGGATAGACAGCCTCCTTAAAGGCTCGCGTAGCGCCCCGGTCATCGCCGCGTTCATCGTGTTCGCGAAGATACACTTCGAAGAAGGCATCGACAATGTTGATCCTGACGGCCTGAGGCAGGCGCAAACTGAGCAGTTCCGGAAGTCGAGGCTCCCTGGTGATCTCGGTGTACGCGCCAAAACGCGCACGTGCTTGCGTCCGCATGAACAGCGTATTGGCGGCCGTGTCAAGCTGGCGTTCATCGATGGCGCCGAGGGCCTGGTCGGCGATTGCGGGATCACCCGTGGCCAGGGCCAGGCGAAATTGTTCGCGTAACTCGAAAAGACTGGGCGGCTTTGCGGACGCAAAGCTGGGCCGTCGAGACTGTACTTGCCGCCACAGACGGAGCTTGGGAGGGATAGCGGCTGTCCCGGCGGCCGCTGAATGCCAACGATAATATCCCGCTGGTGCGATCTCTGCAAGAGCGTCGGCGAGGGGGCCAGAGTAGTCCTTGGGGCGAAGTACGGGGCGGGTTCGGTCTTCCCAGGCGAAACTCGGGATAATCCATGCCCGAAGACCGGCGATGGCGGAGCGCAGCGCATCAGCGTCACCGCCAATGCTGATCCACGACGCCTGCCCGCGGTCATTGAAGAACGGCAGATGGCAGGTGCCCGATGAGCGAAGCGCGAGGATCTCATCATAAAGAGGATGCTGCGGGTCCGCAGTGTTCAGGGCATGCCACGCGGCCGGCCATGTTGACTGCAGGCGGTTCAGCACGGCTGTGCATGCGTCGTCCCGGTTCATGCGAGTGAGCTCCAGTAGCGTTCAAACTCCAGGTAGGCTCGCGCGATCTTCTGCCGTCCCTCGGGAGAGCTGGGCGTATGGTAGGTGATCTTTTCGCCCCGGACGTATACGCCGTGGTAGGTGACATTCATTGACCCTTCGACATAAAACCACGGCGTCAGGATGCCTTTCTCATGGTGCTGTTCGGGTGCGTAGCGAACCTCAACGGCCGGAGCATTTCGGAGTGCGGGCGACGCGATGAAGTTTTTTGATGTATCGTTTGCTACCGTAATGATGCGAACGGGCATCAGGAGCGATATCGTGGCAAGATACTCGCCAAAGCGCACTTCCGCCCGTGAATCCAGCTCGGGAAATAGCGAGCTGAATTGCCGGAACTGATTATTGAGGAGCGCGAAATCAGAGATCCACGGACTGCTCAAGTAGACCGGTTTGGCATTCGGCGGGAGAAGGAGCAGTGTCGCAAGGCAAGACGAGATCAGCTCGGGCAGCTGAGTCCCGCTCCCGTGCGACCAGATATCGCGACTGGCTGGTGCGATTGGCTGGGTCATGCCGCCATCCCTCGCAACTGCAGCGATACGACCCACCGGGTTCCTGAGCGACGAATTCCTGCAAGCATTGCAGGCACGAGGAGGCTCTCCACTTCGAGTTCTTCCGCCAATAGCTTCTGCACCTCTGCCATGACGGCGGTCGCCTTCTCGCGGGTGAAGCTGAGGTCTACGGCTGAATGCTGGCACAAGAGCGATCGGATGTCCTGTTGCCAATTAGGGGCGGTTTCCAGGCGAATATGCGGCGGGGTCGCCGCAAACCAGCGAGCGGCAAGTCCGCGCGAGCCCGCTGCCGCGGCGTTGTACCGGTTATAGTCGCTTAGACATTCTGGACAAGCGTCCTCGCATCCTTCGATGAGCATCTGCTGCACGACACGGTAGATTTGGCCTGTCGTGGGTTCGTGTCCGCCGGAGAGGGAGCGCAGCGCTTGCGCAAAGCGCCGCCGCGCCGGAGGGAACGTCGCGCAGACATAGGACCATACGGATGGATCGATGGGGATGCCCAGGCGTTTGGCGCGCTTGCGCCAGAGCGCGTTGACGACGTAGATCAGGCGATCAGTGCCTGGCGAACTGCCGGGCCGCAGGAACCGCGCAACCAATGTGACGACAAATGATCGGCTGGCGTCGAGGCCGACGTCCTCAAGGACCTTCCTGAGCGTTTCGGCGGCGGCAGCCAGTCGTTGGAAATCCGTTGCTGCTCGTAACTCGGCCATGACGGCGTGCAAAGGGCCGTCGGACGGTTCTCTAATGAGGGCGCCCAGGAAGGCCAGCAGTGACGTGGCGGTTTCTTGCCGGGGGCAAAAGGAAAGCGCATGGCGTACGCCTTCAGGGATTGCTTCTGGCGCCCGGCGCATTTCGGCGACAATGGCCTCGATGTGGCCCAGTCCGCCGGAAGTCTCTTCGGTAAGATACAGTTGCGCATCGCCGCGGCCCTCCCAGAAGACATCGAGGGTCAGGTCATCTTCGGACACGCCTTGGACGCCACTCAGGGCCGCTGAACGAAGCGCCTGGCTTAAGGCAGCCAAGAAGCGTTGTTTCGTCCAGAAAGTAAACGCGTCGTCGAGTCGTTCCCAGAGGGTCTGCTCCAGTGTTTCTACGTGCGCGACGACGAGGGGGTCCTGCCACAAGGACAATATGCTGTCGCGAAGCTTCGCCGGCGCTTCCGGCGAGTGCTCATCATCCCCCGGAGCCGGGAGGATATCGCGCAGGATTTTCTGGGCAGCGGCGAAACGACGCCCTTGCAGGAGTCGTTGCGCCTCGGGTAGGGTGCAGCGTTGCAGCAGCGCCGTCCCCACCAACATGGCCAGGCTGGTTCGGTGGAGCCACTCGGCGGAGAAATGATCAACTTTCGTGATGAGTTCGGGCGCCGTGCGCAGTCGATGGAGGAAAAAGTCGGTGCGCAGCCGATCGACCTCATGATGCGTGGGGTCCGGAAGACCGGCGAGATAATCGCTCGCAATGGTCCAATATAAGGCATCCACTCTGACGCGAAAGCCGACAGCTTCGTTGGTCGTCTCACCGTTCTCCTCACTGCCCAGTGACCATCGTCCTTGCTTGGATGCGCCTTTGGGTTTTGTGAGGAGGAGCTGGAACTCCCAGGTTCTTGCGAATCGGAGCACGTCAATGCCTGATTGCTCCCGATGCAGGTGGGCTTCGGCAGACCGCACTGCCTGTGCCCACACGCGCGATCGGAGTGTCGGCAGCGGGGAGCCGGTCCCCAGGGCCTTGAAGCGCGAGTCCCACTGCCATTGGGCATTGCTGCGCTCGGTCACGGCCGCCGCCTGAGCAAGGAGTTCCGCCGTCAGCGGCTGATACACGAATACCTGGCCATCGGCATCTTCAACGCTCTCCAGGAGGAGGACATCGCGAAAGAAAGTCCGCACCGGACGGCGAGACGTATCACCATCCTGGAGCAACTGTGGGGATGCGGAAAGCCAGTATCCCGGCTCTCTGTCCCGCGTCGAGTAACGCTTGGACACACGGCCCGGACAGAATTCAAAGAGTCCTTGGGCAATCCCGATGTGTTCGTCGTCCTTTTGGATACCGCTAAACTGCAGCGTCAACTCGGAGAGATCAAGTTGCCCGAATGTCGCACCCGGGATGAAGGTAGGTAATGGCCGCGTGAAGCCGCGGTCCTCCTGGGCGCTTTCCTGGGGATCGGCTTGCGCCCAGTTCGTCTCCAGTTTGCGAATCAACGTGGGCACCACCTCCAGCAGCAGCGGGCGCGGATCGCTCCAGAGCAGGGGTTCGACGCTCACCGCGCCGCTGGCCGTGTCGGCGGCCGTGCTGGAAAACAATCGCTCCAGGTCGCGCTGAAATCGGCCCCATACTGCCCCCTGTTCCAACAGGCCGCGCAGGAGGTCAAGGCAGGCACGTTGCGCATCTGCGTTACCGGGCGTGGGGCGGAGGTAGGCAAACGGTCCTCCTTTGCGCACCTGTAGCCCCAACCAGTCAATGAGGAAGTAAACGGCTTGTTGACGCAGGACGTATTGATTGCTGACGGGGAGGAAGATGGAGTCGATTTCCGGGCGGAAGAGCCGCTCCACATTGTGGAACATGTATCGGTCGGCGCCATAGTCGGAAAGGACCACGACGGTCCAGGGGCGCATGCCTTTACGCCTTCCCGCGCGCCCCTTCCGTTGGACGAAGGAAGCCATGGCTGACGGCCGTTTGTGATGGACCATCACGCCTACTTCGGGATCGTCAAAGCCAACCTCAAGGCTGCTCGTGGCGATGACCAGATCTGAGGCGGCGTTAAATCCGGGGCGTTGGGAACTGCAGCCGCTGATCCGTAGCGACGAAGCCAAGTTGTGCCCGATAGCGCGGCAGATACTCCAGAGTTGGCCATCCTGGTAGCGCCGTTCGCGCTCGACAGGGCTCAGCGCCTGCTGGTCCTGGCGCAGGCCGGCCAACTGCTTGCGCTCGGCGTCCGTCATGTCGCTCAGCCACCGGTTGAGCGTGTCGAGATTGTCCGTGAAACCGAAGGTTTTCCGGCCAAAAAACGCGTTGCCGTGGATGTCACCGGGGCCAGCGTCGGGGGATTGGCGGGGTGCAAGCAGCCTGGTGACCAGCATTGCTGTCTGGATGGACGTGGCCAGCAGCGAGGCGCCGGCGGGATTCCCTTTTACCGCGAGGTTGTATTCAATCCCCTCGTAATCGAGTTCGCCCGGTTCGGGGCGAAACTCCGCGACCGTGGCCGGCGGAATGCCGACGACGCGGGCAACGTGCGCAGGCGCATCGCGCAAGGTGGCGGAGAGCCCCACGAAGTGCGCCGTTCGTGCCCTGCTCCAATGGCGCCATCGCCGCAGCACCCAGGATATCTGTGCGCCCTGTATCCCTTGATAGGTGTGAACCTCATCGAGGAGTACCAGGCGCGGCGTGAGTGATCCTCGGCCGATGCCCAACGTCCGTGACCACTCGGAATTCCCCATTTCCCTGTTAAGCATCTCGGCTGAAAGGAAAAGCACGTCCGGGGGGTCGTGCTGGAGTTGCTGCCGCGTCAGCCGCAAGACGCGGTCAGGAATTTCGGGTTGGGATGCAGTGTCGTATAAACACGTCCGGCCGGCCAGCCGGTCGCTGTCGCGCCAGACGAGGTCATTCTTGGGATTGCTCGGGGACTTGAGAAAAGGAATTGCAAAGCCCGTGCCTTGCGGTTTCCAGTGACGTGTCTCAGCTAGGAGCCTTCCGGCATCACCGGTGCGCCGGGTAAAGTCTTCATCGTAGGGCGTGTCGCCCAGCAGCGCGCCAAAGGTGATCGGGGGAAGACCGTGCCTTTCAAGCACGGGGCGTAGTTTTGCCGCCTCTGACAGCGCCTCGCGCAGTTGATCGGCAAGCAGCACGTTGCGAGGATAGATAGCGATGAGCTTCGTGAACGGCGGCCGCCGGTGTGCGATGTCGTCGACGATCCGAAGAAATGCCGGGACATAGATGGCCTTCGTTTTGCCGGAGCCCGTGCCGGCACTGACAACAGAGCCGCCCGCCGCAGCGCGGCCATAGGCGCTGAAGATATTGCTGAACGCGCGCAGTTGAAACCCGGCGAATGCCAGCATTTCATTTTGATTCTTTGCTGCCATCGCAAAAAAACATTCGCGTAGAAGGTCTTCGGTTTCGGGAGGACATGCGGGGGCAATTGCACGCCAGCATTCTTCGGCGGTGACGCCCCGTTTGGGATAGCAGCGCGGCGCCAGGTCAATGCGAATGTCGGAGACGAGACGAGGTGCGACCGACCATGCGCGATTGGGAAAGAGTTGGCGCAACCCCGCCACCAGCCGAACGCCTTCGGCGAATCGCGTTCGAAAACGTCCCGCTGCGCCTGGAACCTCGTGGAGCAAATGGTTCTCAGCCAGTTGTTCGAGCAAGCTGGCGACACTTTCGCCCTCATTCTCGAGCTGGGTCCATGCTTCGCGAAGATCGTCGGAGGATTCTAATAACCAGTCCTGCGCCTGTTGCGCATCAAACGTTCCGTTGTAGAAGCCCCAGGAGAGCAACTTCGACTCGTGCCGCTCAAGCACGCTGAGGAACTCGCTAACAAATTCCTTAAAGGTCATGGCGTCGGTCCTAAGCTCACGTGCAGTGAACGCCATAACGCGTAGCGGTCGAGAAATTCTCGTACCTCCGGATTTTCGAGATCGCGCGGCGAGGCGCGGCCTTCGGCGGCGGCGACCAGGAAATCGCCTGCCATGCCCGTAAGCCCGAGCGTGGCAACCTCTTGAGGAAGTCCCCCCAATTTGAGCGCGAAGGTTCGCGCGTCGTTGTCGTCATTAGGCGGTCGAGACGTTCGGTTGCGCAGATCGGTGAGTTTTGCCTCCAGTTCGCGGCCGCCGGGAAGTCCGCGATCGGCCGCTACTTTCGCGACTTGCTCATAAGCATGGATTGCTTCCGACACGCGTTTTTCCCAGACGTCCGTCACGGGTTTGCCGCTGGCTGCCGCGAACTCCTTGATCGCGATCATGCGTTCTTCAAAGGAGTTCTTCGTCACCGCATCAATGCTTTTGGCCATTTCCTTCTGACAATGACGGGCGCCAGCTGCGGCCTTGCTCGCACGGTCGTCCAACACCGGAAAACTCGAGTTGCCAAAGACCGCCGTCACCAGCTTCGCTGCGCGGTACGACAGGGAAAGGGATTCATCAGCTTTTTCTGCCATCTCGCCATAGCGCCGGAGAGCCCCGGCAAGGTTCTTGTTCCGGGTCTTTTCGGGCAGGGCTATGAGGGCTTCCCGTACCCATTGCCGTTCTGCGGCGTCACTCATGCCTTCTCCTGTTGCTTCAGCGTTACGATTCTTCCTAAGGCGCTCGTAAGTCGCGCGAGCAGTTCGTCGGGGTCGCCCTGGTCGATAACGACCTCAAGATGACGGCGTACTTGCGCGATCAGTTGATCAAGGTAGTCTTCGGCAACGCTCATTGCTGTTTGCAGTTCTTGCAGCGTCTCGGGAGTATGGAGAGCGATCGCTGTGTTTGCAGTGTCATTGATAACTTCTTGTGCGCGCCGCAGTTCGTTGCACCACACATCGCGACGCTGGGAGTACATGCGTGATCGTGCGTCAAACTCCGAGTGAGGGAGCGGGTAACGGGTATCCTGTTGTACCTTCCTGATATCGGCGAGCTCGTTGCAGTACGCGACAAGTGCCGACTCCAGGTCCGTATCGGCCTGCAGCACGGATGCAATGGCGCTGCGCAGGTCGCGCAAGCCATCCCGTTCCGCCTGCCATACGATGTCTGTCGCCGGCTGAGGTCGCAGCGCCTGATACCGGTGTCCCCAGAAATCACGGTGGTAGTCATCTGCTAACCGGCGAATTTGCAGCGTTCCCGCGGCGTCACGCGCGAAGCGCAGTAATTTGCGCGGATCGATGAAGTTACACGATGTCACGGCACCTTGCGGGAGGCTGAGTTCCTGCATGACCAGATCCCGCACTGGCGCGTGCTGCTTTTGCAGTTGCGCCGCGAGCGCGGCGCCGTCTGCAGAGAATCGCTGTGGTAGCTGTGCAGGAAAGTCTTGCAAGAGTGCCGCGGCAAGATCCGGGAGGTCGTCGACGGGCAAGCGTTTGCCTTGTCCCAGCACGTATGCCACTGAAAGGAGTTCAACGGCTGCAGCGATCGGGGCATCCGTGTCGACGCCACGCGGGCACAGGGCGCTGACGATGCGAGGAGTATGGCGCCGTAGCCAAAGTGCGATCGTTCGTTTGGAGCGCTCCGCATCCGCGAAATTCCAGGAGTCCTTGCCTAAGTGATGGAACCGTGCCAATGCCCGGATGAGGTCCGCGGTTTCCTCGTCCCGCGGGAACTGCATGACAGCGCCGCTGGCGCGACTCTTTTGCCCCTCGATCTGGATGATGCTCTTTTCCCGAAGCAGATGCTGCCGCTCCTTCGGCGGGACTTGCGTCACGTCAGGCCAGGGAATTGAGAATCTGACAAGGTCGTAGAGGAGTTGGCGAGGTTCAACATCATCGGAAAGCGGTTTGCCTGCCATCCACTGCTCCATATTTGCGAGCAATCTTGTCAATGCTGCCGGCGGTTGCTGGGCCTGAGGCTGTGTTGAGACCGCCGGCGTCGGGACGGGCGCGGGGCGCTGGGGCGCAACGACGTGATGAGTGAACGTCGGAAAGCCAAGCGCACCGCAAAGCGGTGCCAACTGTCGTGCTGCCTCATGGGGATCGTGAGCGTCTACCCAGGCTGCGGCCAGGCGCTGCAGGCGCCGGCGTTCCTCCCCGGGCCAGCCACCGCAATACTGTTCTTCAAAGGAAGTCCAATAGGAGAGGGCGGCGGGTGCGAGGGTTATTGAGGGCGGCGGGAATTGATGGGGTATGCGCTCGGGAAAGTCGAGCGCGGGAAGAAGCAATTGCATGATCAACGCTCGGGGGGTGCGTCCGAAGCCGGCCGGTCCTTGAGCGTCAAACAGGTGCAGCCACTGCCGGGGTGTCTGCACCGTGAAGGGAAATAATCCGACGCGCGTGTTGTTCTCAAGTTCGACGGCGCCAAAGCGCTTATGGCACTCGTCCGTAATGTCGAAGGGACATTTGTCGCAAGCACTCACGCTCACGTCGGCGCCCCCACGCCGTAGTGTTGCTACCTCTTTGACGCCGTCTTGTGACAATCGAATGGTGTTCAAGTAGCGCGCGGTGAACCTTGCAAGTTCGTCGGTGTCCTCGCCCCACTGGGTTTCGCTTTGGGAAACCGAAAAAATGTGAGTGGCGCGCTGTAATTGGTTCGCTGGCAAGGAGCGGATCGTTTCCAGGCCTGAGTCGGTCATGCCGAGCACAACGTGCAGATCGCACAGGTCCTTTCCAGCTTGCGGTTCCAATGCCACGACGACCTCTTTGTCGAGAGCCGACATGACCGAGACGTCCTCGATGAACAGCGCCAGACGCTTGTTCTGTTTGGCCAAATCCCGCCGGATGTCAAAAAAAACATTCTGGAGGTCGACGCTGCTCAAACCAGTCATCCCTCGAATGGCGTCACGAAGGGCTTCGTTGGCAAGAGTGCACGCTTGCTGGCACAACTCCTCACTTTCCAAAAACTGGTAGACCAGGTCTTGGACCACAGGTGGGTTATTCGTTTGATACCGAGGCGGAGGTTGGAAGTCGCGGAGTTGAAACTCCGGCTCCCACAATCGTTCATCGACTGTGCTCGACTGCGTCAATCGCGCAACGAGCGTCGCGATGGTGCCATCATCACGACACAGCCATTCGCCAAAGGCAGGGGCGACAAAACAGTCTGAAAGATACCGAAGGTCGGCGGGTAAGCTAGGTCGGCCTTTATCGATGCGTCGCGGCCCGAGCTCCAGTTTAAGTTGCACGGCCAATTCCTGACGCGCAGTGTCGCTGGAGATCTGGTGCAATGCGCTGCGGATCGTCTCCAGGTATCGCGCGAACTCTTGACCGAGTTGGTCAATCATCTGCTGCAGTGCGTACTTGAGACTGCCGTTGCGTCGTTCGACAAGTACAGATTGCACATTTGCGAGGGTTCCACCACTCGCGATCTCCTCATCGAACCGAAGTTTGAGCCAGTGAATCAGGTGGGATTTTCCGCTACCAGGTTCACCGTGGATGATCGCCTGAACATTGCGATAACCCGAGTGAAACACTGCCTCGAAGACGTCGCCTTCCGTCACATCCTGCTTGGTCCGATCGTTGTGGATGCGGCGAAACGGTGCGTGCGATGCGAGGAAGTAGTGCGTTTCCGATTGCTGGAGGTTGGCAGTATTTGCCAGCGCGATCGCTACATTTTCGTGCTTCCAGCAGGCATGCATGGGAGCGCCGTCCACCATTGTTCGCTCAGCGGACGTATTCGACATAGTCAATCCTCCCTGAACGGAGCGTTTGCCCGTCATTCGGTGGTAGTGCTGCTTCGATGCTCCACCCACGGCTATCGGGTGCGCAGAACAGGCAGATCTGCCGATCAAGATGAAGGTCGACGAGCGCGTGACTTAAGGCAAGACTGGCGACACGGGCCTCGACATTATATTTGGGCATTGTCCGTCGGAAGATTGTCCCCGTGTCAAGCTCCGGACAACATTCGGCAAGCCGGCGGATAAAGTCATCGCCACTCAAGCGCTGGCCGTCTGCAAAAACGTTCGGAAGTTGTCGCTGGATGCGGCTGTACGGATTTGGTTGAAACACGCCCTTCACGTCGAACCAGCCGTGCCCGGAATACTCGTACCAGCGTTCGAGGCCGATGTACTTGGTTTTGTTGAACGGGTTCTGCTCGCCAGCCATTTGCGGGCAATCGTTATTAAAGGCGATCGCCCATGCGCCACCATCCCGCTTTTCCGACTGGAGCGTGCCCTGGCTGATCAGGTAGGAATAAAACGGTGCGTAATACGGTTCGACGTCTGTTGATGCCAAGATGCGATCTTCAATGGCCTGCAAGACGAGGTCGCTCGTCGTGCGATCCCGTTGAAGAGGCCCAAGGCGAATGAGATTCCCTTCCTCGATAACCAATTCAAGTTCGATCGCCGCTTTAATCACCTTGTTCGCCTGATCACTTGAATCAGTCAGATCCGGCAGTCCTTTTGGTTGCAGGACGCCTGCGAGGTCTGCGCGTGTCCAGTCTCGTCGCGCATGCTCCCGGAGGACGTCAATGAGGCACTCTAAGCGGCGCGGCGTGAGGGGTTCATGGGTGAACATTTTGCGCTCCTGCCTCCCATATTTCAGGAGTCGCGAAGGGACGAACGCCCTTGTAGGCACCCCAGAGTTTTCCGCGCTCGTCGAACCCCCTGCACCCGCCACAGATCCAGTGCGTGATGGTCTGCCCCCATCGCGCATCCCAACTGCCGCGATGAACAGTGTCGCCGTGGAGGATCACAAGGTTTTCAGTTGGCGCCAATCGGAATGGTGGCTCCCAGCGAGGCGAGTCTGAGCCGAGGCCGTCGACTCGGTAGGGTTGCGGATCGGGACCAAACGCTTCACCACATGCTTCGAGAAGGCTCCCGACGTAGGAGTCCGCACAGGCGAAGCGCACGACGTTCCACACCTGTCGCGCGCGCCGCAACCATCGTACTAACAATCGAGCATCACTCGATCGCGCCAGCGATGGAAGTCCCATCACGACGTGCAACTGTGGCTCGGTCGTGATGACGGGCGGCAGGGGAAGAGCGCCGCATTCTCCCGGGATGCGCCCGATGCGACGGCATCCCGGGCAACCGCCGCAGGCGCGCACGGTCTGCCTGCCATAAAGCTCATGAAGAACCGTGCATATACGGTCCTGGCCCGACAGGCAATCCAACATGTGCTGAAGTCCCTGCTGGACGATGTCAAGCTCTTGCTGCCGCACGGGACCGATCAGCGCGGATATATCGGGCGACTGCGGCGGAAACCCCAATGCGAGCGTCGCCCACTCTTGTTCCGGCTCACCATCCTGCTCGCGCCGGAGATCGATGATGTCCAGTTTCCCCGCACGCAGCAACTGGAGCAGGAGGCGCTTATTCCACCGGACGTTCTCCTCGTAGGTCCTCGTACCAACCAATTCTTCCTTCTTCGTGCGCAGGTTGACGCGGTATTCGTGTTTTTCACGATTGACGGACTGGTGCGTGCGCCAGAGGGACTCCCAACGCTGCTGGATCGTCTCTGGCCGTAACAAACTCGGACCCATGCCCTTCGCCACGTGCACGTCCTGTTTTGTCGCGAGCAAGACACTGGCGGCGGAATAGCCGTCGCGGCCGCCACGGCCCACTTCCTGGTAGAAGCGATCGAGATTCTCGGGGACGCAGGCGTGCACGATCGTTCGTACGTCGGGCTTGTCGACGCCCAGGCCAAACGCTGAGGTGGCGACCATGACGTCGATGTCGTCGGCGCGCCATCGCTCCAGCAGCGTACGGCGTTGGGCGCGGGGCGTTTCGCCGGTGAAGCATTCCACGCGGCGGAACCCTTCTTGTTGCACACGACGATGGAACGCATACGCATCATCGACTCGTGTGGTGTAGACAATAGCGGGCCTTGGCATCTGCCAGATGCACTCAAGGGCCGCCGCGTTGCGGTCGGGGACGGCGTTGAATTCCCGGACGTGATATGCGATTTCGGGGCGGAGGCGCTGGCTGATGAACTCCGACCACTCCTGCGCGGGGAAGAGCGTCTTCAGACCTTCACGGCACTCCGGCGTGAAGGTTGCTGACAGCAGCAAGGTGCGCAACTGCTGCCCCGAGCGTTCGCGCCATTGCCGCCAATGCGTGGAGAGGAGTTGAAAATCCACGCGAAAGTAGATGCCCCAGGTGCCGACCATATGCGCTTCGTCGATCACGACGTGATCCAGGCGGCCTTGGGATGCCAATTCGTCGATGACGGAGCGCAACCTGCCCGAGACGCATGCTTCGGGCGAGGTGAATAACAATCGCGTCGAACCCGTTCTTACGGCATCGGCTACTTGTTGCGCGGTGAAATCGGGATCGTCGGCTGCGAAATACCGGGCGTCCAGGTGGGCAAGGAGGGGGAGTTCGCGCGCGGCGCGATACTGATCGATGGCAAGGGCGACCGTCGGTACGATGACCAGTGTAAGGCCGGTGGAGAATCTGGCGAGATAGTGAAAACAGAGGCTCTTTCCGGACCCCGTCGGCAGCGCGATCAGGGTCGTGGCGCCGGGCGCGGCACGCAGGGCGTGCCAGCAGGCTTCCTTGAGCGCTTGTGATTTCCACTGCGGGTAGCCGAAAGATGCCGTGACATATTTTTCCGCGGGCACGTCTTCCTTCGGTACGCGTGATACCGGTGCCGGGTCTATGCCGGTGTTGGCGTCAATGTTGTTGAGCCACGCGGGCACGAAGGCCTCAGCCGTCAGTCTACCGGCCTCATCGGCGTATACGCCGGCGTGCTGAAGTGGTTTTCTGATGTTTTCGGGCAGTTGCGGTGCGAAGATTTGGCCGCCGGCCCATCGCAGCGCTTGTCGAACCAGGACGGCCTCATCCGGGCCGAAGGCTCCACGCCAAGCTTGCTGCAATCGCCAGATGGGGTACTGGACGCTCGCGTGATGCTGCGGTTTCCCGTGCCGGGGGAGTTGCGTTGGGTCGTCGTTCTGCAACGCGCGACTCAAGTGGGAGATCACCGTGCTCACCAGGTTCCCTCATACGCCTGGTTGACTGCTAAAAACCCGGCCCCTTCCTGGTAGACGTCCCAGTTATTCATCGCCGCAAGGAGGAGGTCGAGCGTTTCGGCTTCCTGGAGCGCGGCACGTGATCCTTTTTCGCGGCCTTGCCGGCGGAGGCTCTCCCATCGCGTGCGCGGCTCGGCAAGGACGGTGTTGAGCCTCTCGCCGAGAAGTGTCCGCGCGGCGCCTTCGGCGATACTGCTCAATTCCTGCACGTGGTGAGGCCACTCATTCGCGGGGAACACAGCATCGAGCGTGCTCTGGCGATCGTGCCACAAGTTGATCCAGGCACGATCCTTGTTTTGCCTGACGAGTGATTGTCGCAGCACGCGCAATCGCTGTGCGTCTTGCTCAACGCCGCCGTCCAGGCGCACAAAGATGTGCATGGGGGGCAACCAGAAATGCGACTGGAGCAGTTGCACGAGGTCGCGCCGCTCGCACAAGGCGGCCAGGTTTGGTTGCGCGGAGAACACGAATTCAAACCCGCTCCACGCCGGCGTTGTTGGCGATTTGCAATGGACGGCGTAGGTGCGGCCGAACGGATCGTGCAATGCTGCGTCCGTGATCGCGTCGAAGAAGGGATTGCCAATCTGGAAAAACTCTCTATCGAGGCGTTGCTGCGCGACGGCGCGGCGGAACGTGCCAATGGCTTCGCCGCTTTCTTCACGGATCTGCCCCGCCGGTAAGGCGTCGAGTTTAAACCGCCACAAACCGTCCCGTGTCTTTTCGTCATGGACGGGCGTGGCGGCTTTGGAATTCGCGAATGCTTGCACGTACGTCACGAAGGCGTTCTCGAGTGACTGTTCAACCTCGGGTTTCGTGCGCACGCGCAGATAGCGCTCTGTGCGGCTCTCTTGAAATGATGCCCAGTCGAGCAGTGCGTCATGCTCATCGCGCGCACGTTCGTCGAGCGCGCTCTGGCGCAAGTCGCTGATGCGCGCGCAAAGGCCTTCAGCGCCGTCCGCCAGGGCCGCGGTGATCAGGGTCTGTTCCTGTTCCCGCAGGGAGAATTCCAGCCCGCTGATGGAGTCGCGATAGACGCCGAAGCCTTCGTCGTAACACCTGATCAGGGCGTCTTCGATGCTTTCCGTGGCGCTGATCGTGATCGAGGTGACATCCGCGCTGTGCCGTGTTCGTCCGATGCGATCGAGTCGGCCAATGCGCTGCTCGACCCGGCCGACCTGCCAGGGGTGGTCGTAATGGACGACGGCGTCAGCGAATGCAAAGTTGCGTCCTTCGCCACCGGTTTCATCACTCACGAGCAGGATGACGTTCGGGTCGCGTTGAAATCGTTGCGCGGAATCTTCTTTGTGCTCTCGCGGCATTTCGGAGCGAAACTCCGCGACGGCCGTCACCCCGAATGCCTCCGTCAACGCGAGGGTTATCTCCTCGGCAACTCCGGGGTATCCGGCGAACAAGAGGATCTTGGAGCGGCGATCGCGCCGCCATTCCGACTGCAGCGTCTGCACGAGGTAGCGAACGCGCGTTGCTTGCTCGTCAGATTCATTCCAGAGCGTTAACGCAGTCACGGCTTCGCGCAAGAGTTCGCGCGGCAGCAAGCCAGCGGCGGCGGCCTGCATCAGTTCCTGATACAGGAACCAATCATCGTAGCCGGTGAGATGTCCGAGAAGGAGGAGGTCGCGCCCCTGCGTATTCAGGGTTCCCTTGGAAGCTGTCAGGATGGGGCGAAGCAACTCCAGCGCACAGTCGCTTGACGCCATGCTTTGCCACGCCAATTTGGCGAACGTCGCAATGAGGGGCGGGTCTTTGGCCTCCCGCCATGCCTGCTGGAGAAGGTAGTCAATCGCTGCCAGCGCATTGGCTTCCCGTGAGCCTGGCCGGTATGAGTAGCGTTTGTGGAGACGCTGTACAGGTTCGAGTCGGCCGTCGCGGACGAGGACCTGGCGGCGATTGCGGAGGATTCTTCGGTAGACGCGGTAGCGGTCTGCGACGTGATCAATGATTTTCGTGGCAGTTGGTGCGACCTGCTCCTGGACGCCGCCGAGGTTCGCGGAAAGCCTGACGAGCGTTTGGTCTTCTGCAAGCAGGGGCAATTCCAGCAACCGCCGTGTCTGGCGGGACACGTCGTCCGCCGTATACTCACCCGACTGCATCCCGCGAAGGCGAATGACCAGGGGCTGTAGTCGACGGCTTAATTGTGCCTGATTGTTATAGAGTGTCTTGAATTGCTCGACCGACTCCGGCTGCTCGGCAGAGAACCGGTCGGGCTCCAGCAAGGCGAGCAGGCGGAGGAACTCGTCTTCTTTCTGTTGGGCGGGTATTGCGCTCAGCAGCAGTACTGCTGGCGTGCGGCGGGCGAGATCCCTGACGAAATTGTAGAGAGTGGGGGCCGACAACAGGTGATGGCACTCGTCCACAACAACGAGATCCCAGTCAATCTTTGCAAGTTCGATGCCTGCGTACCTGATCACCTGTGTCATGGACACAATGACGTGCGACAGCGCATGCCATTTGACCCCCGCATCGGGATGCAGGTCCAACAGCGTAAATACCTGCCCGCCAAACTTCGAGTAGATCTCGCAGAACCATTGCTGGGTTAATGTGCCCGGGCAGATGATCAATACGCGGGCTGCCGGGTTACCGGAGAGGAGATCGTGAATAATGACGCCCGCTTCGATGGTCTTGCCCAACCCGACTTCATCGGCCAGGATGTAGCGGCGCCGGCGGTCATCGAGCACGGTACCGGCAACGAATGCCTGGTGCGGGTGGAGATCGATGCGCGCCGAGAGGAGCGCCATGAGGTGACCACCCTGGCGAAGGTTCTGCAGTTGCGCGCCGCGGAGCGCCTCGCGACAGCGGAACGACAAGAGATGATCCAGATCGCGCTCTGCCAATCGGGCACTCGGACGCAGCGTGCCGGAGGCGGTGAAGGGCTCGAGGTCTGCTTCCGTGCAGATCGCTCCTCCACCGTTCTCGTACTGGACGTGATACGTTCGCAACGTTCCCTGGCCATCCGTTGCCAACTGTTCGATCACACAAGGTTCGACTCCTGCCTGGCATCGTCGGCCCTTCTCCAGCAGGTAGCGCTTGAGAAAGCCGCGGTTGAGCGCGTCGAACCCGAACTCCTGTTCGGTGTTGTTCCCAAAAAAGAGCACGCGCAAATGACCACGGTTGTTCGCGACGACGCGACCTTCCCCATACTGCTGGTGCCGCACGAGTGCACCGACCATCAGATGCCCCGCGCGGAGCAGCGCGCATCATTCTCGATGCCGGTCAATAAAAACGCCAGCCGTTGAGCGGCGACGCGCTTCGTGGTTCCTAGCGGAAGTGGGCTGGTGCTTCGAGTGTCGATGCTGATGAGGATGCGTTGTTGCTGTTCGGCAAACTGACCTTGCGCCTGCGGTGCCAGAAACATCAACGTGGTAGTCATCGCTTTTCTTGCCCTTTTTCGCTCGTGCTTTCGCGCTTCCCTTACGGCCCATGGGGGACTTCGGAGACCGCGAACTTAACGACGGACGTCCGGACCTAATGCGCCGGATTCTTTCCCCTTGCCAGTCCGCCAACAAAATGTAGCCGGGACAGGTCCGAGACGACGGCCGAACCCTGAAAATGGGCCCTTATTTGAGATCGCCCTGAATCGCTTATTATGTCAAAAAGCACGGCGGCGAAAATCGGGTTCCATTGTTTCGTCAAGCAGTTCCGTGATTTCAGGGGAACGAGTCGGGGTTTTCCGGTCTTCGGCGACTCCTCCTGGATGACGATGCCGGAGTCGCAGCCCGCAAGAAAATGCTGATTGTCGGCGAAGGCGCCCGCCGCGCAAAAGCCGGGCGCGCGTTCGGGTCTTTGGCCTTTGCCTTGTGCCCCCTTTTTCTCGTAATGGGACAGAGGGGTTTCTTCAGCGGCCGACAGCGCAGGCAAGGGCGCGGCGGTTTGTTCCGCGTTCATCTCGATCCTTGCCGGCGGAGACGGTCGCAATAAGCTGGCGAGCGAGGAAAAGGGGGCAGTCTTGGTTTTTGTTTTTTCTGTGCACGGTGCGCAGCATCGGCGAAAATAAAAGACCGAGGTCTCGCTGTGGGTAACCCCCTTGCGGAAAAGAACATGTTCACTGCGTTTCTGGCTGCGGCCCCGGACTTTGCCGGCGAAGGGGTGCAGAACTGGTGTCAGCCGAAACAGGACCCACCTGACGTGATGTGCACGACGGTGTCCGACCGCCAGGTGGGGCTGGAATTGACGGAATGGCTCGACCAGGGACAGATTGCGGACGCGAAGGGCACGGAGACGATTGAGGACTCCATCCGGAAGGCGATCCGGCCGGAGCCGCCGAACAATACAGAGCATATCCATTTGGCTTGGCTGCTCACGCTGCCGAAGGCGCGCGTGAAACCTGCCGACGCCAGCGCGTTCCGGACGGAACTGCTGCAACTCGTCGACGAGGTCGACAACCGGTGGGACGCCGAGCAGGAGTGGCAGTCGCCGCAGGGGTGCTGGTGGCTGGATTTCAGCTGTTATCCGACGCTCGGAAAATATCTCTCGCAGGTCCGGTTCTTCCCGCGATCGGCGTTTCGCAACTGGTCGAAAGGTGGACAGCACTGGCTGACATTCCCGCTCCCTGGCGGGGCTTACTCGGAAGACTCGATGGTAGCTGCGTTGCGGGCGAGGCTCGGCGACAAGATCCAGAAATATCCGGCGCGGCCGGGCGGGCTGGACGAGTTTGACCTGCTGGTCCACTACGACCTGGCCTGGGCCTATAACAGCCCGGTGGAAACGCTGACGTTCAAATTCGCGGACGCGGCACGCGCCGGAGGCGAGTTCATCGGCGATGATCCCGGAGTTTTCGACCGGATCTTTCTCTTTGTTCCCCAGAACGAGGCGCAGAAGGTCTTCCAGCTTTATCCGCGCGGGGCCGCCTTGTAGAGCGCCGGTGCTCGGCAGGTCGTTAACTCGACCGTAACCGAAAATCGACTGCTGCTTTTTCCGGGGTTCTCGGTAGCCGCCGTTTGGCGCCATGCCGCGCCATTGCCCACTATTCCGGGTCGTCCCAACTCAAGGTACACCGTTCTCCATAGGCAATCTGCCGCGCATAGGTCTCCGGGTCGTCAGCCTTGAGCCGGAGTAACCAGTAAACGCGATTCACGGCACTCTTCATGATGAGCCTTATTTCGTCATTAGAGATCCGCGAATAGCCGACTTTGCCGTTGCAAGCGGGACAAGTCTTGCCGGCGTGCACGTCCTCGATCGGGCCGTTGCGAAACGCCAGGACGACAATGGCTTTCGCTTCACGGACAAGATCGCTCTGATTGGATTTTGGGGTCATTTCGGGTGCGCTGCTTTCAAGCTGACTGAAACGGCAGTATAACGGTACTCTGAGTCGCGGTCAAAACCTCGCGGCCAGTGCATGACGCGACGTAGAATGGCGCAAGCGGGCGGCTACCTCGCTGCTTTCTTCCGGTCCAGGAGTTTTTGTCCATCGGGACGCAGAGAGCCGTCTGGCGCCACGTGCCGGTACAACGTCTGGCGAGTGACACCAAGTTCCGCGCAGAGATCCCGTATCATCGTTTCCGGGTTGCCCATCGATGCCCGCGCCAGGCGCAGCTTAGCCGCGGTCATCTTATATGGCCTGCCTCCGCGACGGCCGCGCGCTCGCGCAGCAGCTAAGCCTGCTCGCGTTCTTTCGACGATCAGTTCGCGTTCAAACTCCGCCAGTGCGGCGAAGAAGCCGAAGATCAGTTTCCCGCTCGGCGTCGTGGTGTCAATGGTGGCGCCGTGGCCGGTGAGCACCTTGAAGCCGATGCCGCGTATGGTGAGGTCGTGGACGGTGTTGACGAGGTGGCGTAGATTTCGGCCGAGCCTATCGAGTTTCCAGACCAAGAGTGTATCGCCGCGGCGGAGAGCCTTCAGGCAGGAGGTCATGCCGGGCCGGTCGTCGCGCTTGCCCGAAGTCCGGTCCTCGTAAATTCGCACCAGGCTGACGCCAGCGGCCACCAGAGCGTCCCGCTGCAGGTGGGTCACCTGGCTGCCGTCCGCCTTGCTCACGCGCATGTAGCCTACCAGCATCGTGTTCTCCGGTCTTGTTATGGTCACTGTGTTCGGTCACAAAAACGGTCGGTTATGTGACAAGGGCCGAGACCGCTGTTTTGGACAAGAAGTTCGTAAGATAACTTGTCACATAATCCATGTCCCGTAAATACCATTCGTATTTGATTGAGTGACAGACAGTTGGCTTAACGCTCTTATGGGAAGGGACGCTTGCCAGTGTTTTCCGGAACATCTCTGGACGGACCAGCGATAGGCCCGGCAGATCGTGGCCGGGCCTTCGCGCCGGGCACGCCTGCGGGATTGTGACGCCGCGCCAGGTGCCGGCTCGAAGAGAGAGCGTTCTCGTCGGGAAAACTAGCGCAGCAAGGTTTCGCTGATTCGCTAAACGTCCGAGGGAAGCGAAGAAAGGAGTGGCAATGCGCGATAGGTTGTTGTTGCGGGCTGCGAAAGGACGTTACTTTCCGGTAGCAGCATCAGCTTTTCCGTTTTCGCAGCCGCGAGTGTGCGCCGGCCGTCAGGAATAGCCGGAAGTGGCAGTTGTCCTCGTTCGGGCTGTTGAAGTAGTCGCGGCCCATGCGTAGGCGTGCCAACTGAACGGTCCTCAGAAATTCTCTCGGTCATGAGCATGTTTGGCGAACAAATCTGGCTTCTCTCCAAGTTTTCGCTAACAGCCTTAGCGTGTTTCCAGAATTGCGGAGCCTTGGAGCGTGCGTGGCGATTCAGGATGAAGCCAGGACTCTCCAAGTCCAATGGGCGTTCCACTGGACTTGCGGAGCGCTACATTTTCCCGGCAGTGTGAAGTACGTCCATGAGTGTTCCAGCTTTCCCCTCTGCGTCTCCCAAAGGCATGTTGGACAGGCAAATCACAGTCAAGTGTTGATCCGGAAAGCGGGCCATGTACGTTGAAGTATCGGTGTCTCCTCCGGAATAGTCGAGCATCGCGTGACTGTAACGGGTGCGCCAGACAAGGCCGAAAGCGTCATTGTCTTTGTCATGTTGAAACTTCTGACGGCGGTTCATGAGATCGGTGAACTCCTTTCCCTTCAAAGAGCCGCTGTACCAGTTCTGGTCCCATAGCAGAAGATCATTGAGCGATGTGAAGACACCGCTTCCGCCGAAGTGCGGAGAAACACGGACTAGCCGTACCCATCCGTCGCCCGGTTTGATACGGATGCCCTCCGCAGCGAGTTCTTTCGTGACACGAGGGTCTGGCCGTGCAGCATAGCCAGTGGCGCGATGCGGAATAACTTCCGTGCTGTCATCGTTGATCTCTGTGTGCATCATTCCCAAGGGACCGAAAATGCGCTCCTGCATGAAGTCAGCGAACGGCTCGTGGCTCGCCACCTCTACGATTTTCGTCAGTAGCATGTAGTTAATGTTGCGATAGGCCCACTGTGTGCCTGGAGCAAACCCCAACTTGCCGGACTTCAGTACAGTGGCAATGGCCTCATCGCGGGTGAAGTAATAGAATGTCATCCACGGATCGCCACTCACGCGCGGGAGGTCAGTGTAGTCCGGCAATCCGCTCGTCATATACACAAGATGCTCGATTCGCAGGTCGGCTCCGAACTTTGTAGCCTCCGGGATGTACGTGGAAACCGGGTCACTCAAACTGATCTTGTGGTCAAGGATCAGAAGCGCAATAGCTGCAGCGGTGAACTGCTTAGATACTGATGCGAGATGAAACGACGTGTCCGGCGTGATGGGTATATTGTCGTCCAGATTCGCGAGCCCGAAGCCTCTCTTGTAAACAAAGCGACCATCCTTGATGACCGCGACTGCATAGCCCGGAGATCCCTGTGGCACTGCGAACAAGGCATCGAGAGACGCTGTGGCTTTGGGACCAAGCCACGTGTCCGAAGCGGATACCGATGCTGCATCTGACTGCTGTGGCGTGGCGCGTCGGCCGGGCAGAATGACCAGCAGTACAATAGTCGCAGCAAAAACGAATCGACGAAACGGGTGGCTCATGCTCACAGGGTAGCGGGTGAGATGCTCCGATAGCTACCAGCCAGTGTCCGCCGATCTGAATACGCATGGTCCTCGATTGACGGCAACAGTAGGATAACCGGCATAAGGCCGGTTAACAGCCCAATGCAGGCGATGGTGCGCTCATCGAGGGCGTCCCATACACAACTTCCGGATTGCCGACAGCTCGGGAGTTGCGAGCTTAAAACTCTCACCATAGGCGATCCACCGCTACTCCCATTTCATTTCATTCTTCCACGATTCCACTCTCCAGATTCGCTTCCAACTCTCCGATCAACTTCTACAATTCCGCTTTTCGCTCCGGCTCACCGGTGTCCGCGCTAGCACGCCGCAACGCCAAAATGTGGGCCGTCAGCAACACCTCCTTGGCTGGCACCTGTACGTCCGGCTTCACTCCGACTCCCTCATAATCCGTATGCGTGACGGCGTTGATCCCCCTATTAAATGGGATCGACGCGATAAATAAATGGGCGCTCAACCGATAAGGCTTTGTCCCATGAGCTCCTCCTCCCGTGACTTCTCCCACGATCTTTGCGCGTCCCAGCGCCTGCATATCGTATGCAAATGCCTCGGGCGCAGGAAATGTGTCATGGTTCGTCAAAGAAAGGTACTACCCTTCCGGTCTTGGAGTCTCCTACCTCCAATCTCGGTTTTATTCGTGACGCAAAGCCTCCATAGGCTGCACCCCGGCCGCACGCTGGGCCGGAATCCAACTTGCCGCCAGCGCAACCGCCAGCAGAACCAGAATCCCAGCGGTCATCGTTGTCGGATCGTACGGTTGAATCCCGTAGAGCATCGACTTCACTAGCCGTGTCAGCAACAGCGCCGCAACCGCACCGCCAACAATGCCTGCAACCGCCAACCAGGTGCTTTCGCCCAGAATCATGCCCCGAACCTGCGCCGGTTGCGCCCCCAGCGCCAGTCGAATGCCAATCTCGTTCCTGCGATTCGCCACCGAGTACGCCATGATCCCGTAGATCCCCACGCAAGCCAGAGCGAGAGCCAGGACCCCAAATCCCGCTGTCAGAGCGGCAAATGTGCGTTCCGTTTGCATATTGGCGTCAATCTGCTCGCGCTGGGTGCGCAGGTCGATGATCGGCAAATCGAGGTCAGCCTCCTGCACCACGCGCCGCAGCGCGGCGACAAGGCGCCCCGCCGGAAGCTTAGTGCGGATCGCGTACGTCATGCCACCCACCTCCGCCTGCTGCAAATACGGCATGAAAAACTGCGGCGGAGCCGGGTCGCGCAGCGTCGCGTAGCGCGTGTCTCCGCATACGCCCACAATCAGCACCCCCGCATCCGCGTGGCCTGCGGTCCGGAATCGTTTCCCCACCGCGTTTATATGGGGAAACCTCTTCTTCGCCAACGCCTCGTTAATGATCGCCACTTTTTGCGATTTCTCCGTATCCTGCGGTCCAAAGCTTCGTCCGGCGATGATTGGAATCCCCATCGTCTGAAAAAATGTATTGCCCACCACGTTCACATCCTCGACTCCGCTGTGGTCGCCCGTGTCGGCCACTCCCTCGGGAACAAAGTCGTCGTTCGACATGTTGTCCGCGATGTACGCCGTCCGGCTAGGCCCAACTCCCTCCACGCCGGGCAGTGCCGCGAATCCCCGTTCCAATCGCTGGTGCAATCGGACATCCTTGCCCGCTCCATACCGCAGCGCCGGCGGAGCCACCTCGAACAGAATCAGACCGTCGGTTCGAAAACCAACGTTGATCGAGTCGAGCGCAAACAGCGTTCTCAGGAACAGTCCCGCGCCCACCACCAGCAGCGTCGAAAGCGAGATCTGGAAAGCCACAATCGCCTTCCCGCCCAACCCCCTCCGCCGCCGCGTTGTGGTCTGCGCGCTCTCTTTCAGGCTGCTGCTCACCTCCGCGCGCGCCGCCATCCACGCCGGCGCCAGTCCGAAAACCAACCCGGTCACCAATGTAACCCCCGCGGCAAATCCAAAGACGCCCCAATCCATCGGCACGTTCACATTGTTCTGATCCCACGCATTCGTCATCAGCGCCGGAATCGCATCGCGACCCAAGTATCCGAGCAACAGTCCGCCCGCTCCGCCGATCGCCGCCAGCAGGAGGCTCTCCGTCAGCAGTTGCAGCAGCACGCGCGCACGCCCCGCGCCCAGCGCCAACCGCACGCTCATCTCCCGCTGCCGCTGCGCCCCTCGCGCCAGCAGCAGGTTGGCTATATTTGCGCACGCCAGCAGCAGCACAAACCCTGTCAGCGTCATCAACACATACACCGGCTTCCTGAACATCTTTGCGGCAAATCCCAGCCCGCGGCTGCCGTCTTCGAGATGCAGTCGCGGCATCGTGTCCGTCGCCTTCACCGTCATCGTCCCGCGAATCGCCCCCGCCAGCAGCGTATTCAACTGAGCCTGCGCCTGCGCGTCAGTCACTCCCGGTTTGATCCGCCCCGTCAAATCCACCCACCAGAGATTCGGATCGTCCAGCAGCGACGCCGTGTCGCCTTTTGGATCGATCACCGGCTGCATGCTCAGCGGCACAAACACATCCGGCGACGACTGCACGTTCTTCGCCCCGGTAAACCCGCGCGCGCTCACCCCCACAATCGTAAGCAGCGATTGATTCACCTTGATCGTCTGCCCCAGCACCGCCGGCGAGCGGCCGAACTCGCGCTCCCACACACCCTCGCTGATAACAGCAACCGCGCCCGCACCAACCCGGTCGTCCGAAGGCAGAATGCTCCGTCCCAGTTGCGGCCGCGCGCTCAGCACCTCGAAGTAGTTCCCGGAAACCATCGCCACCAGTGCGCGCCGCGCATTCCCCCGCATCGTCGTGTTCATGCTGTCCTCGTTGTATGCGAGTAGCCCCTCCATCACGTCGTTGTGGTCGCGCAGTTGTTGGTAAACCGGGTACGAAAAGATCGAACCCATCATCCCGCCACCGGACGGTTCAAACTCGCCCCACATCATATGCACGGCATTGTGCTGGTCCCCGGTCCAGCGCAGCAGCCGCAACTGTTCCGCATGCGGCACGCCCATCCGGTCATACAGCAGGCTCTTAGCCACCGAGAAGATCGCCGTGTTCGCGCCAATGGCCAATGCCAGCGAAGCCACAGCAATTGCGGTAAATCCAGGACTTTTCCGCAGCATGCGGAAGCCATGGCGGACATCCTGGATGACAGTAAAGAAAGACAGAAACGTGCGCGATTCTCTATGGAGCTGTCGCAGCAGTGTCGTGTTGCCGAACTGGCGGCGCGCGGCTGAATCGGCGTCTTCTGGACTCATGCCCTGTCGAATGAAGTTCTCCGTCAACAGTTGAAGATGCACCTGCATCTCACTGTCGAATTCGGAATCCGCCTTCTTCCGTTCGAATAGACCGCGAACTCTTAACACAAATCGAAGAATCAAGGAGGTCATGGCTACTTCTGCTCCTCCAAGCGCAAAACGCGATCGATCACACCGGAGATGCGCTCCCAATTTTCCATCTCGACTGCAAGTTGCCTCCGTCCTCGCCTGGTGATCGTGTAAAACCTAGCCTTACGATTGTTGTCCGATGTTCCCCACTCCGAATCAACCCATCCCTTTTGTTGCAGCCTCAGTAAAGAGGTGTACACAGTGCCCTCGTTCAGCGTCAAAACATCCTCGCTCACCTGCTCGATGCGCCGAGCAATCCCGAATCCATGCAAAGGACCCAGCACATGGAGGGTCTTCAGAATCATCAGATCCAGTGTTCCCTGCAACACTTCCGATTTGTCGGTCTTCATCGTCACTCCTTTGGTCATTGCAAGGAAGATATCACGACTCCTATGTAATGTCCATAGGAGACGTCCGATTGGGCAGTTTTGCGGTCGGGGGACGGATTGACCGATCCGGGCAATGCACACACAACGAACTGCATACGCGCTATGCCACGGTATAAGGAGCTGATCGGTCATCATTCAAAAACGCTTCTGCTTACCGCATATCGGGCTTGGCTGGCGGTAAAGAAGCGTTCTGACACTTTGACGAAGAGACAGCACGAATGCGCGAGTTCCATTGCAGGTCCGCGCGGAGGTTTCCGCTTCCCTACTTCCACGCTTGACAATCGATTATACCCATAATAACATGATGCCTATGGCTGATACCCCTAAATCAGGAATGCCTGCTGGAGCACTGCCCATGCTCATTCTACGCGTGCTTCAATCCGGATCGCTGCACGGATACGCGATTGCCCAGCGCATTCATTTGCTCTCAAGCGAAGTGCTGGGCGTGGAAGAAGGGCTGCTCTACCCAACCTTGCAGAAAATGCTGGTCAAGGGCTGGGTGACTGCCGAGTGGGGCATATCGGAAACCAACCGCAAGGTGCGCTTCTACCGCCTCACGCCTGAGGGACGTAAGCGTTTGAAGGCGGAGCTGTCGGAATTCGATCGCGTGACGCAAGCCATCCAGGACATATTGCGCACCGCGTAACAAACACAACCAGGAGGCCCCTATGGCTGAAATCTTCCGACGCATTCGCTACCTCATTAACCGCCGCCGCTTTGATGCAGAGCTTGAGAGTGACATGGAGTTTCATCGCGAGATGGCGGCGCGAGCAGGGCGCAGCAATTTCGGCAATACACTACGTATGCGGGAACAAGCGCGCGAAGCGTGGGGCTGGACTTGGCTAGACGGGCTGACGCAGGACCTGAGCTACGCGGCTCGTACGCTGGCACGCTCGCCGAGTTTCACTGTGACTGCGGCACTGGTGCTTGCGATCGGCATTGGTGTGAATGTGGCGGCTTTCAGCCTGTTTAACATGGTGGCGCTGGAGCCTCTGCCAGTACGCGATCCAGGCTCGCTGGTCCGTCTGCAAAGGCGGTCACCGGAGATTATTAGCGGTGAGATGCCCTATCCTACGGCGATGTTTTATCGCGACCATGCGAAGACGCTCTCAGGCGTGCTGACAATGATGGGAGCGCAGCTGAGCCTTGAAGACGATCTTCGTCCCGTGAAGACGAACTTCGTGAGCGCCAATTTCTTCAAGGAACTGGGTGCGAATCCGGCCTACGGGCGTCTGCTCCATCCGGAACGCGACGAAGCCGCCAATGCACCGCCTGTGGTAGTGCTGGGGCACGAGTTCTGGCAGCGGCGGTTCGGGGCAGATCCTGACATTGTGGGCAAAGTGATCCGTCTGAATCGCAGGCCGGTGACCGTCGTGGGCGTGGAGCCTTACGGGTTTCCGAGTCTGGATGGCGAGGGTGCAGAGGTATGGTTGCCCATGACGCAGCAGCCATACTTTGTGGAGGGAAGCAAGTTGCTGAGGGATGTTTCCAATGGCTCAGTGCGTGTGTGGGGCAGGCTGGCGGCGGGAGCGACTGCTAGCCAGGCCGAACAGGAGCTGCTCGGCCTCACCAACGAGTTCCGCAAGCGGCATCCCAAGGACGTTTGGAAAGACGAATACATTCGTAGCGACCCAGGTGGGCACCTGCACGTGATGGAGCCTGCGATGTACAAGGTCGCGGAGATGGTGGGAGTGCTAACTCTCCTGATTCTGGCCGTCAGCTGCGCCAACCTGGGAGGGTTGCAGCTGGCTCGTGGCGTGTCGCGTGACCGGGAAATGAGCATTCGTCTGAGCCTGGGGGCCAACGCGGCAAGGATATTTCGACAACTGCTAACCGAAAGCCTGGTGCTTGCGCTGATCGGTTCGGTGGCGGGAACGCTGCTCGCCTGGGGAACACTGAAAGTTGTGCTGGCAAGAACCCCTGCACCGGCATGGCTGAGTGCAACGCCGGATTGGCGGGTTCTGGCATTTGTGGTGGCGATGGCGCTGATGGCGACGCTGCTGTCCGGATTTGCTCCCGCGCTGCAGATTGCCCTTCAACGGCAACGTAAGACACTGGCGCGACAGCTTCTGGTGGGCGCGCAGATTGCTGCAAGCTGTGTGTTGCTCATCGTGGCGAGCCTGCTGGTGCGGGCTGCCCAGCATGCGCTTTATACGAACCCGGGGTTTGGCTATGAGCGGGTGGTCTCGATCGATCCGGGGCTGGTTAAGCACGGGTACACGCCGGCGGCAGCGGGAGAATATTTGGGCCAGATGCGGAGCCGGCTTGAGGCGCTGCCGGGAGTGACGATGGTTTCGCTGGTGAAGCTGGTGCCATTGGGACAATCCATTGTCAGGGCGGACACGGAGATCAATGGGCTTAAGGCTTCGATTTATCCGAACTGGGTGGACGAGCGGTACTTTCAGGCGATGGAGATTCCGGTGCTCATGGGGCGGAGTTTCTTGCAAAACGAAAAGAACGCCGTAATAGTGAGCGAGGCCCTGGCGCGGAGGCAGTGGCCGGGCGAAAATCCGTCTGGGAAAAAGTATGGGGAGAACACGGTGGTGGGGGTGGTGGGGAATGCGCATGTGAATGCGATGAACGACGGGGATTCCCTCGAGGTCTACTACCCGGCGCAACCAAAGGATATGCCGGATATGGTGGTTCTGTTGAAGAGCACGGGAGCGCCCGACGGGCTGATGCCAATGGCCAAGTCGATCGTGGAAAGCCTCAATCCCAAGCTTTTTCCAGATATTTACCAGTTGAAGTCCGGATTCCGTAAAAACATGGAGCAGGTGGAGCTGGTGGCCTCCGCAGTGACGCTTATCGGACTGGTTGCCGTGGCGCTGGCCGGGGTGGGCATTCTTGGCCTGGTGTCCTTCTCGTTCTCGCAACGACTGAAGGAGATAGCCATTCGCATGGCTTTGGGGGCGACGAAGTCGCAAGTGCTTGCAGCGGTGCTGTGGCAGTTCGTATGGCCCGTGGCACTAGGCATGGCGACAGGGGCGGGGATCGCTGCAGCGACTACTAGAGTATTGCGAATCGCCCTTTATGGAGTGAGCAACCTGGACCCGGCGAGCTACGTGGCAGCGATTCTCGTGTTGATAGCCATGGTAGGCATTGCAGCGTCGTTGCCCGCACGGCGCGCGCTGCGGCTGAACCTAGCAAGGACATTGCACTATGATTGATTCCTCGCCCAACCCAGGTTCTCATGGCTTTGCACGCTCGCATTTCGCAAGAGCGCAAGATTGCTGAAATCCGGCGACCCATTCAGGTCCGGAGCGCCGATCCGACCATGATCAGAATGATACATATTTCTCAGAATGATACACATTTCTCGAAAAATTGTCCGGTTTGAGCCGGCCTCGAAGGAGTTCCATGAAAAAGCGCGTAAAGGCTCTTCAGTTTTTGGTTGTACTTATAGCTTCCCTCTACCTTCCCTTCGCGGCGTTCGCGCAAACAATCCCCGGCGGCCGCGCCATCGACGCTGAAGTGAATAAGATCATCACCGAAACCCACGCCAACGGCGTGGCCGTTGCGGTCATCGATCACGGCAAGGTTGAATATGTCCACGCGTTCGGCATCCGTAACGCCAAGAGAGATCCGCTGACCAGAGACACTGTCATGTACGGCGCGTCGCTCACGAAGATGGTTTTTGCATATACTGTGATGCAATTGGTCGATCAGGGCAAGATCAACCTCGACACGCCTCTCAAGGACGATCTCGACAAGCCGCTGCCGAGCTATGGACCCGATCCGGTTTTTCCTGACAAGTACGGGCCATACAAGGATCTAGCCGACGATCCGCGCTGGCGGAAGATCACGCCACGTATGTGCTTGACTCATTCCACCGGCTTCAACAACTTCTGGTTCCTCGAACCGGACCAGAAACTGCACATCCATTTCGAACCCGGTACGCGGTTCAGCTATTCGGGCGAAGGTCTGATACTTCTGCAATTCGTCATCGAACACGGCCGCAAGGCGCAGGGGTTGGGGCTCGATGTCGGCGAACTGACCAAGACCAACTTCGATCGGCTGGGAATGACCCGCACGAGCCTGGTGTGGAGGAAGGATTTCGCCGCCAACCTGGCCGATAGCTGGAACGATCAGGGCCAGCCACAGGAACACGACCAGCGCAGCAAGGTACGCGCGGCGGGTTCAATGGACACCACGATATCCGACCTGCCCAAGTTCGTTGCCGCCTTGGTGAGCGGCGATGGTCTGAGTGCGGCCTCACGCGCCGAAATCACCAAGCCCAGTCTGCATATCACCACCTCCGGCCAGTTCCCGCCTTTCCAGCCCGACCTGCCGGTGAGTGCGCGACGCAAGGATTTGTATGCCGGATTGGGTGTCGTTGTCTTCGACGGCCCGCAGGGGCACGGCTTCTACAAGGGCGGCCACGACGGCCAGACAGCCAATAGCGTGGTATGCATCGAAGCCGGTC